>JACCDR012603875.1_pt1 | contig 31909 bp, 31 predicted proteins | sample 7446431 | NCBI WGS metagenome assembly JACCDR01 (sample SAMN15323443, study PRJNA562643) | freshwater metagenome | isolation source: river surface water | place: USA:Blue River Watershed | collected 2017-08-17
GTCGAGGGTCAAGCAGAGGCAATGGTTAAATACGCGAACCAGCTCGAGTTTATCAGAACACGAGAGAAGGAAGCTAGCTGGCGTAGCACAACAGTGAATCGCTTCTTAGGAACAACTGCTGGTACAGGAGTTGGCGGAATAGGTGCTGGTGCAGCGGGTGTCGGGGCATTGGCAGGTATGGCAGCCTCAGGTGCCGCAGGTTATATTGGATACTCAGTACTTGCTGCTGGTGCTGACACAAGAAACCAATCCGTTGAGGCGCTACGTAAAACATACGGTCAAGACGGTACTCCTATGGTGAAAGCCAAGAAAAAGAAGGATGAAGCGAAACTCTTGCAAGAGGTTATTAAAGAGAATTCTGAGCCTGAAGCCAAGAAGGACGACGCTGAATAATTTTCTTCTGTATGTACGATGAAACCATCACAAATCGCATCAATGCCCTACAGCCGCCCTACCGCGAGTTTGTTCTGAGCGATATGCCCAAAATTATTACTGAAGAGTTCGGTGAGTTATACAGCCTCGACGATGCTCGTCTTGGTGCACTGGGTAATGCTATTATCCTTTTACTTACGTTTCTTCTTGATAGAAAACAGTTTGTGGAGTTCGCTCAACATGAGTGTGCCTTATCCTTTACGGAAGCAGATGCACTTTCTTGGGGAATTATAACTAGTCTTCCAGAAGACATTCGCGAACTTTATCTCACTACCGATGCAACATTAAATGCTTCAGCCGCTTCACCTTTTGATTTATCCTCGGAAATACACCAGACAGAAACTATTCTCGAAGCCATACCATCTGTCCGTACCATGCAAAGTACACCCGCTGAGACAGTCTACACATCCACACAAGCGGCCATTTTGCATGAGGGCACCACACCAGATTCGCCTGCAGCTACTAACACCGGCCCTCGGTGGGATTCAGCACAATAACTAGCTCGTACGTCACACGACACGTTCTGTGGATAGGGGAGGGTTCCTAACCATTTGTTTCTCTGGTGGCATAGTATACTTAAGACATGCGTTTTGAAGTACCACAGTTCATTGAGATTGAAGATAAGATCTTTGGTCCATTAACCTGGCGCCAATTTCTCTATCTTGGTGGTGGTGTTGGAATGGGTGTTGTACTCTTTCTTACTACACATATTACTGTCTTTATCCTAGTAGGACTCCCGCTCGCACTCTTAGCCGGCGCTCTAGCGTTCTACCCAGTTAATAACCGTCCTTTCTCATTTTTCCTAGAGGCTATCATCAACTACGTCCGCGGTACCAAACTCTACCTCTGGAGACAAAAGCGCGAGGTTGTCTACAAACAAGACTTCAGACCTACGACAGTGACGAGCACAGGAGGCCCAGCACCGATTGCCAGTAACCCTACTGCACCAGCGATATCGCTGGCTCGTCGACTTGAGCTCGAAGCGATGCAAAAAACAGAATAACTATGCCTAAAACATCCGCCGCCAGTCAAGATTTTGTCGCCATCAAAGATATTCGTGATGGGGTTGTTGTCCTTAAAAATGGACAGCTCTGTTCTGTACTACTTGCGTCCTCAGTAAACTTTGCTCTTAAGTCAACAGATGAACAACAGGCTATCTTGCAGCAGTTTCAAAGTTTCATTAATACCCTCGATTTCTCTCTCCAAATCTACATTCAGTCACGCCGCCTCAATATCGAACCGTACTTGGCGCTACTTGCTACCCGGGAGAGTGAGCAAGACAATGACCTCATGCGCATTCAGCTTCGCGAGTACATCGACTTCATTCGAACCTTCACAACCGAAGTTGATGTCATGAGCAAGAACTTCTTTGTTGTCATTCCCTATTCGCCCTCCCCGATTAATATCGGAAAGGGTCTCACCTCACTTTTTGCTGGCAGTCCACAGAAGGTATCCCAACCACTAGATCAACAATTCGAGGAGAACCGTATTCAGCTCGAACAACGCGTCGCACTCGTGGCCGAAGGTCTCTCCGGAGCCGGGGTTCGTACTATTACTCTCAAGAGTGACGACTTGGTTGAGCTCTTTTATCACGTCTATAATCCAAGCGACCCGACGGGCGCTGCACCAACTCTTACAACATAACTATGGGACTTCTAGATTTTCTACAACCAACGGGCGGGAGCGGGGAGGGCGACAAAATCAGCGACGAACTCATGACGCTAGTTGATGTCATATCCCCGTCAGCTATCAATATCACTCCACGAAGTATTAACTTAAGTGGTATCCAGTCTCGCGTTATGTATGCTGTTGCCTATCCACGCTACCTCACGGAGGGCTGGCTTGAACCTATCCTTAACCTTGAAAAGGAAATTGACGTTGCTATTTATGTTCACCCCATAGATACCGCCGATACACTCAAAAAGTTCCAGAAAAAAGTGGCCGAGGTGCAAAGCCAGATCAATGTAAAGGCTGAACGAGGTGAAGTCCGTGACCCACAGCTCGAAGCCGCCTTCCGCAACCTCGAAGAGCTCCGCGACAAACTCCAACAAGCTGAAGAGAAACTCTTTAACGTTGGTCTCTATCTTACTATTTATGGTAAAGACGACGCTGAGCTTACAAAAGCAGAGAACACCATCAAGGGTATCCTCGATGCAAAACTCGTCTACATCAAACCTGCTCTCTTCCAGCAAGAGCAGGGAATGCGGAGTATTTTTCCAACAGCAACTGACGAACTCCTCGTCCATAGTAAGTTTAATTCAGAACCACTCTCAAGCTTTTTCCCATTTACTTCCTTTGACCTCACCTCTGACAACGGCATTCTCTACGGTATCAACCGACACAACTCTTCACTCGTTCTCTTTGACCGGTTTTCACTCACCAACTACAACTCCGTGACTTTCGCCACCTCTGGTGCCGGTAAATCATACGCTCTCAAGCTCGAAATTCTTCGTTCTCTTATGTTTGGTACCGAAGTTATCGTGCTCGACCCGGAACGAGAGTACGAATACCTTGCCGAAGCAACCGGGGGGCGCTTCTTCAATATTTCACTCTCTTCTGATCACCACATCAACCCGTTTGACCTACCACCACCGCAACAAGACGAGAGTCCCCGCGACATTCTCCGCACCCACATCATCGAACTTATCGGTCTCTTCCGTCTCATGATGGGCGGCCTTACTCCAGAAGAAGAGACAGTTCTTGATCTTGCTATCCAGGAGACCTATGCGCTCAAGGATATTACTGGTGACACTGACTTCGGCAACCAGGAACCGCCACTCCTGACTGACTTCGAAATGGTCCTCGCTGGTATGGACGGTAGTACGTCGCTCATTACACGACTTCAGAAGTACACCTCTGGCACCTGGTCAGGCTTCATGAATAAGCCGACTAATGTCGACATCAACCAAAAGTTCGTTGTATTCTCACTCCGCGACATGGAAGATGAGCTCAAGACCATCGCTATGTACATCATTACGAACTTCATCTGGGGTTCCGTTCGTCGTCGTCTCGCAAAGCGTCTCCTTGTCATCGACGAGGCCTGGTGGATGATGAAGTCTGAAGACACGGCATCCTTCCTCTTTAGCCTTGCGAAACGTGGCCGCAAATACTATCTCGGCATTGCTACCATCACCCAAGATGTCGATGACTTCCTCCGTTCACCGTATGGAGTCCCAATGATTACGAACTCGTCTATCCAGTTCCTCATGAAGCAGTCACCGACAGCGATTGATAACATTCAAAAGACATTCAATCTCACTGATCAAGAGAAGTACCTGCTACTTGAATCTGGAGTAGGGGAGGGAATCTTCTTCGTTGGACTCAAACATGTGGCCATTAAAGTGATCGCTTCGTATACAGAAGACCAAATTATCACTTCTGATCCGTCACAACTCCTACAGATTCAACGCTCGCGTGATGAGCTACGTGCTGCACGCGCGTAGTATACTGGTGACATACCAGCTATGAATCCCTCCACAAACAAGCCTGGCGACCCTGGACGTACTCGTAACGTGAGAACTAGTCTCAACGACGATTTTAAGTACCTTTCATCTGAAGGCAGTGACCGTACCGTCGACGAACAGTATACGCAAAATGCCTATACCGACAAAACGTTAGGTCCAGTTGGACTAGGTACAGCCAAGGCACAACCAGCTAAACCACAGGAGAATTTGTCTAATAGACCTGCCGACAACGTTAGACGCAGCCAGGAGATTCGCCGCTCGGCTCGGGAGCGTTTAGCTGGAAAGCTACTTCCTTCAAGTCTTACACAGGCCAAAACCATGGTTGCTCGTGCCCGAGCCTCAGCCATCAACGTCAGTGCGCTCTCCTGGCAAGGACCGCTCTGGCTCTTTGTCCAACTTCCGATCGCACTCTTGAACATCATGATGATTGCTATCGTATACGCTCTAGACCAAGTCGAGGATGCTGCTGCAGAAGGTGGTGTCGCAGCCTGGATTATTAGCCGTGTCACCGAAGCAATAAGTGCTGTAGCAAGCTTCTTTGGTATCGACTTTCTCGAGATCGCGGCAAGTATGTACCTCCTCACTTCGATGTTACTGTGGGGAATTGCCCTCATATCGGTCTTAGCTCTCTATTTGCAGTACACGATGGGCATGTTACGTCCCTTATCCGGAGAAGGTATGGGGCTCAAATTCGGACTCCTCCTGCTCGCTTACATCGGGTACTCACTCCCAATTGCCAACTTGTTCCCCTGCGTCTTCCTTTGGATGTTCGCTGTGTGGCTCTATCCTCGCTAAAAAGAGGTGAATAGCCCCCGGATTTAGCAAATTGTTTTGCTACTATATACATACAGAGTATGCGATACGCGTTTGTTTTACTTTTCTTAATCTTAGTCGTACCAACTTCGTCAGCTTTGGCGCAGATGTCTGGTAATCTTGTCTATGGCGACCAAGGACTGTCGATTGATCTTGAGCCCGCGTATCCTTCACCTGGCCAGAATTTTACCGCTCGAGCAAACGACTACTCACTGCCAATCCAAGGATTAGGCCTTAGTTGGGTAGTCGACGGTAAGGTGTTTACTGCCGGTACTGATTCGCGCACTATCACCCTTACCGCTAAAGAGGCCGGGGAAGCTACCACTATCGAACTCATCGTTGATCTCCCTAACGGAGCGAAGGTTCGCGCCACAAAAACAGTCATACCGGCTTATCTCGATATCATCATCGAGCCTCAGACTCGTACACCAGCCTTTTACCGTGGACGAGCTCTGCCCAGTATTGGTGGCACCATCAATGCTACCGCCATCATCAACGGCGGCTCAGTACCCTCAAGTAACCTTATCTATACCTGGCGACTCAACAACGAAACTCTTGATGGGGGAGCGATTCGCGCCAACAGTAGTATCTCGTTTATTATGCCTCGTGGTGAGTTTGCAACTCTCAGTCTTGAAGTTCGCAATCCTGATGGATCAACACTTGCTCGACGAATTTTTACTCTGAGAAACGTTTCCCCGCTCTTGTCCTTCTATGAAGTTAGTCCCCTCTATGGACTGTCTACGAAAGCCGTCGGGGAGACTCTTACATTATTAAGCCCTGGACTTACACTCCGAGCCGAGCCGTACTACCTTGATCTTGCTACCTATAATAATCCTGACTTCCTAGAGTGGCAGATTGATAACGTCACGAGTCAAAACCCTGGTAATAACCCCTATGAAGTTACTGTTGCTCAGTCAGGACTAGGTGGTTCATCGCAGATTGAATTTCATGTCCGCAATACCGTACAAGTACTTCAGGGCGCTCGCGGCGGCTTTCAACTAAAGTATTAACCCTATGAAACAAACCACATTTATTGTACTTGGCGCTCTCGTGATACTCGTACTTATTGGTGCATGGGTGTATGTTTTGATATCAGGATCACCCAAAGAAGGTGGCCAGTTTTTTACTGACCTTGGACTTGGTGGGGAAGAGGATACTGGCATCGTCATAGCGCCAGAGCCAGTAGCTCCAGAAGAACCTGTCGTCAACATGGACCGTCCACGACTCCGCCAACTAACGACAAAGCCAGTGATTGGCTTCACAGAAGTGCAAGCCACAACAAGCGACCCTGTTGTTGTTTACTATGCTGAAGCCGGTACCGGTCATGTATATACTATTCGCCTTGATTCTGGTGAAGAGACCCGTATTTCAAATACAACCGTTGACGGCGGGGAAGCGAGTATGGCTTCATTTAGCCCCGGCGGGGATGCGGTTGCGATTCGCTCTCATAACGACAAACGTTCAGGGAAGCTCACCGTTGGTAACTTTGACCGCGCCGCTGGCAGCCTTAAACTCATACCGTTTGAGACAGCTGTATCTGACTTTACCCTCGTAAGCAGCAGCTCCCTCCTGTACACCTCACGAACCGAAGCTGGTATTGTCGCTACGGAGCATAACTTAACTACCGGTACAGAATCTACAGTCTTCACTGTTCCATTCTACGAAGCCCTTATACAGTGGGGAACATCATCACGAAGTATTCATAATGTCTACACCAAGCCAAGCTACCTTCTTGAAGGATATCTTTACTCCTTTACCCGAGGTACCCCGGCTCGGTTTCCTGTTTCAGGATTTGGCTTTTCCGCTTTAGGGTCACCTCTCTATACTGTCTATTCCACCACCACCGACTTCACTCCACGAAGTTTCTCTTACGCCAGTGAAACGGGTGAACGAACACCACTTTCTATCATCACACTGCCTGAAAAGTGTGTCTTCAGTACAAAGCAGGTCGGCCTTCTTTGGTGCGGTTATGAACTAAAGAAACCTGCCTTTGAATTCCCTGATAGTTGGTACCGCGGGGAGGAATCCTTTAAGGATTCGCTCTGGCTCGTCGACCTTACCGCCGGCGGGGCAGCTGAGCTTCTTGTTGACACCTTTAGTGCGAGTGGGCGTGAAATCGATATCGCTAGTATGCGGATCGGTGGAAGTGAGACAGCTCTCTACTTTATAAATAAGAACGATAACACCCTTTGGATGTATGAACTCTAAACTCCTTTTCACTCTTGCCTGCTGCCTCTTGCTTCTACCGGGTGTTACCTTTGCTCAAAACACCGGATTCATACCGCTTATTGGTATCCCCGGCGTTACTGACAACGGTCTCAATTTCAATAACTACATCAATGCCCTCTACGCGCTTTCGATTAGTGTTGCCGCTCTCATCGCCGTAGTCAAAATCATCATCGCGGGTATGAAGTGGATGCTTTCTGATGTTGTAACGAGAAAATCAGACGCTATCGACGAAATCAAAGGGGCTGTCTTTGGTCTTGTGGTTGTGATATCGGCAGTCCTCATTCTCACCGTCATCAACCCGCAACTCACCGAGACACAAATATTTCTCCAGCCAGTCTCTGACACAACCCGTCCAGCTGGTCCAGCTCAAAGTGCAGCACCTACCTCAGGGACAGGGTACCGAGCACTGGATCTCCGTACTGCCTCTACCGAAGCCATCGAAACCTTCAGCCGTGAGTGCGGTGCAGCTACCGGAAGTATTTATCGTGTAGAAGGGGCTGGTACAGTGGTCTGTTATGCACCATTACCAGGCAATGTCACCGATGAAATCAACCGCCAATTCCCTGGAGCATCGAACCTAGCTGAGATTCAACGACGCTACCAAACCACTCACTATCCTCGACTTATTCAGAGTGAAGGTACACAAAGCACCATCAGACAACGTCATGACGCGACCGATGTTCTGATAGCAGTTACCCTTAGCCCTCAAAATGACTGGTTGGATCAAGGAAACACTCGAGTCATGCAATCAACCTGCACTGACTTTCAACGTTCTACTGGGCAACCAGTCACTCTTGTTCGAGGTAACATGAACGGTTCCAATTACCTGGCCTGTGTTATGCTCCCAGCCGACACCACGGCGCCAACTTTAGGTGCTGGAGCGTAGCGAGCACCCGCATAAAACCCGCCATAGGTTATGGCGGGTTTTTGCTATATGTAGTGAACTCCTCCTTCTATCGATGACGCTTAACGTAAATTTCTTGAGCAATTCCAACCAGGTTACTCACAAAGAAATAAAGGGCAATGGCAGCTGAGATAAAGTAGGCTGCGAAGACTACCAGTATCGGCATCACATAGCGCATTTGGAGTTGCATATTGCGCATGAAATCATCTTTAAGGTCAGGAGCAGCGTTCGGATCACGTGGCGGGAGCGGTGGCATAGCTAGTTTCACCTGGAAAAACTGCGCAACACCAGCACAGAGCGCCAAGAGGAGACTCTTGCCGGTAATATCAATCAAACCAAGGAAGTTCATGGTGACAGCCGGCGGGTTAGGAATGAAGGAATAGAGGAGATCGACATTAATCGCCGGAAGGGGAATGCCACCACCCTTTGAGACAGCCAGATAGAGGGCAATGACAATAGGAATCTGGATAAAGAAAAGGAGAATACTGGCAAACGGATTCATGCCAGCCTCAGTATAGGTGGCCATCATTGCTTTGGCTTGCTCTTCTCGATTATCCTTATACTGTTCTTTGAGTGCTTTTAGTTTCGGCTCAATTTCACGAAGTATCTTCTGCGTCTTGGCTGCTTTAACCGACAGAGGCAGCAGGATGAGCTTCACGAGAATTACTGTTGCGATTATTGCCAGTCCAACATCACCTCCTGGAATAATATCAATAAAAAAGACCAGTGCGTTATAGACTGGATCAAAGAAAAAGGTATGCCAAATGTAACTCATAGCCGCTATTCTACTGGCTATTAAGCAACTGTGCAATTTGCTTTGGCACTTCAGTGAAGAACTGCCGTTTAGTAAGTGACGCCAGGGGAGGCTTAGCCTGAACTATGAAAGTACCCGAAAGCACCGAAGTAGCTGCCAGATCCTGAATCACAGCATACATCCGTCGCCGTAGCCGGTTACGGTCATGGGCTTTTTTGGCAACTTTCTTACTTATGACCACCGACGCCTTAACTAGCTGACCTGGAACCACCGTAAGAGAGAGGAGTGGGGAATGATAGCGTCGTCCGGCAGCCAGAGCCGCCATAAACTCTGTACGCGACACACGCTGTTGCTTGGCTAACATACTCGTAGTATACCCAATTAAAAAAGCTCTTATCGAGCTTTTTTAACGGTGAGCTGAGCGCGGCCTTTACGGCGGCGAGCCAGCAAAACCTTTGACCCTGAGGTTGTCTCGCTTCGCACGAGGAAACCGTGGGTGGTTGCGCGCTTGCGCTTGCTTGGTTGATAGGTTCTTTTACTCATACGTAAATCTTAGTATCTGGAATACCGACACACTATACATGAACGAATAAATAATTCAACACCGGAGGGAAGGCGCCTATTCTTGTACACAGGTTATGCACAGTTGCATTTTTATGGGGAGAGAAGGGGGTAGCTATAGCCCACTTTTAGACAAAAATTTTACACCTCCGAGAATGCGGGTATAATGCTTTGTACTCCCTTTTCATTTGCACTGCTATGAACCCTATCTCTCATCCTTCATCACCACAAAGTATCGTCCGAACCGAACATATCGATATCAAAAAGCTTTGGGATGATGCTCTCGTGAAGATAGAGCTTGCAATCACACCAGCCAACTTCAAGACCTGGTTCCGAGACACCTACATCCTCTCTCTTGAAGACGGTACCGCAACCCTTGCTGTCCCGAGCGTCTTCGTTAAAGACTGGCTTCAAGATAAGTTTCAATCAATGATTCTCAAAACTCTTCGTGAGTTGACCCCCTATATTCGAAGCGTCGAATATGATGTAGTACAGCGCAGTGATCGTCGCAGTGAGAGTAGCAAAACACAGACCGTTAATGCAGCCCTTCCTCTAGAAGAGTACTACATTAACAAAAGTGACAACCTTAATCCCAAATATTCGTTTGATACCTTTGTAATTGGGCCGTATAACGCTCTTGCTCATGCCGCCGCCAAGACAGTAAGTGAGAAGCCAGGCATCGCTTACAATCCACTCTTTATCTACGGCAAAACCGGCCATGGTAAGACACACCTTATTCAAGCAGTCGGTAATCAAGTAAAGAAGACTGGTAAAAAGGTTTTTTATGTCACCAGTGAGCGTTTCGCTGTCGACTATTTCAACGCGCTTCAGAGTGGTACAGCAAACAACTTCAAGGATAAGTATCGTCAGTACGACGTTCTCATCATGGATGATGTTCAATTTCTAGCTACCAAAGAAAAGACTCAGGAAGAACTGTTTCATCTGTTCAATGCCCTTCATGACACCAATAAGCAAATCGTCTTCTCAAGTGACATGCATCCAGCCCTTCTCCAAGGTCTTGAAGATCGACTTCGCTCTCGCTTTGCCCAAGGAATGATTGTTGATATTCCAGCCCCTGACCTTGAATCACGTGCTGCTATTTTGCGCGCCAAAGCAGCACAAAATAGCATCAATCTTGCTGATGAGGTTGTTAACCACCTTGCCTACACCATAGAAGGGAACATTCGTGAGCTTGAAGGAGCCCTCAACACCATCATGTGTCAATCACAACTCCTTGGGCGAACTCTCACTCTTGATGAAGTGAAGGTTATTATCAAGAACAGCTCTCGTCCTCGAAAAACTCTAGCTGTTTCTGATGTTGTTGATAAGGTGGCCCGCTACTTCGATATTGATCAATCAAGTATCTACGAAAAAACTCGGCGTAAAGAGATTGTTAAGCCTCGCCAGATTATCATGTATCTCCTCCGTGAAGATTTCCAAGTTTCTTACCCAGCTATCGGTAAGAAACTTGGGGGACGCGACCACACCACTGTTATTCACTCCTGTGAAAAGATTAAAGCCGAGCTTAAATCCAACTCGGAACTCGAGGAAGAAATCTCCCAGATCCGCATGCTTCTTAAATAAGACAGAACGCCGGCACACCGCCGGCGTTCTTTAGTATGAGGATACACTGTGTATAACATACTAATACCACCAGGAATTACTTTCGTAAGATTGTTGGTATACTAGGGAAGGAATACGTACTATCCCCACCGTACGCCACCACTTTGCTTTATCCCCGTTTCAATTCTCACCATACCCAGCCTACGAGTGACATATGGGGATTGCGGTGTGGGTTAAATACCCAATTAATACAACATATTTTTTACATATGCACACTTCCACACCCCTAATAAAGCAGAGTAAAATGTTTTAAATATGGAAATAACAGTTACTCGTCCCCAACTTGTTCAAGCACTTGAATTACTCACACGTATCAGTACGAAGCATGTTACGCTACCAGTCCTTCAGTGTGCACTTCTTGAAGCAACAGAAAAGAAACTTACTCTAAAAGCAACAAATCTTGAACTCTCAATTGAAATTGAGATACCTTGTAAAATGAATGAAGCTGGGATTGTAGCTGTTCCAGCTGGAACACTACTTCAGAGTATTCAGTATGATGCTGAACCAGAACTGTTGTTACGAGTTGAAGATAGGGTTCTCTTGATTGAATCAAATAAAACTAATACTTCAATTAAGTCTATTCCACATGATGAATTTCCAGTTATTAATAGACTACAAGGTTCTTCGGTTACGATTAATCGATCACTCTTTTCGTTAGGTATTAAGACAACCGCTTTTGCGGCGTCTGTGTCTTCGATTAAGCCGGAACTAGGTAGTGTCTTTATTCAACAGAAGCGAGAGCAGTCACTCACGTTTGTTGCTACTGATTCGTTTCGTCTTATGGAGAAGACTGTTCCACAGAAAGGTGTTATTTTGGAACAGAACGTTTTGATTCCACAAAAGAATGCAATGGAGATTTCTCGCCTCTGCGATCTCCTTGGGCAAGACCCTGAATTTATTGTAAATGAGAACCAGTGTGCATTCTCCTTTGCGTCTGAAGGGGTCTATGTGACCTCTAGGCTTGTTTCTGGTTCGTTTCCTGACTATGAGCAGATTATACCGAAAGAGTATGTGACAAAGGTTACTGTGCTTAAGAATGATCTTTTGAAAGCTTTTAAAAAGACTTCCATCTTTCTTAATAAATATCAGCAAGTAACCGTCTCGATTGTGGAAGGTGGGGTAACTATGTCTTCACAGAATAGCGAGGTCGGGCATGTTACGGACTCTCTTAAAGCTGTTGTGGAAGGAGAAGAATTAACTCTAAACTTCAATCAGCAGTATATAGTTGATTCGTTAAGCCATCTCAGTGATGACAGCGTGATACTGCAGTTTGCGGGGATTGGAAGACCGCTTGTAATAACGGGTGTTGCCGATAAAAGTCTCCGGTATCTTGTGATGCCGATGAATCGATAACTATGCGTAAACGCCGCGGGGAAGTTACGGCAATCAAAGACCTGTTCGCCAAGTATCGACATACGCTTATTGCTCCCCAAAAGAGTGTTGAGATGGAGGTTATACGTGTGGTGGGGGAGATAACCGGTCTCACCCTCAAAGAGTCACAGGTAGTCTATACGGTAGCGTCACGTACGGTGGGTATTAGTGCTCCTTCGCTGATTAAGCAAGAGATAAAAATGCAACAAACCGCGATTCTTAAAGAGCTAGAATCGCGGTTAGGTAAGAAGGCTACCCCCCACCATATCTTTTAATTAGTTGTTGTTGCGTCGGTTTCTTGGGGAGTCTTCTTCAGGGGGTTCTTCTGTATTAGTGGTAGGTGTGCCGTAGGTAGTTTCTTTCCAGGCTTGGACAGCGTATTCCCAATTCTCGTACTGAGGGTCATTGGCGGGGTTGCTTGGTGCTGGCCCGGTTGGATTTGTTCGGTCTACGAAGTGAAGAATCGAGTGGATGTTGTTGTAGATATCAGCGATTTGTATTTCGCCACCACCTTGTATTGTTTCAAGAAGGGCAGTGGTGTCAATGTATTCACCACGGAGTATTGGCTTCACGCCGACACGGTTGATGGTTGGTTGAGTGAAGCTTTCCTCAGGTAACTTTTCAAGAGCTAAATCCATAAACTTTCGCCACATTGGAGTTACGATAAGGCCAGAAAGGCCTCCACCCATAGGCGCATTGTCGTTATTACCAACCCAGGTACCAACGGCGATATTAGGAGCATATCCCATCAGCCAAGCGTCGCGAAGGTTGTTAGTGCTACCTGTCTTTGAAGCTACTGATCGGTTAGGGAAGTTGACGAGAGAGTTGGCTCCCCAAAGTGGCGTTCGGGCAACGTTATCAGAGAGTACATCACTAATCATGAGGGCGACATTCTTATCGAGAACACGTCTCGTCTCAACCTTGTTCTCGTCAATGATATTTCCTCGACTATCCTCGACTCGAATAATACTTCGAGGGGTAGCGGCAACACCTTCGTTTGCAAAGACACCATACGCGTATGTCATATCAAGGAGTCGTACTTCACCGCCACCGAGGACGAGGGTGAGACCATATCGTTCCGGGTCGTTGAGTGTGGTGAGACCCATATCAGCTGCTAGTTTAAGTGAGTCTTTGAGGCCGGCAAGATAGAGAACCTTTACGGCCGGAATGTTGAGAGATTGAGCTAGGGAATTGCGAAGATTGATAGGGCCAATAAATTTATTATTGTAGTTGTTTGGGGAGTAGCATGGTGATTCAGAACTTGTACTGTCAGGGGGACAGAGTGGAGAGAATTGTGTTCGTACGTCATAGACGACAGTGTCTGGTAGGTACCCCTTGCTAAATGCAGTCGCATAGATAAAGGGCTTAATTGAAGAACCTGGCTGACGTTCTGCGAGCGCGGTGTTGTAGTTACCGTCTATTTCTGGATCAAAGTAGTCACGAGAACCAACCATAACCAGTAAGTCTCCGGTCTTAGGATCGGTGGCAACAAGCCCGGCATTATCAGCTTTGAATTTGTCGACGTTAATGGCTCCGTACTCTGCAACAATTGCTTCAGCCTCCTTTTGTAAATCCCAGTCTAGTGTTGAGATGACACGGAGACCGCGTTCGGCAATAGCCTCCTCTCCGTACTTACGAACGATTTGTTCCTTGATATACATGACAAAGTGAGGGGCACGAATACCTGTTACCGCTTGTGGCTGGAATGTGACAACTTCTTCTGTGGCTGCTGTATATTCCTCTTCTGAAATGAAACCCTGTTCTTTCATTTTGGTGAGGGTGAGCTTCTGACGTGAGTCGAGAGCGTCTTTGTGGTTGCCGTATGGAGAGAGGTACGTTGGTGCCTGTGGTAGAGAGGCGAGGTAAGCCGCTTCGGCGAGACTTACATCGGAGGCCTTCTTGCCAAAAAACGCTTGAGAAGCCTCTTCAACACCATAAATAGTACCTCCGTATGGTGATTCGTTAAGGTAAATGCTTAAAATATCGTCTTTAGAAACCACTCGCTCAAGCTTAATGGCGAGTATCCATTCTTTGACTTTGCGGGTCACCGTCTTTTCTCGCTCAAGAACCGAGTTCTTAATAACTTGTTGGGTGATGGTTGAACCGCCCTGTCCACCCAGAAGGTTCCCTTGGGTGTAGTTGGTGATAATAGCGCGCAAAATGGCTGTTGGTTCAATACCAAAGTGGTTGTAGAACCGGTCGTCTTCAATGGCTACTGTTGCGTTCTTGATATGTCGAGAAATGTCGCCAAAGGGCACTACGGTACGCTTCACGTCTTGGTGAAGGTCATAGAGAAGAACCTCGCCTGTTTTGTCGTAGATTTTGGTTGATTGAAGAACTCGTCGTTCCTCAAAGGATGAGAGGTCTGGGATTTCAAGGGTTGAAATCCAAATAAGAATGCCGGCAAGTCCCACGACACAGATGGCAAAGGCCACAATAAAGGCGTCGACAAGGAGTTCTTTAGCGCTAAAATTTTTCCACCAGTGTTTTATCATGTTCTAGATACTTAGGGTGCTCATAGTGCCAATAGTAGCATGAGTTGTAAAGACCTCGTTTTGGTGGGCTGTGCTGAAATAGTACGGTGTGTGGCAGGGATTTATTTCAAGTAAAAACAAAAGCTGGCGGATAGCCAGCTTTTGTCAGTGGTGGAGTTGATTACATTTCGTCTACATCGTCAAAGGTGTCGAAGTCGACATCCTCCGCGTCTTCTTCAAGTGGAGCATCACCTTCTTCTTCGCCTTCCTTCTCCTCATCTTTCTCTTCGATGGCGAGGGCGGCGGTTTCATCCATAAGTCCGAAGCCTTCAAGTTCATCTGGAGCAACAACGTCGTCACTCTCTACTTCATCAAGCACATCGTCAGCTAATGCCGTGTCCTCATCATCTGGGGTTTCAATCTCATCCTCTTCTTCATCGTCTGTTCGAAAAAATACCATATGTGCTTACTTAACTTAATTACCGATTGTTGTAGCAAAGTTGTAGAACAATTTCAACTCCAGCTGTACGAGGGGATTTTACCGGCCCCGGCCGTGTTGTGCAAGGCAGGTTACCCCAACCGCAATCGCATCATACTCGTCGTCAAGAGCAGTTTCTGGAACATTGGCAACAAGACGCTTTACCATAGCTATAACAGCGGTCTTATCACTACTCCCGTACCCAGTAGTGGCAAGTTTAATTGTCGACGGACTAAATTCATAAATGGGATAGTTAGCCTGGCGAGCGAGGTAGAGAATGACACCCCGCGCTTCAGCGACTGCTATAGCAGTTCTCACGTTCTTGTTGAAGAAAAGTTCTTCAAGTGCAACACAGTCAGGTTGGTGAGTGGCCATGAGTTCTCTCAGTGAGGTGCCAATACTCACTAAGCGGTCAGCGAAAGCGCTGTCTTTCGTGGTGGTGATGCAGGTGGAAAAGATGAGAACATCAGAGCCACTTTCGTTTGTAAGGAGAGCGACCCCGAGGCGGTCATAGCCTGGATCTATAGCAAGAACTTTCATAGTGTGTCAGCGTCCTCGTCAGCTGACGTATAGACTTCTTGTACATCATCTTGGCTCTCAAGCTCCTCAAGTAGTTCGGCCAACTTCTCACCGTCGATATGAGAGAGAGCAACTGGGGTGGTAGGGGAGTATCCGCTCACGGTCTTCGTGAAAGCCCAGGCCGCCGAACCAGGAGTACCAAGTTGGTAGCCGAGTTTACTAAAGATATGTTTAATCTCCTGACTCGTACGGTTGTTGTTGTCTGTCACGGCAGTGATAAGAAGAGCTGTGCCACCAGGGCCATATCCTTCAAAGATAACTTCAGAGAGACTAGCTCCATCTGCCCCGGCCCCTTTAGCAACGGCGCGGTCAATGTTCTCCTTTGGCATTGAATCTTGCTTTGCTCGTACGATGGCAGCAGCGAGTCCTGGTGAGTTTACATCGCCACCCGCTTTGCGGGATTCCATAGTGATAAGACTTGAGTGTTTCGAGAACGTCTTACTCTTTGCGGAATCAGTGGCCGCTTTCTTATGCTTAATCTTTGACCATTTATTATGTCCTGACATGCCCGTTTTTCTTAGTGACGTAGACAATCCAGAAAAACGAGACCTTCGGAATTGGCTTTTACTAATGCCAATTCTGAAGGAGTATCACTGAAAGCTACTAACTGTTGGTAATAATAAACTGTATAGAAACCCTAATCAACATTCTCCAAATGCTTAAATCCTTCACTGGTGACGACACGGCCGCGCGGTGTCCGTTCCAAGAGACCGAGCCGAATCAGATACGGTTCGATGACGTCTTCGATTGTGGCCTGCTCTTCGCCGGTTGCTGCCGCGATGGTGTTGAGTCCGACGGGGCCGCCTCCAAATTTATGGGTGATAACTTCAAGTACCGAGCGATCACCGGCATTGAGTCCAAGGGAGTCGATACCAAGTAGATTGAAGGTTTGTGTGACAATAGATTCTGTAAGGTCTGTTCCTGCGAGTTGTGCCATATCGCGACAGCGCTTGAGTAGGTAGTTGGCGGTGCGTGGGGTAGCTCGACTCCGCTCTGCTATGGTTGTGAGAATTTCTGAGGTAGCTTCTATTTTGAGTGTCGTACTCGAATGAGTGAGAATTTCAGTTAGCTCAGATGGAGTATAGAACTCAAGTCTGAATGTACCACCCGAGAAGCGTGAGCGCAGTGGTGCCGAGAGCATAGAAATACGAGTGGTAGCAGCAACGAGCGTAAAGGGTGGTAGGTCGAGCTGGACGGTGCGAGCTGACGGGCCTTTACCAATAATGATATCAAGGACACCTGATTCCATGGCCGGATAGAGGACTTCCTCGATGGCCTTGGAGAGGCGATGGATTTCATCAATGAAGAGAACATCGCCAGGGGTCAGGTTAGTTAAAATAGCAGCTAGATCACCAACGCGTTCAATAGCCGGGCCTGAAGTAGCTCGTAGATTTGTACCAAGTGTCTTCGCTATGAGATGCGAGAGAGTAGTTTTGCCCAGACCAGGAGGTCCGTAGAGAAGAATGTGTTCAGCCGCATGGCCACGTTCTTTAGCAGCCGTGAGAAGTATCCGGAGATTCTCCTTGGTTTTACTTTGACCAACATAACCTTCCCAGGTTTCTGGGCGGAGAGTCTGGTCGAGATTGCCTGCTTCGTCGCGCCGAACCGGGCGTGTGGTGTCATCGGTAGACATGCGGTAATAGTAACAAATTTAACCAGACTTGGCTCATAAAACTCGCAATATAAAGGCCAGAATGACAACAGGATGGGGAGTAGTTGACAAAATATTTATCTGTGCTAGTATAGATGGGTACGAAGTTCTCTGCCTCCCTCACGGAAGGCCACCGTTTTTCTTTTAGACCATTTCCAGACGATAACTCTCTAAGCAACTTGGGTACGTTGCGAGGGGTTTTTGGGCGCTCACTTCGAGTGAGGGTGCTCTGAACTTCCTTAGCGCGGTATTCACTTTCAATGCGGAAGCTTTGCTTAGAGAGTTATATTCTGGAAGACAACGAGCACCTCTTGTAACTAAACTCGACTATAGCATACTCACTATAAAAAACAGCTTGACCAGAGCTGTTTTTTATATCTGACCGCGAGTGAGGTGTATCTACACCACATGGGAGAGGAAAATGTCAGTGTCATTTCCTGGTTCGGGAGTGTCTGGTGTTGCTTTAGGGGTGGTTACTTTTGGTAGTTCAACTACACGTTCGAGTTCTGCGAGGGATGTTTCACCAGCAAGGACCTTTACGATACCGTCTTCGACCATGTTTGGGATACCTTGTGGCTTGGCTGCTTCAACAATAAGATGTTCACGTGGATCGCGAATGACAACTTCCTCAACCGCCTTATCCATCAGAACAGCCTCAAAAATACCCATGCGTCCTTTATAACCAGTTTGACCACAGATAGGGCAGCCCACCGGTTTGTATAAAGTAATAGGTGACGATACAGGAGTTGGTTGTGGGTGAGTACTCATGATCTGTGTCACCAAAGCAGCTTCCTCTGTCGTTGCTTGATACGGAGCTTTGCAAGCACTGCAGAGACGACGGACTAGGCGTTGTCCAAGAAGAACAGTAACTGCACTGCCGAGAGAACGAGAATCAATTCCGAGATCAATGAGGCGAGGGAAGCCGCCGACAGCACTGTTGGTGTGGAGGGTAGAAAAGACAAGGTGACCGGTTTGAGCTGCGTGAATGGCTGTCTCGGCAACTTCACGGTCACGAATCTCACCAACCATTATGACATCAGGGTCTTGGCGTAGGATCGCACGAAGTCCCGAGGCGAACGTATAATCGTCACCAACTTGTGTTTGGACAATGCCATCGATTTTGTACTCAACTGGGTTTTCGATGGTAATAATCTTGACTCCCTCTTCATGTACCGCACGTAGGAAGGCGTAGAGGGCGGTAGTTTTACCTGAACCGGTTGGACCGGTTGTAACAATGAGACCGTTTGGCTTTTTAAGTTCTTGCATAATAACGGCTCGAAGGGTGGGGTTGAGGTCGATTTTTTCAAGGGTGAAGCTAGCTACCGACGGATCAAGTAGACGCATAACGATGGATTCGCCAGAAGCTCCCGGAATAACTGAGGAACGAATCTCCACCTCGCGACCAATAGCGATAAAGGTGAAACGCCCGTCTTGAGCCTCTTGTTTTTGGTTGAGGGTCATGCCGGAGAGGAGTTTGAGTCGGGACATGAGCCGCTCGTAAATGTGGCGGTCAATATCAAAAATGTCATAGAGCATACCGTCCAGACGGTAGCGTAATCGAACCACTGTATCTTCTGGTTCGATATGAATATCTGAAGCACCAAGCGCAATAGCTCCTGCGAACATAAGTTCAAGAACTTCAGTTACTCGCCGTGCATTGTTACTGTCGGCAATCTTTCCCATGAGAGCTGTTACGTCTTCTTTGCGTTTGATACTTTCTGCAAAGCGCTTAATGTCATCGGGGTCGATGTCAAAGACACCGCGCGCTTTAGCGGTGGTATTGGTGAGATCTGCGTAGCGTTTCCAGGCATGAGTGAGACTCTCAGTTGAACATAGAAATGGCTGTATTATGAGTCGGGAGGTACGTTCAAGTTCTTCAACTGCCTGCAGGGTGCGGGCATCGTTCGGGTTCTTGAGGGCAACGGAGACTGTTGTGTGTGTAACATCAAAGGCAACAATGTTTGCTTCGCGTGCTACTTTCTCCGGAACAAGACTGATTGCTTCAGGGTTAATGGTGTAGCCGTGCAGGTTTATATATTCGAGACCAAACTGTGGAGCGAGGCTTTGCACGAGTTTTTCCTCTTCACTCTTGCGAAGTTCACCGAGCCGGGTATTTACCAAGGTGTCGTCAAAATTCATCATGCTTCGCGTATTGTAGCATGTACGAAGGACGATTCCTGTTCTATAGTAGGGGCATCTATGGAACAAATTGTTGTCAAAAGTTTGCCGGAATGGGATGCGCTTGCAGCTCATGTTCTATCGACGATACAGTCTCGGTCTGACCTATCGGAACGAGCGTGCATTCTCGTTCTCTCTGGAGATCTTGGGGCCGGAAAGACCACATTTGTTCAGGCCTTAGCGCGTATATTGGGTGTTACTGATGTCGTTCAAAGCCCCACCTTCACTATCATGAAGCAGTATCAAACTGCACATGAGACAGTGAAGCGACTTGTTCATATGGATGCCTATCGAATAGAGGATATACGCGAGCTCGCCCCGCTTCGCTTTAGAGAGATACTTAATACTCCCGCGGTACTCTTTTGTATTGAATGGGGAGAGCGCATACAATCAGCTCTCCCGACACCAGCGATTTTTTTGACTATTAACCACGAGCAAGATGATGTTCGAATTGTCACAATTACTGAAGAATAGTCGATTGGAATGAGGACTCCGTGCGGGTAAGAAGAAAAATCGGTATACTGACTTCCATGGCTAAATCTGCAGATAAAAAAAGACTCATTCTCCTTGATACGCACGCAATATTGCATCGGGCATTTCATGCGCTGCCAGATTTCGCTTCACCAAGTGGAGAGCCTACTGGCGCACTCTATGGGGTGGTCGCTATGCTCTTGCGTATTATTGAAGAACTAAAGCCTGACTATGTGGTCGCTTGTTATGACTTGCCTGAACCGACGTATCGACACACCGCCTTTGAAGGATATAAGGCCAAGCGCGAAAAGACCGATGATACGCTTGTTGCTCAGATAGAGCGATCACGGGATATTTTTGCTGCTTTTGGTATTCCAGTGTATGAGCAAGCGGGTTTTGAGGCTGATGATGTGCTTGGTACTATCGCTCTTTTGGCGAAGCAAGATTCAAATCTCGAAGTCATTATTGCTTCAGGTGACATGGATACTATGCAATGTGTCGATGGAAAGCGGGTTCAAGTCTATACTCTCAAGAAGGGAATTAACGATACGATATTGTATGACGAAGCGGCCGTGAAGGAGCGCTTCGGCTTCCCGCCTAAACATGTTGCTGATTATAAAGGTCTACGTGGTGATACGTCAGATAATATTCCTGGCATTCCAGGTATTGGAGAGAAGACTGCAACTGAACTCATCGTGAGGTTTGGTGATCTCGATAGTATCTATAAAAAGTTACACAAGAAAGAGGAGGTATTTGTTGAAGCCGGTATTAAGCCTCGGATGATTAAACTTCTCAAGGAAGGTGAAGAGGAGGCACGATTCTCAAAAATGCTCGCTACAATCCGTACCGATGTACCTCTTGATTTTACTCTACCAACAGTCTCATGGCGGGACGCTGTCGATACTGATCGTGTAATCACGCTCTTTAGCGAGCTTGGGTTCCGAACTCTCAGTAGTCGGGTCAAGACCGTCCTTGATATGCCACAAAGTGTAGAAGTGGCTGCGGCGACTGTCTCCCCACAAGCACTAGCGGAGGCACAGGTCCTCTTATGGCTTCTTGAGAGCGAGCGCACCAATGCGACGGTGGTAGATATAATCGAGTATGGTCGTGCGTACTACGGCACCCTCGATTTTGCGAGTACGAGAGACAAACTACGGGAAGTTGTTGAAACAACTGGACGGCTTAAGGCCGTCTATGAAGAGATCGAACAGCCACTACTAGAAGTAGTAAGGCATCTCTCCGAGACAGGAATAACACTGGATGTTGCTTATTTGAAGACGCTCTCCGCAACAATGCATACAGAACTTACGAAACTTGAGGCAACCATCTATGAGTGTGCTGGAACTACGTTTAATATTAATTCCCCGAAGCAGCTCGGCGATATACTTTTCGATACTCTTGGCCTCAAGCCTAAGCATCAGAAAAAAACGGCTGGTGGACAGCGTTCAACCAAGGAGTCAGAACTTGAGAAGCTCAAAGATGATCATGTCATTATACCGGCCATCTTGCGCTACCGGGAGCTTCAGAAGCTCGTTTCTACCTATATTGATGCACTGCCGGCCCTCGTTGGGCAAGATGGAAAAATACGAACAACATTTCTCCAGACCGGGAGTGTGACTGGCCGTATGGCGTCGCGTGATCCTGGACTCCAGAATATTCCGATTCGAACAGAGGAGAGTCGAGCCATACGTCGAGCCTTTGTCGCAGACCCGGGCTATACCATGGTAGGTATTGATTACTCACAGATTGAATTACGCATCGCGGCCATTCTTTCGGGAGACAGTAAGCTTATAGAAATTTTTGCCCGGGGAGAAGACGTACATACGGGAGTAGCGGTGCGAGTCTTTGGAGTTACGCCTGAAGAAGTGACGAGTGAGATGCGTCGCAAAGCCAAGGTGATTAACTTCGGTATCTTGTATGGTATGGGTGTTAATGCTCTCCGGCAGAATCTTGGAGAGGATACTAGTCGAGAAGAAGCTCAGTCGTTCCTAAATGCCTACTTCAATACCTTCACACGTCTGGCTGAGTATCTTGAAGAGACCAAGGAGTATGCGCGCTCACAGGGTTATACTGAAACTCTATTCGGTCGTCGTCGTCACTTTCCGGGTATTACATCATCAGCTCCATTTATTCGCGCTCAGGCTGAACGTATGGCTATTAATGCCCCAATCCAAGGTACGGCTGCTGACGTGATGCGGATTGCTATGAATGAGGTCTATGCACACCTTAAGACAGAAGGGCGCTTTGGTGAGGTTCGGATGTTGCTGCAGGTCCATGACGAGCTGGTTTTTGAAATTAAGGACGAGCTCATCGCGGAAGTTGTGCCGAAGCTCAAGGCTATAATGGAAAATGTCCTTCGAGACCAAACAACCTACGGTGTACCAATCAAAGCAGACGTTGCCATTGGACCTAATTGGGCAGACTTAGTTGATCAAAAATAACAGCAGCCATGTTGTACGTATTTTATGGAAGTGGTGAAGGAGCGGTGCGTGAAGCAGCGTATGCTAAGTTGGGCGAGCTCCGAGCCGAAGTGCCAGATTTGAATGTCATAAAGCTAGATCCGGATGAGTATGAGACAGGTCTTCTTATGAGTGCAGGCAGTACAGTGTCGCTCTTTGGCGCTCCGCAAGCTTATCTACTTGATACTCCATCACTGCAAAGTGAGTACTGGGACGAACTCTGTGAATTGGCGGAACTACTCGCAATTTCAAAGCACCATTTTATTGTTATTGAGGGTACCTTACTTGCTCCTCAGAAAAAGGCGCTCATGTCAGCTTCGCTCATGACTGAATATAAGGGAGAAGGGGTCGAACGTTTTGATGCGTTCAAGATGGCAAATGCTCTCTCCGAGAAAGATAAGCGAACCCTCTGGATATATCTCCAGGAAGCAGTCGCTGCTGGTTTATCTGCAGAAGAGATTATTGGTGTTTTGTGGTGGCAACTTAAGACGATGCGATTAGCACTCGCGACCAAGAGTGCCGCCGAAGCTGGTGTGAAGGATTTTCCGTACAATAAAGCAAAGCGGGCACTCGGTAATTTTAAACCTGGTGAAGTCGAAGCCTTGTCGCGCTCTCTGCTTAAGCTCTATCACGATGGCCACGCCGGCAAGACTGATATCAATCTGGCATTAGAGGAATGGGTACTTAGGATGTAGTAAATTTCAGTTCTCTGTTGCGTGCTATGATATTTTGGTATGCACCTGACGAAGAAAGCCGTCTTACAAACGCTTGATAACCCCAAAGCCAAACACTTCACGCTTGTGAATGATGTCTTGGCGCTCGCAACGGTAATCTCGATACTGGCGATTGTGCTCGAGACTGTGCCAGCCCTCGCGGTATACCATGGAACCTTTCTCAGTATTGAGTGGGTAGCAGTAGCATTGTTTACTTTAGAATATGTAGCTAGAGTTTGGGCTATTCCACGAAAACGCGATTACGTTTTTAGTCCATTTGGAATTGTCGACCTTGTGGCCATTTTGCCAACGTTCTTCGGATTAGGGAACTTTAGTTTTCTTAAGTCGGCACGCGTAGTGCGCATCATTCGTTTCCTTAGACTGATTCGTATCGCAAAGATCTCACATGCCAAGGTAGAAAATGTCGAAGAAACGCTCGGGGTCTATGGTTTCAATATTGCACTCTATGCCCTCACGCTACTTCTGGTCCTCTTAGTTTTGGGAGTTACGCTCCATACATTCGTGAGTACGGAAGAAGCGTACTGGAGTGTGCCGACGGCCATGTACTGGGCGTTCTCTGTCTTCTTGGGAGGGTTACCAACCCCGATTCCAGAAGGTACATTTGGAACGACGATTTTCATTATTACCAAGTTCTGCGGTATGGCCCTCTTTGGACTCCTCGTGGGAGTGGTGAGTAAGATGTTCAATCAGCTTATTTTGGGGAGTAAGGGGAAGTAGGGGTGGGCGGACGTCCCCACGAGTTACTAACCATTTTGCTCCAAGTATTCGCAAAATGCTAAGTACTCGCGGGCCCACCTCACTCGTTCGCAAGCTCACATCGTTCCGGTTCGGACAACCGCCGTCAGTCACGCAGGTGACTGACTAAGTCAAAAGCCATTCGTCATCATGACGAATGGCTTTTGACTTTCGGTTGTCCGCCCAGCAGGGATCGAACCTGCGACCTTCTCCTTAAAAGGGAGCTGCTCTACCGGCTGAGCTATAGGCGGATATTTGATTGTATAGCGCTGACCTCTCCTTAATAAGGGTGAATAGTGTGGGACACTGTTCACGCGTACCGAGGTGAGCTATAGGCGGATATTTGATTGTATAGCGCTGACCTCTCCTTAAGAAGGGTAGACAGTGCGGGGCAGTGTCTACGCCTACCGACACTGAGGCCTGGCGGATATGTATATTCTATAGCGCTGACCGTCTCTTCCGGACACTAGATTCATTGTACTTTAAAGTATTCCGGTGAACTTTAAAGTCGTCGCACTATACCACAGGATATAGACAAATCAAAAAGTATTTTACGTGGTCTTGCGCGGTATTCTCTGGTACTGTACCCGTGTATGAAGTATGTCATGCTCTGTGATATCAGAAGCAACTACAACGTTGGGGCAGTCTTCCGCACCAGTGATGGCGCAGGGGTCACTAAAGTGTTCTTGGCAGGGTATACACCAGCACCGCTCGACCGCTTTGGACGACTGGTCCCAGAAATACATAAAACCGCGCTCGGTGCCGAGAGTGTTGTTCCGTGGGAATCAGTAGTTGATCCGGTAGCTACTCTCAAAGAGTTACATGCCGCTGGAGTGTCTGTGGTGGTAGTAGAGCAATCACCTTTATCAGTCATGCTCCCTGACTTTGCTGTGCCGGAGCAGGTGGTATATGTCTTCGGGAGCGAGACCGAAGGTGTGCCGGCTGATGTTATGGCGGTAGCTGATACGATACTTGAGATTCCAATGTACGGGAGTAAGGAGTCGCTTAACGTTTCAGTAGCCGCTGGTATAATTTTGTATCATGCCTAAAATTTCTGGTATGACACGAACACAGCTTTGGCTCTTGTACATTTTGAGCGGCAGCTTAATGGGAGCGGCACTCATCTTTCCTGTTGCGTGGCTTGGTGGAGTAGCTGGAGTTGTGCTCTTCATCGCAGCGATTGCGTCAACACAATCAGTCTGGATGCTCGTTGGTGGAGGTATTGTGGGGTGGACAGTGAAAATGTTGTTTGCCACCTCATACATCCTCACGGTCTATCCTGTAGAGGGGATACAAATCGATCTTGGTAACTATGAGATACCAGTGATTCTGTTCTATTGGTTAACAAGCGCCTTTTCGATTGGTGTTGTTGGTGCATATATTGCTCCGGTTGCAGCCGCTGTGTATGCCAAAGGACCACGGCTGTTTCTTTTAGGTTTTCCAGTTATTTGGGTGAGTGCCGAGGTGATAGGTTCTTTTCTCTACTCGTTCTTTATGTACGGGGAGGGAAGTAATTTAAATATAAGTAATACTGGTGGATATATAGGGTATGCGCTGGCAGAACATCAGACTCTTCTAATGACGTCATATGTTGGTGGGGTGTACATGCTTACGTTCATTACAGTGGTTTTTGCAGTTTGTGTTTGGTTGCTTAGAAAGTCCTTTTCTTCACAATGGATGATGGCTACCGGGTTAGCACTAGCAATCATTCTTGGTGTTACGACTGACGTACGGTGGTTCTTGCGAGATTTTGAAGTGGATGGAACTACAGTTATGGTAATCGATACCGAATTTGGCGGTACTGCGTTCTATAGCACATACACGAAGGAGGAGCAGCAACGACTAAAAAGCGTCGTCTTAGAAGAGGCTGTGGCGAAAGCTCTAGCGGTAACACCGGAATATATAGTTCTTTCTGAGGATTCACTTATGTATGGGTCGGGCGTATCAGCTGAAACGGCCTACGAACAATTTCGTCTTTTTCACAATGAACCGCAGACAGTTGTGATGATGACAGGTCCTGCTATATCAGCCGGCGGGGGAGGTGTTGTCAGGTCAGTGATATTCGACGGGATAGGTAAGCGAGGTTATAGCGTTGATAAACAATACCTTGTTCCACTTGGTGAATATATGCCACTCCTGTATGAGCTCTCTCTTGGAGTTTTGGGTTTGGAAGCGGAACTACAACAGATGAAAAGTGCCTTCAGTTTTAATGCTGGTCCGAAGTCGGGTCAAGCAACACTCCCCGCACATATTCCTGCCGTCATGTTCTGCTTTGAAAGTCTTGATGCACAAGGGGCATACAGTCTTCTGAAAGAGCGCACCGCTCCGTTTGTGTCTCATCCAATTTCACATGCCTGGTTCCATGAGCCGCGTGGACTTTGGCACCAGCTCGACGCAACGCTGAAGGTGCAAGCCGTGTGGAGTCAGACACCGATTGTCAGTGCTGCCAACATGGCGCACGGTGCTCTCTACACCCCACAGGGTACAAAGGTTCTCCCTGAAAAAGTTGTGGAAGGACCGTATTATAAGGTTGGTATCGTTAGTTTGTAGTTAGCTTAATTAGCTCGTCTTGAACAACTTGAGCATCACTCCAGGGAGTCTTAGTGCCATGAGGTCCCATGATGAATGGGTCAGTACCTTTGCCAGAAACGATGACATAGCCGTGGGCTGGAGCAAGGTTTAGAGCGGTGCGGATAGCGAGACGGCGATCCATAACAACTGAAACTTTCTCTGAGCTGGAGATACCTTTTTGCATAGCTTCGACAATATCACGTGGATCCTCATCATACGGATCTTCATTGGTAAGAATGATGTGCTCGCAATACTTCTCTGCGATAGCACCCATCTCGGGTCGCTTCCAGGTATCACGACCTCCTCCGGTATTACCAAGGACACAGACTTTCGGTACATTCGGGAATGCCTGATATAACTTTTCGAGCGAGTCGGGCGTATGCGCATAGTCCACAACCACCGTAAGGGGTTTCTGGGCGTCTCGTGGTGTCGTGAATTGTTCGACACGGCCAGCTATTGGCGGTAAGTCACGAAGAGCTTTGTCGATAGTCAGGAGTGAGATGCCGAGGGCCCGTGTGAAGGTGATGGCTGCGAGGATATTGTAGACATTAAAGAGACCTATCATTGGAACGCGAATCGTGGTGTCGCCAAATACTAGACTCACGCCGTCCTTATGGAGGGAATAGAGCGAGATATCTTTAAGTGAATAGGGAAGTTTGTACTCAACTTTGAAATCGAGAAAGTCAGCCCCGTGTTCATCGTCAGCATTCGCCACAATAAAGCGTGGCCGCTTTTGTGAGGTGGCTACCCGTCGTGCGATGGAGAGCTTGGCCTCTTTGTAGTTTTGGAACGAGCCATGTGACTCGATATGCTCGGGAGTAAGATTGGTGAAGATGAGCGCGTCGAGTTCTATATAGCGATGACGGAACTGTTTGGCACCTTCAGAGGTCATTTCAATGACAGCGTGCGTACACCCGGCAGTAACAGCTTGACGTAAAAATCGTTGGACAAAGAAACGACCAGGCATAGTCATCTTGTAGAGGTTTCGCTTACTCTCGCCTGCAATTTTGAACTGGATAGTGGAAAGTGAAGCTACTGTATATCCTTCAGTTTCTAGAATGCGGGCAATGAGCTCGGTTACAGTCGACTTACCTTTAGTACCAGTGACACCAATTACCGTGATTTGGTGTGAAGGGTGTTTGTACCATAGGTCAGCAAGATACGATAAGGCTAGGTGATAGGGGGGACGGATGAGTTCAAGAAGGGGTTTCGGGATGAGTCTTTTGAGACGATAAAACATACATATATAAGTATACGGGAGGGGTACTGCTTTTGCCAAAGCAGTATTCATGTGTCGCTTTTAACTAGGAACCTTGCTTGAGCACGCCTTGAATGAGGTCTTTAGCAGCCAGATCAGGGTCGAGTTTGAGGACATGGGTACGCGCCTCCTTTTGGTCATAACCGAGAGTGATGAGAGCGTCGATGGCATCGGTTTGAGCAGAGCTGAGCTGTATATTTGGGTTAAGGTCGGTGATATGAGGAGTGGTCGCCAAGTCGATTTTGCCCGCCAGTGCGGTGACGATGTTACTGGCAGTTTTTTTGCCAATACCTGACACGGTATGTAGGTGTTCAGCATCATTAAGGACTACTGCGGTAGCGATGAGATCTGGGTCGGCCTGGGTGAGAATTTGGAGCGCCGATTTTGGTCCAATCTTAGGAATAGTAAGGAGAAGTTCAAAATACTCGAGTTCTTTTTCGGTCCGAAAGCCATAGAGATCCAAAGCATTCTCGCGGACAGCAAGGTGTGTATGGACGATAACTTGATCGCCAACCGCGTAGTTATGACGTATTGCATTGGTGTGAACAAGATAGCCTACCCCGTGTACCGTAAGGACGAGGGAACTGTCGGCATGGCTAGCTACAAGGCCTTCTAGGGAGCGAATCATGGGTATATACCCATTGTACACGAGGAGGCAGGACAAGAGAATAACCTTGCTTTTTTGAAATCAATACCGTATAGTGCTCACACATAAAAAAATCATATGCCAATTACTAAAGGAGCAGAAAAGGCTAATCGCCAGTCAAAAAAGAAGCGCATCTACAACATTCGTCGTAAGAATGTGTTGTCTGATGTAGTAAAGAGTGTCGAAAAGGCTGTTGTTGCAGGTGATGCAACAAAGGCAAAGGAACTCTTGCCTAAGGCTTACAAGGCTATTGATAAGGCAGCGAAGCGAGGTGTTATAAAGGATAATACTGCAGCTCGTAAGAAGTCTCGTCTTACCGCTCGAGTTAAGACTGTTGCTACTAAGTAACGAATACAGAAAAGGCCCCGCTTCGCGGGGCCTTTTCTGTATGTACAGAGCCGTTAGTCAGTTGTAGTGAATGACTTCACTGAACCGAATTCAATCTCCGAATCGTTATCTTCATCCTCGTACTCAACCGCTATGCGGAAGTAGTAAGTAGTATCTTCGTCGAGGTTTCCGATGTTGAGAATATATGAGCTGCTACCATCGAGATCAGCATCAACTTCAGTCTTCATGAGGTTATCGCCGTCTTCGTTTATGTCACTGTACTCATTCTCGTCTGTTACGTCTTCTATTGAGTCTTCGTCAGTTCCGTAGACGAAGAAGACGCGACCATTACTAAAGTCATTCATGGTAACAGTACCGTTTAATTCAGCGTCGGTGTCTTCTACGTCAGAGGCTGACTTGGTTACTGTGGTTGGTTCGTCATCAGAGCTACGTGTGCCATCTGTGTAGAAACTCAAGATAGCTCCGTAGTCACGATTGCCATCCTCATCTTTTGCAACAGCGCGGAAATAGTAGAGAGTGTCTTCTTTGAGTCCTGATATTGTCTCGCTGAATATGGTGTCAGTATCTTCGAGCTCATCGCTTGAAGTAGTCTTGTTGAGATTGGTGCGTGTGGTACCGTACTCAAAGTAGACTTCCGCCTCATCGTCGTTACCAAAGTCGAGGTAGCCACGAAGAGTAACTGAATCTTCCGTTACGTTTGTCGCTTCCTTGGTGGTTACATTGAGGTTGTTCGAATAACTACCTCCACCTGACTGACTTTGAAGAAGTTTGAGAAGAGTTTGAAGCTCTGCAATATACGCTTCAAGGTTATCAATACTTCCATACGAATAGAGTGGGAAGTAGCCACGGTTCTCGAACTTGTTCTTCTTCCACTCCTGCTTGTACCAACCGTAGTGGTTGCCACGATTTTCACCCTTTGACGCTTCTACTGCTGCAAGCGGGCTTGCCACGAGGGTGAGAATGAAGAATGCACCAAGTACAGTGCCAATGCGTGATAATTTTTTCATAGGTTTGTGTAGATTAAAGGTACGATTTAGATAGTAATGTCTCCGAATGTTAATACGATAGTACAGCAAAAACGTTACACGCAACGATGACTCTGCCACATAACTGAGGGACATACAAGGCGCGCGCATTGTGTACGAGGTCTACTCTGCGAGATACAACAAAAGCCCCATACGGGGCCGTTGTTGTTTTAGTTTAGTTAGATACTTACACTGTCACTCGAACTCTTTTCGAGACCCTCTTCCTTAGGGAGTGTTACTTTACACTCATCTTTGGCGGTCTTTTTAAAGGTCTCCCAGGCTGACTTACGATCAGATCGGAAGGCAGTGTGGGCGGCTTTTTTATCAGCCTTCCACGCTGTCCAGGCGGAGCGAATTGCTTTACCACGGTCAGCAGTGTTATCGATATCCCAGGCTGCTATGAGCGCAGTTTTGCGCTTGGCGAGAGCAGCTTTTACATCTTCATCGAGACCGTCCCAGGCAGTAGCAAGGGCTGTCTCACGAGTCTCTACTGCTTCACTCATACACGAGAGGTCGAGCTGAGGACGAGTAGATGAAGCGTTGGTTGAAGTGGCATTTTGACGAGCCATTAATCCACCAACTCTAGCTTCAGCGGCGGTTGCACTCGCCATGTAGAGGGAGGCGAATACGACAGCAACGAGGCTGGTGATGAGTAAACGCGGGTGAGTAGATGCGTTCATGCTTTTATGTGATTGTTTAGATTTGGTAATACTGATATTACCTCCATGAGTGATTGTAGCGGGTACGGAAAGTGAAGGCAAAGTAGTTATAAACAGGGTAGGAGCAAATCAGTTACCGAGTATCTTTTCGCGATAGTAGGAGCCAATGACCGCCGTTGCCAAAGAGGAGGAGCAGTACTATGGCAGCAAAGTGTGGGAGATGGCCAGCGAGCTCAATTGGGCCAAGTATAAAGAGAGGAATTGTAAAGACAAAAGCCACGATTAGAGCGTTGAGTCTTGTGCAGATACCCAAGAGGAAGATGAGTCCAAACAAAAATTCTACTGAACCAGCCGAAAGCGTAAACAAGTAATCTGAGAAGGGAAGCGGAAAATTGGACATAAAATTCCAGTGATGGTGAGAGAGAAAGTTAATGCCGTATTCAGGCGCAAGTATCTTTTCAGAAAGACCAAGTACCATGAGGGTGAGCCCAGTACCAACTCGTAAGATAGAAAGAGCATAGTGCTTGAGTGGGGCGACAATAGGACGAAGTATAGAGAATGAGGTGACTGAGAAGTAATCGTTACCCATGAGGGTGATGAAGATCGCGGTCGAAAGAACCCAGATATTCTCAAGGGCCGTTACCCATCCAGAAAAAGGAAATTGGAGAGCCCATAAGCCAGCTAGGAGCAGGCCGGAAGTGCGACTAGCGAGACCCAGTAAAAAGGCGAGACCAAGCAGGATTTGAATATATATAAGAAGGAGTGGTATTCCGGCTTCGGGGGTGAGGTTCGGCGAGAAGAGGTAGGTGTGCGTGCCGGCAATGACGAGGAAGGCTCCCACCACCATGGCAAAGGTTGAGGCGGCGCGCGGGAAGGAGTGCGACTTCCGTGGTTCGAGGAAGCTGAGTGTGAGCCAGCCGTGTCGCTCAAGCCAGGTCCCACCAGCTACGATAGCGATAATGACAAGAGTCCAGATACTTAGGTAGAGAGTAGTTGGGGAGTCGGTGAGTAAGGGTTCGAGGTCTCTTTCGGCAAACCACTTGGTATGTGCGAAGGTGAGACTGGGTAGTGCTAAGAAGGAGAGGAGAATAAAATAGTTCATGACTCAAGTATCGGTCGGTTGGTCGGTTGTGTAAAACAGGATATCCCCGGAGGGATAGGAAATACCGATGGGTGATATACGGGATTCGTCACAGAATCGCGGCTATTTTTGAGCATGAAATGCTCAAAAATAGCTAGCGTTCTCGGACGGCCACTCGCGTGTCTTCGACACATGCTCTGTGGCTTCGAATCCCTCACGCAAGCAAAACAGTTTGCTTGCTTCCCTCCGCAAAGCAAAAGGGCACCAAATGGTGCCCGTGTTTTGCGGGCGGTCTCGGGCAAGAACCGTGGTCGGTCAAGCCCTGCTTGACGGATTAGCTGCTTTTTAGTTTACCATTTCGACGGGTCTCGTGCTCAAAAAAGTGACAAAAGTGACACAGATCACAAGTAA
>JACCDR012533537.1_pt1 | contig 31889 bp, 51 predicted proteins | sample 7446431 | NCBI WGS metagenome assembly JACCDR01 (sample SAMN15323443, study PRJNA562643) | freshwater metagenome | isolation source: river surface water | place: USA:Blue River Watershed | collected 2017-08-17
AATTAATATCTTAAAGACTGTATAATAATATCTTTACGGAGACATTATGGGATACACTAAAGAGTTTCTAATTGATGCCTTCCTATGGCGTTATAGTGACGTTCTTTTGAACGATAGCAAAGAACAGCTAGACAAGTATGTGAAAATGGTCACAGACTTTGCGGATAAGGTAAGCAAGGATGAATTTCGTAAGTGGTGTTCGTTGGATGCCGCTGAGATACAAAAATTTAGACTTGCGACTGGATACTAATTGAGATATAATTATTGTTCTTTCAGAGATTATGGCGTGGCCAGCGGGTAAAAAGACTCAGGTGATTGTACTATCTTTTTGCTGTCGCAGTAACATAATAACTGAAAGACATTAAGTTAGACTACCGAAGGTAGCGCTGCCTCTTATATGTGGATACAACGTGAGTGAGACGACTGGTGCGCGGTGGTAAACGTAAAATACTACTTCAAGATTCCTATCTATGCACATGAACAAGCCACGAAACATATATTTATCAGTAGTTTAACTTAATGGAGACGTGTGCTGAATTGGTTGAAGGCAACGGATTGTAAATCCGCCACATAAGAAACATTGTAGGTTCGAGTCCTACCGGCTCCACCATTTAACTAAGGAGTAGTAATGTATATCCTGACCCTAAGTAACGGCAAGTGTATTAAGTTCCACGTTAAAGCCTGCGCAGAATTATTTCAGCAATCTATGGGAGGGAAGCTATCTCAGAATGAGGAATAACTACTAATATATTTAGGTATAAAGTGAGACACACCTGCGATAGCGAAAGCTTGAAATAATTGCGGACACCCTTGCTTGCGGAGTCGATGGACTAAAACAAGAACCGTATACCTAACCAATTCCCCGGGATGGGAAACAGCAACCCCCTGCTCTGCTGTATAAACATTCAGGGGGCCTATAGTTAAGCAATCTACATATAGTTCCGTAATTAGAGTGACACTCTATGTATCCGGTCTGGTTTAGTCTCCAGTGTGTTTAAGGATTGCTTAACTATGGGAGGGTAGCATTAAGTGGTAAATGCACTAAGCGCGCTCAATATAGTATGTTTTCTAGCGTAGAGCTAATAAAGGAACCGTCGCTGGATTTCCGGAAATAGCACAGCTAGGCCTGAGTTCGAATACATGGTTTCATACTTGAAATTTTAGGATGCCGGTTCGATTCCGGCCCCTCCAACCATAATTAACCGATTGCCTGAGCAAACAGGACTACCAGAGTTATAAAATAGGTAAAAATTAACAAAACCGTGTGGATTGCGAAACCCGTCCCTTAATGACAGTATAGGATGCCTGTCACCATATTTAAGTAGTTTGTTTTCGTGAAGCGCATCCCATAGTAACGCTTAATGAACTACTTAAATATGGGCGTGTGGTGTAATTGGTAGCCACGTTGGTCTTAGAAGCCAATGCGCAAGCGTGTCAGTTCGAGTCTGACCATGCCCACCAAATTTTATAGAAAGGATATGATATGCGAATGTAGTAATTTACAGGAGATATTATGTCGAGAACATATAAGCATACCAAAAAGGTAAAGCTAAAGAGATATTACCGTGATCGCTGGGATTCGGAACACGAGAAGATTGAGTATGTAGGTTGCTATTATACTTGGCCTGATCTTGAAACACCTACCAGAGAGTATATCGGTACTAGGTATCTTAAAAAGCCAGGAGTTCGTCCTAAGCTTCGTAAAGAAATAGATAGTGAAGATCATTGGATGAATACACCTAGCTGGTGGGTTAACCTTATGATGACCAAACCACAGCGTCGTGAAGGTAGTCTGTGGGAAAGAGAAGTAGTAAAGACTCCTTTAGAAGATCTTGATGGTGTTGATACCCCAAATATCAGCAAAAAGCCACATATCTATTTCTGGTAGTCGAAAGTGCGGGGCGGCGCTACTTAGACTTATTACTCTGCCATTCAACCTCTCTCGTTAGTTTAGGGGTAAAATTCGTGGTTTGGGACCATGTGTCGGACGTTCGATTCGTCCACGAGAGACCAGCGAGACCAAAATTAAACTTGTAAACTCTTTCCTTATATGCTATAATAGATGCATCAGGAGAGAATTTATGAGTAAAAATTTAATAGCAAAACTAGAAGCTTCCTTAGATTCTGGTGAGCTTTTACAATTAGTTGATGATAGTTTGGCTAGTAAGCACGTTTTAATTAAGTTGGGGTTTTCTTCTAAAGGTCAGTATGTAGGTATAGTTAAGAAATTCCTTGACGATAACGATATTGATACTAGCCACTTTACTACTAATGGGCTACCTAAGGTACAACAGATAGAGAAAACTTGTTTATGTTGTGGAAACATTTTCCATACGGAAAAAAGAACAAACAGAGAACAAGTTACATGTTCAAGAGCCTGCTCAAATACCTACTTTAGGTCTGGAGAAAATAACGGTAACTTTACTAAAGGTGTGGTTTATCGTAATAAGGCTTTAAAAGAATATGGTTATAAATGCCAACGATGTGGTTATGATGATAACAAAGCAGCTATTGTAGTTCATCATAAAGACCATAATAGAGATAATAACGATATTACGAATTTAGAAGTATTGTGTGCTAACTGTCATACTATACATCATTGTGGATAACAGTTTGCCCTAGTATTTAGGGCATTTAATTTAGTTCTAATGCGTATCCGATTAAGTTGCGGAACCTTGATAAGTCAAGAGCTGGTTATTAGCTATAAGTCCAGTGAGGCGAACCTTTTTCATAGGGTAGGGTTGATCTCCTATCTAAGCTAAAGTGCAATGGTAACATTGTTCAGTAAGTTAGAACTAAATTAAATGGGGGCAGTAATGGGTTACGGTTTTCCCTTGCAAGGAAAATGTCTAGAAGGATTCGATTTCCTCGGTCTCCACCATAAAAATTTTAATCTTGCCGATACTTATCCTTTAGTGTATAATTATCGCATAAACAAACACTTTTAGGAAAAGTATTATGAACCGTTTTAATTCCATTTGCTCAAAGCAATTAAGTCGCAATAGCGGCTGGAATACAACCGTCTATACTTTTTAGTGCCTCAAAGTCTATTTACTTAGATAAAGGGGCCTTCGGGCCCCTTTTCTTTTGCTCTTTTGGTATAGCTCGGTTATTACGTTCCCTTGGTATGGGAAAGATCTGTGGTTCGAATCCACAAGAGAGCACCACCTAATTCAGGAATTATTATGAAAACACGAAAACCTAGGAACCACGTTGTTCTCGCTCTAATGAAGCGTGGCGGCGCAGGTTCACACAAAAAGACCACAAAGCAGCTTCGTGGTAAATGGAAGCGCGATATTTCGGAATTGTAGTGAAACGGTTATCACAGCAGACTTTTAATCTGCCAATTCTGGGTTCGAGTCCCAGCAGTTCCACCATATTTATGTATTATTGACGGCCAAGGCAAGTGTGCCTTTGGTCGCTGGATTTGACGGTCTGGGAAAAGCGTTGCGTCAACAACGTAATATTGATAGTACATAAATATGGTAATTTTGCCATAATCACATCACACAGGACACACAATGAATCCTTTTGAAATTCGTGCCGAGTTGCTAAAACTCGCACAGGAACACCTTCAGTCTCAATTCGAGGCTAATATGGAATTTGCTACTAAATCTTATGAGATGCTAGTAGCACAGGGTAAAAGCGTTGCAGACGTTATGTACCCAATGCCTTACACTTTTGAAGATGTAATGGCTAAAGCTAAGGAAATGTACTCCTTTGTAGACGGAAAGGCTTCAAAATGAACCTAATGTCTATCCTTAAAGAAATTTTCAGAACACGTCCTTCTTTAGACGAGTTCATTGCGGCGCATAATCCTGATAACGTTTACCAGGTTGAAGAACTTCAGCGTCGTTATAGCCAACTAGAGTCTAGTTCGGCTTGGTATAACTAATACCTGTTAGGGAATGGTGTAACGGTAACACACGTCACTTTGACTGACGCGTTCTAGGTTCGAAACCTAGTTCCCCTGCCAATAAAATATTCCATAGTAGCACAGCGGTAGTGCAGTTGGCTGTTAACCAATTGGTCGTAGGTTCGATCCCTGCCTGTGGAGCCAAATATCCCAAAGTAGCTTAGATGATAAAGCGCGCTTGTATACGGCGAGTCGATGGTTTGAATCCATCCTGCGGGGCCAATTTTTATATCTGTCTGTGTAAAGTCAGGACAGAGCCTAACTAGCAAGGTATACATTACCCTATAGCTACGAAGTCCAAGTAGCATAAAGCACTGGTAGCCAGTCTATCAGTTGTATAGGGGAGACGATTGCTCTCTTAAACGGAAGCTAGTACAGATATAAAAATTCTGACTTGTTCGTTAGAACTGAATAGTGTATAATATATACTTATTCGCAATTATTATAACTAAAATAGTACAAGTTGTGGTGGTAGTTAATGGTGAGCGAAAGCAGCTATTTTAACAACTGTTACTTCAATACTAAAGTGGAAATGTCAGACTGTGGTATAGCTTGCTATATTGAAATAGCTTGCTATATTGAAATAGATCAGGACTTTGGGCTACGTCGAGACACATAGCAAAAACGAGTTGGTATGGTGACAAACGGCCTCGTTAAAAGCCGGAGCACTAGCACAGTAGGCGAAGGTTCCCAACAGTGCTATTTTAGTTATAATAATTTTTTCGTAGCGACAGTATCGGTTACTTCTAGACTCTTAATCTAACCAAAATAGTCCGATACGCTTTATTCTCGAAAATTTACACTTGAAACAGCAGCTTAAATACTGTATAATTAATCTTTTACAATAATCAAAGGTACTTATGTCCTCAATTAACCGTGTTACTCCTCTTGGCCAAATGTTGCGTTCTAAATTGGATGCAGTAAATAAAGTCGGAACTGCTGTTCAAAGCATCTCGCCTGAAAAACAGCTTCGTCGTCTGACCCTAGCTAATATGCTTTGGGAGAATCAGTTCTATATGGATGGTAAAACATCTGCGGAATTGATTGGTGAATTGGTAAAGAAAGTACCCGAAGCTGCTGCAAGCATGGCGGTTGAGGCACGTAGTGCCTTCAAGCTTCGCCACGTTCCACTCTTGCTGACCCGAGAGCTGGCACGAATCGGCAAACTAAAAGCCGATACACTGAACGCTGTGATCCAGCGTGCAGACGAGATGGCCGAATTCCTGGCTATCTACTGGAAGGACGGCAAAACACCGCTGTCCAACCAAGTGAAGAAAGGTCTAGCAAAGGCTTTCGTTAAATTTAACGAATACCAACTTGCTAAGTGGGATAAGAACTCAGCTAGCGTATCACTACGCGATGTGTTGTTCTTGACCCACGCTAAGCCAACTTCTAAAGAACAGGAAACACTGTTCAAGAAAGTTGCAAATCAGGAACTTGCAACTCCTGATACTTGGGAAACCCAACTATCTGCGGGAGCAGATAAGAAAGAAACGTTCTCTCGCCTTATGGCTGAGCGTAAACTGGGTGCTCTAGCATTCTTGCGTAACCTTCGCAATATGGTTAACTCCGGTATTAGCGAGCAAGAAATCCGCGAATACGCAAGCACTGTTGATGTATCTAAGGTTCTGCCTTTCCGATACATTGCAGCAGCCCGTATTGTTCCTCAATTTGAGGATATGCTGGAAGCTATGATGCTGCGTTCTCTAGCGACCCTAGAGAAACTTCCAGGTAAGACCATCCTAATGGTGGATGTGTCTGGCTCGATGTTCGGTGCTAAGATCAGTGCAAAATCTGATCTAGATCGCTTCGATGCTGCCGCAGCACTTGCAATGCTGTGCAAAGAAGTGTGTGAGCATGTTGAAATCTATACATTCTCTAATAGCGCGGTGAGGGTTGCTCCTCGTTCCGGCTTCGCACTTCGTGATGCTCTGTCTAACTCACAGAATCACGGCGGTACACAACTGGGCAATGCGTTGCGTCAGGTTCCTTGTACTGCTAAAGATCGTATCATCGTTTTCACCGATGAACAATCATACGATCGTCCTGACGCTCCACGCGGTAAGGGATACATCGTGAATGTAGCAGCCTATGAAAACGGCGTAAACCATGAGGCTTGGACGCAAGTAAATGGTTTTTCGGAAGCGGTTATTGACTACATCCGCGAGTCCGAGAAAGTAGACTAGTCCTCTACTAGAGATCAGTACTTCGGTAGGTAGTCAGTCCTACGTATGATGTTGCAACGTCATAGATCCTCGCTCTAAACCTATCTTATCCTAGCGGATAATGATTCAAGGGTTTAGATAAACATATAGTGTAGATAACAGTTACTTCAGGCATATAGAAAAATACCTGTTTTCGATTTGTTCTTATGTTTATCTAAGCCCTTAGCGACTTAAACAGTTACTTCTTTTTACCATTCTTAAAAACGATCGGGGTTCGATTCCCTGAAGGCCGCTGGATGCATGGGCCAATTTCTGTTTATACTATTCTAGTGCTTAACTTATACTCCTTAGTGAATTTAATTGTTACTTCCTCCACATAGCAACCAGTAGCACGGGAGTGCTACTAATAATACATACGATATTTATATTTGTGTATTATCTACAATTAAGATTATTCTAGGAACTTTATGGAAGGTTGGCAGAGTGGCAATGCACCGGTTTGCTAAACCGCCGTTTCGAAAGAGGCGCATAGGTTCGATCCCTATACCTTCCGCCACAAATTATGACACATCAAGATTATTGGCATAACTGCCCAATAGAAGAACTAATGGGGCCGCTAATGTATGATTATGCCCCTTATATTGTCCGGTAGCTCAACGGTAGAGCAGTCGACTGATAATCGACCGACGAAAGTTCGATTCTTTCCCAGACAACCAAACAATGACCTCCTAGTGTTAATGGCAGCACGTCAGTCTCCAAAACTGTTAGTCTTGGTTCGAGTCCAAGGGGCGTCGCCAGTTAAAAATTTATGGAAATGTGGCCGAGCCCGGTTTATGGCACTAGTCTTGAAAACTAGCGGATTAGAAATAGTTCCGTGAGTTCGAATCTCACCGTTTCCACCAAGAATATATTAGAAAGCTAAGACAGCACTGGCTACGGCCCAGAGTGCTCTCTAATATGTTTTTATCGCAGGTAGTGTCCGGTCAACACTCCAGTCTCATAAGCTCGGAGCATCCTAGGTTCGAATCCTAGACCTGCAACCAATTTAATGAAAAAAGTAATCTCGCAAGAGTACCGCCAGATGGCGTGCAGCTAAATGGAGCATCCGAGAGTTTGTAACAAGCCTGCAGTACGTTACCGACAGGACCAGGAAGGGGCTGCCGAGGAAGTCAAAGCTTCCACTAATTTAATTGTTGTAATCCCTTCAAAGCGAAGGAATTCTGGACGGCGGTTCGATTCCGCCCAGCTCCACCATAAGCATATTGCACCGGCGTGATTTCCGGCTCCAAGTACATAATATGTATATGCAATATGCTTTTGATGGGGCTGACTAGGTTTCGACAGGGTTAGATAGTGGCGACGGCAACACGGTAGGCGATGACCGTTAATCAAGCAAATCAAAATAAACGCAAACGATACAGTTTACGCATTAGCAGCCTAAACGCCGCTTAGGGTTTGCTAGGTTCCTCGTAACAGAATACCTAGCCAGAATTTATCTCAGGTTGGTCGAGTGTCTAGGCGATTGGCTGCAACCCTTTTAAGACTGGTTAAAATCCAGTACCTGAGTCCATAATAACTACAAAGGTAATAATGAGCGACGAAAAAACAGTTCTTAATAGTTGGATTCGAGAGCCTAAAGTGGCTGCTCATGTATATGAATTCTATATTTGCGGTGAGATTGAAAGCCCTGAATGTTATATAGATATGTTCGATATTATTAGACATTCACGGTACGACGATACAGTAAAGATTTACCTTAATAGTTACGGTGGAGACCTATTTACCGCAATTCAATTCCTTAGAGTTCTATCTGAAGCAGAAGCTACAGTGGTAGTAAGTATTGAAGGTGCTTGTATGAGTGCCGCAACGCTTCTATTCCTAGCGGCTGATAGTGTTGAAATTACACCGCATAGTTCGATTATGATTCATAATTATTCTAGTGGTACTTTCGGCAAAGGTAATGAAATGCACTACCAGATTCAGCATGAGCGTAAGTGGTCGCAGAACCTTTTTGAAGCTGTGTATGAGGATTTCCTAACACAGGACGAAATTAAGAGTGTGTTAGATGGAAAAGACATTTGGCTAGAGTCTGATGATGTTTTGGAACGTATGCAAAAACGCGCTGAGATTCGTAAAGAAATGGCTGAATTAGAACAACAAACAAAACCTGGTAGTGTAGCCTAGAGGTCAGGCAGCGTCTTCATACGGCGTACAACGCTAGTTCGATCCTAGCCATTACCACCAATTACGTCCTACCAACTAACTGTGATATATCCACTATATGGATAGTAGCGTAGGGCCATCTCTCCTTAGTTATAATGGATAATATACGAGGCTACGAACTTCGGGATGGTCGTTCGATTCGATCAGGAGAGGCCATAATATAATACTTAGTTAGCTCAGTTGGGAGAGCGACAGGTAAAATACTAGTTAACTGGGACAGGTATGCATAGCGCGTAGGTTCGAGCCCTACACTAAGTATTATATTATGGCTAAAGCATTTACAAACCTAAAAGACCCTAAATTGTCACTAACTGACAAATTGACATTCGGTAAACTAAAAGATTGCCGTGTATGCGATGTTGTCGAAGATCATCTTGAATACCTAATTTGGTGTGAAAAGCAAGGCTTCATCAAGTTCAGTCAGGAAGTGAAAGACGTAATTAAAGATCACGTAGATCATAAAGGTTGGGAAATTGTAGAAGAAAACAAACAAGATAATACTCCAATTTACAAAGACCCTCATCATATATCTAACTGGTTTGATGATCCTAAAATGGATTATAGTGATTGGACAGAAGACGTGCCCTTCTAAGGGCATTTTGGTGTGACTATGTTGTAACGGTTAGCAACAGAGATTGTGATTCTCTTAGTCTGAGTTCGATTCTCAGTAGTCACCCCAAAATGCGTGCTTAGCTCAGCTGGTAGAGCACCTCGTTGCCAACGAGGATGTCGCAGGTTCGAACCCTGTAGCCCGCACCACTTTAAATTTAATATTGATTGTACAGCTTTATTTTGGTATAATTATATTATGAAAAATGCAGTATGGTATAAAGATAGTTGGCTAATGCCAAACTCAAAAGCTAAAGAGTTATACGATACTTATCGTAAGACTAACGATAAAGCAGATCGTAAGAAACTAGACGACCACTGCAAAGAACTAGATAAAAAGTACAAAGAATACGCGGGGTTGGTATAAGGGTTGTGCCGTATCCTTCCAAGTTACAGATAAGGGTTCGAGTCCCTTACCTCGCTCCAAATAGAAAGAACACAAATGAACGAAACAAATAAACTAATGACACTAGATGCTGGACTGCAAGCAGTTCGCGAAGGCAAAATTGTAGTAGGTTCCATTGATGCTAATGGAAACTTTTCAATGTCTGCGAGTCCGGTAGCACACTCATTTCCTTCGGAGGCTCGCGCTGAGTGCCGACGTCTAGCAAAACTATACCCAGGTAAAGCTTTTATTATGCTTACTTTGGAAGGTGCAGAATTAGTTCCGCACACTACAATTTCTATCTAGTATTACATAGTGTAATACTTTTTTAAGGAGTCTATTATGGCTGAAAAGCAACAAGTAGCCTCCAATAAAGCCGGCATTGAACTTGCTAATAAGCAAGATACACCCCGTGATGAAGCTCCACTTGATGTTTCTGAGAACGCTATTAGTGCAGAAACTTTAAGTGAACTAAACGCAATATTGGTAGCATCTAACGATACTGAAAAACCTCTAGTATTTAATCAACTAGAGCCTTTAGTACCAATTATTAATCAAGATACAGACCTAAACAACTTAGACGCTACTGCGGCAGGTTTGGGTCAAGGCGGTGGCGGAGGAGGGAGTTCCTTCGTACAACTGCTAAGAGTTTTAGAAAATGTTAACGGTAACGCATATAACTATAATTATGTTGGGCTAACAAACCCAGATATTATAGAAGGTGTCGTTCCTGAGCCTACTCCAGAACCAACAGTTCCTGAACCAACTCCAGAACCGACAGTTCCTGAACCAACTCCAGAACCGACAGTTCCTGAGCCAACAGAACAGCATACACCGGAGCCTACTGAAGAACCAACTCCTGAGCCAACTCCAGTTCCTACTGAAGAACCAACTCCTGAGCCAACTCCAGTTCCTACTGAAGAACCAACTCCTGAGCCAACTCCAGTTCCTACTGAAGAACCCACACCGGAACCGACCGAGGAACCTACTCCAGAGCCAACGCCCATTCCAACAGAAGAACCTACTCCAGAGCCAACGCTTGTTCCAACAGAAGAGCCTACTCCAGAGCCTACACCGGAACCGACTCCTGAGCCTACGGAAGAGCCAACTCCAGAGCCAACTCCAGAGCCAACTCCAGAGCCTACACCGGAACCGACTCCTGAGCCTACGGAAGAACCCACACCGGAACCAACAGAACCTCCAGATGATGGAGACTCTGATAGCGATTCTGATTCTGATAGCGACTCGGACAGTGATAGCGATTCTGATAGCGACTCAGACAGTGATAGCGATTCTGATTCTGATAGCGACTCAGACAGTGATAGCGATTCTGATAGTGACTCAGACAGCGACAGCGATTCTGATAGCGATAGTGACTCGGGCAGTGATTCTGATAAAGAGCACGAGGATAATGGTAAAGGTAACGGCATTGATGATGCTCCTGGCGGAAGTGGTGATACTAAAGGCGATGATGCTGATGGTAGCAACACACCGGGAACTAAAGATACCTTGAATCCTAAAGACGTATTAGATGACGGTAACGATGACCTTCCCCTACCTGGTGACGATAAAGTCAAAGGTAATAATGGTTTCGGTAACGGCGATCAAAATGCTCCAGGGAATTCACAAACACATAATGGGGCAGAGAATGATCTGACTTCATTAGATTTACCTGATGCTAATATAGCAGAAATGCTAAAGCCACATGGTAATCCACACGTAGACTAATGCATCCTTAACTCAGCGGTAGAGTAACTCCTTTACACGGAGAGGGTCGGCGGTTCAATCCCGTCAGGATGTACCAAATAAAATTCCCGATTAGCGTCGGGAATTTTTCATTTGATTTCTCTTTTGATTTTCTGTATAATTACATTATTGATTAAGAGAGAAACCAAATGGAAAACAAAGTTATTAAAGCAGGTACTAAAATCGTTATACATACTTTTGCATGTGTAGGCGCAGAAGAGTGCACTACATATATACTAGAGCGCGATTATACTGAAACTGAGCTAAGTGATATCGCATGGCAAGAAGGCGTTCAGTATGCTGAGAGCTATGGCATTTATCCACCATCTGAAGAAGATGATGAAAATGAAAGTGAAGATGAAGATGGCGATTGGCGATCTGAAGATATTGAAGGCTGGTGGGAACTATATAATGCTGAAGAGCATGATGGATTGCTAATATATGGCTCTAATAAAGATTTCAAGTTTAATTCGCTATGAATACATACCACGTCACTTATTTCTATTTAGCCACAGGTATGGAAGGTCATGCTGATACAGCAGATCACGGATATTGGGAAGCTAATAGTGAACAAGAAGCTATTGAAAAGTGCGGTAAAGCACTTTACCCTAAGTCGGACAAGCTTACCCAAACCTGGGGACTTTCAGCACAATTAGTTCAAAATCGCTTTAGCTGATGTGGTCATAGCGGCGGATTGAAAATCCGTGGAAGTTGGTTCGATTCCAACAGGCGGTACCAATATGCGGGTTTAGGTGAGAGCAGCAGAGGGAAAGGCTGTAAACTTAGAGTAGTGAAGGCGTCCACGAAATAGTATCCTGTATCACTGGTTCTAATCCAGTATCTCCGCTCCAAAATTTAACGGAACATTAGCATAGTTGGCCTAATGCGCTGCCCTGTCACGGCAGAGACCACCGATTCGAATTCGGTATGTTCCGCCATTTATTCAGCCCGCCTTAGTGCGGGCATTACTATTTATAATTATGAGTAACATTTTTCTCTGTTCAGATTTGCACCTATCACATGAAAATATTATCGTCTTCAAAAGAGAAGATGGTACACCTTTACGTGACTTCGCTACTATTGAAGAGCATGATGAATACATTATTCAGCAACACAATAAAGTAGTATCTCCCAATGACCGTGTTTATATGTTAGGAGATATTACCTTTCATAACAAGAACCTACACAAGCTAGACCGTATGCACGGTCGGAAGGTGCTAATCAAAGGTAATCATGACGATCTGAAACTTACTCAGTATCTTCCATACTTTGACGATATTCGTGCTTGCCATATTCTTGATAAATTTATACTCACACATATACCTATCCATACCGAGTCTTTCTCTAGATGGAAAGCTAATGTTCATGGACACCTTCATAACAAAAGAGTTAGAGGTGCATGGGGTTCTAAGATTGATGAACGCTACCAGAATGTTAGTATGGAGTGCCTAGATGATTACACCCCAATCAGTCTGGAGCAAATGAAATCAAGGCTGAGAAAACTTGACTTGATTGAATGATTAAATCTTGATATAATTATATCTTTAACAACAAATCAATATGATTACAAATACCATTAAAACAGTATGGCGTTTTCCAACTATTATGCCAAAAGAAGGCACTGAAAGTGATGAAGCCCCTAAGGCTTGGCCATTCGCTAAAGATGTGAGCGAGGAATTTAGCAAGGAAGAGGAACGTATTCGTTTGCTAAACAAAGCAGTTCTGCAAAAGGTAGGGATCGTACATATCTTTAACCCTGACTATGCTAAAGGCGGGCTTACTATTGCGTTTCGCAAAAGCACGCCACATCGAGCAGGTTCTATGGTAGATATTGCGGTTGCCACTTGCTCTAGGCACGATGTATTTAGTAAGAAGATTGGCACACAGCGAGCACTAGAAATGTTCTTCGTTGGCAAGACTATTCAACTACCTATTTTGCAAACATTCAGCCAAGATCACCTTAGTTATGCAGTAAAGAAAGCCTTTACTAAACTCTACGACTATATCTAAGGTATAAGATACTTATGGGGCCGTGGAGAAATTGGTAAACTCATTTCACTTAAAATGAAACGCTTCGGCTTCCCGGTTCGAGTCCGGGCCGCCCCACCACCAAATAATACCCTGTGAAGCCGACCGGTATAGGCAGTGTACTCATAATGCATTGGAAGCTGGTTCGATTCCAGCCGCAGGGACCACAATCTTAAAATATGCAACCACATCAACAACGCGTAGTAGACGAAAAGACAGAGCTAGACGATAAAATGGTAAAGCTTTTTGCTTTTGTAAATACTAACCCAGTATTTGACTCCTTGCCAAAGGATGAACAGATTAGACTAAAATGCCAGCTTAATATTATGGGATTTTACTCAGAGATTCTGAAAGCACGTATTGCTGCTTTCCAATAAATTAACACAGAAAGAAAATAATGAAAATTCTAGCAGGTTTGATTAAAGACGATGGCTTCCGTGATTTGGAGGGCACTTTTAAAGGTCAAAATGGTGACCACTATGACTACCAGTTTGAGGTAGTAGACGATGGTCCAAATACTGGTTTTATCCGTTTTAGCGATAGTATTGGACGTATGGTTCCAGTAGATTTTGAGCAGCTTGGAGACATTGCTGAAATGTTTGCTCGTATTCACCGCTTTAACGAAAAACGCGCTGCTCTAAGCAAAGACCTTATGGATGAACTAATTAATGACAAAACCTGGCTCGCGGACGAAATCTCTGAGTTCACTGGAGACTAATCCTTTACCTGAAATGATTAATTTCCTCCCTTGGAAACCTACTCTAGTAGACATTAATATGCTAGACGGTATCAGGGAGATTATTGTTAATCATGTGGGCTCTACATCAGTTATTACTGATAAATTTATAATGCTTATCCTTATGATGCTAATGAAAGAAGGATATTGTCTAGTAGAGCTTATTCCACAGGAAATTGGTGAATTTTACTTAGTTACAAGGATTTAAATGGCTACACAAAATAAAAGCGCAGATAACCGTTACGCACAGTACAAAGCAAATAAGACATGGGAAAAGAATCGTAAGCGTCGCTTGGAAGCGTTGCTAAAGAAACAACCCAATAACGAACAAATTAAGAACGCTTTGGGTGGAATGGTTTATCGCCGCAAGACTCCTAATACTAAAGTTTGGTCAGCAAGCTGGATTCGCATTGCTAAGATTTTCAAAGAGATTGAGGGTCGCTTTGACCCTAACATTATGAGTGCTAACGTAGATATTGCACGTGCAGCACTTCAACGTCAGAGCAAAGTTTCAGCAGAAATTCTTCGATCCAAAAAGCCCCAGGCTAAAGTAGACTATAATGGCTTCTTTAGTATAGCTACTCGGATCGGAGCAGTATGATTTTAGAAATTTACGGTCTGTTTGCACTTACTACGGCAATCTATGCTATCTTTGAACTATTAGTGCCAGTCATGCGACGTCGTCGTAGGGAAACAGGTAAATCAGTACCTGATACTGCTGTTATCTACTTCACGGCGTTTATGATGAACATATTGATAGCTCCAGCTATTTTCCTAAGCTGCGTTATCCCTAGTTGGGGTGAGCGATTCCGAAAGGCTCTCTATGATGGGCTCTTTCCTAAAGATTCGGAAATTCGGCGTTGATTTGATTGCCAAAACACTGTATAATAATATCTTTAACACACACTAAAGCCCAATCATGAAAACACTGACATTTAAGTACACAAAAGCAGACGGTAAGTATTCGAATCGCGTATTGGTTGTTTCAGCAGAACCTAATAAGTTCTTCGCAGGAACTGACATTAGCTCACTTAGCGATGAAGATCAAGTTGCATACATTAATGCAGTTCAAAAAGCTAAAGATGTTTATCTTGACGCAATCAAGGATATTAACGACCACTTTGATCTGAACTTTAATTACCGTCAGTTTGATCCTGCTAAAATGTTGGATGTGATTGAAGAAGATATTTAAGTCCTAGCAATAGGCCAGTTTTTATAGCAGGCGGTTTCTGTAAAAAACCCCGGCCATGCTCTTCTCGTATAATGGTATTACACCGCACTTGTAATGCGGTTACGGTGGTTCGATTCCTCCGAGGAGCACCATATTTTAGCGTCTTAGTTAGTTCACGGGTGTGGCATCCCTAAACAGGAGCAATTAGCAGCCGATCGGATTGATCTCCTGTCTAAGGCGTTAAAATATGGTCGTCAGTGTAGTTTGGAATGACTACTTAAATACCAACCCCCTTATATGATCTGGTGGCTGACTACTATAAATTTACACTTGAAGATCACAGTTAAACACTGTATAATTATTACTTAAACGCAAGAAGGCAACAATGTACTACAAAGATTTGGAAACCGACCCTAAAGCAATGCGAGACCACAATGCTGCACAAAAAGCAGCAGCCTCCAAACGTTTGAACCCAACTAAACAATCTAAAGGAAAATAAAACATGGCATGGACTGACGAACAAAAAGCACAAGCAATCGCCGCTTACAAAGCCGGTGATCCTACTCCCGAGAACTCTACTGAGCTGATTAAAGAAATCGCTGAAGAAATGGAACAGAGCGCAAATGGCGTTCGTATGGTTCTAGTTCAAGCTGGCGTTTACGTTAAGAAAGAGGCAGCAGCAGGTGGCACATCTAAAACTAAAACCACTTCCGCAGGTGGCGAAAAAGCTCCTCGCGTATCCAAAGAGTCCCAGATTGCGGAACTCACAGCCGCTATTGAAGCGCGTGGTGCAGAAGTTGATGCTGACATTCTTTCCAAATTGACAGGTAAGGCAGCAGCCTACTTCCTGAAGGTTCTATCAGCCTAACTACAAGCCCGCTATATGCGGGCTTTTTTATTTATGACAATACCTCTATGTATAAACTGTAAATACAAATCTACAAAGCACTATACAGGATACTGTGCGCACCCTGTTGTAGGAGGAGTAGATGTAGTTTATGGAACACCTATAGTAGAACCTTGCTTTATACTAAGAGACTCTAGAAATACTCCTAGCAGTATTTATGAAAATCGTGGTAAGTGTGGTCCTGAGGGTAGACTATTTGAGCCTGCTCCTGTTAAAAAAATATCTATACTAAAAAAGATATATAAGTGGTTATTCCAATGAAATATTATAAAGTCGAAGTAGACCCTAAATTGTTAACGTCCACTGAATGGGCGTCTTTTGTACCTCCAGCAGACACTAAATATCCACGCGTATATATGATCGAAGGTGGGGCGGCAAAGGTATTTATGAGCCCTTCCTATAATAGTTGGTTAGCTGCAGGCACGTTACCAGCACCACTTGAAGATACTCCCGAGAAAATTGAAGCTGCGCCAAACCCACAATTTTCCGAATCTTTTATTCTAAAACTAGTCGCTATCTCTAAGGATAGTTCCCTTGCTAAGGATTTAACAAAATGAACATTCAAATTTATTCACAGCCTGGCTGTACCGCTTGCGAGCAAGCTAAGAACTTTATGAAATCTAAAGGTGTATCTTACCAGGAGCTTATTCTTAATGTAGGCCAGCCTCAGGTAGAGGGTAAAACCTATGTACCCGTGCAACATCTAAAAGATCGTTTGCCTACTGCTAAGAGTGTTCCACAGATTTTCAACGGTAAGCATCACATTGGTGGGCTAAAAGAACTTCAGGAATACTTTAAACATGGCATATCCTAAGTTTTGTAGGGACTGTATTTTTAGTAGACCCGCAGTTGATGCTGCTTGGGAACTACGCTGTCATAATAGTTTAGTAGCTGCTAAAGACTCATGGAATCTTAGCTCTAATAAAATTAATGGCACGTCTTGCAGAGATGAAAGAGAAAAGTCTTGGCTTAGCTTTCCTGCCTGTGGCAAAAGCGGCAAACAGTTTGTAAAAAAGTGACTTGATTCTGACCCTAAACTGTAGTATAATTATATCTTTAAGGCAGGAATATGGTAAAAATTATTGAACAAGGCTATCAACGCTTAACTTGCGGTAAGTGTAAATCTGTATTAGAATATACTCAATCAGACGTTAAGGTGGGTAAGTTCAATATGGATTATCTAGGTGACTATGATATAGAGGAGTATATCAAATGCCCTTCCTGCAACAACAAATGTATTATTAAGATAGGACCACATGGCTACTAAACGCAAGATTAATGACGACGAAAACTTGACCGAATCGGCCATTGAGCGAGTTATTAGCTTGCTGGAGCCGGCAGAAGGCAAACCCATCACTAAGAAAGATGCTTGTCAGATTCTGAACATCGCGTACAACACTACACGTTTGGGTCAGATCATTGACAAGTATAAAGAGAAGAAGCAGCGAGAAGCAGACAGGCGTGCAGCACTTCGAGGTAAGCCAGCGACTAACGATGAAATAACATTCATTATTAGTGAGTACTTGGAAGGTCAGACGATTGACGCAATTACTAAGAGTACCTACCGTCCTGTCAACTTTATTAAGCACATCCTAGATAAGTATGATGTACCAATCCGTGCAAACTCACACGACTACTTCAAGCCCGAACTCATTCCAGAGGGCGCGGCTAGGGAAAGATTCAATGTTGGTGAGATTGTTTATTCCGCTCGGTACGACTCAATCGCTAGAATTGACGCAGAGAAGCACGACCCTAGGTATGGGTGGACTTATCGCATTTGGCTACTTAGCGAAAAGTGGCTTCAATCAGCATACCAAGAAGCCTGTGAGTTGGCAAGTTTAGATCACCTACGTTCCTTGGGAGTGAAGATATGAATGATAGTTTTAACCTTACCTCAAAGTACGGCGAGCCATACACTATGCCTAGTACATGGGAAGGTATATCGTATAAGAGTATGTTAGTTAATAGCCCAAAAGAGTATCAACTACTAGAAACATATGATATTAACAGAGAACCAATTATGACCATACATCATGATGGTCGTATCACTGTTAGTGAAACCGCTAAGCCTACAGAAACAGCGAAAGCAGTACTAGAAGCTATGCAAGGAATATTAGCCGCATCTTCTACATTAAACTGGAATAAGGCTATTGATGCAGCTATAGAAAGTCTAGGTGATCTTCGTATTATGCGAGAAGATGGGCGTTGGCAGCATGAAGTACTTCAGGAATTAAAGAAATGAAACTACAAAGCTGTGATAATTGTGGAGTAGTATTGGATATGAACAAGGTACCTTTCCATAGTGATATGTACCTTTATGATGAAGTTACCGGTGGCGAAGTAATTGATGAACGCTATGCTCAGTACAATCAAGCCACAGGTAACTGGACTAGGTTTGTGCCTTGCCCTGTATGTGATTCACATATATTCGAGGAATAGTAATGTACGAGAATCAGGATATTAAAAAGTTCTACGCACAGTACCTTCCATGGAACGATGCTTTCGCTATTCATATGGTGTATGGCAAACGCGTAGCTGCTAGAATAATCTACGAAGGCCATGAACCTGGGCAAATCACAGAACCAATTCTAGCTCTATCTCGCGACGAGGCACAAACCCTAATGGATAGGCTGTACGATGTTGGGCTACGTCCTAGTCTAGCTGCTGGTACTGCTGGTCAGCTAGAGGCTGTAAAGTACCACTTGGAAGATATGAGAAAGTTGGTATTCAAATGACTGACTCGGATGATGTAGTAGAGATTGATACTACAAATTTATTAATTAGCGCTATTAATAACCTAAATAAGCGAGTACAGGAGCTAGAGGCACGTGTAGTATCTGATTCTTGGAGAGAAAATCCAGACCGTATGGGCGGATGCTTTACTGACGCTGAAAAGACCGATACTGGATGGCATTAAAATTATGATATTGCTTTAGGCTTGCCAAAGTGGTATAATATTGTTTCTTTGGAATTATTATGGACAATGAATCACCAGTATTATACGAGAAGCTCATTTATGAAAATGAGCCTAAAGCGTATCAAGTTAAATTAGTAGTAAACGAGTTTAGAGGAGTTCAATATGTACATCTTCGCAAGTACTTCCTTTCATACGAAGGTGAATACATACCTTCAAGAGAAGGTATCTCTATGGAGGCTTCGATGCATAACATTCTATCGTTACTTGATGGAATGGTAGAACTCTGCTCTTACGAAGAAACCTCAGAAGTTGTAAATAAATACTTTAGCGACCTTAAATGCAAAATATCAAAGACTACCTAGACGCAGCAAGTGCCGCCTATTACGCAGGCAAACCGTTTCTAACGGATGAAGTGTTTGACCGTCTGGCGGAGTCTGCTGGATATAATAAGGTCGGCGCTAAGCAACACGAACATCTGCATAAGCACTACTCTCGTATGTACTCGCTAGACAAATACTACGAAGGGGAAGGTAAGCGTCCACTAGAGGGGTATAAAGATGTTACTTCATCAATTAAACTTGATGGTGCTGCAATTAGCCTTCTATATATTGACGGTAAACTATCACGCGCACTAACTCGTGGAGATGGTATTACTGGTACAGATATTACTGATAAAGTATATGCTAGAAAAGATTTAGTGCCTCTTCAAATTGAGCACAGAGGTGTATTACAAATAACCGGCGAGATAGTAGCACCTAAGAACATAGAAAATGCTAGAAATTATGCCGCTGGTGCACTTAACCTAAAAGATGTTAATGAGTTCCGTACACGGGCAATTAGCTTTTTTGCGTACGGAGTTTACCCATATGTTAAAGATAACTATCGTAAAGATATGTACTATCTTTTTGAACTTGGCTTTGGTACAGTATTTGATAATGACCTTATCCATGTTTATGACTCTGATGGTGTTGTTTTTCGCATCAATGATAATACTATTTTTGATAGCCTTGGCTTCACTTCTAAAGCCCCTAGAGGTAGTTATGCCCGTAAGGAACGGCAAGAAGCCGTTGAGACGACCCTTTTAGCTGTCGAGTGGCAAGTAGGTAAATCTGGTAAAGTGACACCTATAGCAGTACTAGAGCCTATTAATATAGGTGATAAGGTAGTATCCAGAGCCACTCTTAATAATCCAGGATTTATTGAAGCATTAGACTTGTATATTGGATGCACTGTGGCTATCATTATGGGTGGGGAGATTATACCCAAAGTAACTCATATGGTACATTAAATTTAGTATTGTAATATCTATCCCTATATGGTATAATATACTCATATAGGGGATAATTATGACAATAGGTATTTATTTACTAAAATTTAATGGGACGGATAAGGTTTATGTGGGTAAATCAGACAATATAGAGCGACGTATAGGCGAGCACTATAGGAAGCTTCGTGCAGGTAAATCCCCTTATAAAATACAAGAAGCATACAATAAATACGGTCTTCCATATATGGAAGTTATTTTAGAGTGCAGTATAGATGAACTACTACCTGCTGAAGAAGAGGCCATAGAAATATGGGACTCCATTTCAAATGGTTTTAATAATTTACCTGGACAGTTAGAAAATTGCTTAGGAGAGGATTCACCTAGGGCCAACTATACTAATGAAGTATATTACAATATACTTTGTAAACTAATTACACCTAAAATAACATATAAAGAAATATCCGAGGAATTAAATGTTTCTGAAAGTGTAATTAGACATATTGCATGCTTAGAAAAACATATATGGATGAAGGAAGCTTATCCTGAAGAGTATTCTAAACTAGAATACATATATAATAACTCTGGGATGCGTAGAGGGGGTATGCGGGGGGTAGATTATCCAGATCTATTATCTCCAGAAGGTATAGTACATAAGGTAACATCGCCAACTAAAATAGCTTCCGAATTTAATTTGAGCCAGAGCGCAGTATCCCAAATTTTAAATGGTAAAAGGAAGTCTCACAAAGGGTGGAAGTTAGCATAAATTTTACTTGCCACCACCATTAAAAAAATTAACTTGTCAAGCCAATCCAAATCGGTTATAATTATTACATCAAGACGATAAAGCAACTATGAAGATCGAGATTCCAACACACTGCCCATGCTGCGACTACCCACTAGAGTTAGTTAATATGCAGTTGTTCTGCCGGAATACTGCTTGTAGTGCTCAACTCTTTAAGAAATTAGAGAACTTTGCTAAGGTTTTAGGTATCAAGGGTTTTGGCCCTAAGACTATCGAAAAACTTAATCTTAGTGATCTAACGGAACTCTTTTATCTCGACCCTCAATCAGTGCAAGAAGTGCTAGGTGAGAAAGTAACTACAAAGTTACTGGACGAGATCGAACGAGCCAAAAGCGCAGATTTAGCGACTGTGCTAGCTAGTATGAGTATTCCACTTGTTGGAGGCACAGCTAGTAAAAAGATCGCTAGTGTAGTTAATTCAATTGAAGAAATTACTCCTGATACTTGCAAACAAGCAGGTCTGGGAGAAAAAGTAACAGAGAACCTACTTAACTGGATTAGTACAGAATACCAAGAAATGAAAGAGTTTTTGCCATTCTCTTTCAAATCTACTCCAGTTGTTGTTAGTAATGAAACAGGCGATACGATCTGTATTACTGGCAAGTTAACTTCTTATAAGACGAAAGCCGAAGCGACCAAATTGTTGGAAGCCGCAGGTTTCAAGGTAGTTGAGTCCGTGACAAAGACTTTAGTCTATCTAGTAGATGAAGATAACAAGGGAAGCTCTAAACGACAAAAAGCAGACCAATATGGCGTAACAATCGTAACAAATTTAAACGATTTTTTGAAAGATAAAATTAAATGACAGATACTAAAAGCAAAAAGTGGACCGACGAAGCCGTTTCAACTCTCTTGTCCACAGTTGGTGACGCATCCCCCGTTAGCGCAGCTTCCGTAGAAGCAGCAGCTCAAGCATTGGGCGTTAGCGCTCGTTCCGTAGCATCTAAGCTACGTCAGTTGGACCGCGAAGTAGCTAGTATGGCCGCTGTTAAGGTTGCCGCATTTACTCCTGAGCAAAGTGCTGAATTGGCTGGATTTGTTAAGGCAAATGCAGGTCAATACACCTACAAGGAAATCGCTGAGAAATTTCCCGGAAATTTCAGCGCAAAACAGATTCAAGGCAAGCTTCTTGCTTTGGAGCTTACTGGTAGTGTTAAACCAGCCGAGAAGGTAGAAGCTGCTCGTACTTATTCTGATGCTGAAGAAGCCACATTCATTACTATGGCTCAATCAGGTAAGTTCATTGAAGAAATCGCTGTTGCTTTGGGCAAAGAGATTGCTTCTGTACGCGGTAAGGCATTGAGCCTGACTCGTAAAGGCCAGATCGACAAGATCCCGGCACAAAAAGATAGCCACGCAAAGAACGTGGTAGATCCGGTAGCCGCACTTGGTGCTAGCATTGCAACTATGACTGTTGCTGAAATTGCTAAGGCTGTGGATAAGACAGAACGTGGTCTGAAGACCCTTCTGACTCGCCGTGGCATCAAAGTTGCTGACTATGATGGCGCAGCTAAGAAAGCTAAGGCTGAAGCCAAGGCTGCTTAATACCTGATTAGGTAAATTAACGGGCCGGGAGTTTGTATGAGCTCCTGGCCCATTTTGCTTGGTGAATATGGAAGTAACAATTAAATATAACGACGAACATTCTCTTACAGTTGAAGAGATTGTTAGACAAGCTACACATAATTACGGAAAGAACGCTGAAGTTGTAGTAACTCCTGACTCGTTCAAAGCACATGATCTGATTTACTTTGGATTACAGCAGATTATTACACATAATCAGCTTAGCTTCTTTTATGATGACAAGCATACATATGCAGCTAATGTTCAGAAGTTGCGAGCCGAGACACTGTATAAAGTACAGGAAATTTTAGACCAGGTTATCATTGATAACGAAGCGAAAGTAAGCTAATGGATATTTCAGCCGTACTAATCAATAAACTATTAACAGAAAAGAATCTTGACGTATGGGCTAAACTAAAACTCGCATTCCTTGACCCTAGCTATTCCTCGTTGTATACTGCCATTAATCGGTACTATACAAATTACCACAACATTCCTAGTTTTGATGAACTAGAAGTAGTCGTAAGGGAGTTGCCGGTTGCAAAAACGCTAGCGACTTTACGTCTGCTAGATGAAACGGATGTTTCTGCGGAAGTAGCCTTAGATGCTCTAATAGACCAGTACACGCAGAATGAGGCGATTAAACTATTAGAGAAATTTGTTGATAAATTACCAGTTTATGATACATCAGAGATTAAAGATAATCTCTCCAATATTGTCTTAACACTAGAAGAAAAGACGCTTACATCCGAGGGAGTTTACTCCATGTCGGATCTTTTGCTATTTCAGCGTCCTGATGATCTTGCTCGTACTCGGGTGCATTTGGGTCTTAACAATACTTTCGATGCAGTGCTTGGTGGTGTTGCTAGACAAGAGCTTATTCTTATTGGTGGTAAGCGTGGTGCTGGTAAATCTAATACTTGCAGCAACCTGATGATTAATCAGTACGAAGCAGGTTTTAGTAGTATTTACTTTACAATCGAAATGGTTGCAGCAGAAACGCTTCAACGTAACATGAGTATTCTAGCTAATGTAAACCACATGAGCCTGAAGAATGGTACGTTGACTGATGACGAAATGCTAAAGGTTGTTAAAGCCCGTGCAGGTATGTTCCTAGACTCCGAACCTTTAGTTCAAGAGTTTATGCGTACTAGAGATCAGTTCAAGTTTGAAGAAACTCTTGTGCGTGAATGTGCACTGAAGCCAGACAACCAGATGGTTATTATTGATGATCGTGATCTATCGCTAGCATCAATTGATTTGCATATGGGCAAGATGAAGGCGCGTTTTGGAGATAAGTTTACTCTAGCAATCATCGACTATTTGAATCAGATTAAGATTGAAGGTAATCAGTTTGACTGGCAGCCACAAATTGAAGTATCCAAAAAGCTAAAGAACCTGGCTCGTAAACATGACGTAGTTATTGTATCACCTTATCAGATTGATAAGGATGGTGAGGCTAGATTCGCTAAAGGTATTTTGGATGCTGCTGACATTGCACTTATTATGGAAGCACATGATAAGAGTGAAAATGCTATTACGTTTGAGACTACAAAGATTCGTGGTGCTAAGGAAATGATTTTCACTAGTGGTATGGATTGGGATTCGTTGCGTATGAGCCCTATTAGTATAGAAAAGCCTGCTGCTAAAGAAAAGATCAAAAAGGCTGGTGGAACTAAGAAACAAGAAGAAGCTAAAACAGGAGAGCCGGCAGGCGATTTACCATGGGACGCATGACCTACGAAGAATTTTATAAAGAGCGTCTAGATAGACTTCTAATCGCTCTAGTCGGTACTGAGGAATTAGTGGACAAGTGGTGGAATTCGCCCAATAGGGCATTCGATCATCAACATCCAATAAAAGTATTTGACAACGATCCTAATAAAGTGATAAACTATATCCTTACACAATTTCATCATTAAACTATGTCAGATCCAGTACTAGAACTTTTACAGTCTAAGAATGTTTCATATACACCGTCAGGTAAGGATTATCTGACTAAGTGTTTTAATCCAGAGCATAATGACTCTAACCCATCTTTTAGAATTGATAAAGTTACTGGTATAGCCCATTGTTTTAGTTGCGGCTTTAAGACCAATATCTTTAAGTTCTATGGGATACTAACTAACAACACTTCCATTAAGATTGCTAAGCTTAAAGAAAAGCTACAGGCACTTAAGGAAGTGAACAATGGGCTCGAAATGATAAAGGGCGCCAAACCTCTAACTTCTGCGTTCCGTGGAGTTTCGTTGGCAACTTTGAAAGAGTTTGAGGCCTTTTACACTGATACTGATGAAGAAATGGTAGATAGGGTTATCTTTCCTATTAAGGATATTAGAGATAAAACTACTGCCTTCGTAGGGCGTCATACAATGTCTAGTGGAAACCCTAGATACATGATTAGACCCTCAGGCGCGCAGGTTGGCCTGTACCCGGCCAAATTGCCTAACCATCCCAAGAATATAGTCTTAGTGGAAGGCATATTTGATTTACTAAATATGTGGGATAAAGGTGCTAAAAATGTGGTTTGCGTATTCGGAACCTCTAAACTATTTAATGATACTGCTGCTAAGCTTATGCCGTACAAAGTTATGGGAGTCGAAAAGATTTTCATCCTTTTTGACGGCGACGAGGCTGGTAAGGCTGCAGCGACTAAAACAAAACCCTTAATTGAAGAATGCGGATTTACAGTGGAAGTAGTTAATCTACCTGACGGAATGGACCCAGGTGAATTAGACCAAGATTATGTAGATTCGATAATAGAGTACACACGATGAAAATTGCAATTATTGATAAACAGCCAAGTAAGAATGATTACTCAAAGTATTTTAACTTTGAGTTCGAGTTATTCCATATGTCTAGCAAGCCACTTACTAAGCTGTTGAAAAAAGACGTAGACTTAATCTTTGAACACGAAGAATTTGATTATGTAATTCTAGTAGGGTCTGAAGCCGCTAAGGAATACGCTAAGATTAGTAGTATTACGAATATGGCAGGGCAGTTGGTAAACGAGAAGTTTATTGCTATTAGTAACCCTGCAATGCTTCACTTTAAGCCAGAAGGTAAGCCCGACTTTCAGCGCGCAGTAGATAAGATTCACAAGTACATAGAAGGATCATTAACAAATGTTAGTAAAACTGGAGATTTCAAAGGGATCCTTGATATTGATGAAGCAAGAGAATTTCTACAAGAAGTACTCGACAATGCCCAAGGATATGTTGCAGTTGATACTGAAACGACTTGCCTTTACCCAAGAGACGGGTACGTACTCGGGGTCTCTATATCCTATAAGAAAGAGCATGGTAGATACATCTCTACAGACGCGTTGGATGAAGAGAACTTACGGCTTCTTCAGAAAATTATAGACACCTTCATTATCATCTTCCATAATATGAAGTTTGACTACAAGATGATGGCATATCACCTTGAAGTTAAGTTCAATCGTAGCCGAGTACATGATACTATGGTTATGCATTATGCACTAGATGAAAATGAATCGCATGGTTTGAAGCCTTTAGCTTTGAAGTACACAAACTACGGCGACTATGATTCTGAGCTAGATTCGTTCAAGAAAGAATATTGCAAGACTCACGGTATTCTAGAAGAAGATTTTACTTATGACCTTATTCCTTTTGATATTCTTGCTGCTTATGCTGCGATTGACACGGCGGTAACATACGAACTATTTATGAAGTTCTGGCCTATCATTCAGAAGAACGATAAGCTAATGTGGGTTTACAATAACCTTCTAATTCCTGGAACACTATTCCTAATGGATATGGAAGAAGTAGGTATTCCTATTGATAAAGAACGTATGGTGGCTGCTGAAGGTTACCTAGATAAGTGGATTTTAGAAGCTAAAGAAGAAGTATATGGATTTGAACAAGTCAAGCAATTTGAGAAAGATACCGGAGCTATTTTCAACCCGAACTCAGTTCAGCAGTTGCGAAAAGTCCTTTTTGACTACGTTGGCCTCAGTCCTACCGGCAAACTTACCGCAACAGGAGCAATTAGCACTGATGCTGAAGTATTGGAAGAATTGGCAGAGCAACACCCTCTCCCAAAATCTATCTTAAATGTTAGAAAACTAGGTAAAATTAAAAATACCTATATTAGCAAGATCCTACCGGAGTTAGACAAAGATGGACGAATTCGTACAAATTTTAATCTTATTTTTACCACTAGTGGGCGTCTGTCTAGTAGTGGCAAATTTAATGCTCAGCAGATTCCGCGAGATGACCCAATCATTAAAGGATGCATTAGAGCTCCCGCTGGTTACAAAATTGTAAGTCAGGACTTGACCACGGCGGAGATGTACTATGCCGCCGTTCTTAGTGGTGATAAGAACCTACAACAGGTTTTTATTAGTGGTGGCGACTTCCACTCTACCATTGCTAAAATGGTGTTTGATTTAGTTTGTGAGATTGAAGACGTTAAGAAGCTTTTCGGCTCTATGCGTCAATCAGCTAAAGCCATTTCTTTCGGTATTCTGTACGGCAGTGGGCCTCAAAAAGTTTCGGACACTGTTAGTAAGTCCACTGGAGAGTATTATGGTGTTGATCGTGCTAAGGAAGATATTAAAGCTTACTTTACTAAGTTCAGCAAACTTAAAAACTGGCTCAAAGCTAGAGAAGATTTTATTCGTGCTAACGGATATACTTACTCTTTCTTTGGTCGTAAGCGTCGCTTGGTTAACGTATTTAGTTCTGATAAAGGCATAGCTGCTCACGAAGTACGTAGTGGTATTAACTCTGAAGTACAGTCTATTGCTTCTGATATGAACTTATTGGGTGCTATGGATACGGCTAATGAGATTGCTGCTAAAGGTCTTGATGCTAAGATATTTATGCTAGTACATGACTCTGTGGTTGCTATTGTTCGTGATGATCATGTAGACGAGTATTGCGAGATTTTGCGTCGTAACACACAAAAAGATCGTGGTTGCTCTATTCCAGGCTTCCCTATTGGTGTTGACCAAGAAATTGGGCAAGACTACTCTTTTGGAAAGTTTGAGAAAACATATGAACTTGCAGGAAATATCTTGGCCCGTGTACCGGCTAAGAAATGAAAAGCCTAGTGAGCGTGACGGTATTCACTATTACGCTTACGAAAACTACAATGAGGAGGGTGAACGTACAGTAGCTCTCCGAATTGTAGATGATACGACTATTGATAACCCTAAATTGTCGCTGAGAAGATTAGCTATTAAATCTGCCGGATTGAAACTATTTCGGCTAACTAAAGCTATCTTCTTTTTAGGTGATTTGATTAAACTAGCGACAGCTCAGATGTGGTTTATTGATAGTGCTGGTAAGATATTTCAGTACACTAAAAGCACGCGATGCAAGTTAAAGTTCCACAAAATAACAAAAGTTATTCGTGTAGAGACAGGTGGAGCAATTATCGAGGTTCAAGGAGTTAACGCTAGATTCAAGTCGTTATACTACCCTGAGTCAGATAAACTTTACGCAGGCATACTGCATTATGGTATGTCTCCTATTCTGTACGGATACTACGATCAAAAATATGACGATACATGGAGAATGATATAGTGCCTAAAGCAATTATTAGTAATAAAATATACTTAGACACTACACCAGAGATCAAAAAAGAAATTATTAGCAAATTAACATATAAGATTAAGAATCCTCCTCGCCCGGGACTTAATGCTTTTAATATGTTTACGATAGTGAAGAACTATAAGGTACTGCCTAAAGATATTCTATCTATACCAGTTGGTAGGCAAGACCTTATACCAGAAGGTTATGAAATAGTAGATAAACGTATTTCAGAGGAATACCCTTTTCCAGAACCTAAATGGCCTCTGCGAGACTATCAGCAACCCGTTTATGACGAGGTTGATGATATGTTCTTTCTTAACGCTAAGGTGGGTTGGGGTAAGACCTTCACAGCACTTCACATTGCTAGAAAATTAAGTCAGAAGACTTTGATTGTATGTCACAATACAATGCTAAGAGATCAGTGGATTGGTGAAGTTAAGGCATTATATAATATGCCTGTAGGTCAGATAGGTAGTGATATATTTGATATTGACCATACCATAGTAGTAGGTAACATTCAAACTTTAGTAAAGAAGCTACCACTAATAGCTAAAGAGTTTGGCACTATAATTGTTGACGAAGCACACCACTGCCCTGCATCAACATTTACTGATTTTATTGACGGAATGTATGCTAGGTATAAGATAGGCTTATCTGGTACACTTCAACGCAAGGATGGGCGACAGATACTGTTCAAGGACTTTTTCGGCCCTAAATTGTTCCAGCCGGCACAAGCCGGTACGCTTGCGCCAACCGTCAGAATAATGAAAACTGGTATAGCCTTGGCACCTGGTGAAGGTTGGGCTAAGAAAATGAATATCCTTCAGTATGATCCTGAGTACCAGAAGTTTATTGCAGCTTGTGCTAGGATACAGATGGATAAAGGGCATAAAGTCCTTGTCATTGCAGATCGAGTAGAATTTTTACAAAAAGTAGGAGAACTAATTGGCGAAGACTGTGTGTGCATTGTTGGCGGTACAAGTTTCGAAGAACGTAAATTACTCGCCTCCCAAGTCGAATCAGGTAAGAAAAGTTGCGTTGCTGGAAGCAGGCAAATCTTCAGCGAAGGTATCTCAATCGACCCACTAAGCTGTGTAATCCTAGCGGCTCCCATAAGTGCTCCGGCTGGTGGAGACGGCCTATTGGAGCAGATTATCGGGCGTATTCAACGTCAATCTCCGGGCAAGCTAGAACCTCTAGTGCTAGATATGCAATTCGCTGGGCCTGCTGATAGGAAGCAAAATAATGAAAGAATCAACTTCTACAAACGACAAGGTTGGAACATATCAGGAATTTGAGGACTGGTTCTATGAAATGGAATCTTATGGCACTAGAGCTGAAAGATTTTATGACTCCTTAGACCAATTTAGTATGAATGCTACCAACGAGAATTTAGCTATATGGCTAAGAGCTGCCTTTGATGCGGGTCAAAGTACAGCTTCTAAATTTTGATCTTGTCCACGCATTTCAAAAATGATATAATATATGTTCCAAAGGCAATAATGGCTTTATTTTTCGACATTCACAAGTTAGAGGAACAATCATGTAACGACCCTAAATTGTTTCTATCGATGCTCTATTTCCACTGGAATAAAGCTGCTCCATTAACTAAAAAGAATATGTTCTTGCGCTCTAAAGTATCGTTAACTGGTAACTCATATCTACTTAATCCAAGTGATTTTTTCAATGACCGGTCTACTGACGATCTCTTTAGAGTGCAATACATTAAACTAGCAGGTAGGCGTGATCTAACGCTGTTCAAACTTCATAATTACAGACGCTTACAGACCTCCTACTACCCAGACCTAATATACGATTCGATAAAACACAATCCATTATTAGAAATAACAAAATCCGAGATAATTTTCACTTACGAAGAAAGAATATAACATGGCACTAGCATTCAGCAATACTAAAGGCAAAGCAATCAAGAACGCACACGAAGCATTTGAATACAAAGACGGCGAAAACGTCGTACGTCTTGTAGGCGGAATTCTTCCCCGTTATGTGTACTGGCTCAAAGGTACTAATAACAAGGACATTCCGGTAGAGTGCCTTGCCTTTGACCGCGAAGCAGAAAAGTTTAACAACGCAGAAACCGATCACGTACCTGCATTCTTCCCAGACAAAAAATGCCAGTGGTCTTACAGCATTAACTGTATCGACCCTAAAGACGGCAAGGTTAAAATCCTGAATCTGAAGAAGAAATTGTTTGAACAAATCATTCAAGCAGCAGAAGATCTTGGTGATCCTACAGATATGGACAATGGCTGGGACTGTGTGTTTAAACGAGTTAAAACCGGTCCTCTGCCTTTTAACGTTGAGTATAACCTTAACGTATTGCGTTGCAAAAAGCGCTCTCTTACAGAAGCCGAGCGTGCAGCTGTAGAGGCAGCAGAAACTATTGACGCTAAGTATCCTCGTGCTACTCCTGCAGAAGTTCTCAAAACTCTTGAGCGTATGGCTAAGGGTGCTGAGGAAGAAGCTACGGAGGAAGGTACTGATGCTGAGGCAGTTAACGAATTGAGTTAATAATTTAGCCGCTAAGTATGAAAATGCTTAGCGGCTTTTCTTACTATTATGATTACTTGGGACGAATTAAACGAGATTATAAATTATAATCCAGATACTGGTATATTTACATGGGCTAAAACTCGTAATAGTATGTGCAAAGAAGGAGAGATCGCCGGTGGTTCTACTAGTAATGGGTACACTACCATTACTATTAATAAACAGGCGTACTTAGCGCATAGATTGGCCTGGTTTTACTGCTTTAAAGAATGGCCAGAAAAAGGTATAGACCATATAAATAGAATTAGAAATGATAATAGAATAGATAACCTACGAGAAGCAGACCAGACCCTAAATAATTTAAATGCGTCTATAAGGAAAGATAATACTACAGGATACAAGGGAGTATATAATCATGGAGCGCATTATAGGGCAAGGGTACACTTTAATAAAAAGGTAGTAAATCTAGGCACATTTAAAACCGCGGAGTTAGCGAATGACGCAGTTTTAGCCTTTAAAAAAGAGCACGGACTATTATAATGTTTGAAGAAATTGATAAACAATACACGCAAGCAAAAGCACATCGCAAAGAATTAGAGGTTAAGCACGCTAAAGTGTTGCGATCTTTAGATATGGAAATAGTTAAATTAAGAATTGAGCGACAAAAGTGGTGTACACATCCTACAACACGTAAAGAGGATACTTTTGATTATCACAAACGCGAAGACTGGACTACGGTATATTGTACAGTTTGCGATAAACAGCTAGAAAGATATTAATGGACAAAAATTTTACAAGACAGCGCGTAGACGCTTGGTTAGACTGGATTGGTCATCCTATGCTTTATGATGGTGGTCTGTTTGTAAACCGTACAGTAGAAGAACACGCAGCATCGAAAGTGCTTAGAGTATGAAGATATTATTTACAGCAGATATACATATTAAACTGGGACAGAAAAACGTCCCAGTAGAATGGGCCCTAAATCGCTACAAGCTATTGCTTAACGATCTAGTAGAGGCTCAGAAACATGCAGATATGTTTGTCATTGGTGGCGACATATTTGATAAACTTCCTAATATGGAAGAATTAGAGGTTTACTACGACTTAGTAACTTCATGTAAAATTCGTACTATCATCTATCCGGGCAACCACGAATCGGTTAAGAAAGATACTACATTTTTTACCTATCTAAAGAGCGTTACTAATAAGTTAAATAATCTAGTAAATGTAGTAGATGAGTACTATACACACTTTGACTATACTACTAAAGTGAATGGTTCTCCTGTATTTAATATTATTCCATATAATAAATTAAAACAGTACGAGAAAGATCCGGTAGACTTCCACGCTGATCTATTATTCACTCACGTCCGTGGAGAGAT
>JACCDR012200727.1_pt1 | contig 31875 bp, 37 predicted proteins | sample 7446431 | NCBI WGS metagenome assembly JACCDR01 (sample SAMN15323443, study PRJNA562643) | freshwater metagenome | isolation source: river surface water | place: USA:Blue River Watershed | collected 2017-08-17
ATCGCGTCCAAAAACGTGGCGGGGTAGGCGTGGTCGACTTAAATACCAAAGAAGAAGATGTGGTCACCAATCTCATCACTACTTCTGCTCACAGTGATCTTCTCTTCTTTACCGACAAAGGCAAGGTCTATCAGAGTAAGATGTACGAAATTCCAGAAGGTCGTCGTGCTACCAAAGGCAAGTCGATTATGAACTTCCTCTCGATGGCGGCTGATGAGCGGGTGACTTCAGTCCTTGCTGTCCGCAAAGAAGAATGGGCGGGTGAGTGGAGTCTTATGATGGTGACCAAAAACGGCGTAGCCAAAAAATCAGACGCTTCGGCCTTCAAGGATGTACGCCGCAGTGGACTTATTGCTATCACCCTCAAAGACGACGATTCATTGATTGCTGCCAAGTTTGTGGGCAAAGGTGATGAAATGTCTTTGGTGACTCGCAAAGGGCAGGCCATTCGCTTTAAAGAAAGTGATGTCCGCGAAATGGGTCGTACCGCTGCTGGTGTAGGGGCGATGAAACTCGGTAAGGGTGATGTGATAGTAGCGGCTGATGTCATCAAGAAAGGTGAAAACAAAGCAGAGATATTGGTCGTGACCGAAGATGGCTACGGTAAGACGACGCCGATCAAAGAATACAAAGTCCAAAACCGCGGTGGTTCGGGTATCAAGACGGCCAAAGTAACAACCAAGACGGGTGTGGTAGTTGGCGCTGCTATCATCTTGGCTGAAGAACGCACGGAAGGGGAATTGGTTATCATGAGTAAGAAGGGGCAGGTGATCAAGCTACCGCTTAAGGATGTGCCGGTCTTAGGCCGCGATACTCAAGGAGTACGCGTAATGAAGATGCGAGCTGGAGACTCTATCGCTAGTATCGTGTTTGTTTAGAAGAGATGAAGGAGGTTTGTGAGGTGATTGAGGTATTAGAGTGTAGGATTGAGAAATGAGATTTAGAAAAAGCGGGGCGGGGACTTTAGTCCCCGCCCCGCTTTTTCCTCCTACCATCCCCCTGAAAAACCCGAGGAAAGGCCTCGGGATAGATTTTGTCATTACGAGAGCAGTGTTGGTAATAATAAATATGGGTATTACCGGCCCACTTGTGCCTAGTCTAGACGTTATAATGTAGGCATGTCACCAACTATTTCGCCGTACACGCGCTTTCTCGACCCAGCTATTTTGTCTTCACATTTTCATGTGCCAGAGGGTTCGGTGGTTTTGGATGTCGGTGCTGGTCGTGGTGAATTTATTCCGCATCTCTCACGCAAGGTCGGTTCTAAAGGTCGTGTGATCGCCTGCGATGTCGATCGTTGTTATATCGATACTATTGATCGCCTTAGTCGCGAGCAAGACCTCGGCAATGTCGAGCCTTGCTGGTGTGACATCGAAACTCCGCACAGCACGCGCGTACAAGATGAAGCTTCTGATTATGCTTTTCTTATCAACACACTGTATCAACTCGAAGATAGGTTGGCGGCTTTGGCCGAAATTCACCGCGCGGTCCGCAAAGGTGGCGTGGTCTACGTGGTCGATTGGTCAGATTCCTTTGCGGGTATGGGACCGCAGCCAGAGCAGGTAGTAAATAAGGAAGCCACTATCGCTCTGTTTGAAGCTGCACTCTTTATTTTTGAACGCGAATATCCCGCCGGTTCTTTTCATTATGGTTTAGCCTTTCGTAAACTATGAAAATGCGTCCTTTTGAGCTAGCTTTGGTTTTGATATTTGGTCTTTTGGGTCTTTTAGCAATTGCGCTCTTGGCTGGTTATCGACCAGGTCCAGACGATCCAGAGGCAGGCTTTGGCGGTCCTGTGGTAGTCTGGGGAACAACCGACTCCGGTGCCTTTGCTCGGACTATGGATCCTTATGTGACCGCCAACGAAGCCTACAAAGCTATCAGCTATATACAAAAAGATAAAAACACTATCGAGAGCGAATTACTAAATGCTTTGGCTGAAGGTCGCGGTCCAGATTTGCTATTCTTGCCACACGAAGATCTGGTCTCTTATCGTAGCAAGCTCACGCCGCTACCTTATGAAAACTTCCCATTGCGTGACTACAAAAATCTCTACATAGACGGTGCTGAAATTTTCGCTTTGAAAGATGGTATTTATGCTTATCCTGTAGCTGTTGATCCGCTTGTGATGTATTGGAACCGCGATATTCTTTCGAGTAAAAATATCATCGCGGCCCCAAAGACATGGGAAGAAGTGGTGAACAAAATCGTCCCAACGACCGTACAGCGCGACTACAACCGCACTATTTCACTTAGTCCAATCGCTTTTGGTGAATATCGCAACGTGCAGCATGCTTTTGATGTTATGTCTCTTCTTATGATCCAAGGTGGTAGTGCTTTGGTGACAGAGAAAGATGCTGGCCAATACCAAATTGCACTAAATCAAAGTGTGACACCTGTCACCAGACCGCCGCTTGAGGGTGCGCTTTTGTTTTATTCACAATTCTCCAATCCTACCAGTGAGTTTTATAGTTGGAACGCTTCTTTACCTCGGGATGAGGATGTCTTTACTGCCAATGACTTGGTCTTGTACTTTGGCAAAGGTAGTATTGCTCGCGAACTTATTGCTCGCAATCCCAATATAAATATCGACATGGCCGAAGTGCCGCAAGGCACAGACCTGCGTCGTACCTACGGTACTTTTTATGGTTTCTCCATTCTCAAAAATGCCCGCAACAAGCAAGGAGCGTACCTTGCGCTGCAGCTTTTGGGTAGCCAAAACTTTGCTGCTAAGCTGGCGACCGAGCTCAATATGGCGCCGGTGCATCGCGCTGCTTTGCAGGCTGGTAGCGACGATGTCTATGGTAGAATCATCTACAGTGCGGCGGTCTCAGCTCGTGGATGGCTCAACCCAGACAGAGAGCGAGTTGACACCATATTCACACAAATGGTAGAAGAGGTGCGTCAGGGCACGAGTCTTCCGTCTATGGCCACGGGCGATGCCTTACAGCGTCTCGAGCAAGAATACTAAAATGTATATGCGCAATCTAAAATTATTTAAAAAAGTTTTTTCGGTCGGGTTGGTTTGTTTGACTTTTTTGCCGACTCTGACTTGGGCTGCTGGTGCTCCACCTGAGCCTACAATTACAGCAGTAGAACTGCAAAACCCTCTCAACTCTAATATCGGCTCAATCGAAGAACTCTTGATAGCCTTACTCAACATCTTCATTACCCTTATGATACCGGTGATCGTCTTTTTCATAATTTACGCCGGCTTTAAATACGTGACTGCCCAAGGCAATCCGAGCAAGATCGAAGAAGCGCACAGTACATTGCTTTATGCCATTATCGGCGGGGTCTTGATACTGGCTGCTGTAGCGATTGCCGAAATTATCAAAAACACCGTCGCCGCCTTCTAAAGTATAGTCTTATGCCACTTCCACCTGCCGCTGCCACTCCTACCAACTTCAGCGAACTAGTCGATTTTATTTTGGGTTTTATTGATACCTTTATTGCTCTTATCTTCCTGTTGGCTTTCTTAGTAGTAGCATGGAAGGTTATCGACGCGTGGATTATTCACGCTGACGATGAAAACAAGCGCGAAGAAGGGAGGGCAGTAGCCATGACTGCTGTCATAGTGATGGCTGTGATGGCCAGTATCTGGGGGATCTTGGCTCTCCTTCAGGCTGCTTTTGCTGGCTAAGTTATCGACATATCTCTATCTTTTCTACGGATTTTGTAGTATAATCGGTAGTGACTATTAATTTATTACATAATTTATGTTTACACGTACTGCCAAAATTGCTTTCTTTACCTTACTGACATTGGTCTTAATGCCATCTGCTACTTTTGCTCAAGGTCTGATTGAAGACGGTTCACTTGATGATGATAATGAGTTTGCCAACTTGGCTTCAAATGTTTTGCAGTTCGTTAATGACTATCTTATCCCGTTTGTTCTCGCCATCGCTTTCCTAGTCTTTGTCTGGGGTGTTTTCAAGTACTTTGTTCTTGGTGGTAGTGATGAAGATAAGCAAAGTGAAGGTAAAAATCTCATCATTTATTCCGTTATCGGCTTTGTGATTATTCTTTCTCTTTACGGTATTGTTGGTCTCTTGGTAAACGCATTTGGTTTTGATCCAAACGAAACAATAGAAATTCCATCTGTGCCTTTAACAGACAGTATTGATTAATTTTAAGTATGAAAAACATGAAATATCTATTGTTTACATTACCAGCATTACTTGTTGCAAATGTGGCTTTAGCAGCAGAAAGTGGTGGCTCAAGTGGAAGTGGTGGCCTTACAGGTAACGACGCTACTGCCGACGGCATTGGTAACTTGGTAGAAAACAGTATCACACTTATTAATGACTACCTGCTACCGCTCGTTCTAGGTCTCGCTTTCTTGGTTTTTATCTGGGGTGTCTTTAAGTACTTTGTTCTTGGCGGTAGCGATGAAGAAAAGCAAAGTGAGGGCAAGAGTCTTATTATCTATGCTGTCACGGGCTTTGTGATCATTGTTTCTTTCTACGGTATCGTCAATCTATTGATGGATGCTCTTGGTTTTGATAATTCTGATGATGCACCAAGCGAATTCCAAGATTTCGACACTGGTATTAATGTTCGCTAACAGACCGCACTAAATTCACAAAACACCACACGGCCCTCGTGTGGTGTTTTGGTTTTTGTGGTACACTTTTTGGTATGATATTTCCTGTAGCGCATGCGCAGATAGTAAGCCCAGGTGTGACAGAAGCGGCTAATTTCGTAGATAAGGTTAATGAGATTATTTTGTTTCCGCTCATTTTGCTTCTTACGGGTGTGGCAATGCTTTATTTTATGTACGGAGCTTTTTTGTATATTGCTCGTTCTGATGATCCTCATGCGCATGAAGAGGGGAGGAGCCATATGCTCTGGGGTGTGGTGGGGCTGTTTGTGATGCTGATGGCTTTTACCATTTTGTCTGTCGCCGCGGGTACCTTTGGGGTGCAAGATGAGCTCAATTGCGCTGATGATCCACTTCATCCTGATTGTGCGACTTCACAGTTTTATGATCAGGGGAATCTCAATGAATGCTTGACGGGGGGTGGTTGTTAATTATTAAATATAAAACAAAAAAGAAAGACCCTCGCACACATGGTGCGGGGCCTTTTCGTATGCCAGCTTTCTTAGCTGGTCTTTTCTTTGGTGGTGGGCATTTACTGCCCACCACAGGGATCGAAAGGAACTGGGCTGCATCGACGCTCGATCGTGAGATCGAGCGTTACTCCGTTATCCTTCATTCCTTCTCTCATGGTGTCGCTGAGGGATAGTCGGCGACTCTTTGACCCGCCGCCGGCTGTTTGGGTCATAAAGCTGCAGTAGTCAAACCAGCTTTCGTGACCATGGTTGTCCATCCAGTGTTGGGTTGGTTCCCACCACGGATAACAGGTTTTGCCCGGCTCAGAATAGCGAAGGGTCAAGACAACATCGTCGTACGGCCCGATGCCGGCGACGACGGTAGAATCGACGTTCGCCAGACTGGCGTAGTGCGTTTCGCCGAGGGCGGGGTTGAGTTCAACCACGCCCTCGATGATATTGTTGGTCGCTTCCCACTTGGTGGCGAAGATGTAGGCCAACATCACAAAAGCGATGCAGGCCACAACCGCCGCGGTGGTGACCACGATCTTGTTCTTGCCGAAGTACTGGTGCACAAAGATAAAAGCCAGTGCGCAACCGAAGGCGATGGAGAAGAACCTCCACCAATCGACGCCGGCGAATTCTTCCCACTTGATCTGGTGGGTTTCGACGCCGTTGAGGGTTTGCGTTTCGATCACGCTGCTGACACCGCTTTGTGCTGAGTGTTGCAGACCGTCCATCAGGCCGTTGATCAGAGATGGACCAACAAGCCAGACTATGATAGCGGCCAGAACGAAAACGGCAGCGCCGATTCGCCACATGACGATGACGGCTTTGCCAGAACCACCTTTCGTCATGTCTTTGTAGGCGCCAAGCACGAGAGCGCCCACCACCAGAACAGCGGCCGCCATCGTGAAGATTTCATCCCACGACGGGTTGATTTCTTCGTTGTAGACTAAAGCGCGACCCAGTATCAAGACGATGATCGCTCCGGCTATGAGCCAGACGATATTCGAATTGAACCTGGGTTGCGGTATGGTGCCTGCGGCCGCCCCCGTGGGGAGCGGTTTCTTCATCAGATTGATCCAGCGAGCCGTGATCATGGTGACGAGCACCAGAGTCATAGCAAACCAAATGTTCTCTGTGCCGATGTTCCAGTTGACTGGTTCCTCTGCTTGGGGAGCGGGTGCGCCACCTTGGAACAGGTTCATGGTCAAGACCAGGACGCCGATGGCAAAAAGTGCCAGTGGTCCCCATTTTGTCACGATAGCCTTCATTTCTTGTTTCCTTCTGTGTTTAGCAGTGCGGCGCTTGCGCCGACTGTGGCCAAGGGTGTGTCGGTCGAAATACGCTGGAAGCCTGCCCTTGAGCTGGGGTCAGAGGCTGCCGCCAACGCGAGCTTGTCGTGGTAGGCAGGGTCGTCTTTCGAAACCTCAGACTCGGCCAAGATTTTCAGAGCCGCAGCTGTTGCTTTTGCACTCTTCACTTGGACTGTGGTTTCGTAGGTCTGCTGCTCGGCCGTGACGGAGGATTCGAGCAGTTTGTCGTCGATGACGACTTTGCCGACAGACGCCGCCAGCAGGCGGAATCCATTTTTTTCGAGAATCTCACTGAGTCCGATCCGGACTGAGCGCGTCTCGATCACGTACTCGCGGATGCGAGTTTTCTTGCCATTTTGCTCCACTGTTTTGGCGATGCTGACAGCTTCGCGCATGGCTGCGCTCAGGTGTGTGTCGAGGTACATCTTGTATTCGGAGATGGTCCTCTGGGTGGCTTCTTCAAGCGTCTCCATCATTTCGACTTGGACCGTTTGGCCCGTGTCGTTGTCAATCACGTCAACTTTCTTGAGCTGCGGCTTGACGATGAAGTAAGCGGGCTCACCGCCAGTGTCTCTGGCAATAGAACCTTCCGACAACGTGTCGATGCCTTTTCTTGTGAAGGCGACGACGATGGTGTTGCCCTCGATGAGATGAGCCATGGCGTCTTTGGCCACGGCTGCATCAAGTGAAGTGAAGAAGCTGATACAGGTTCTGAACATCGAGCGAGCCCGCTCGGCGATTTCGAGACCGGGGTCTTGATTTCGCAGTGCCAGATGTGGGTCGAACGTCTTCACAGTGATCAGGAGTTCCGATTTGATTGGGCTTCCGTTTTTGGTTACCCCACTGATCAGGCTGTTCACGATGACTTTGCCGTCGACTTCTTGCGGCGCTTCGTCGAACAGATTGAAGGGGATGTCTGTCACGATGAAGAAGCCATCTTCTGGGTCGCTGTCCTTCTTGCGAGTCGTGAAGTCGCGAAGAGCAACTTCGGAGCGCGCGATGAACAACTTCTGTCCCCACCAGTCGTAGTCGCCTTCATACAGATAGATCCGATAAAGGCTTCCGAAAATGGAGAGAGCGGCCACTGTGTTGATAGGCACACTCAGTCTTTGATCGGGATAGATGAGAATAGCACTGACAACAGCGGAGACGACTCCGATGAAAATCAGTTGTCCCAGTCCGAAGAGATACATGGGTGTCAGTACCACCGCAATCAGGCTCAGAATGCTGCCAAGCAGGACAGCAATGAGTGGTATGGCAAGATAACGGATGAAGATCATCTCGACAGGACCGATGACGATCCCTTTGATATCGAGGTGTTCCTTCTTGGTCTGTTGATCCGTCATCCTTTCTATTGTGGCCTTTGCCCGATCGCGCTTCTGATAGGCGAACAGGATGGCGGCCAAGACGAGGCAGATCGATCCAATGATAAGAAGCATGGCAGTTCCTTTCGATTGTCAAAGCGGCTCTTTGCCGCAACGGTTTCATGTATGGGCAGGGAAGCCCGACGCCGGTGGTTTCTGACCCCAGAGTTTGTTCGGGTACAACCCTCCCATTCCACTTACTATCATATCATACTTTGGTCTAAAAGTCAAGTAAAAAGCCTTAAAAATAAGCTTATTTTGCAGCTTGGAATTGGCATTTTTGAATTTTCCCCACCATATCAAACATTGACAAGTGTTTATAATACCTATTATAATACGTATTATGAGTACAGCATCCAGCAAACAAAAAATCACTTTAGCTCTTGATAGAGAGGTTTATCAGGGCTTAGTGGCAAAGGTTGGTCGCCGAAAGATTGGAGAATTTATTAGTAAAATTGCCAGACCTTACCTACATACCAGTAGTCTTGATGCGCAATACGCGCAAATGGCCTTGGATGAAGCACGGAGTGCTGACGTACAAGAATGGTCTTTGGCGCCGATTGATGTTCTTCTTTCAGAGGAAGATTTTTCAGCATGGAAAAAATAATTCCCAAAAGAGGTGAAGTGTGGTGGGTGTGTCTAGATCCCGCCGTGGGCGGAGAAATTAAGAAGACTAGACCAGCCATTGTAATAAGTAACGATAGCGCCAATCGCTTTCTAAACCGTGTGCAGGTGATTCCTTTGTCCACCAATATTGATAATATTTACCCATCAGAAGCATTGGTAAAGGTGGGTAAACACAATGCTAAGGCCATGGCAGATCAAATCCGCACTGTAGACAAGCAGCGTTTAGGTAGTCGTCTTGATATGCTCTCTAAGGTTGATATGAATAAGGTTGATCAAGTTATTAAAGTCCAGCTCGGCTTGGATATTTAGTAATTAAAGGCTTCTACATTTTTACTGTAAATATGTTATGATAGCGCCGTAATTTTGTTTTATGACCACTCCAGTAATAAAAGATTTGCGCTCTCGCGCCGAAAAAAGGGCCGCCATCGCTCGTGATAGTCGTCCACGAACTACCTTGTCTTTTTATCGTTACGTGAAAATTGCTGAGCCAGATACCTTCCGTGATGCCCTGTATGCGAAGCTCTTTTCGCTTGGCTGTCTTGGTCGTATCTATGTCGCCAAAGAAGGTATTAATGCTCAGATGAATGTACCGACCGATAATTTTTCTAAGCTTGATGAATATTTGCAAGGACTACCAGAGCTTTCTGGAGTGCCATACAAGATAGCGGTTGAAGAAAAAGATTTTTCCTCTTTTTATAAATTGACTATCAAGGTAAAAGATAAAATTGTCGCCGACGGGCTAGACGATAGTACTTTTGATGTGACAAACACTGGAGCATATCTCACTGCCTCCGAGATGAACGCCTATATCGATGATCCAGAAGCAGTGGTAGTCGATATGCGTAATGCGTATGAAAGTGAAGTCGGACATTTTGAAAAAGCGATTTTGCCAGACGTGGATACCTTCCGTGAAGAACTAGCGGTGGCGCCTGAGTTGCTTAAGATCCACAAAAATAAGAAAATCGCGCTTTATTGTACTGGCGGTATTCGTTGCGAAAAGGCTAGTGCTTGGCTAAAGCACAATGGTTTTGAAAATGTGCGACATCTTAAAGGTGGAATTATTGATTATGCTAGACAGGTCAAAGAAGAAGGACTCCCCAACAAATTCCACGGAACAAACTTTGTGTTTGATGAGCGTTTGGCGGAGCGTATCAGCGACGAGATCATTTCGACTTGCCATATTTGTCGCCAAGCAAAGAGCGATACTCATTATCACTGCAAAAACCAAATTTGCCATGTGTTGTATCTGGGGTGTGATGCTTGTGTAGAGAAACACCGCGGCTATTGTTCCAAGTGGTGTGAAGTGACTGACAAAATGCCTACTTCCTACAAAAAGCTTTACGCTCGTTACTACAACAAATTCTTCCGACCAAAGCAATTCAAAAAAGCCCGCCTACGTTCGACCTAGATTCAAATAAAAGACCATCGGACCTTAGTCCGATGGTCTTTTATTTGTAAAGCAAACCTTTCTACCGGTAGAAAGGTTTGGTATTAAGTATCAATCGCTGGGAAAAATCTCTCGCCTTCAAGCATGATAATCAGCTTAAATTTAAAAATTAAAATTTCACCCATAACCCCAATCGATTGGGGTATTAGGCCTATGTGCTTTTCATATCAGCAATCGCTGCTAAGGTGGCGTCTTGGACGTGTTTGAAGCGATCACCCATGAGCTTGGTGCCGCCAAACCAACGTGTCACACAGACGATGGCATTGCGGACATCGTGTTTTTGCAACATGCGCAGGATGACCATGCCTGCCCCTGTCTCACCATCGTCATTTTTGGTTTCGTAGATTATGCCATCGTGAATAAGGCGAGCGGCAAAAGTATTGTGGGTAGCGGCGGCGTAAGTTTTTTTCTTCTTTAGTGTCTTGAGGAATTCTTTCATTTCTTCACGATTGTGGACTAGGCCGTAGCTCACGCTATAACGACTGCCGCGATCTTCGATGATGTGCTCAAGGAGAGTAAAAGTGTTTTGTGGGGATAGTCCGTCATCGAAAATAAGCGGGGAAGTAGACATGGCCATATTATAACAAAAAGAGTCCTGCCTAAGAGGCAGGACGATTGTGACTCATGAGTTCTTCTAGGCTGTACCAGCGTAGAAAGCTCAGTATTGTCTGCAGTGAACCGAGATGACGATGGGCTTTCTCGATCTTGTGGTTTCTTATGTGTTCTGCCACTGTCTCTGTGAGATAGTAGGCGTGATTGGCAAGTTCGTTTTGGCTGGAGGCGCCAAAACTTTTCTTAGGGGATAGGCGTTGTGGTGCAGCACCTTCTGCTTGTAACTTCTCTTTATAGTTGGCGATAACAGAGAGGATTTTTTCGGGAGTCATCTGGCACTCTTTCTCTTTGTTTCGTTGCTTTGTTATTTTAACATATCAGGCCAAGCTCTACATCTTTATAATGAGAGTATTGAGGAAGAGGTAATAAAAAGAAAAGACCCAAACTATTTTTGGGTCTTTTCTAATGATTTAAATCAAAACCGAGCATTGTGCCCAGGAGAGGACTTGAACCTCCATGGGTCACCCCGCTTGCTCCTAAGGCAAGTGCGTCTACCAATTTCGCCACCTGGGCACAATACTTACTTTTGAAGTGTGTATGAGTGTAGCATATTATTTTTAAAATTAAAATACACACGTATTGCCTTTTCTGCAGTAAAATTGTATACTCCTTGCCACAGATGCCTTCTTAGCTCAGTTGGTAGAGCAGCTCCCTCTTAAGGAGACGGTCCAAGGTTCGAGCCCTTGAGGAGGCACAGATGAACGCAGTGAAGCTGTGCCTCCTCAAGGCGCAGCTTTTCGTTTAGAAAAGCGTGGCGCGGCGAGAAAACCTTGTGAGCAGGATTATGAGTGAAGCGAAATAATCCCGCCACAAGGTGTACTGACCATGTAACGGTCGAGCCCTTGAGGAGGCACAAAAGGATACAAGCAAAAACTCTCTTCGTCAGAAGAGAGTTTTTGCTTGTAGCAGGCAATTAGTATTGCCTGCGTATACTTTTGTGAGACGGAACGATGTTTTGGCTATCCCTAATGCCAAAACGAGTGAGTCGGGACAGCAAGTTCTTAGTGAGCAAAGTGAACTTAGAAACTTGCGTCAGGAACGTAAACGCTCACGCAAAGAATACGACTTGGTCACGTTTGAGCTCTCGAGGAGACTTTTAGCTTAATTTTGTGCCGGGAATGGGACTTGAACCCATAAGAGCTTTTGGCTCACAACATTTTAAGTGTTGCGCGTCTACCGATTTCGCCACCCCGGCAATTTCTTCTGATTTTTACCTCGATGTGTTAATTGTAGACTGTGACAATTTGGGCAAAGAATACGCAAATTCTTTAAGCGATTGTCAGTGTGGTCACCATTAATATGATCGAGTTCGACAGGAATCCTACCATCTTTTGAAACTTCTGCCCAGCCGCAGAGTTCGCATTTTGGTGTTTTAAGCCCTTCTCTAAATAAACGCTTTTTTAACTTAAAACTTTGGAAATCTGAGTCCTTTTGGAGGATGGATTCTAATGATCTTTGTGGAACAAAATCAAATGTTCGGCCCAAACGCCAGCCCATGCCTGTAAAATGAGAGGTATCAATTTTTAGATCTTTAATCGTTTTTGATACATGTTGGTAATTGCCGCCAGCTGGTATTAATCCAAGTTTAATCAGTACGTTGCGGACGCTTTTAGAAGTAGCTACAGCCTCTCTTAGTTGTTCCTCGCTCCAACTGCGCTTTTTTGCCATAAGGTATACTTGCATATACATTATACTGTCCACGTCTACCATTTTATATGGGGTTTATTAACAGAAGAAACAATGATAGAGTAGTACCCACAAAGACCGGGTGGCGAAGCGGTTAACGCTGCGGTTTGCAAAACCGCCATGCGCGGGTTCGATTCCCGCCCCGGTCTCAAAATTAAGACGCCTGATTAAGGCGTTTTAATTTTGACAAGGGAATCGAAGCCCGATTGAGCTAGATTGTGAGCGGTAGCGAAACAATATAGCCAATTGGGATACTGAACATGTAATGTTCGATTCCCGCCCCGGTCACAAAATAAGAAGCTATATTTATCAAGGTATTTCCGAGCACCCTACAGGTGGTTCAGAACTTTGTATTGTATAATTTATGCATATGGAAAATACACCAGTGGTAGATGAAGTTATTGTGCCTAAAAAGAACATTTTGTTTGAAGTAACACCCGTCTCAAGAGTATTAGCCGCAATTTTGTTTATCATTCTTCCATTTGTGGGATTTTGGATTGGCTACAATTTTAACACTTCATATGAACAGACTACAACCAGTACTATTCCAGAGTATCAAACTAGTGAAGCGGTAAGCACTTCTACAGAGGCACAGTTGGCTACTCTTGTTCCAATCGCAAAAACACCGCTAAAATCATCTATTCTTCCTCAAAAAACGAATGTCGAAAGTTCATACATACCTAAACATGAACTCGATTCCTTAGAGATAAAAGACGTCCGTGCTACAGAGAATCAAAATAGTACAGAAGAAGACATATGGTTAGCGGAAACTGCAGGTGCGTCTCTTAAAGAAGCTGCTATTATAAATCTTTTGGGAACAAAAAGCGCAACTCACCTTGGGGGCGGATACTATACGATACCAACAGATAATAATATTCATTGGGTTGGTACGAGGCACGTATATGGTGACTCAGCTTATCTAGTACATGCAGTCATTGAGAAAACGTTTTTAAAGGGAGCGTCATTTGAAGTCGTCTATACAAGCGAAGGTAGTGACTTGATTATATATGGAGAAGACAGTGTGATAGTTCGTGATGGTGAGACTTGGAGTATGGTAGCAGAATTAGGATTTAAGGAAAAATTAAGTTTTCTTAACAAAACTACTGATCCGGACGAAAATACAGTATTGTACTTTACAGATGGAAAAAACTTATATGGAATGTATGGCAATCGCCCATACGAAGGCTGCTGCACTGTAATGACAGAAAATATGTTTACTGTTGTGGGTGCTGACCTCGCGAGTTTTGAAATAGTTGATAAATCAACCGCACATGACAAGAATAACGTATACACATCTACAATGTCTGAAAAAGGTGGTGTGGAACTATTAATTTCTTCTAGGTAGAACTGCTTTGATTTCTTCAATGCTATTTTGGATTTGCGACCTAACATCATAAAGCTTATAAAGTTCCGCTAATGGGTCACAAGTAAAACCACAGACACATTTATATGTCGGTGATTTTACTTCCCGTCTTTAATTTCTTTGGCAATACCGTCGATGTGTTGGCGGTGGCGTTCACCGTAGTCGACTGAAAATTCTAGGTGGGGGATGCGCTTTAGTCTGGTGTGGGTTTTGACATATTGGCGCATTTCGCTGCCGTGTCGCTTGAGAAAGATCAAAGCATCATCCTGCTTGCTGTCTGGGATGGTAGTAAAATAGATGGTCACGTGTTTGTAGTCTGGCGAGATGGTGACGTTGGTGACAGTTATAAGGGGATCGGTATTTGATTCGTGCTGAATGTAGGTCGCTACCACTTCTTTGAGAAGGGAAGAGGCACGGTCGTGACGATCATAATTGAGGTTATTCATAATTAAGTAATTACGACTTCAAAGCCTTCAATAATGTCACCGGGGGCAATTTCATATTTGGCATCGACTTGGAGACCAAATTCACCTTCATCAACTTGCTTCACGTCTGATTTTTGTTGTTGGAGATTTTTGATAGTGCCTTTTCCGACTTCAACATCACGGCGCAAAATACGCACACCGGTATTGAGCTTCAATAGACCGTCTTCGACTCGAGCACCTAGTACGTGAGTATTCTTTTGCGTACTGAAGTGTTTGAGGATTTTGGCATGGCCGGTCACAATCTTTTCTTCCATCTTAGGAGTGCGGTTTTTGAGGGCAGTATTGAGCCAATCAGAAAGTTCGTAGATGATAGAAAATGTGTCAATTTCTACACCCAAGCGCTCGGCCAAGTCTTTGGCTTCACGGTCGACCTTCACATTAAAGCCGACGATAATAGCGTCTTTGGTAGCACTCACAGCTTGAACGTCGTTGGCGCTAATAGCTCCGACACCTGTATCGATAATACGTACGACGATTCGATCTGAGGTGAATTGGGCAAGCTCGTGCTCAATGGCGTCGATAGTACCAAGAGCGTCGGCTTTGATAAGGACAGGAATAGTCGGTAGGGAAGATTTTTTGTGATTAGCTAGTGGCTTTGTTGGTTCTTCAGCGATAGCGGCTTCAGCTTCTTTTTTACTATTGACGGTATAAAATTCGGCGCCAGCTTTTGGAATACTAGTCCAACCGACAATACCGATAGGAGCAGAGAGGCCCGCTTCTTTGATAGCTTTGCCGGTTGCGTCTTCCATAATTCGCACTGGAGCAAACGAAGTACCAGATACAACAAATTGCCCGCTCTTTAAGGTGCCGTTTTTGATAATGAGAGTCGCGGTGTTGCCGCGCTTGGCGTCCATCTTGCCTTCGACGACGGTACCACTCGCTTGTGCGCTTGTGTCGCCGGTTAGCTCGAGTAAGTCAGCCGATAGTACGACTAGATCAAGGAGATCACCGATACCAGTACCGACTTTGGCTGAGATGCCTGCCCATGGTATATCGCCACCCATACCTTCAACATAGATCTCGTGTTCAATGAGAGATGTCTGAGTACGCATGATGTCTGCCCCTGGTTTGTCTATTTTGTTTATAGCAACTACGTACGGTATACCGGCCTGCTTGATAGATTCAAGAGCCTCTAGAGTCTGTGGCTTTACGCCGTCTTCGGCAGATACCACCAAAATAGCGATATCAGCGACATCGGCTCCACGCAAACGCATTTTTTGGAAGGCGGCGTGCCCTGGAGTGTCGAGGAAGGTAATTTTCTCTTTAGCTCCTTCTTTGGTGGTGTGTTCGACCACATACGCAGAAAGATGTTGAGTGATACCACCAGCTTCGCCATCGACCACATTGCTTTTACGGATGTAGTCAAGCAGGGTGGATTTGCCATGGTCGATATGACCCATAACCACGACAATTGGCGGTCGCTTTTCTACCCCTCCGGTTGATTTTGTGTTTTTTGCCATAGGTATATCACTCAAAAAAGCCGCATAACGGCTACTTATAAAAATAGTCCCGATAGTATAACAGATATTTACAGAAATTACACCCCGTGTCATGATTTTGCCATGTGGTCACGATTTCTAAATTCAAACAAACAAAATAGCCAAAAAGAAGCAGGTAAGCGTATCTATCTCGATTATGCGGCTGCCACGCCGGTAGCCAAAGAGGTGGTGTCTGCTATGTTGCCTTATTTTAGCGAAAATTATGGCAATGCCGGTGGTATCCATAAAGAAGGGGTAGTGGCCAAGAAAGTACTTGAAGAGGCGCGGCAGCAAGCGGCCAGTATTTTGGGGGTACAGAGCGCGGGTGTGGTTTTTACCAGTGGTGGTACTGAAAGTAATAATCTCGCGATTAGAGGCTTGGTCGAAAAAATGTTTTTGGCCGGCCGAGCTTATGCTGATATGGCCATCATCACGACCAAGCTCGAGCATCCGGCGACTTTAAAGACTCTAGATAGTTTAGCCAAGCTTGGTGTTGAAATTATTTTTGCTCCGGTGACAGAAGAGGGAATGATAGATACAAAAAGTCTCGCCGGACTTTTGTCACCGAAGGTAGTTTTGGTGACTATTAGTTATGTCAACAGTGAAGTGGGAGCCATCAATCGCTGTCGCGAGGTGAGACGTATCATTGATGCTTTTGCGGTAAAAAGTGGTGAGCGACCGCTATTACATGTCGATGCCGCCCAAGCGCCTTTGTGGTTGCCGTGTGATTTGCCTCGTTTGGGAGCGGATTTGCTTTCGCTTGATGCCGGCAAGATGTGTGGACCAAAAGGAGTGGGGATTTTGGCTATGCAAAAAGGAGTCGCTATTGCGCCGATAACCTATGGTGGTGGACAAGAAATGGGATTGCGTCCGGGGACTGAACCTCTACCACTGGTGGTAGGGACGGTAGCGGCTTTAACATTGGCTCAGAATGGATACGAAAATAGAGCAGTGGCGGTAGCGCAAGTGCGGGACTATATGCTAGAGCAAATCGCAAAATATTTACCACAAGCTGTGGTAAATGGCCCAAGTGGTGACAACCGAGTTGCCAACAATGTGCATGTATCTATCTTGGGTCTTGATTCCGAATTTGCTGTCATTAGTCTCGACGCCAAAGGAATCGCTTGTAGTACTAAGAGTGCTTGTAGTAGCAAAGGTGGGGGAGCGAGCGCAGTAGTACTAGCGATGACGGGCGATGAGGCGCGAGCGACTAGTACTTTACGTTTTACACTGTCACCGGAGATTACCGAAGCTGATGTAGATGTGGTGGTGAATATTTTGAAAGAACACGTGGCAACTTTACCAAAATTTTAGCGGGTAATGTATTAGTAAGGGGTCAGACCCTCACTAATTAAAAGAAGGTAGTTTGATTAAGCAGTGGCAGTTGACTTTTAGAGTGATTTGTAGTTTTCTTTGTTTGGAACCTAAACGCTTAATCGGGAGAGGAGTCCCAAAATGACGAAAAGAATACGGTCTCGGACAAGAAATTGGTCGAATTGGTCGACCTGAAAGGCGCTGTTGACTTCGTGGCGTTTTCCGAAGCAGATCGAGCTCGTTGGTTGGCTCATCATCCTGATCCTGCTGCCGTTGCTGCGATGCTGCGCAACGTGGCAAGTGTTGCCCAATGTTATCAGCTCAACGCAAGCGTGGTCGACTCTTCGCTGAGGGAGACTCTCGCTGCTGAGCTGGAGGCTCATGCGGACGAGGTGGAGCGACTAAGGGCGGATGTGGCGAGGCTCGAGGAGGCGGTTGCCGAGCTGAAGGATGAGAAAGAGCTTCTCGGTCAGCGTCTCGCAGCGACGCTCGAATCCCGTCGACGCCATATTCTTCAAAGTGTGGCCATGGCTGAAGCTATTATGGCCGATGCCGAGCTCATTGCGCTTGGTGTATCGCTCACATTTGATGGAGAAGGCTGAAGTCTTCGGCTCTCGGCCGGTACCTTTAGGTGCCGGCCGAATCTTTTTAATAAACATACAAATTTGTTACACTGACTTCCAGATTGGACAAAAGTCGTTTTTTGTAGCATTATAAGGTTACTTCCTCCAAGATAGTCCGTTGTCCGCAATATATCCTGATTTAAGCCGTAATAGTCCTTGGAAGTAACGTATAATTTCTGTAACATGCCTAGTTTTCACAATTTCACCTCAAAAGCCAAAGAAGCGATTAGAAAAGCCCACGAACTCGCCATTGAGCGAGGGCAAAACCATGTCAGCCCTGTCCACCTGATGACAGCGCTTTCGATGCAAGACGAGAGCTTGGTTATTTCTGTGCTCGATCGACTAGATATCGATATCATCATGTTGACCGACCTTCTTCTAGAAGCGCTTGAAGGTCCTGAAGCCAGCACTACTGTCTCGCAATCGTACCAGCTCTATCTTACGCCCGAACTAGCCAAAGCGCTTGAATATTCCGGACAGTTGGCTGAACAGCTTGGAGATTCTTATGTGGGAGTTGAGCACCTATTTATGGCCGTCTTAGAAAACCCCGGACCAGCTATCGAAATCATGCAGCGCGCTGGCCTCGATAAGACACGGGTAATGGCTGCTATCAAAGAGATTCGTGAAAATCGTGTCAGTGATGCAGAAAAACCAAAGAAGTTTCGTTCACTGGCCAAGTACACACGCAATCTCACCAAGCTAGCCCAAGAAAACAAACTCGACCCTGTAATCGGGCGAGATATGGAAGTACAACGAGTGATCCAGATTTTGTCTCGTCGCACTAAGAACAATCCTGTCCTTATCGGAGAGGCGGGTGTCGGTAAGACGGCGATCGCTGAAGGTCTGGCCCAACAAATCGCTCAAGGCCAAGTACCGGAGTCGGTCAAAGATAAAGAAATTCTTTCTCTAGACCTCGGACTTTTGGTGGCTGGTACAAAGTTTCGTGGTGAATTTGAAGAGCGTCTTAAGGCAGTGATGAAAGAAGTGGAAAGTTCACAAGGCCAGATCATTCTCTTTATTGATGAGCTACATACTATCGTGGGTGCTGGACAAGCCGAAGGTTCGATGGATGCTTCAAATATGTTGAAGCCAGCACTCGCTCGTGGAGAATTACGGGTTATTGGCGCCACTACTCTAAAAGAATATCAGAAACATATCGAGCGCGATCCAGCTCTGACCCGTCGCTTCCAGCCAGTGTACGTAAATGAGCCAAGTCATGAAGATGCTATTGCCATCTTGCGTGGTATTGCTGAAAAGTATGAACTATTTCATGGTGTGCGCATTACTGACGACGCCATCGTCAGTGCGGTCAATTTGTCGGCACGCTATATTACTGACCGCTTTTTGCCAGACAAGGCTGTCGACCTCATCGACGAAGCGGCGTCAGCTTTGCGTATCTCACTTGAAAACAAACCAGAAGAATTGGTGGTATCTGATCGACAAATCCGCCGTCTAGAAATAGAAAAAGAAGCGCTCAAAAAAGAAGCGGAAGTCACCGAACTGACCGGCGACCAAAAGAAGCGCATCAAAGATCGTTTGCGTGAAATTGATGGTGAGATCGGAGAATTGCGCGAGACAACCTCTGCTCTTGAGACCAAATGGAATAATGAAAAAGAAGCCCTTACCAAGATGAGTAGTCTCAAAAAAGAATTGGAAGAATTGCGTCTGGAAGCTGAAAGTGCCGAAGCCATGGCCGATCTCACTCGGGCAGCCGAAATTCGTTACGACAGTATCCCAGCAGTAGAAAAGGAGCTTGAAGTCGAACAAAAGCGTTTGAAGAAATTGCAACGCAGTCGTCGTCTTTTGAAAGAAGAGGTGACCGAAGAAGACATTGCTTCAGTCGTATCACGTTGGACTGGTATTCCAGTCTCACGCATGCTCGAAGCGGAAGCTGAAAAACTTTCTCGTATCGAAGACGAGCTCAAGAAGAAAGTGGTCGGACAAGATCATGCTATTAAGCTCGTTGCTGATGCTATCAAGCGCTCTCGAGCCGGTATCGCTGACCCAAATCGTCCGATCGGTTCGTTCTTATTCCTTGGTCCGACCGGTGTCGGTAAGACCGAGCTTTCGCGAGCTTTGGCGGAATTTATGTTTAATGACGCTGATGCGATGGTGCGTATCGATATGTCTGAGTTTATGGAAAAACATTCTGTCTCGAAGATCATTGGTTCGCCACCTGGGTATGTAGGGCACGAAGAGGGCGGCAATATTGCTGAAAGAGTGCGCCACCGACCATACTCAGTGATTCTTCTTGATGAAGTCGAAAAGGCTCACCCTGAAGTATTTAATGTGCTTTTGCAGGTGCTGGACTCTGGCCATCTTACCGACGCCAAGGGACGAAAGATCAACTTCCGCAACACGGTCATTATTATGACTTCAAACATTGGTGCCGAACACATCGATCGTATGTCCAATTTTGGCTTCACACACGATCATGGCGAAGTGGCTCAATACTCGCAAGCCAAAGATAAAGTGATGGAAAGTCTCAAGCATTTCTTCCGTCCTGAATTTATCAATCGTCTGGATGAAATCATTATCTTTGATATTCTCTCTCCAGAAACAGTGCGCAGTATTGTTGCTCTGCAAGTAGAAGAAGTGACCAAGCGTCTGCGCGGTAAGGAGATCGCTCTTAGTGTCAGTGATGAAGCTTTGGATTATTTGGCAAAAGAAGGATACGATCCGAAGTTTGGTGCTCGTCCACTAAAGCGTGTCATTCAATCTAGGATTTTGACCCCAGTAGCTTCGATGATGATACAAGAGGGTATGCTACGTGGTGGTACTGTACGAGTCGAGATGAAGAAAGGTGAACTTGTCTTTGATGTAAAGAAAAAAGCTCAGTCTCGCGCTGCTGCCAAAAGACAAGTGAAGACCCCGTCGCCATTGGTGTTGGAGACGAAGTAAGGCAAGTAATAAAATAAAAAGCGGGCGACCCTAAAGGGTCGCCCGCTTTTTATTTGCTACATTTTACCGCCCGTATTTCTTAAACTGCGCAAAAACCAGTGGCTCAATTGGTGCTTTGTCATCAGTGAAAATTATTTCGTCTTCTAGCTTTAGCATCTCCTTGCGGACCACTTGTTCTTTGGCAGTCGTGGTACTCCAAGTGGCGAGATCAAATATCTCGGCTTCGGGCATCTCAATTGCTTTACCTTCGTGGCGTACTACAAATAAAATATTTTGGATACTATAGCTGCCTCGGTCTTGCACGGCTATCAATTGGTAATTTGGAAAAACACTTTTGATGGTGGCAGCTGTGGAGCCAGTGAGGGTACGACCATTGGTATCAAGCGTGCCGATCAAATTGAAAAAAGCGATGCCATCTTCAGACAAATGCTCTTTGACTAATTGATAAAATTCGGCGGTCGCTAAATGAGGCGGAATAAAATGTCCGCTGTTCATGACATCAGAAAAAATCACGTCGTATTTGGTCGAGGTGCCACTTAAAAACACTCTGGCATCTTCTGTGTAGTTGGCTAGTCTATCGCTTTTTGGCAGCTCAAAGTATTCATAAGCCAGTGGCAATAGAAAAGGTTCTATTTCAACCGTGTCTACAGTTATTGTGCTGTCTAAGGCGTGGATTTGCCGCGGCATAGTGAAGGCACCACCTCCCAAAACTAAATAGTTTTTGGCTTTTGGTACAAAATGTGGATACAAAGAAGCATAGGCGGCATATGGATAGACGGGAGCGACGTTCCCGACCGCGATAGCAGAAGAGTGATTAGTGTCACGTTTTAAAAAACGGTAAGTTGTACCGTTGGAAACTTTTTCGTAGACAAGAATATTAGAATATAAACCATCACGTTCGTAGAGTAGGTGAGCAGTGGCGTTTTTGTGCTGATTGAGAATTGTTCCGCCGATCAATATAGCTACTATGATAATGGCGCCAAACAGAAGTTTTAGCTTGGGAGAAAGCGGAGAAAAATTGCCTTCGATACGACCAATCGACCAAGCCAAAAATCCACTCCAGAGACAGATGACTAATGAGACTATAACTAAAGTGTTTATTAACCCGAGATGGGGAATAAGCAAAAAACCAGCGCTTAGACTGCCGACAATACTGCCGATAGTGCTCCAAAAAAAGACCGACCCGACAGTTGCTCCTTGGGCACTGTTGTCTTTGTCGCTTAAGAGACGGATCACATAAGGTGAGTCTACTCCTAGTAGAAAAGCCGGTAGAAAGAAAAAAGCAATGGATAGCAGTAGAGGTCCAAAAGCTAAGCCAAGACCACTTGCTATAAGCGGCATAATAAATAATGAGAGCGATAGTAGAGCGAGCATGCTGAGACCACCGAGAGATAGTATCAGTGCCAAGAGATGTGGGGTGGGATGTTTGTCGGCAAAACGCCCACCCCAGTAATAACCAAGACTAAGGGCTAGAAGCACGGTCGATAAGACACTTGAGAGCACATAGAGCGAACTGCCGTAGTAGGGAGACAATAGGCGAGTGGCTGCGACTTCAAAAATAAGAACAATAGCGCCAGTCAGGAAGACGGTGATAAAAAGAAGCTGTCTTGTCCGCTTGGTCATATATTAGGAAGGATCCTTCTTTTCCAACCTTTCGGTAATTTTTCTCTCGCGCTTTTCTACCCAGTATTCTGTGAGCTTCGTTACGAAGGCAACGATTACACCTATTCCTATGAATATATAAAAAGTAGTAAAGATTTTGCCGACGTCGCTCATTTCAAAATCGCCATAACCAACAGTAGTGAGACTAATGACACAAAAATAGTAAGCATCTATCCAAGGTTGATCTTCGTGATAATGATAAAAAAGTGTACCAATAAGCAGTAGTGAAAAGGTCAGAGTTACTAATATATATAATTCGTAGTTGCGCTTGAGGTTGTCTTTCATATCGACCTATTATAGCACTACAATCGGGCTTTGGATAAAAGTGGGAAAAGTGAAAAGTAGAAAGGCCGGCGCTAGCGCGCCGGCCCATTCGTCAGGTATTCTCCTTGACCCAACTGCCGAGGCGGAAGATCTCTTCGATCGACAGGACACCGATGAGACATGGCTGGTCTTTTCGCATCCAGATGGTGTAAGTATAGGGATGCTCTTCCCACTTCCCGTCGATGTTTTTGATCTCAGCCTTCACGGTGCCATTCACTTTGTAAAACTGACCAGATTTATCGAGCTTGAAACCGGTACCTGTCACTATTGCTGATACATTCTGGTATTGATTTCTGTTTTCTCTGGCCTTGGCGTTGATGGCTCCAGCGATTGTTGTTGGATCAGCCGTGAGCTTTTCACGGTCGATCATAAAATCGATGTCGATTATGCTGGCAACATCACCGCCAGCGAGAAAGAGACCGACGCCCTTATTCACACAAGCGAGAGCCTCGGCTTTGGTGAATGCGGTACTTGGTTGTGGGGTGCTGACAGCCATCATTGCTATTGCTGTGCCAATGAAAAGGTAACGAATTTTCATTTTGTGCCTCCTCGCACAGGTTTTGTATCTATACAAAAGCCTACTTTATTTTTTCAGGTTGTCAATCGGCTGTGTTTTGTATACGTTTGCGCCGAGTTGGAAGAAGGTTCGGCACTCGAATATGAATATATAAAACAGAAACCGCCCGACAGAGCCGGACGGCGTCTGTGGGCAGTGGTGTTCGTTCAGTCGAAGTAGACACGCTCTTTCAAGATGTTCAACAACTTGTTTGCGATAGTTCTGTGAGCTATCGGAATCGTTATTGAAGATTTTGATGTGTGCGTATTTGTCATCTCTTCGAGCGGAATCATACGAGGTGGCAAGAGATTAGTCCAGAAGTCCGAAGGCTTCTGAATCGTTTCCTTACGCACCAACGACCAATTGAAGTCTTCTTTCATGACAAGGCACCGGAAATCTTTCCCGTGGAGCTCGATATCGTCACGAAAGAGAGTTGCAATATCTGTACCCCAATTTAGTGTCGATGCATCGACTGTCCCCTCAAGAAAATTACAGAGACGTGCGGTGCGCTCAATTGCGGCTCCTTCAGTTGAGAGGACACGCATTGCGAGCGCTGACCAGTGTGGTAATAGAGGGTTATCGCCTTGTTTCAGTTCCAACGTTGTGCCTGGGAATCGGTATGAGAGTCTACCGAATCCATCCAGCCTGTTTTCTTGAGGTACTATGAGTACGTCTCTTTTGTCAGGAGAGAGTACGATAATAGCCCCAAAGATGCTTGAAAGGGACGGTGTCATCTTTTTCTCCTGCGGCTATGCCTATCTTACCTAATCTAACAATATAATAAAATAAAATATGAGCTTGTCAATATCTGCACGCCGTGTTGGAAGAAGGTTCGTAACTAGTGCTTGGGGTGGGGAATAAGAAAAGGGCGCCGGTTGAAACCAGCGCCCGTGGGCTTATGCCCAGTTATTTGAACGGACAGGCGTCCGAGCTTGCTGCTGCTTGTACGGCCGCGGCCCGCGCCTGCTTTTTGCCATTTCCGGAACCGTAGAAGGTTCCGAAGTTCGTCTTGATCCCGTAACGCACAGCGTGCTGGGGACCAAATCCGCGGTTCTCACCTTGGAGGTCTTCCGCCATCACAAGGAAGAACGAAGCATCCGTGCCGAAGTGGCTCTGGTGCTTTTGGCAAAAAGTCGATATTTCCATGATTAGTCTCCATGTTGCCCTTTTGAGAGGGCGTTTCTGTTGATTTTGGCGCGCATTGCACGCCGCATCCATATGGAGCTAAGTCTGGAGGTTCAGTCGCCCGTCAAATTGGGCGTCATGTGACAAGCCTTCGTTGGCTTGTTTCAAAACAATACACTATTTATTGTGTATTGTCAAGTTTGTGCGCCGAACTGGAGTTGGTTCGACAACTTTGTGTCGCTTGAGCGTTCTAGTATAATATTTAAAATATGTCAGATGAAAATATTTCAGCTGAAGCTTATGAGTGGGTTAAAAATAATTCAGCAGTTCTTATTGAGGCAATTGCTGGAAAGTATCATGATGCTGCAGAAGGTCGTGTATCAGTTTTTATGGCTGGTGCGCCTGGGGCAGGCAAGACAGAGTTTTTACGCAGTTTGATTCGGGACAGATTTGGTCTTGATACAACTTTAATTGTAAGGATTGATCCAGATGAAATAAGAACGCAAATCCCAATGTATATACAAGGGAAGGCAGAATTATTCAATCGGGCTGCTATTAAAGGTGTCGAGTTGCTGGTAGATCATTGTTTTGATAGAAAATTAGACAAAAGTTTTCTTCTTGATGGCACATTGAGTAATATTGAAATTGCAAGAAAAAATATTGACAGAGCATTAGATAGAGGTAGAAAAGTATTGATTTACTTTGTATACAAAGATCCAATAATTGCCTGGGATTTTACTCAAAAAAGAGAGAAAATTGAAGGACGTAATATACCTAAGGAGAGTTTTGTGAATCAGTACTTTGGTTCAATTGAGACAATTAATTTATTGAAACGTGAGTATGGTAAGGAAATACAGATTGATTTAGTACAATTGGCGACTCCAAATTCTGATACTCCACATATCACTGATTACAAATTTGAATTCAATATCAGTAGTGTTGACGGTTATATAAAGACAAGGTATTCTAAGAATCAACTGATAGAGCTATTATGAAATATTTATTCAAACTTTTTAAGAAAGAAGAAAAGAAATCTCCAGGTACTAAAAGTCCTGTGTATGTTTTTTTCGCTGAAGCAGATGCTGAAGTAAAAACAAAAGCTTATAAAAAAGCCATCAGAGGAGCTTCTGAAGAACAAATGTCCATTTTGTCAAAGTACGATAAACAGTTTGTCCAAGCACAGTAAAATCCCCGTCAGGGGGATTTTTATGTACATATCAGAGGAAATTTTGGTTGGTGTCGAACTCCAGTCCGGTTCACACGAAAATAACCCCTGTTATAGGGTTATTTTAAACGCGTGCGCCGGGATTCGGTCACGAGTTACTAAGCTTTTTATTTCACTTCGTTCATAAAAATCTAAGTACTCTCGACCCCAGCTCGCTTGTTCGTAAACTCACATCACTGCGCTTTTCAAATCCTTCACGTATGCAAAACTATTTGCTTGCTCCGGCGCATGCGTATAAAAAACGCCCAACTTAGAAAGTTGAGCTGTTTTTTAAACGCGTGCGCCGAGTTGGAGTTGGTTCGACACCAGTGTGCTAGAATTTAGTTGTATTTATATGAAAAAGAAGCATCTAGTTATTTCCATAGTATTTTTAATTGTGTGGTTATTGGGCGCTATGTATATAAATAAAGGAGTCCTTATTTACAGTTCATTGCCTAAAGAAGGGGATGAAATAGCTGAGTGGGTTGAAAGCACATATGGTAATAAAAAGACGGCCTACTGCTACTACTTCTCAGGTTACTATATTCATAGAGTGCGCATAACATTTATATCAGGTACTGATTATGAGTGTGATTTAATCCACAATATAGTAGAGTCTTTTGGCCCTCCTGAAGAAATAGATGTACCTTTTACTGCGCCTGTATTTTAGACAAGTGAGGTTGCTGAACTCAAACCTAGCCTATACGAAAATAACCCTGTACAGGGTTATTTCAAACACGGGCGCCGGGATTCGGTCACGAGTTACTAAGCTTTTTATTTCACTTCGTTCATAAAAATCTAAGTACTCTCGACCCCAGCTCGCTTGTTCGTAAACTCACATCGCTGCGCTTTTCGAATCCCTCACGCAAGGCATGCCGATGCCTTGCTTCGGCGCACGCAATAAAAAACGCCCAACTTAGAAAGTTGAGCTGTTTTTTAAACGCGTGCGCCGAGCTGGAGTTGGTTCGACACCAGTGTGCTAGTATTTATCAATATGGAACCACAACAAAACGAGCTTGAGAGTGTTATTTCTCCACTTAAAATAGTAACTCCGTTATCAAAGTATTTAGCATTATCATTATTTATCATTCTGCCGTTTTTGGGTGGGTATGTTGGATACTCTTTGGCTCCAGAGAAGGTTGTAGAAGTGGAAAGGGTGGTAGAGATTGAAAGAGATGTTATTAAAGAAGCTGAGCAAACTATTAATCCAGTATCTGATTGGATTCGTTATACGGATAGTGAATCTGGGATAACTTTTATTCATCCTAAAAATTGGGAATGTAATACCAGAACTACTCATTCAAGTCATCCTGATTGGTTACAAACTCTCTGTCTTGATACTCAAAGAAAAGTCACAAATCCCGTTTTAGCTCTAAATACTCCGTATCGTATTGATTTTGGCGAATCTGAAGGATTTAAGATTATTGAAAGTACACGAACTACACTTGGTGAGAAAATCTTAATCAAGAAACATATTCAAGACTTAACTTCAGGTGAATATCAATTATTGACATATACTTATGGAGAAAGTGAAGCACAAAATTCATTTAGCGCATCTTTTCCTTTTAGAACTGACGAAGGAACTGCACTAAATGAAATACAAGAGATAAGTACAAAAGTAGTTGAATCAATTCAATACTAATATCTTATAAAGTATCCTTTTAATGATTCGTATTTAATTTTTGGGCGCCAGGAGGGAATTTCGGTCGTTACACGACCAGTATCCCAATTGGCCGGATTATTTCGCTACCCTCATAATCCAGCTCAATCGGGCTTCGAATCCCTCCCGCACGTGACATTTAGTCATGTGCTCCGGCGCACGCAATAAAAAACGCCCGACTTCTCAGTCGAGCTGTTTTTTATACGCGTGCGCCGAGCTGGAGTTGGTTCGACACCGGTGTGCTACTATTTAGCCATATGGAACCACAAACCAATGAGTCACAAAGTGTTATTGAGCCGCTTAAAAAAGTTACCCCCTTATCAAGGTATTTAGCGTTGGTTTTATTTATTACTCTACCTTTTCTAGGAGGTTGGATCGGCTATCATTATGCGCCTGAAAAATTAGTTGTAAATGAAGTTTTGATTGATTCATCAGATTGGTCACTGCCAGAGAAAAACGTTGAATTACCTAAAGACGAAGAACGTAACAATGTAATAGAAGAACCTAAAAGTATAGATAGTATACCAAATATATATGCTTCAACGTCCTATCGTACAGTTGCGGTGTTACATAATCCGTACTATCCCGATGAAACCAAATATGACACAGTGGTGATAGTTGCACAGCGTGGGATAAATGATTATTCTTGCGGGGGTAAATATGTGCCTTCAAAGTGCTACATTTTTCTTGAATCAAGTTATGCCGAGACAGAGACTCCAAAGTTTGTTGGTATATGGACAGATGGCGCTATAAATCCAAAAACACTTCGTTTTATATCACCTAATGAAATATTAATTGATACGGGATTTAATGATGCGTGTATTAATGTTAAGGCAACTTCAATTTATAATTTAAATACAGGAAGTTCCACAATCGAGTCATATGAAGATTTATCGTCAGATTGTTAAAGTAAAATAAAAAGTTCCTACCTATGTGATTTTGTAGGTTCTAACCATCAATCCTGTTTAATGAAAAAACTCCTTATAAATAGGAGTTTTTTCTTATGTGCGCCGAGTTGGAGTTGGTTTGACAGCGGTGCACATCCCAATAAACGAAAAACAGCTCCAGTGGGGAAGACTGGAGTGTCTTCCGCCGACAGGAGCCGGTTCATCTTAATGTCTTATTTTGAAATTCCTTGAAATCCATCTCTGTGAATCCAAGCTCTTCAAAAGTCAGACCTGTTTCGCGTGAGCAAAGCCAGATGTCTAGCAAGAGACGGTCGTCCCTGAGAAAACGCTGGCTTGAAACAGTCCGGATCAAGCTTTTCACCCGAGCGATGCAGGCTATTTGCCATACATCCTTGAGTATGAACTCGTCTCCGAGATCGATTTCACAGACATCCCACTTTCTCATGAGTCGCTCTGTTTGTTCGAATGCCTCCACAGCCAGATCGTCACCCCGAAGCACGATTCTCAAAAATAGCTTCACTTCAAGGATGTAGCACCGCTTTTTCATCTTCGCTACATCCTTTTCCGTCAGACCTATATCGGCTAGCTTCGCCTGACTAGACGCTAGCATTGCCTCAAAGTCCTCAACCGCTTTTGCGGCCACGAAGCACTTGGAGATATGTGCTTTTTGAGACATGTTGTACATGTCCATGGCAAGAAGCGACAATCTGGGGTAGGGCAGTTTGGCCGCCAGTTCTTCCGGCTTTACACCTGTGAACCACTCTCCAAACAGTTCCCATTGTACAAGTAGATTTGCAGCCCACCGTTTATCTCGCAGGGTCGCTTTTCCTAGCAGTAACCCCCACAAACGTTCTTGGGTCGCGCGGTCATTTTTCGGACGGATCATTTTTACCTCCTAGGCGTCTAATCAAATAATATAATAGATATCTTAAAAGTCAATGTTTATGTATAAGTCTACTTTGCGAAATTTACACCAGCATGTGTAGAACACTATTCTGGTCTATTGATGACAACCTCTGTTTTGAAAGTATTTTTGCACTATTGCCAGTTTGGATTGGGTTAGACAACTTTGTGTGGGGGTAGGGAATAGAAAATCGCCCACCAAGATAGTGTACCGAGGTAGGCAACTTTCTTGATGGGCGAATAGGTTATTCGCCAGGATGGTTTCAGGACATGATGCGTCCGGCGAGCCACGCCTTGTCGGCGGGAAACATGTCCGTGACCTTGAGGTTGCCGTGCCAACTGAGCTGGTTACGGTCTGCCTCGCTGAGCGTCACCTGAATGTCAGGATCTTCATCAGCGAGACATTGCGGACATGGGGTCATAGGGATGCCGTGCTTAGCACATGCTCCCACTTCCTCGTCCCAGTCGGGATGGTGAATGTTCGGCATGAAGCTCTCCAAGTTCGTGTTTAATTCCGTCAAGAACAATACACCATTTCTTGTGTATTGTCAAGTAATGTGCGCCGAGTTGGAGTTGGTTCGACAACTTTACATTACATAAAACAGAAACCGCCCCATCATCGGATGTGGGGCGGGTGGACAATGGTGTTCATTTCACCTGATGCAGTTGAGCAGGGCGCTGACCGCATCATCAAGACGCTGCTGCCAGTAGGGCTGATGCTCATCGCTGGTAGCGTAGGTCCCGTCGGGGATGTATTCCATCTGACGGAGTCCGTCGATGCCGAAGTCGGCAATGCCGTCGAACCCGCGATCAGAGAACGTGTCCACGTTGTCCTGTCCGCTCGTGCCATCTTGGCGGACCCAGAACGCCAGCCAGGCGGACTGCGGGTCGTCAGCACGGAGGGGCTCACCCGAATTGTAGAGGGTGTAGCGCATTCCGTTGCAGACGAAGACGGCCTGATACCCGTTCAGCTCGCCCGACGGAAGGTAGTAGGTCTTGCGAAGCAGAGCGGGGATGGACTCGTCGATCACCGCAGCGGCCAGTTCCTGAACTTCTTCAGGGGTGGCGGCCGAGGCAGTGTTCGAGATGCCGATCAGAGCGGCGAAGAAGAGCGGGGTCAAGGAACGAAGGATCATAGCAAACCTCATGTTGCTGGGGAGTTGGATTCAAACGAAACAATACACTATTAATGGTGTATTGTCAAGTAATGTGCGCCGAGCTGGAGTTGGTTCGACACCGGTGTGCTACTATTTAGCCATATGGAACCACAAACCAATGAGTCACAAAGTGTTATTGAGCCGCTTAAAAAAGTCACCCCAGTATCAAAATATTTAGCGATGGCGTTGTTTATTATCCTGCCGTTTTTGGGTGCATGGGTTGGGTATAGTTTGGCGCCTGAGAAGGTTGTGGAGATTGAGCGAGTGATTGAAAAGGAAGTGGTTGTAGATTACGATGATGCTGTAAATGAACCTACAATAGCTACTACCGAAGTGTCACAGGAAATATACAACAGTCCAAATGGTTTCTCGATAGCGATACCAATTGGGGTTGAGGTTGTTGAAGAGCCAGCGCAGCTTTCATATTCAGCTGTCACAAATTTTACAGGTGATTTTGGGAGTATGTGTATTTCGCCTAGTTATGGCTGTGGTGGGAAAGGGGCGGAGGGTGCAAAAGTTGATACTGCCATTTTGACATCTCAAGAGGGGGTAGAAATGAATGTAACTCTCTTAAGAGGTGACGGTAGTGATTCAGTCGCGATGATTGTCCAATCACTTAAACCACTTCCTTCAGGATTTACCGATTCTGCACAAATTCAAGTTTTTACAACTGAAGAAAAATTACCTCTAGCTGAGTCAATTTTAACATCGATTAAATTTCTTGAATAAATTTGAGTAAGGAATATCCGAAGGAGTAGGGTGTCGAACCTACCAACCTTCCTACAAAAAATACCATTGCAAAGCAAAGGTATTTTTGTTAGTGCGCCGAGTTGGAGGAAGGTTCGACACCGGTGTGCTACTATTTAGCCATATGGAACCACAAATCAATGAGTCACAAAGTGTTATTGCACCGCTTAAAAAAGTCACCCCAGTATCAAAATATTTAGCGATGGCGTTGTTTATTATCCTGCCGTTTTTGGGTGCATGGATTGGGTATATAAGTGGTAAGGAGGACTCAAATGACAAGTCAGACTATATTTCTGAATCTATAAAGCAGCAAAAGTTTATAGATTTTCTGCCGACAGCGATAGGTCCCGAAACTGTTGGATTGGTTGGTATTATTGATAATGAATATGGAGAAAGTCTAGTTTTTACTCCTTCAATCAATGAACCGTTTATGCCAGTGGTGGAGCTTCCTATGTTTGGTGGTTATACGCATCCAGACGTTGGGATTTTTAATAATGAGTTTATTGCATTTAACAATTCAGGCTTCCCAAGCCTTATTCGTGTGAGTGCACTTTCCGGTGATATAAAGACAGTTCCTCTTGAAACTTTATCGGGCAAGCGAGTAGATTCATTTTTGATCAAGGAAGGCGGTTTATACTTTTTGGTGAATGATGTAGGCAGTATGTGTATTGATGCACCTAGTCTACTGTGCGATTCTGATCTATACCTCTTTGATCTTGAGTCGGAAACTCTTTCGCTGTTGGCGACAGGAACAATAGCAGGAACAATCTATGGATATTCAACGAGCGATCAATCTCTTTATATGGGTAAATTCCATGGTGATGGTAGCTGTAGGTTGGCGAAGGTTGTGAAATATGATGGAAAAAATATAGTGCCTGTCTTAGATGAATCAGGTTGCGATGAAGAAGAGCTTAAAGGATATAATCTGGCTATGTCTGCGTTAAAAGCTGCTGTGGATAAAAAACAGGAACCTTTTTTCATTGTCCGTCTTAACCGAGGTATCGTTTCTCCAACGAATCTAGATGCAAGTGATTTTATGTATCTTGAAAATGGAAAATGGCAAAAGATAAGTTCAGCATTTGACAGTTTTGACAGATACTCATTCATTGAGATTGCTTCTGAGGAATAGCATATATATCACCAGCTCGCTTGTTCGTAAACTCACATCGCTCCGCTTTTCGAATCCCTCACGCAAGGCATGCCGATGCTTTGCTTCGGCGCACGCAATAAAAAACGCCCAACTTAGAAAGTTGAGCTGTTTTTTATACGCGTGCGCCGGGAGGGATTCGAACCTTCGTAGGCTAAAGCCAGCAGATTTACAGTCTGCCCTCGTTGACCGCTTGAGTACCGACGCA
>JACCDR010178225.1_pt1 | contig 31864 bp, 32 predicted proteins | sample 7446431 | NCBI WGS metagenome assembly JACCDR01 (sample SAMN15323443, study PRJNA562643) | freshwater metagenome | isolation source: river surface water | place: USA:Blue River Watershed | collected 2017-08-17
CCCGCGCGTTTTCCCATCCCTATCGTGGTTGTGCAGCATATGCCACCGCCTTTTACCCGCGCCCTGGCCGAGCGGCTGGATGCGGTTTGTGCGCTCAGTGTTGCCGAGGTGGTGCCAGGTGCTGAATTAACGCCGGGCTCTGTTTGGGTGGCGCAAGGTGGCATGCAGTTGTTGTTTGATCAAACCACCTCCAGCCGACTGAAAAGCCTGCGGGGCGATGCGGGCCTGCACTACAAGCCCTCGCTCGATATTACCCTGGCTTCGGCGGCGACCGTGTTTCATCACCGTGTTTTGGCGTTGGTTTTAACGGGTATGGGGCAGGATGGCCTGGAGGGTGCCCGCTTGGTCAAGCAGCAAGGAGCCAGTGTTTGGACCCAGGATGCCGACAGTTGTGTGGTGTTTGGCATGCCCAAAGCGGTGGTGGATGCCGGCTTCAGCGATTGGAGCGCATCTCCCGCGCAATTGGGGCAGCGCTTGGCCACTCGGTGTCGGCCTTGACGATGGTATCACTATGGATTTTTTAACGCTCATCGGTGTTCTGCTCGCATTTACCGCGATTTTGCTCGGTAACTATCTCGAAGGCGGGGCCTGGCATCTGCTGGTCAATATTCCGGCGCTCGTGGTTGTGCTCGGCGGCAGCCTGGGTGCTGCCGTGATGCAAACACCGGCAGGCGGCCTCAAGCGTGCGCTGCGCCTACTTGTCTGGGCCCTAAAGCCGCCGGTCTTCTCAGTTCCTACGACCCTCAAAAAAGTGCTGACCTGGTCGACGGTGGCGCGAAAACGCGGCCTCTTAGGTTTGGAATCCCTCATTGCCCAGGAACACCATCCCTTTGTTAAAAAGGGCTTGCAAATGCTGGTTGACGGTGTAGCCGCCGACAAACTGCGCGTTATTTTGGAGAAAGACATAGCATTGCAGCGCGATCACCACCAGGCGGCTGCGGGTTTTTATGAGTCCATGGGCGGTTATGCGCCGACCATCGGCATTATGGGGGCTGTGATGGGTTTGATGCATGTGATGGGCAATCTCGGCGAACCCAGCGCCCTCGGGCCTGCGCTGGCAGTCGCCTTTGTTGCTACCCTCTATGGCGTCGGCTTCGCGAATTTGGTCTGTTTGCCCTTGGCGCACAAACTGTTGGCTCAGGCTGACCGCGTGGCAACTTGGCAGCAGTTGATTCTTGAGGGGTTGGTGGCGATTGCAGAGGGCGAAAACCCTAAAAACATTGAATTTCGGTTAAGCGGCTACCCTATTTGAGGGTCGCCTATTTGAGGGTCGCCATTGCGCGAGGGTGCTGAAAGTGAGACGAAAAGGTCACGGCAAAGTCGGCCCCGACCGCTGGCAAATCAGCTATGCCGATTTGCTGACCCTATTGCTCGGTTTGTTTGTGGTGCTTTACGCCACGGCTTCACGCGAGGGCAAAACACAGGCAGAGAACTTGGCGGATCTCGCAGCGAGTTTTACCCAGGAGGCGTCCCTTTGGGGCTGGCCATTTGTGTTGTCGCCCTCGTCAAGCGGGGCAGTTGAATCCCCAATCGCTACCCTGGCAGCGCCTCAACCAGAAGACTTGCCAGCCAGCGGCGACACTTTTAATGATTGGCGTCAGGACGGGGACTGGTTGCTGCTGAGCCTGTCGACTGAGCAACTGTTTGCCAGTGGCAGTGCCGACTTATCGCCAGCGGCAAAAAGCCAGTTAAACAGTTTATCGTCCTTGCTCGAGGGGACTACAGGCCCTATTGAAGTTGAGGGCCATACCGATAACCAGCCAATCGCCACCCAGCGTTTTGCCGATAACTGGATACTGAGCGGCGCGCGTGCGGTTGCCGTGGTCAACCAACTCTTGGCGTCAGGGCGGCACGAGGGCGCGCGTTTTAAAGCCTTGGGTCTCGGTGAATTTCACCCCGTGGCAGACAATGCAACCGATGTAGGCCGTGAACAGAATCGGCGTGTGGTCATTCGCGTTGTGGCACCACCGCCGGATTCGCCCTTGTGGTTGGCGGTCAATCCGGATGCGCCCAATGCGAGTGCGCCCCCTTTGCCACCCGCATCACCCGCCACAGCCATCGCACCATCGGTCAAACCGCCTGCGGGCTCAGTACAGCCTTTGATCGATGCCAGGCCCGCTCAGTCGGGCGATGCAGCCAAGGCGCGCGTCTTGGCCAAAGGCTTGCAGTTAGAGAACACGGCTCACGGCGTCAAGATTCAGGCGCCTCACACGTCAGGAGGCACCCCTTAATGCAGGTTTGGACATTAGCGAATCAAAAAGGCGGTGTGGGCAAAACCACATCGACTGTCGCGCTTGCCGGTTTGGCTGCGAGCCAAGGGTTGCGTGTGTTGATGGTGGATTTGGATCCTCACGCCTCGCTCAGCCTCTATTTTCGTCAGGAGCCCGATACCACACAGCGCAGCAGTTACGCGCTCTTTCAGTATAAGGAGCAGTTATCGCGCGAGCGAATTCTTCCCTTGATGCGGCATATGCCCTTGGCGGGCCTGCAGTTGCTACCGGCCGCTACGGCCCTGGCCTCGGTTGAGCGGCAAATGCACCAGGCTGAGGGTTTGGGCTTGGTCGTCAAGCGCGCTTTGGCCTGCGTGGCGGCAGATTTTGATCTGGTATTGCTCGATTGCCCGCCCATTTTAGGTGTTTTGATGATCAATGCCCTGGCCGCCGCCGATCAGTTGATTATTCCCGTACAAACCGAGCACCTCGCCATTAAAGGTTTGGAGCGCATGTTGCACACGCTCAGCTTGCTCGGCCGTTCGCGGCCGACGCCTTTGCCCTATACAGTGGTGCCGACACTTTTTGATCGGCGGACTCAGGCCTCAGTGTTGAGCTTGCGTTTGCTGCGCAATGAATGGGGGTCTGTGGTCTGGCCGGGTAAAATTGTGATTGATACGCGCTTGCGCGACGCGAGTCGCGCGGGTGTCCCGCCGCATTTGTTTGCGCCTAAAAGCGCCGCCGTCGGTTGTTATGAGCAACTCTACCGCTGCCTGATGCTGGGCGAGCAGGTGCATTGGTCTGATGAGGACTCTCTAACTGAGGCGCCTGCGAACGCGCTAATTGGGGTGACGGCGATTGATCCTGCTATCGCAGTGCCTGTGCCGAAGAGGGGTGCCGGGTTATCGTCAATCGGGAATAGCCACCATGGTCGATAGCCAGGCCAATAACCAGACCGATAGCCAAAAGCAGGCGCCCGCCGCGTTGGTCGGTTCTGTGCAACAGACAGAGCCAGATTGGTTTGCCGAGTATCTGGGCGATCTCTTGCCGGCGGTCGCAGTGACTCAGGGTCCGCTCCCGCAGGCCCCTGTTGAGGATCTACCGCCTCAAATTCAGCCGCCGCGCCTGAGGCCGCCAGTGCGTCAGCCGCCGTTGGTTTCGGCTGGTTGGGCGGATCAAGTGCCGACCGATCAACCCTTGGCGCCCAGTCAAAAAGAACAATTACAGCGCTTGTTTGATCACGCCTTGACGCAGGTAAGGCCAGTGCAGCTCGACCATCTGAGCGCGGAAGAGCCGCCTGCGAGCCTTGCAAAGACGCCGTCTAGCTCAGATCTTGAGATCCCTGCGACCCTGCAGGTGGATTCGGTAATGGGCGCCTCTCAGGCATCGATAGTGGCGCCACTTGCCCAGCCTGAACCCTTATCCGCTGTAGCTGTAACTGTAGTCGAAGCCGAAGTCTCAGTCGCGCAGTCGATAGAGCCTGCAAACGACCAGACACCTAAGCCCATCCTGTATCGAGAGCATTGGTCGGGGGCTGATGCGCAGGGGCGGCCGAGCTGGGCTCAAGCCCGTTTTGATGTTTTGTTATTCCATACGCGCGGCGTCACCCTCGGTATCCCTTTGATTTCACTGGGCCATATTTATTGGCAGCGCGAAGCGCTCAGCACTTGGCCCGGCGCCCAGTCCTGGTTTATGGGCGTCAAACCCCTAGGGCAGGAGGCATTGCAAGTGGTGGATGCGGGCCAGTACTTTCTGCCGGATAGACCGGTCAAGGCGCCCGATCCCGATGGGGATGATGAGCTGCCCGCAGCACCGGATTTCACTGTATTGCAGCTCGCGGGTAGCCTGTGGAGCTTGGCGGTTGAGGGGGTGGCGAATCCTGTAGTGGTGACTGACAGCGATATTCAGTGGCGGTCATTTCATGCAGGCTCGCCGTGGCTGGCGGGTGCCATCAAAAAACACCTGTGTGTGTTGTTAGATCCGCCGGCGCTGATCAAAGCACTCAACCGGGCGGGCAAAGATTCGCGGGTAACGTCTTAACCTGGCGCAGTCTTAACCTGATGCAAGCGAGCTGAGCCAACCCGTATTCTGTCCGCTGTGCGCGAGAGTCTTGGCTATAGTGAATAGGGTCAAGTCGAACGATTTTTAGGATGTCAAAGAGGACTCATCATGACGGCGCAGCTGCCCAAATCCAAAACCAGTGAAGACCCTATTTTGCAGTGGGTCACTTTCCATCTTGCGGGCGAAACTTACGGTGTGAATGTCATGCAAGTGCAGGAAGTGCTGCGGTACACGGAGATAGCCCCTGTGCCCGGCGCGCCGCATTATGTGATCGGCATTATTAACCTGCGGGGCAATGTGGTGACCGTCATTGATACCCGCAATCGGTTCGGGTTATCGCCTGGCGACATCACGGATAACACCCGTATTGTGATCATCGAAGCGGATAAAAACGTGGTGGGGATTTTGGTCGATAGCGTTGCGGAGGTGGTCTATTTGCGCCAGTCAGAGATCGAAACCGCTCCCAATGTCGGCAATGAAGAAAGCGCCAAGTTTATTCAGGGTGTTTGCCACAAAAACAATGAGTTGCTGATTTTAATCGAGCTGGACAAGTTTATTACCGATGAAGAGTGGTCAACCCTGGGTGCGTTTTAACGGGTTTTTATGATGTGGCATGGCATTTTGCTGGGGTGACTTGACTCGGCAAGGGGGCTTGGGTGTTGGCAGATATCATGCAATTTGTAGCGGCATCAGAGGTATCCTGGCCTCTTGTCGGCGTGGCGCTCGGTGTCGCGGGTGCGGCTATGCTGATGGCGCTGGTGCGAAAACTGGCCTGCCAATCGCGCGAACTGAACCAATTGCGCAGCGATATGGCGCGATTTAGTCGCGAGCAAAAAATGGCCTTTACCGCGACCTACAACATGGGTTGTCGCATGGTACAGCTGGAGTCTCGGCTCAAGGTGATGACTGCTGTGACCGCCCCTCTTGAACCTGAGTCGCCCTACACTCAGGCTAGCCAGCTGCTAGCCGATGGCGCCGATAGCCACGCCGTCGCTGCCGCCTGCGGCTTGTCGCAAGCCGAGGCTCAGCTGCTGCAGCGTATGGCGCAGACTCCACCAAGCGCTGACGCCCAGCTTCCACCCAAGCGGCACACTGAACCTGGCGAGAGTCACGCATTTCGCACCGGCTGGCGCTAGTCTGCCTGACAAGACCGAAGCGCTAGTCGCGAAAGTTGGTAAATTGAAAGGGTTGGCCTAAGTCGGCTTGGCGAACGAGCGCCATAACCTCTTGCAGCTCATCGCGTTTTTTACCCGTCACACGCAGTGTCTCGCCTTGAATGCTGGCCTGTACTTTGAGTTTGCCGTCTTTGATACGCTTGACGATATCCTTGGCCACCTCGGTGCTGATGCCCTGCTTAAACGTGATTTTTTGGCTAACGCTTTTACCGCTAAATTGAAAGTCGCCCAAGTCCATGGTGTTGTTATCGACTTTTTGTCGCGTCAGGTTATTGCGCAGGATATCCACCATTTGATTGAGCTGGAAATCGGCTTGCGCTTTTAACAAAGCGTGGTCTTTCTCCCAGCTAAAACTCGCCTCAACGCCGCGAAAATCAAAACGGGTTTCCAAGTCGCGGCTTGCGTTTTCGACCGCGTGGCGAACCTGGGTTAAATCGACTTCAGACACTATGTCAAATGATGGCATAGGGTGTTCCTCTGCATAAAAAGCGCCCATTCTAGCAAGACCTTGCGCCGAATAGGCATCGCAGCAAAAGGCCTATTTTCAATGGGCTGGCGCTAAATTAAAAAACGATTGATGTTTGCCAGCAATTGTCGGCTATCGACGGGTTTGGATAGCACTACCCACTGCACCTGCTTAGCCAACTCACGCGCGCGCTCGTGCGCGGTGACCAGGATGATGGGCACACGCAAGGCATCCAGACTTTCCAGTTGCTGGCAAAAATGCAGCGCATCGTCGATGTTGTCGTCGTCCAGCATGACAATATCGGGCGCCTGTTGCTGTAGATGGCTGATGGCATCGGCGTAACTCTGGGTTCGAATGACGGTGCAGTGGCTACTCAGTTGTTCCAGTATGGGGTGGGTGGAGTTGTTCTGATCCAGTAGCAGGAGCTTGGGCTGCGGTGTAAATTGCCGCACCGTCACCTGGTTCCGTCCTCCTTCTTTCGACCGGTACAGATGTTGATCGGCCGCGTGCAACAAATGGGTGAAATCCGTGGATTGAGTGTTGCTGAGTGTCGCCCCGCCAATGCTAACGGTGACATATTCGCTGGCGCTGGATTCGCGGTGTGCTATGGCGCGATTCATGACCGCCAGTCGCATCTGTTCGGCGACATGGCGTGCACCCGATTCGGGGGTATTGGTCAGTAGTACAACAAATTCCTCACCGCCATAGCGCGCGACTATATCGCCAGCGCGGTTAGTGCAGTTTTGAATCGTCTCTGCCACCTGGCGGATACAATCGTCGCCTGCTAGGTGGCCATAGGTGTCGTTGAAGGCTTTGAAGTGGTCGATATCGATCAGCAGCAAGCTCATGGGTTCACGTGATCGGCTGGCTTGGCGCCAGGACTCGGTCGCACGGGTTTCGAAGGTGCGGCGGTTGTAGAGGCGCGTGAGGCTGTCGCGCTCGGATAATTCGGTCAGTTCGCGGTTAACCCGGTTAAGTTCATTACGCATACCAATGATGCGTTCCATGGCGCGAATTTTGGACTTTAGAATGACGCGGCTCACAGGCTTGATCAGGTAATCATCCCCGCCGGCATCTATGCCGTCTTTGAAGTCGGTCTCTTCGCTTTTTCCGGTCACAAAAATGATGGGGACCCAATGTTCGCCCAGCATTTCCCGGATCAGGGCAGTCGTTTCAAAACCATTGAGCCCCGGCATTTCGACATCCATGATGATCATATCGACGGCGACTTCATCAACTATATGCATGGCCTCTTCGCCGTCTTGAGCCAGCAGGGCCTCGTGACCGGCCTCTTGAATGTAGCGGCTGATGGCGAAACGCAGGGTGGTGCTGTCCTCTACCAGTAAAATTTTCATGTCTCGCCCATTCGTTACCACCCCTTGATGCCAGCTGGAGTTAGCCGGATCATCGGTCTTGCCTCGCCTCAGTATAACGAGCCCTCAATGTGCCATAGCCTCCAGCGCCCCGAGCGGTTTTTCGAGCGGCTCATTGACATGGGCTTGGAGGCGGGCTGCCTTCCTTACGCTTTGTCTGCTTGAGTGGTGTTGGGGGTGGGTGCTATGGTTCTGCCCGTCGTTGTTGAACAGGAGAGAGTCTCTATGCAGATGAAATTGTCAGTTATGCGGGTGTGTTTGCGTTTGGGTGCGGTGACAGGGGTCTTGCTTGTGGCAGCCTGTGCCTGGGTAAAGCCCAGCACAGATTCGCAACAGGTCGCCTTGGTCAAGCCGGAATTGGTGGCATCCTGCCAGCGTCTCGGTGAGACGTCTGCCAAGACGCTCGCCAAAATCGTGGTGATCAACCGCTCTGACCGAAAGTTGGCGCATGAACTGGTGACCTTGGCGAAAAATCAAGCAGCCGTGATGCAAGGTGATGCCATAGTTGCCGAGACACCCATAGTGGCGGGCGAGCAGACCTTTGGTGTCTACCGCTGCCGCTAGTGAGTGACCCCGCTTGAAAACGCCAGCCTAAACCCCCATTTAGGCTGGCGTTTGTTTTTATGCCTATTTCATTCCTGCGAGGAGAACTCTATGACAATTGATACCCCCAAGGCCGATATTTCTGAGGCAGCTGTTGAAACCCGTGGTTTTGCAACGGAAGCAAAACAGTTATTGCATTTAATGATTCACTCGCTCTATTCCAATAAAGAGATTTTTTTGCGTGAATTGATTTCCAATGCTTCGGATGCCGCCGATAAACTCCGTTTTGAAGCGGTAACAAAACCCGAGCTTTTTGAAGGCGACACCGATTTGGCGATACGGGTCAGCTTTGACAAAACTGCGCGCACGATCACCATCAGTGACAACGGCATCGGGATGAATCGCGATGAGGTGATTAGCCATCTCGGCACCATCGCCAAATCCGGAACAGCCCAGTTTTTACAAAACCTGTCGGGCGACCAGAAAAAGGACTCGCAATTAATCGGCCAGTTTGGCGTAGGCTTTTATTCGGCATTTATTGTGGCGGACAAGGTCGAAGTGTTTACCCGTCGCGCCGGCGATGCGCCTTCGCAAGCCGTTTATTGGGCCAGTCAAGGCGAGGCGGAGTATCGGGTTTCCACGATTGAAAAAGCCAAGCGTGGTACAGATGTTGTTTTGCATCTCAAGGCCGATGAAGAAGAGTTTGCGAATGGTTGGCGCCTGCGCAACATTATCAAAAAATACTCTGATCATATTTCCCTGCCGATCATCATGCAAAAAGAGCATTATGGTGAGGATGCAGATAGCAAGCCAGCTGAGGATGAAACCGTCAACCGCGCCACAGCCCTGTGGACGCGTTCGCGCAGTGAAGTGACAGATCAGGAATACACGGATTTTTACAAGCACATCAGCCACGATTTTCAGCCACCTTTAGCCTGGAGCCACAACCGTGTTGAAGGCAAGTTGGACTACACCAGTTTGCTGTATGTGCCCGCGAAAGCCGGCATGGACTTGCATTATCGCGATCGCCCACGCGGTTTAAAACTCTACGTGCAGCGCACCTTTATCATGGACGATGCCGAGCAGTTTTTACCGTTGTATCTGCGTTTTATCAAAGGTGTGGTGGATTCCAATGATCTGTCGTTGAACGTCTCGCGCGAGATTTTACAAAAAGACCCTAACATGGATGTCATGAAATCGGCTTTGACCAAGCGTGTGCTCGATATCCTTGAAAAAATGGCTGCTAATGAGCCGGATAAGTACGCAACCTTCTGGCAAGAGTTTGGCGAAGTGATCAAAGAGGGCCCTGCCGAAGATTACGCCAACCGCGAAAAAATTGGCAAACTCTTACGCTTCACCTCCACCCTAAGCGAGGGCAACCAAAAAGACCAGTCGTTGGATGCGTATATTGCTCGCATGAAAGAAGGGCAGTCTAAAATTTATTTTGTCGTGGCCGAGCAGTACAACACGGCCAAAAACAGCCCACACCTTGAAGTGTTCAAGAAAAAAGGTATTGAGGTGTTATTGTTGACCGATCGCATTGACGACTGGATGATGGGTCATTTAAATGAGTATGCGGGCAAGTCTTTCCAGGATGTCAGCAAGGGTGAGTTGGATCTGGGTGACGCGGAAACCGAAGCCGAAAAGACCCAGCAGGCCGAAGTGGCCAAGCAATTTGAAGCCCTGGTAACGCGAATGAAACCGGTATTAAACGACGCCGTTACAGATGTTCGTTTAACGCACCGTTTGACCGATTCCCCAGCCTGTTTGGTGGTGGCTCAAGATGAAATGGGCGCGCAAATGCGTAAGCTTTTGCAAGCGGCTGGCCAATCCGTGCCTGAGACCAAGCCGACATTGGAATTAAACCCAGATCATCCACTCATTCAAAAATTGGATCAAGAGCCAGATGAAGACCGCTTCGCCGATTTAGCCCATATTTTGTTTGATCAAGCGAGTTTGGCTGAGGGCGGTCAATTGCAGGATCCAGCCGCTTATGTTCGGCGTCTCAATAAATTACTGTTGGAATTAAGCCACCGATAGTAGATAACAGACAGTAGATAACAGGTAATAGACAACAGGGCTCGCCCTGCGAGCCCTACGCTAGAATACTGCGCAATCTGGTTGCTGGGTTAGTTAATAGCTGCCCGCTGAAGACGGGCTAGATTGATAGGCGTTACCACACATTTGACAACCCCGCTCGGGGTTTTTTATTTTACAGTGAAAAAGGCGTTAATGATGACGACGGCAAAATGGCCACAGCGCGTTGCGATATTGGGGGGTGGCAGTTTTGGCACTGCGATTGCGAATATCGTTGCTCATAATGGCCACGAATCGCGGCTCTGGATACGCGACCCCGATCGTGCCCAAGAATGCCGTCAGACGCGCGTCAATAAAGCCTATCTGCCGGGTTACCCTTTACATGACAACGTGAGTTTTCACAGTGATTTAGCGAGCTGTGTCGCACAGTGTGAATGGGTTGTGATTGCGATTCCGAGTAAATCGTTTCGCGAAGTGGCAAAGGCATTGGCGGCCTGTACGCTGGCAGAAGTTAAAATTATTTCTACCACTAAGGGCATCGAGTGCGATAGTTTTACCTTGATGAGCGATATTTTGCGACAAGAGCTACCCGCTGCCGCGATAGGTGTGTTGAGTGGCCCTAACTTTGCGTCTGAAATTGTGCGCCATCAATATACTGCGAGTGTTATCGCGAGTGAAAATGACGATTTGTTAGCCAGTGCGCCGCATATTTTTTCCAGCCCGACTTTTCGGCTTTATACCAATCGCGATCGTTTTGGCGTGGAGCTTGCGGGCGCGCTCAAAAATATTTATGCCCTGGTAACCGGCATGGCAGCGGCTTTGGGCTCTGGGCACAACACTCAGGCGATGTTGCTCACGCGTAGCCTGGCTGAAATGAGCCGGCTGGGCAAGCGTCTCGGAGCCAACACCATGACCTTCTTAGGTTTGGCCGGCATGGGGGATCTGATATTAACCTGCACCAGTGATTTGAGCCGTAATTATCGGGTGGGTTTTGCCGTAGGGAAAGGGGCCAGCCTTGCGGAAGCCGTAGCCGCTATTGGCCAGGCAGTCGAAGGTGTGAATACGTTAAAGACGGTTAAGGCGAAAGCGGATTTACTCGGGGTTTATATGCCGTTAGTGCAAGGTTTGCATGCTGTTTTATTTGATAATGAGCCGATTGCCACTGTGATCACGCGTCTTATGACTGGCGAGGCGGCGCACGATGTGGAATACACAGAATAAAGAGGGCCAGTATGACGGTAACGACACAGGACGAGGGTATGGATGCAGAGGCGCCGTTTGCGGCTTTAACCGGATTGCGCATTGCGGTGCCCGAGTCACGGCAGCTGGATGTCCTATCCGATATGTTGCAGGTGAGGGGCGCGGTGGTCAGACGTTGCCCGCTGGTTGCCATTTGCGACAGCCCGGATCAAGCCGGACTTTACCAACAGTTGGAAATGTTTTGTCAGCAGGGCGCCGACGATTTTATTTTTTTGACGGGCGAAGGTTTGCGTCGATTAACCCAATTGGCGCAGCGGCATGAACTGCTGCCGCAGTGGATTGCATCACTCAGTCGCCTACGCAAAATCGTACGCGGCCCCAAGCCCGCCAACGCACTGCGTGAGCTGGGTTTAAAACCCGATGTGATTGCGCAATCGCCGACCACATCTGGGGTTATGGCGTCGCTCGATGAGGATTTGCAGGGTCGACGTATTTATGTGCAATTGTACGGTGAGGAGCCCAATTGGCCCTTGCGGGATTTTTTGACTGCAAAAGGCGCTGAAGTCACGACCATTGCGCCTTACATTTATGCAAATGATGTGGATACCGAGCAGGTTGCCGACCTGATTCGGGCTGTTATGGCTGGCGAGCTGGATGCGATTGTGTTTACGAGTTTGGTGCAGGTGAAACGGCTGGTATCGGTTGCCGAGATGCTGTCGCTCTGGTCTGGTCTGCAAGCGGCCTTAGCGCATTGTATTGTCGCTGCGGTGGGGCCTGTAGTGGCTGAGTGCCTCGCCGAAAAGGGGGTTGCTGTGACGGTAATGCCGGAGGATAAGTTTTTTATGAAACCCCTGGTCAGGCGTTTAGCCGATTATTGGATCCAGACAAAAAGCGGCTGAGTAGCGCAGCGGCTTAAGCCGCTATTCAGTTGGGAACCGTAAAGTAAGCAACAGGTCCAAAAGTTTCTGGGCGTTCGCTTCGGCCTAACGTCTGCGTCACCTGCTTAGTGGTGAGCCACCGGGGGCACCGGTCTCTTTGGAGGGCTTTGCCCTCCTTTTTTGACTGTTCCCAGGCATTGTTTCCGGGTTACATTTCGCTATCAAACACAAAATTCATGGAGTCTGCTGGCGCTTGTAAATAATAACCTTGAATATAGTGCACGCCCGATTGCCACAACTTAGACAAGACACTGGCACTTTCGACAAAAGGCACAATGGTGATTTTGTCTAGGGTGTGTAATTCGGTTACCAGCTGATTAAATCGCTCCGTTTGCCCTGCCGTATTTTGTAAATCCTGAGTGTAAGAGCCATCCAGCTTGATGTACTTGGCTGCAACATGGTGCAGGGCGTTAAGAGGATTGGCGTGTGTGCCGAAACGATTGATGCAGACCGCCGAGCCTAGCTCGGCCAGTTTTTCGCTCAGCAATTTAGCTTGAGTGATGTGATCACTGACCTCTGATTCACTCATTTGAAAAACTAAACTGTCGCTGGGCAATTTAGCGGCTTTAAAGGCAATAGCCAGCCACTCCGGCAGGGTTTTGTCACGCATGGAGTCAACACTTAAATTGATGATCAGGCGAGTGTTGTGCCCGCTGGCGCGGTGTTTCGAAAGCGTTTTTAACGCATCTAAAATAATCCAGCGATCCATTTTGGCTGATAGCCCTATGCGCTGGGCTGTTTCCATAAAGTCGTCAGGAGTGATTTCATCACCTTTGCTGTCGAGCATCCGCACCAATACTTCGTAATGTTCTTGTGTGGAACCGCGCAAACTCAAAATGGGCTGATAAAGCAGTTTAAAGCGGCCGTTCTCCAGGGCTTTATGGAGCAGCCGTTCGATGTCTTTATCATTGCGTTGCACTTTGATGGCTTGGTCTTTCGCGTCTGGCTCAAACAATTTAGCCAATTCATTGGGCTGCTCTTTGGCGATTTCACAGGCTTTAAGTGCTTGCAATATCGGCGCATCGGGTGAGGTGGTGGTTTCGCTGAATAAACTCGCCCCCACAAAAAACTGAAACTGCAAGCTTGATCCATCGATATCGACATAATATTCGCGCAATTGTTGGCTCAGTCGCTTGGCGTGAGCCAGTGCCGAATCGGCGTGAGCCTGCGGCAGTAAAATCACATAGACACCCTCGGTCCATTGCGTTGCAATGGCACCTTCTGGCAGCCACTGCTTGATTTGGCCGGTGAGGGTTTTTGTTACGCGGTCGGCGCTCGAGGCGCCCACTTTATTCAGCACACGCAGAATATAATCCGGTGCCTGTATGCACATGACGCTGCCGGTTTGCTCCTTTTCGACCGCGATGCTCAGTGCTTTTTGCAGTTTGGCTAAAAACCCGGTGCGATCAATCAAGACGGTGCTTTCGCTGCTAGTGACCTGCTCGGGCGCGGCGGGCTTGATCATCTGTTGCGGCGATAGGGTCGGTAGAGATTGAGCAGCGCCTGGAATCAGCAGTTGCACACAGGTGCTTTCATCGAAGCTGGCCAGACTGATATCAACGGTTAAGGTTTTTGTGTCGCCAGACTGCATGACGACATTAAAAGCCAGTACTTGAGTGTCCAGTGTGTTGTGCTTCAGTGCCACGTCCTTTAAAAAATCACGCAGCATGTCCTGATCGCCAGGGGCTATGGCGTCGATAATGGGTGTGCACTCCAGCTCGTCGCGACTTGGGTAGCCGAGCAGCTGTGCAAAGCTGTCGTTGGTATACAAAAACATGCCGTCCTCGACAAAGGCGATGGCATCTTTGGAGCTGTCGAGCAACTGTTGATTGCGGCGCTCAACTTCTTTGAGTTTGCGCAGGGCAAAACGGCTTTGTTGACGGTGCTCGCGGTTTTCCAGCTCACGTTGAATGACCTGCAATAAATGTTGGTCTTCATCCATCAGCAGGACATCCACGGCGCCTTTTTTAAGGCCCTCGACAATGGCCGGGGAACCCTCTTCTTCTGTGAGTAACAGGAGCGGGACATCTTTGTTAAGTTTACGAATTTGCTTGAGAGCTTGCTCGGGCGGCAGGTTGGCGGTGTCGGCGTGAGCAATCAACAGATCCCAATGCCGTTCCTGTAACAGCTTTATCAAGGCCTCTTCGCTCTCAACATGCTGGGCATCCGTTGTTTTGCCCGCATTGTTCAGCATGCTGACCAGGCGGTTAGCCTCGTCTCGGGAGTCGTTCAAAATCAATATACGTATGGGATTGTTGGCGTTCATACCGCTCTACTAATAATGTATTGAAGTGAGTGCAAGCGCTCGCCCAGTCTTGACGGCTTCAACCCCTTGCCAGAGTGCTGTCGAGATGGCGTCACAGCCAATCGAGTTTGCGCACAATTTTAGGCGTTGGGTGATTTTAGGCGTCGGGTGATGTCGCAATAGGCTAGCTGGCTCGGAGTGTAATCAATCGGGGTGGCTTCGGCCAGAGTTCCGCTTGGCAGAGTGACCAAATTTGTGCCTAGCCTGACAATTATGGCAGCCTCAAAGTGTCGTGCTGGGTGATGGTCGGTTTTCATCCAAGTTGCTCACATCAAACGCAGCCATTTTTCCTGTCACCAGATGGCGTTTGCCGAGTTTGGCAAGGCTCGGCTTGTCCTTCTGGTTGTATTTGAGTTTGATCTTGGTGTTGGCGCTGAAGACTAAATGGCTGGTCACGAGGCAAGACGCCGCTTGTGCGTCGCGGCCCGTGATCCAGAAGGCGCGCATAAAATCGCCATAGCCGCCATCGCGCTGCGGTGCGGCGGCGGCCAAAGCGATGATGTGGGTGCCGAGCAGCTGAACGCCTATCTGGGTGAAACTCTTATATTGCCGCATCCAGCGAATGACACCCAGGTTCCAATCCGTTTTGGCGTGCTCTCGAATGCATAGAATATCGCCCGATTCAATGCGTAGGCCTTGGGTATCATCGATGCGCAAGCAGTAGCCTTGCAAGCTGACGTTTTGTGTTTTAGTCGTCAAAATGGGTGCGGCTGAGCTGGGGGTCGTGCTCGGTATGTCGGGTTGAAAAATAGACAGAAATCGGCTCAAGTCGCCGCCTGCGGTGCTTGAGGTGTCGCCCAGGAAGCTTGCGAGATCGGGTGTTTGGGTTAGGAGTGCATGGCACGCTGAAAAGCCGATGACAATTTCAGCTTTGTGGTGGCTCAGCCGCCGCTGCTGATTGCGTTGCAGTTGCTGCCCCCAGGCGTTAGCGAGGTGAACAACGACTGGGGAGGTTAGCTCGGCGGGTATGGCGATTTCGGGGCCATCCACGAGGGTATTTTGACCCTCCAATAACGCGGTGAGCTGGTGGATGAGTCGTGTGAAATCAAAGTGAATGATGTCGCCCGATTCGCTCGATTCCTGCGTTTGTGGGCCCTTGTCGTCGTTGAGGTTGAGCCACAATAGCCGAGTGCCGGATGTTTCAATACGCACGGCGCTCGCCCATTGCTCCAAGGCGTCGGCAACCTGCGTCATATCGACCTGTGTCAATTGATTGCATTTTCCGCTCGCGAGTAAAACGAGTTTGATATACAGGTTTTGCAGGTTTTGATTGCCAAGCGGCGTATAGTGAAATTGGCACATTTGCAGGCTAATCCCAAGGTCCCGTGCCACGCGAAAAAAGTCATTGGCGAGTCGCCATATGGCGCTGTTGCCTTGGCTGTAGAGTTGAAGCATGCGCAGCTGCATGAGCAGCAGGCACTGCATGCCTTGGCAGAGAGCTTGTGCTAGCTGGGGTTTGAGGGCGGCGAGCTTGAGTCGTTTGTCGGTAAGCTGTTCGTGTAAGCTTTTTGCGTAAGCGGTCGCCAAGCTTTTGAGCAGCAATTGGCCGAGGAGTGCGGATTCTTGTGCGGCATCCGTTAATGGGAAGGGTTGGCCAAGAAAGTCTTTGCCAAGATTCAGCGCCGTCGGGTAGGCCACCACAAAGAGCGCATCCAGCATGGCTTTGCGCTCGGCACCGGTGGTGATAAGGCGCGCAATTTGGTTGCAGGCGGATAAAAGCGCTTCGGCGGTTTGGCGATATTGCGTGCTTTTTAAGCTTTCGGCCCAACGCTTGACGGACGACTGTTTGCTGTTGCCACAAAAGGTCAGTATGTGAATGTCCGATGGGGGTAGCTCAATTTGATGAAATGGTGCGGACATTGACTGCATAGGGGTCTGTCATCATTAAATGGTTAAGTATAAATAAAGCGCGCCTTAATAAAAATGGCTGTTTGCAGTCAGGTCCTGCGCCACCGTCTGATTGTCTTCGCCTGTGTTGTCGAAGGCTGGGGCTTTGATCAAATACCGCCTTGTTTTTCATCGACAACATCAGTAAGATGCGCGCCCCGTCCTGTGGCCATGTTGGCTGCAGTTCTCCTTGCCTCACTTCCTGCTGGAGGGAGGCTTTAACCCGTAAGGAGCTGAGCATGCGTAATTACGAAGTTGTGTTCTTGGTCCACCCTGACCAATCTGAGCAGGTTCCGGGTATGGTAGAGCGTTATAGCGCTGCCGTCTCGGGCTCTGGTGGTAAAGTCCACCGAATGGAAGATTGGGGTCGCCGTCAATTGGCTTACTCCATTAACAAAGTGCATAAAGCACACTACATTCTGATGAACATCGAATGTACTGATGAGGCTCTGGAAGAGCTGACCACTAACTTCCGCTACAACGATGCCGTTTTGCGTAGCCTGGTTATGCGCGCGGATGAAGCCGTGACCGGCGAGTCGCCGATCATGAAAGCTGAAAAAGAAAGCCGTGAGCGCAAACAGCGCGCTGAGCGTCGCCAAGAAGAATCCTCTCGTAATGATTACGATGATGCCGGTGACGATGACAGCGATGACCAAGACGAAGTCGAGGAGAATTAATCATGGCCCGTTTTTTCCGTCGCCGTAAATTTTGTCGTTTTACCGCCGAAGGTGTCAGCCAGATCGATTACAAAGATTTGGAAACCTTAAAAGCTTACATCACTGAAACCGGTAAGATAGTTCCCAGCCGTATCACGGGCACCAAAGCCAAATACCAGCGCCAGTTGGCAACAGCCATCAAACGTGCGCGTTTCCTGGCTCTCTTGCCTTACACCGATAGCCACGAATAAGGGGTTCCCGATGGAAGACATTTTGCTTGAAAAAGTAGGCCGCCTTGGCACTGTCGGTGACAAGGTTTCTGTAAAAGCCGGTTATGGCCGTAACTACTTGTTACCACTCGGTAAAGCCATAGTGGCAACGGCTGCAAACGTGGCAAATTTTGAAGCCCGCCGCAAAGAGTTGGAACTGTCTGCAGCTGACCGTTTGGTGGCGTCAAAAGCCCGTGCTGAGAAGCTTGCCGAGCTGATCGTTACCATCAAAGCCAATGCGGGCGATGAGGGTAAATTGTTCGGTTCAATCGGTGCTCGCGACATAGCTCAAGCCATTACGGCTGCGGGTGTTGCGGTTGCCAAGTCAGAAGTCAAGTTGCCGCAAGGCACTTTGCGCGACTGTGGTGAATACGACATCGATATTCAGTTGCATGTGGATGTTCTGCAGGCGGTTAAAGTGGTGATTGAGTCGCTCTAAGCGCGAGTCATTCCCCCAAAGGCATGAGTGGTTGATTCCATTCGTGCCTTTTTTTTTGTCTCGTAACTTTTTTGTCTTGCAGCTTTTGTTGTTTTGCAATGACGAGTGCCGCGTCGCGGGTTGCTCTGGTAGTCTGTGTCGATCTGAGTGAAACACCCCTGGATACCCTCATGACAGGTTTTGATTTAGATGCATCAGATTGGGCGCCTCCTCTGGATGAGGCCCCTTTAGCCTTGCCCCACTCGGTGGAGGCTGAACAGGCATTACTTGGCGGTTTGATGATCGAGTCGAGCTTGCTCGATGCCGTTTGTGAATTGGTCGGTGAGGCGGATTTTTACGTTGCAGCCCACCGTAAGCTCTTTCATGTGATGTTGGAGTTGTCAGAGCAGCGCCAACCTATCGATGTGATCACCCTGGCCGAAGCCTTAAGTCGCCGCGAGCAGTTGGCATCGCTTGGTGGTGTAGCCTATTTAACCGAGCTTGCGGCCAATGCTGTGGCGACGGCCAGTTTGCCGGCCTATGCCCAGATAGTCCGTGAGCGTTCCACCCTCCGGCAATTGATTCAAGCCTCGACGGACATCAGTCGCGCCAGCTATAGCCCCGGCGAAATGAACTCGGCCGAGCTGCTGCAGCTGGCCGAAAAACGGCTGGTCGAAATTGCTGAAGGCCGCCCAAAAGAAGGCGGGTTTGAGGGCGTTAATGCGCTCTTGAAAGAAACTGTCACTAAAATTGATAAGTTGTTTCGCAGCGAGAGCGACATTACGGGCCTGCCCACAGGCTTGCAGGAGTTGGATAAGCGTACCTCTGGCTGGCAGCCAGGCGAGCTGATAGTCCTGGCGGCACGCCCCTCCATGGGGAAAACGGCTTTGGCGCTCAACTTTGTCGAGTCGGCGGTGATGGCGCAGCCCAAGCCAGTTTTAGTGTTTAGCATGGAAATGCCAGCCGATTCGTTGATTATGCGGATGCTGTCCTCTTTGGGGCGTATTGACCAAGGGCGGCTACGCAATGGAAAGTTGCAAGAAGACGATTGGCCCAAGCTTGAGCATGCCGCGCGCAAGCTTAAGGATAAGCTGTTGTTTATTGATGATACGGCGGGCTTGACCCCTACCGACGTGCGCGCCCGCGTTAAACGGATAGCGCGTGAGCATGGCAACCCCGCGTTGATTATGCTCGACTATTTACAGCTCATGCATGTGGCGGGCAATAAAGATGGGCGCACTCAAGAAATTTCCGAAATCTCGCGCTCCTTGAAAGGTTTGGCCAAAGAGTATGAGTGCCCGGTCATTGCGTTATCGCAATTAAACCGAGGGGTCGAATCGCGCCCCAATAAACGGCCGATGAATAGCGATTTGCGTGAATCCGGTGCCATTGAGCAGGATGCCGATGTCATCTTATTTATTTATCGCGATGAATATTACAATGAAGAAAGCCCCGACAAAGGCATTGCCGAATTGATCATTGGCAAACAGCGGAACGGCGAAATTGGGACTTGCCGGGCCGCTTTTGTCGGCAAATACACGCGCTTTGAAAACTTAGCGATCGATTTTTATGGCAGTGATATGCCCTAGCGGGAGGTGATTTTGTGCAGGTGTTTCATCATATAAGCTCTTTGCGCTCGGCGCTGCGGGACGCTCGTTTGCGAGGATCTGTGGGTTTTGTGCCAACAATGGGCAATTTACACGCAGGGCATATGGCGCTGATTAAAACTGCACGCGAGCACTGTGAGTCAGTCGTGGCCAGTATTTTTGTCAACCGATTGCAATTTGGGCTGAATGAGGACTGGGATCGCTACCCGCGCACTTTAAAAGCGGATTTAGAAAAATTAGCCGAGGCAGGCTGTGACCTGGTGTTTTGCCCGGACGAGCAAGAAATTTACCCTAACGGCATGGCGGATCAGACGCGGGTGATTGTGCCGGCCATGTCCGATATTTTATGCGGTGCAAGTCGCCCCGGCCATTTTGAAGGTGTGGCGACTGTCGTCAGCAAATTATTTAACATTGTCGAACCGGATGTTGCCGTTTTTGGCTTAAAGGATTTTCAGCAGCTGGCCATCATTCGGCGTCTAGTCGCTGACTTGTGTTATCCCATTACTTTAGTGCCGGGTGACATAGTCCGCGAAGCCGATGGCTTGGCCATGAGTTCGCGCAACAGCTTTATTTTGCCGCTGGAGCGCCCACGGGTGCTGGTGCTTTACCAGACTTTGCAGTGGGTTGCCGAGGCGATTACGGCAGGCCGAAGAGACTTTTTAGCGCTTGAACGGGAGGCTCAAGTGCGTATAGTGGCCGCCGGGTTCAAGCCCGATTATGTCACTATCTGCGCTAGCCGCACCTTGCAGCCGGCGGCCGTGGATGATGCAGAAATCACCGTATTGGGCGCCCTCTATACACAAGCGGCGCGCTTGATTGATAACGTTAGTTTGGTGCTGGCAGAGCGCCCTTGTCCATAATTGAGGTATTGGTATGCAGTCGACCTTATTAAAAGGCAAACTCCATATGGCGCGCGTGACCCAGGCTGAGCTGTGGTATGACGGTTCCTGCGCTATTGATAGCGATTTGGTCGCTTTGGCGGGGCTGCGCGAGTTTGAGCGCATCGATATTTACAATGTCGATAATGGTGAGCGGTTCAGCACCTATATTATTTTGGCGGAAGCAGGGTCTGGCACCATTTCGATGAACGGCGCCGCTGCGCGCAAAGTGCAGGTGGGCGATAGAGTCATTATCGCCGCCTACGCGAGCTATAACGACTTGGAGGCCGATAGCCACCAGCCAAAACTCGTTTACCTGGGCGACAATAACCGGGTTCAGCGCACGTCTCATAGCATCCCGGTGCAAAAGCGAGAAGATTAGCGCTATGACCGACACCCTGGCCGCTGCCGACATAGAAACCCGCTTAAATGCGCTCGGCGTCAAAGGGTTTTTACCGGCGAATGAAGCCGCGGTGTTATACCGTTTGGCGCTGCAGCAGGCACCAGCGGGCACTATGCTGGAGATTGGCAGCTATTGTGGCCGGTCAGCTGTGTATCTGGGTGAGGCGGCTCGTACCTGTGGCGCGTTTTTGTTCAGCGTGGATCATCACCAGGGGTCGGAAGAACACCAGCCTGGCCAGGACTATTTTGATCCGCAGCTATGGGATGCAGAGCTGGGTTATCCCGATAGCCTTCGGTATTTTCGACGCACCCTGGCGCATTTCGATCTGCTGTCACGGGTATTTCCTCTTGTTGCACGCTCAGAACACTTGGCGTTGGCATGGCATCAACCGCTTGCGCTGGTGTTCATGGATGGTGGTCATAGCGCTGACCAAGCTCTGCAGGATGTGGCTCTCTGGGGCCCCAAAGTAGGCCCAGCAGGCATTTTCATCATGCACGATATTTTTGAGCACCCCGAGCAAGGTGGGCAAGCACCTTATATAGCTATGCAGGCCTTGATGGCGAAGCAGGGATTTTGTGTGTGCGAGCGCGAGGGCTCACTCGTGGCTTTGCGACGGATGTCATGAGAGCACCCAATAAAAAACCCGCCGTAGCGGGTTTCTGGGACTGCAATAATTTATTTGCTTTTCATCGATAAGAAAAATTCGTCATTCGTTTTATGTGCTTTTAATCGCTCGGTTAAAAATTCGGTGGCAGCGATATCTTCCATGTCGTTCAATATGCGTCGCAAAATCCAGGTGCGCGACAATTCATTTTCTGTCATCAGTAAATCTTCGCGACGCGTACCAGAACGGCGAATATTAATCGCCGGGTAAATACGGCGTTCGGCCATTTTACGATCGAGATGCAATTCCAGGTTGCCCGTGCCTTTAAATTCTTCGTAAATGACTTCATCCATTTTGGAGCCGGTATCAATCAAGGCCGTTGCCACAATCGACAGGCTGCCACCTTCTTCAATATTGCGTGCGGCGCCAAAAAAGCGTTTGGGCCTTTCCAGTGCGTGCGCATCCACGCCACCTGTTAAGACTTTTCCGGATGAGGGCACTACTGTGTTGTAAGCGCGCGCCAACCGGGTAACAGAGTCCAGCAAAATGACGACGTCTTTTTTGTGCTCAACCAAGCGTTTAGCCCGCTCAATCACCATTTCGGCGACTTGAACATGCCGAGCTGGCGGTTCGTCAAAGGTGGAAGCAACGACTTCGCCACGCACTGAGCGCTGCATTTCCGTCACCTCTTCGGGACGCTCATCAATCAATAAGACGATCAGATGGCACTCGGGATTGTTGCGGGTAATAGCATGCGCCATATTTTGCATCATGATGGTTTTACCCGCTTTGGGCGGGGCCACAATCAAGCCGCGCTGGCCTTTTCCGATTGGCGAAATTAAATCGATGATGCGGCCGGTCAAATCTTCAGTCGACCCGTTGCCCACCTCCAGCACCATGCGCTCTTGCGGGAACAGTGGCGTCAGGTTTTCAAATAAAATTTTGTTGCGTGAAATTTCGGGCCGGTCAAAATTGATGTGGTCCACTTTCAATAATGCAAAATAGCGTTCGCCCTCTTTGGGTGGGCGTATTTGTCCGCTGATGGAGTCGCCAGTGCGCAGGTTAAAACGGCGTATTTGACTGGGCGAAACATAAATATCATCTGGTCCGGCGAGGTAGGATGCATCTGCAGAGCGCAAAAACCCAAAGCCGTCTTGTAGTATTTCCAGTACGCCATCGCCATAAATGGCTTCGCCACTTTTGGCGTGGCGTTTCAGCAAATTAAAAATGACATCCTGCTTGCGTGAGCGCGCCAGGCTTTCCATGCCGAGGGCCGTGGCCATCTCAATGAGTTCTTCGATCGGTTTCTTTTTGAGATCGGTCAGGTTCATTTGAATGCCGAGATCAGCTGCTTTCTTTTCAACAGGCGGCTTGGTGCGCGGACTGTATGGCTTTTTTGCAGGTTTATAGGGTTTGGTTTCAGGTTCATCAAAAACGTCATCCAAGAAGCCCTGGCCAAAGGCGTTGTGCGGCAGGGTATTTTGACTGATTGCAGAACTCACGGGAGTGGGCTCGAAGAGGTCATCAGTAGAGGGGGTGTTATTGAAAGGTTGAGACATGGTTTACGCGTCTTTGAGGTTAATAAATAAAATGAACAAGGAAAGGGTCAGGTAGACCGGCGGGGCAAGTGGTTTGGGTGGTGATTAGCAAAAGAAACGGATTCCAATCGCAAAAGGGTGTCCTGCCCAAGATTTTATTTCGTGTTTGGTGGTTAGCGTTGATCGCTACTCATAACGCTAGGCGCAATTCACGGGTCTGTAAACCCGAAAACAACTGCAAACCTGAAAATAACAAGGTCTTATCAAAAGCGAGGAATTTGCGATGGGGGAAGCTTGCTCAGTGGGTGCCACGGGCAAGGTTACACGTTTGAATACAACGGCCACGAGTATAGCGACAGGGGGCGCACAATGCAAAGCATTGCCCTGTGCGCCCGGTCAGATTACAGCGCGCTGTCAATAAACGCTTTGAGTTGTGCTTTGGACAGGGCACCGACTTTGGTGCTATCTGCGTGGCCACTTTTGAAGATGGTCAAGGTCGGGATGCCACGGATACCAAGCTTTGCAGAGGTTTCTTTGTTGATGTCCACGTCCATTTTGCACACTTTAATGCGACCTGCGTACTCGGCGGCCAGCTCTTCAAGAACGGGCGCAATCATTTTACAGGGGCCGCACCAGGGCGCCCAAAAATCAACGAGAACGGGCAAGGTGGCGTGGGTTACTTCTGATTCGAAGGTGGCATCGCTAATGTTGACGATTGCGTCACTCATGGGAGTCTCCAAGGGATGTTAAGGATAGACCGGGTAGACCTAGCCAAGTCAGGCGATTCTAGTGCGAGCTTAGGCCCTGTGCAAATCAATCGCGTGTATGGATGTCATAGCCTCGCCCTTTATGCTGGCTCAGTTTTTAAAATCCAACCCCGGAGTTGCTAGTTGATGCAATAAAATGTGTTGAGCTGACGAGTTGGGTGGGCTTGCATGGGAGGGGTTCTCTGCCACACAGAGGCTGTAGCTGCCATCGCGCGTCAGCTGCCATCGCTCTTCACTGTCGTTCAAGTATAGCTGCAAGTCGTGCAATACGCGTTCGCTCATGCTGGCGTCGTCTATGGGGAAGCAAATCTCAATGCGGCGGTTCAGATTACGCTCCATAAGGTCTGCGCTAGCGCAATAGATGGCGTGTTGGGCATTGGCAAAATAGTAGACACGGGTGTGCTCTAAAAAGCGCCCGATGGTTGAATAAACCCGGATATTTTCGCTGACGCCAGGGATTTGTGGTCTGAGTGCGCACATACCACGGATGAGCAGCTCGATTTTGACACCCGCTTGACTCGCACGATATAAGGCTTGAATGACCTTGGCTTCTGTCAGGCCGTTGCATTTTAAAATGATATGGCCATTTTGGTGCGCTTGCTGCGCTTTGATCTCGCCCTCAATCAGCTTTAAAAGCTGACGTTTGAGGGTAAAGGGTGCGTAGATGATTTTGTTCATCCGCTCGGTTTTGCCCATGCCGGTGAGCTGCTGGAATAACCGGTGAACATCTTCGCAAAGGTCAGCGTCGGCGCTCAAATAGGAGTAATCGGTATAGAGCCTGGCATTTCCGCTGTGATAATTGCCGGTGCCTAGGTGGCAATAGCGCTTGAGCAAGCCATTTTCACGCCGAACAATCAGCATCATTTTAGCGTGGGTTTTATAGTCGACCACGCCGTAGACGACAACGGCGCCGGCTTCCTGCAGACGGCTGGCAAGCTCCAGATTTTCTTCTTCATCAAAGCGCGCGCGTAGCTCAACTACCACCGTGACTTCTTTGCCGTTTCGCGCAGCCTCAATAAGGGCATCGACAATCGCCGATTCGTTGCCGGTGCGATAAAGCGTTTGTTTGATAGCCGCTACATTGGAGTCTTTGGCGGCTTGGCGCAGCAATTGAATCACCGGAGCAAAGGATTCGAAGGGGTGCAGCAATAAATAACTGCGCTTCCCCAAGGCGTCAAAGAGGTTGTCTTTACGCGTCAGTCCCTTGGGTAGGCCGGGGGTAAAGGGTGTGAATTGTAATTCAGGCCGCGTGACCATACTGGGCAGGCGAAATAACCGCTTGAGGTTAACAGGTCCATTGACGCGATAGAGATGTTCGTTGGTTAAACCCAGCTCGCGCAGTAAAAAATCGGTGAGATTTGGAGGGCAATTGTCGGCAACCTCTAGGCGAACGGCTGTGCCAAAGCGCCTTGAATGCAGTTCCCCACGCAGGGTGCGCGCGAGGTCGGCCACGCCTTCGACGTCGACATCCAGGTCGGCATTGCGGGTAATCCGAAATTGATAACAGCCTTTGATTTTCATCCCCGGGAAAAACTTGTCGGCATGGGCATGAATCATGGACGACAGAAAAACAAACGTATCACCTTTTTGTTGCAATGCCGGGGGGAAAGCGATAAATCGCGGCAGCGTGCGCGGGGCGGGCACTATGGCAAGTCCCAGGTCCCGACCGAACGCATCCTTACCATCAAGCTCGACAATAAAGTTGAGGCTCTTATTGACGAGGCGCGGGAAGGGGTGAGCTGAATCGAGCCCAATGGGACTGGCAAGCGGCAAGAGTTCGCGAGTGACAAACTCCTCCACCCAGGCCTCTTGTGCGGGGGACCAGTGGGCTCGCCGCAAAAATCGAATGCCGTGGGCTTCCAGCTCCGGCATGAGGATGTCATTTAAAATGCGATATTGTTGATCGACCAGCGCATGGGTTTGTTCACTGATTTTGGTCAGTATATCGGCCGTGTGCATGCCATCCGGCCCCGTGACCTCCCGGTCAAACACGATACGCTGCATCAACCCGGCAACCCGAATTTCAAAAAATTCATCCAAATTGGATGCCGAAATAAGGAGGTATTTAAGCCGTTCAAGCAGTGGGTGACGCAGGTCGAGCGCTTGAGCCAAAACCCGCTGGTTGAAGGCCAGGTTGCTCATTTCGCGGTTGATATAATACTCCGGCAGTTCCAGATCCTGAGCTTTATCGGTTTCCAGAGTGTCGATCGCGGTTGAGTGGGTGAGCAGGAGCTGTTCGGACATATCCATCATTCTGGCAAAAGGTCATGGTAAAAACACTATATGACACCTGCGTGACAGCGCCAACCGGGTACTCGCACCCTCGGCTTCGGGTGCGGTTTCACTCTGAGCGTTTTTGCGGTAGTGAGCGTCCAACGCGAATGGCTTCGTAGAGCGCAGCCAACAAAATCAGCGTGCCCCCCAAGAGAGTCGCAGCAGGTGGCCACTCATCCAGTAGCCAGGCCCCAAGCAATATTGCCAAGGGTGGCTGCAGGCAACTGATGAGAGCAATGGATTTTGCGCTTTGGACGCGCAGGCTGATGGAGATCAAGGTATGGCCGAGTGCAGTACTGACCAATCCCAAAATGAGCAATAGCTGCCAGTCCTGGCTGCTGGCCTCTGCCAGTTGGCTGAAGTTGGCGAGCGGCAGGGTGACGAGGATAATCACCAACAACTGATACGCCGTAATCGTCTGGCCCGACTCCGGGTGAAGGTAACGCTTTTGCAGCGTATTGCGCAGGCTCCAGCCAAAAGCAGAGACCAAACCAAAAAAAAGGCCCCAGACCGCTTGATCAGACAGCTGCCAGCTGGGCATCATCCAGGCGACGCCCACTATGACCAACCCTGCGGCGGCCAAGTCTGCCAGCGCCGGTCTGCGTTTATCCCAGGCGGCTTCCAAGAGTACGGTGATGACCGGAAAGCTGTAGTGCGCCAAGGTGCCAATGGCGATGGTCGATATCTGCATGGCGTGAAAAAAACTGCTCCAGTGAATCGCCATCAACAGGCCAACCAGCAGAATCGGGCCGGCGCTGCGGCTATTTTGCAGGCGAAACAGTGACCACTGTCGCGATAGGACAAATAGACTCGTCAAGGCCATTACGGCGATGCTGCACCTTACCCAGGTAATCGTAATGGCATCCAACTGTATCGCCTTGGACAGGACACCGTTGATGGCCAAAATAAAGGTGGCGCAATAGAGGGCCAATAGGCCCTTTTGGGGAGTTAACACAAGGTGTCAGCCTGGGCGTCTAGCCGAAAAGGATCGAGTCGAATGAGGTATAGCAGCGATCTACTCAATGAAACAGTCGCTGCAAAAGCTCACCATGAAGGGATGAGACGGTTTGCGTCTTTGCTGTTGCACCAAATGCCACCAAGGGTCCCGCGCGAGCACTTGCTGCATAGCGGCAAGTGGTTGAGTATCGATTCCCCAGCGGGCGGGGTTTAATCCGTGCACGCTCGCGTGTCCATTGAGGTTTTGCATCAATTGCTCCAGGGGCGTCAAGGCGGGAGCGATAATCTCGGTCACGGGATTGTCGACTGCGGCGAGCTTGGCGGCTGCCGCCAAGGCGTCATCCAGCCCACCGAGCTGATCGACCAATCCCAGTTCTTTCGCTTGCGCCCCAAGCCAGACGCGCCCTTCAGCCATAGCTGGCAGTGACTCCAGTGGCAGCTTGCGCGCTTGTGCCGTGATGGATAAAAACCGCGCATAAATGGCATCGACGCTGGCCTGTACCAAGGCCGCATTACGCTCGCTGAGCGGGCGATTGAGATGCAGCAGGTCGGCAGTCTCGGCTGTGGCTATGCCGTCGCTGGTCAAGCCCATTTTTTCAAAGGTTTTGGCGAGGCCGGGCATCAAACTGAAAACGCCAATCGAGCCGGTCAGCGTGGCTGGACTCGCCCAAATTTCAGTGCCAGCGGACGCGATCCAGTAGCCGCCAGACGCAGCCATGGACCCCATGGATACCACTACCGGTTTGCCTTGGTTTTTAGTCAGCAATAACGCCTGCCGGATGCGCTCTGACGCAAAGGCACTGCCGCCACCCGAGTCGATGCGGATGACCAACGCTTTAAAGCGCGGCTCGTTACGGACTTGATGGATAAGGGGCAGCAGGGTTTCATCGCCGATACTGCCGGCTTCGGCCTCGCCGTCACCAATAGTGCCGGTGGCTTCGATCAGCGCGATATTGCCAGGAGGGGGCGGCGTGAATTGGGTCATTGCCTGCCAGTAAACCGCACTCGTGATGGCTCGGGGTTGGTCTGGGTGTTCGGCGTCTGCGCCAAATTGCGCTATGAGCCATTCGCGCCTCTGCTGATCATCGCCGATCAAGTCCACCAGGTTTTCGCGGATAGCCAACTGGGCGCTGTCGCCTGCTTGGGTTTTGAGGCGCTCCGGCAATTCGGCGAGGAGGCGGTCAAGGCTGCCGGCTGGCAGTTGGCGCCGCGTTTCGACGCCCTCGCGGTACTGCTGCCAGAGCGAGTCCAACCAGACGCGATTATGGGCTTTGGCGGTGTCCGACATGCTGTCGCGTTCAAAGGGTTCAACAAACTCTTTGTAAGTACCCGCTTTAAAAATATGCATTTGAATGCCGAGTTTATCCAGCAGACCTTTTAAATAGGTGCGATAGAGGGCAAAACCCGTCAGGCCGACGGCGCCCATGTCGTGTAAAAACAGCTGCGTGGCATAGCTGCCCAATAAATACTGCTGCTGGCTCAGCAACTGGCCATAGGCCAGCACCGGCTTACCGGCCGATTTGAAGTCCTGCAGGGCCTGCCCCAGCTCGTCGATTTTGCTGATGCCGCCGCCGTCGAGATCGTCGAGCTTCAAAATGATGCCGGTTATGCGTGGGTCCTGTTTGGCTTCACGAATCAGTTTAATCAGGCTGTGTAAATGGGTTTCCGGCGCCTTGTGCTGGCCGGTGAGGCTGGCCAAGGGTGGCTGGAAACTCAACTGATCAACCAAGGTTCCGGAGGGCGCTATGAAAAGCGCGGTTTGGTCGGGCAGGGGTTTGGGCATGGCTGACCGAATAGCCAAAACCACTATCACCACCACGCCCAAAAACAGGAGGTTGCCGAGTAGGCTGCGCGTCCAGGTGATGGCTGTCCAGAGCCCGATAAGCAAGCGCTTGGGCCAGTGGCTAAAAGAACTCATAGAGGCGTCTCCGGTTGGGGTTGAACTGTGGTTTGCCCTGGGTGAGCTGGGCGAGGCAGTTGGTTGACTTGGGCCTTCAGCAAGCTGTGCGCAAACAGCATGGCGCATACGAATGTGCCGCTTGAGCAGATCGCCAAGCCCCAATTAAGCCAGTGGTGGGGGGCGAGCACCACCCCCTCGATACCCTTCAAAATGTACAAAAGCAGCACAAAACACAGCCACAACAGCGGGCGCCTTTTGCCTCGCACTATGGCGTGGCTGAACATCAAGAGTGGCGCCAGGCTCACGATCAAGCGGAATAGGCTGCCGGCAATAAAAAGCTGCTGCACCGCGAGAACCAGAATGAGCGAGGCCCAAAACAGCCATAAACCTTTCTGCCAGCGGCGCGCCAGGTGAAGCGGTGGTGTGAGCAGGGAGTCGATCGGCATAAAAAACCTGTTGGGAGTGATGGGCTTGATGTGGGGCTGTGTCAGCTTGGGGGCTCAGTCGCGCAGTCGCAGAGCCAGCCTGGCGATACGACTGCCGAGCGCCTGACACAGTCGGTTTTCGGCGGCGCTAAGCCCGGCGCCTGCGCTTTCGACATGCCCTGCGCCATAAGGGCTGCCGCCACCTTGAGTCTCGGCGAGTGCGGCCTCGCTATAGGGAATGCCGGCAATGATCATGCCGTGGTGTAACAACGGAAGGTACATGCTGAGCAGCGTGGACTCTTGACCGCCGTGTAAACTGTGGCTGGCGGTGAAGACACCCGCCGGTTTGCCGATCAGGCTGCCGTTCAGCCACTCGGCGCTGGTGCCGTCCCAAAAGTACTTTAAAGGAGCCGCCATGTTGCCAAAGCGCGTGGGGCTGCCAAGCACCAAGCCTTGACACAAAGCCAGATCCTGCAAACTGCAATAGGGAGGGCCCGATTCGGGTATAGCGCTCTCCTGAGATTGCAAACCCGCGACATCCACAACCCGAGGCACTGTGCGTACCCAGGCTTCGCAGCCTGGCACGCTGTTGACGCCTCGTGCCACCTGCTGTGCCAGCTGCTGGGTATGGCCCTTGGCGCTGTAATAAAGCACCAAAACCGGACAGGCGCTATGGCTGCCGGGCGCGCTTGTTGTGTCAGAGTGGGATGTTGTGCCAGGGGGCGATGTTGTGTCAGGGACAAAATTGTGTTGTGTCATGGGCTGAGCCAACCGGGTGAGGCTCGGCATTCTACCGATTTTTGAACGAAAAGGCTGGGTTGGGCTGGCCTTGGTGGGGGTGGTCACCGTATCGTAGCAGCTCCCATAATAATGACCGGGTTTAGGTTGAATCCTGCTAAGGAATACCGTCATGCGAGCACTTTGGTCGACCGTCCAGGCCTTGCCTGGCACCTTCTTGCGTTTTGCGCAGTGTTTTTGGGCAGATTACCGTGAAGCGGCTTGCCAGAAAAGCGCTGCAGCTCTGACCTACATGACGCTCTTTGCCCTGGTGCCCAGCCTAATGGTGATCTACTCCATCTTCTCGATGGTGCCGGCCTTTGAGGCGCCGGCGGCCCAGCTGCAAGGAGTCTTGTTTGCCAATTTATTGCCGGAGTCCAGTCGCTCTTTGCAGTTATATCTGGAGCGTTTTTCAGGGCAGGCGCGAAGCCTCACCTTGCCGGGTGTAGCCATGATGCTGATTACCGCGTTGATGATGCTGAACAACATCGAAAAAAACTTTAACACCCTCTGGGGTGTGAGCAATCCACGCCGCGGGCTGATCAAGTACTTGCGCTATTGGGCGGTGATCAGCATAGGGCCGGTTTTGCTTGCCATGACACTCGTCATGAGCACTTATGTGTTGTCGCTGAAACTCGCCTTCAATGCCGACCTGCCGAGCCCCGAATTTGTCGCTATGCGGCCTGGGTTGCTGGTGGCGGTGCCCTGGTTTTTTGACAGGGTTCCTTGGCTGCTGGAAATAGTTCCCTGGTTGCTGATGACGGGGGTTTTCACGCTCTTGTTTGTTGTGGTGCCCAATTGCCATGTCCCGTTGCGCTACGCCCTGTGGGGTGGTGCTGTTACGGCCTTGTGTTTTCAGTGGGTCAAAAAGTTCTTTGCCTGGTTTGTCGCCACCAGCAATTTTGAGTTGGTTTACGGTGTGTTTGCGGCAGTTCCCGTATTTTTGATTTGGTTGAATGTGTTGTGGATGATTGTGTTATCTGGCGCTGTGCTGGTGCGCACCCTGTCTGACAGGCGCTACCTGAAAAGCCCGCTGCGCAAAACGGATTTGGCCTTGGCGCTTGAGTGTTTGGCGCTGTTTTATCAGGCCCAAAAAACGGGCAGGCTTATTTCCGATGGCGATTGCCTGGGACTCGGGCTCGGGGTTGTGCAGTGGCATCAATTAAAACAGCAGTGGCAAAAGGCCCGTTGGCTGGTTGAAACGCCGGGGGGGGACTATGCGCTTTGCCGCAATTTGGCGCAGACGCGCCTTTGGGATCTTGCGTGTCTGTTGCGCATACCACTGAGTGATCTTGCTGCCGCCATGCCGGCGGATATGCCAGGCTGGCAAGGCGAGTTCGCCGCCCGCCGGGCCAAGCTGAGCGAGGCTGCTCTGACGCATTACGGGGTGCCTTTATCACAGCTCTTTGACGAAGCGGCTAATACTGGCAGCGATACCGAAGAAATACCCCATCGCGTGACCGGGTGACTTGCCGACTTTTGCCTATACTCAGGATATTTCTTCATGTGATGCTTTTTTATGTCTACGCCACTTCTGATTTGTGACGACTCTAGCATGGCGCGCAAGCAGGTGCAGCGCTCACTGCCGGCTGACTGGCCCGTTGAGATTACGTTTGCCAGCAATGGTCTTGAGGGGCTGGCAGCGATTCGGGCGGGTAAAGGCGAAATGACGCTGCTGGATCTCACTATGCCAGAGCTAGACGGCTTTGGCGTCATGGAGGCCATTCGCAAAGAGGATTTGAATGCAATGGTCATCGTCATCAGTGGCGATATTCAGCCACAAGCGCGCGAGCGGGTTCTGGCCTTGGGTGCCCTCGATTTTATTCAAAAACCCATTAACCCCGACAAGCTGCGCACGACGCTGGAAAAGTTCGGCTTGCTCTGATTTTTGTCATAGGTTTTGTCAATCAGGACTCATGCCTACTTTCAGTCGCGCCAATCTTCAGTAAGATGCGGCTTTTGGCGATAGCGGCTGCGTCGCCTGGCATTGCATCATTGAGGCGAAAAATACCCATGTTTGAATCCCTGTCGCGTCTGCCGGCCGACCCTATTTTAAATTTGATGACGCTCTATCGCGAGGATCCCCGCCCGGAAAAAGTCGATTTGGGCGTGGGCGTGTTTAAGGATGAGGCGGGTCTCACGCCGGTATTGCGCGCCGTGCGCGAGGCAGAGGCGCTGGTGCTCAGCCATCAGCTC
>JACCDR010719250.1_pt1 | contig 31782 bp, 35 predicted proteins | sample 7446431 | NCBI WGS metagenome assembly JACCDR01 (sample SAMN15323443, study PRJNA562643) | freshwater metagenome | isolation source: river surface water | place: USA:Blue River Watershed | collected 2017-08-17
CCGATTCATACAGACGTTGCGAAGTTTCCTCGAAAGCGACGATGGCCTCCGCAAGCCTGTCCTTTTGCTCCGCAAAGTCACGCCGTAGACGGATCGTGAGGCGGTTGCGCTCAATCTCCAGCTCGTTCTTGGAGCCTTCGAGCTTCTCTGCGGCTTCGAAGCGTTGCCGCAGCGATTCCACTTCGGACTCTAGTCGCCCCAGTTCGCCTTGCAGCTTGAGGAACTGTTCGAGTGCACCATGGCTCTTGAGAATGCCCAGGATTTCGCCACGCCGTTGGTCGAGCTGCGCTTTCTTGCTATCGCGCAGCTCGATCCGCAGCTTGGCAGCTTCGAGTTCGCTGGACAGATAGTCTTTTCGATTGCGCACCACCGATTCGTGAAAGCTCTTCACGTCCTCATAGCGGCGCTTGACCAAGCCAGGTAGCACGACGCCCGCTTCTTGATAGACCGCCTGGAGGTCTTCATGGTCTGGAGGAACCTCGGAGGCCAGCGCGATTTCCAGATCACGAATGGCCGAAAAGTCGATAGTGTTTGCGTTGGCCAACTCGTTGAGCTGGCGGGTCAACGTAGCGCTTTCGACTTCCAATTCCCGGTATTCTGGCAAGACTTGGAAAGTCTCAACTTCCGCGTGGAGCTTCTTGAGACGGGCTCCCTGAATGGTCAGCTCCGTGCGCAAGTCGGCGGCCTTGCCAATGACTGAACCGAACGCGCCGTTCCCTGCCGCCTTTTTCAGCTCCTCAAGGGTCTTTTCACGATCGCGAACAGCTTGCCAATCTCGTGCGATCTGCCAGTCCAATCCGAGCAGGAACATAAGCGCCATCTGCATGTCGCCGGTGCCCTGCATCGTGGCCTGTTTTTCCGGCGTCATGAAGGCGCCGCTCGCCTGTCGGCGCACAAAGTAGGCAAACAGCGACCGGAACGAAGGCGGCTTGCTACCTGCAGCTTCAAGGCTGCTCAGACCAAACATTTGTTCGCCGAGGTACGTGCACCACTCTGTCGCTGAAAACTTGACCTTCGCTGCTGGCGGGGCTGTTACGAAGATTTTGGCTTTGGAGCCACCGCTGCGCTCGACGACCGTGCGTTCCGACTTCAGATCGAAGTCCATGCCGAATGTGTGTTCCGCCAGCTCCGGGGTGCGGAAAATCGAGTCTGGACCAGCGTCGGCGCCAAGCAGAAAATGAACCAACTCAACGAAACTGGTTTTGCCGGCACGATTGCGTGTTTGCTTGGTGGTCGCCCCTTCGGTTTTTTGGGCTAGCAGCACATTCAGGCCGGGCTTCAGATCTCCAAGATTCTTGAAGCTGGGCATCGTGCTGAAGATGCGATGAATCACGCTGTCCTCCTTGCCACAAGGCCGCTTTCAAGTTCGATGGTTCCAAGGGCGTACAGGAGGTCAAGGGCGAGCAAGAACCAGTCATAGGTAATGCGCCGGGGCGTCGCCGCTAAACCGGCGTCAGGTCTGTTCAATTCTTCCCAAAGTGCCGAGACGGTCTTGGGATGTGCGAGGAACGTCAAAACATGCGCGCCGACGGTCAGTAGCGCACGATCCTGCGGCAGATGCTTGGATGGCAGGATCATGCAGCCCCCATCGCTTGAGCGTCTTCAAAAATCTCGCACTTGTCGAACAGGTATGCCAGCACGGCCAACACGGCTGCCTTGTGCGCGGGCGTGGTGTTAGCCATGCCCCCGGCCCATGCTTCGATGCGGCCGAATATCTCATCAGGATGGAGCTGAGGACTACCATCCCGCAGTCGCACGTATTCGTTCTTGAACGCCTCCGCGATCTGCTCGCCATAGGTAGGGTTTTTCCAGCTATTGAAGAACTGTGCAACGAGCGGTGACTTCTGCATGCCGATCTTTAGGAAGTCAGCGACAGCCTGAGAAAGGAGGTTTGCCTCGATCTTTCCGCGCGACACATCCTTCACTTCGCTCGTCGTGGGTACTGGCGTGATGCTGATATGAGTGAGCACAGCGGCCAGGTCGCTGAAGCCCAGATTGATGTTCGCTTCCATCGTTAGCGAGGGGCCAAACCAAGATTCAAGATCCTGAAGGCTCAACTGACGGAACGTCGCCAACATTTCTTCGTACCCACAATGCCCGATCCTGATCTTCGGATTGTCTTGCCTGAGTTTGGCCAGAGCTTCGATGATGTGGGGACCTAGACGCCCATCGGGTGCGTTGTGGACAAAGTTCCACTCATCGAAATATTTTTCCCAGTGCTCCTTGGCCCCCTCGAAGTCCTCGTTGATCTTCTTGGTGGCTTCAGCAGCGCTCATTTCATTCGGCGCGTAGATCTGGAACAGGATTCGCGCAGAAGGCAGATACCCATCGTTCTTTCGGTCTCCAACATTGCCCCAGGGCCGGCAAGCCATGAAATCGTTGGGATGGGCCTTCGACATCAGCTTCTCGAACAGGCGTTGAAACGCATCCCCCTTGGATTCCAAGAAGGCAATGCGGAAGTCCTTTTCGTAGTGGAGCTGCTGTATGCGATCCATTAGTTCAGGCCCGTGACTTATTGTTCTTGGATTTTCTCAAGCAATATCTCATGGCTTCTTGGTGTCCTGTTGGGACTGAGCGCGATTGATATCGAAGGGAATTGCTTTATCGGCCGCAATTCGAGTGAGTAATATTCGAATTGCGGCCGAAACAGACAGACCCATCCCTGCGAGCACATTCTTGGCTTCCTCTTTGATGTGCCCGTCAATCCGGGCGCGAACTACGTCGCTGCTGCTTGTCATCACTGTCTCGTGGCATGCTTGTAGCTACATTGTGCCCCATTCGCGCCTCAGCGTCACTGTCTCTATGGCAAGCGATGGGGCGTCCTAGTGTTGCGGCGCCAGGCTCACGTGTTGCGCCCCGCGCCGGGCACCATCCTGATCCTTGTCGCCCCTAAGGGTATGTGCACTGTGCTTGCACATTTGCAGTGTCAAAGGGGGCATGTAAGTCGGTCTTCGTTAATTCCGTGCCCTAGCCAATGCTGCAATCCAACCGCTTGATTCGTCCGCGCGTAACTCTTTGATCTGTATGGATCTGCATTGCGGCCTTTGCGGACTTCGGGCCAGTTCCAGGGAGCGAGGTTGGAGCGAGGAATGGCCAGGAGAGAGTGGAATGTGGCCCGGAACGGGCTGGAAGGCTGACTGGCGCAGTCCGCAGGCTTCCGCAGGAACCCCCAAGAACATGCGGGAACCGGCGCGATCAGGCAAGAAAAAACCCCAACCGAGAACGGTTGGGGTTTCATTATTGGTGGAGCCGGGGGGATTTGAACCCCCGTCCGTCAGCACGCCATCCTCGGCTCTACATGTTTAGGTCCGCTTATTGATTTAACCCTTCACAGCCCAGCGGGCAGGACGTGAAGTGCGATCCTGAAAGTTTTAGCGCCTTGGTACTAGGCATACCTCGGTGCGATCCAGTTCTATATGACAGTTAACATCGCGGTACTGGCACCTTGTCGTCAACCGCTAACCGCCTTAAGCGGCTAGAGCGTAAGAATCGTCGTTTGCGACTATTCAATTGCAGCTTTGGATTAAGGTGATTCGCTGCCATCACCACATGCACCTTGGACTTTGTTACCGGCGTCGAATCCAAATCGGCCCCGAAGCGTTTTGCGCTGGCGGCATTGTAAAGGATAATGCCGCCTTACAACAGCAAGGCGTTATCTATTCATCTAGAAAACTGCGCAAATGATCAGAGCGGCTAGGGTGCCGGAGTTTACGCAGGGCCTTGGCTTCAATTTGACGAATGCGCTCGCGCGTGACGTCAAATTGTTTGCCAACTTCTTCCAGCGTGTGGTCCGTACTCATATCGATACCAAAACGCATGCGAAGCACCTTGGCCTCCCGCGCGGTTAACCCGGCGAGGACGGCACGCGTGGACTCCATCAAGCCTTGAATGGTGGCTGATTCGATGGGGGAGGTGATAGAGGTGTCTTCGATGAAATCGCCGAGATGGGAGTCTTCATCATCGCCGATGGGGGTCTCCATACTGATGGGCTCTTTGGCAATTTTGAGCACCTTACGCACTTTATCTTCAGGCATCTCCATGCGCTCACCAAGTTCTTCGGGCGTTGGTTCGCGGCCCATCTCTTGCAGCATTTGGCGGCTGATGCGATTGAGTTTGTTAATGGTCTCAATCATGTGCACGGGGATACGAATGGTGCGGGCTTGGTCGGCAATCGAGCGGGTGATCGCTTGACGAATCCACCAGGTGGCGTAGGTGGAAAATTTATAGCCACGACGGTATTCAAATTTATCGACCGCTTTCATGAGGCCGATATTGCCCTCTTGAATCAAATCCAGAAATTGCAGCCCGCGATTGGTGTATTTTTTCGCAATGGAAATAACCAGCCGCAGGTTGGCTTCAACCATTTCTTTTTTGGCGCGCCTGGCTCGCGCATCGCCAAGCGACATACGACGGTTAATGTCTTTGATGGCGCTGAGTTCCAAGCCCACCTGCTGTTCGATGCTGAGCAGGGTTTCTTGCAATTTGACGATGGTATCGACGACATTGCGCAGGCTGTCTGAGTAGTCGCGTTTTTTCTTGATAATGGCGGGAATCCAATCCATGTTGGTTTCATTGCCGGGAAACTCTTTGATGAACGTTTTGCGAGGCATTTTTCCGTAGCGCACGCATTGCATCATGAGGTCGCGCTCAGTGTGGCGAATTTGTTGCAATAGGTCGCGCGCATTGCCATAGAGCGGGTCAAACTGGCGAGGCGGTAATTTGAAAAAACGGAAGATAGAGCCGACATCTTCGAGCGCGGCGCCGGCTTCTTTGCTCATTCTGCCCTTGGCGGCGATGATATCGTCGGCCTTTTCAAGCGCCTCTTTCAGCGCGGTAAAACGCTGGCGCGCTTCTTCGGGGTCTATGCCGGATTCGGTCTCGTCTTCTTCGCTCGCTTCGCCTGCAGCCTCTTCCTCTTCCTCTGGAACATCGGCGACAACGGCTGCGTCTGTTTTGGGTTGAAAGTCTTCTGTTTCGGGCGGTACAGGATCTTCAGCGATATCCAGCCAGCCGCTGATCACGTCATTCAGGCGGCGCTCGCCCTTTTCGACCAGGGCATATTCGTTAAGCAGCGTTTTCACCGTGCCGGGCCAGTAGGCGAGGGCGTGCATGAGTTCGCGCAACCCTTCTTCGATACGCTTGGCGATAACGATTTCACCTTCGCGGGTCAGAAGTTCCACTGTGCCCATCTCGCGCATGTACATGCGGACAGGGTCTGTGGTGCGACCGACCTCGGTTTCAACCGCGGCCAGAGCGGCGGCGGCCTCTGCGGCGGCGATTTCATCCGTGGCGTTATCGTTGTCATTCATCAACAACTCATCGGCATCCGGCGCCACTTCATAGACGCGGATCCCCATGTCATTGATCATCTGAATCACTTCTTCAACCTGTTCGGGATCGGAAATGTCTTCAGGTAGGTGATCATTGACCTCATCGTAGGTCAAATAACCTTGTTCGCGACCACGGTTGATCAGGTCTTTAATTCGCGATTGGCTGTTTTCGTCGCTCATTCACGCATCCGTTTTGGCAGGGTTAAAGAATAAAAGGGCAGCCGGACAGTATAACCCAAGACACACCTTGCTAGCCGGCTTCAGTGCGCCTTGTCGGCAAGATTAGAGGTCGCCCATGTGGCGCCCAACGATTTGCAGTAGCGCCTTAAAGACCTTGGGGTTGCCGCACACAATATGGCCGAAGTCCATGTGGCTGTTGCCCCCTTTAAAATCGCTGACGAGACCGCCCGCTTCTTTGATCAAGAGGACGCCGGCAGCCATGTCCCAGGGTTTTAAGTTCATTTCCCAAAATCCGTCAAAACGGCCGGCCGCCACATAGGCCAAGTCGAGTGCGGCTGAGCCGGCTCGGCGAATGCCCGCTGTTTTACTGGCGACATCTTTTAGGCAATTGAGATACTCGTCGATGTGCTCCAGGGCAAAACCATTGAAAGGAACGCCAGTGCCAATCAAGGCGCCGTCCAGGCTTTTGCGCTCGGTCACACGCAAACGGCGCCCGTTCAGAGCGGCGCCTTTGCCTCGGCTTGCGGTAAATTCCTCGCGCTTCATGGGGTCAATCACAACCGCGTGCTGGAGTTGACCTTTATAAGTGCAAGCCAAGGACACAGCGCAATGCGGTATGCCGTGAATGAAATTGGTGGTGCCGTCGAGGGGGTCAATGATCCAGCTGTAATCGCTTTGGCTGTTGCCACTGGCGCCCGATTCTTCGCCGACAAAGTGGTGTCCTGGGTAGGCTTTTTTCAAGTGGTAGACGATCTCGGCTTCCGCTTTACGATCAATGTCGCTGACAAAATCGTTTTGACCTTTGGCTTCGATGCGCAGAGTGTCGAGCCGGTCAAACGCCATTTCGATGATCTCAGCCGCTTTACGGGCAGCGTTAAGTGCCACATTTAACATAGGTTCCATAACTACAACCCACAGCACCCTCAGGTGCCCTGTAATAAAAAGGGCGGGATTATACCAGCAGCCTTCGGGAGTTGCTCGGCGACTTTTGGTGCTTTTGGCAATCAGCCAGCCGTGCCGGGTGCCCGACTGCATTGACCTGACGTCAAACCGCATTTATTTTTACGTGTTTCGTTTTTACTCGCCGGTGTTACTGCTACACTTCGCTAGGTAACATAATGTTGTCGGTAGCAGCATTTTTTAGGTAGCACCATGCTCTTGGGGGTTGCTCCCAGGGTGACGATAGACTCGACGGAGGACGGATATGATGATCATGCGCAATGTGAATTTACCGGATAATCAGCCCGCAGAGGCGGTTGACTCAACAGTATTTAAGTCCCTGACCAGAGACGTGACAGCAGTCTTGGCGGGCATCTTGATGGTGGTGTCAGTCTCGGCGGAGCCGGTTGCGGATTCGGCGTCTCTTAGCCTTGAGGTGGCGCAGCGTATCATTGACGATTATCAGTCGCTGCGCCGCGAGTGCACTCTCGGCGACTATGACGCGCGCCGGGTATGTGTGAGCGAGCTGAGTAAGGCAACTCCTGTCTATCGCCAAGCCAAGGATACGATCGAGCGCCTAGGGGCGCCGTCTGCGCGCGCTTTGACACAAAAATAGTGTATGAGCGGTATGGTTTGCCGTTTTTGTCGGGGTGCTGGCTGAGGCTGGGCTAGAATCAGATCTATTGCACCCTATGACTCTACCAGGAGGCGTCATGGAAGAAAGACGACGTTTTAGTCGCACCTCTGCGGATATTCGTGTGGAATTGTCACACCCGTCCTTTGGGACCTTGATTGGCGTCACGCGCGATATTTCGGATGGCGGTGCTCAGGTCGTGCTAGACAGCAGTCAATCGCCGCCGGTGGGCACGGTTGTGCAGGTGCTGTTTAAGCGGGTGGTAGGTGTTTTGAACGCCGATCCGGTGGCCATGAAGGTGGTCCACAGTCATAAAAATGTGCTGGGCTTGATGTTCGTCAGCCGCTAGCGGGTTCAGTTGGGGTTCACGCCTCAGGTCTAAAGTACGCCAAGCACTCTTGTATGGTGCCGTAGGCTAGGTAGAATGCCTTGCCGTTTATCTTTCATTCTTGAGGACACCTCCATGCGCAAACTGGGCATAGCTGTTTTAGCTCTTTCATTAGCCGCCTGTACATCACTCGACCCTTACTCGGGCGATAAAAAAGTGAACAACACCTCCAAAGGCGCAGGCATTGGCGCTATCGCGGGTGCCGTTATTGGCGCTGCAACAGCCGGTAAAGGCAATAAAGACCGCGCTATTTTAACGGGCGCTGCCGCTGGTGCTGCCGCTGGAGGCGGGATTGGTTACTACATGGACCGCCAAGAAAAAGCCTTGCGCGACAAGTTGGTAGGCTCAGGTGTGCAAGTTAAGCGTGAAGGCGACAACCTGCGCTTGATCATGCCCGGCAACATCACATTCGAAACCAATAGCGCCGATATCCGTGGCGGCTTTTATGATGTGTTGGATTCTGTGGTGTTGGTGCTGAAAGAATTTAAAGACACCTCCATTGTTGTGGCCGGTCACACCGACAGTGTCGGTGGCGATAGCTTCAACCAAACCTTGAGTGAGCGTCGTGCTTATAGTGTTAAAAACTACTTAACAAGTGGAGGCATTCCCTCAGGCCGTGTTCAGGCGACTGGCTTTGGTAAGCGCTATCCGATCGCCAGCAATGACACCGCACAAGGTCGCGAGCAAAACCGTCGGGTTGAGTTAGAATTGCAACCCTTGCGTTAATCGCGGTGTGATCGCGAGATGCCTTGGGTTAGCGCCCAAGGCATTTTTTTTAGGGCAATAGGGTTTGATTTTGGCGAAGTATTTTTAGGAAGAAGGCGTTTTATCGTGAGTCATGACACTCTATTTAGCGATACCTTGCTTGGCCACAGGCGGCTGAGTCTCGTGGCTTGTATCAGCAGGTGTTTTTGTCGCCTCGCGCCTGTCGCGTTGGTTTGCGGCTTACTCTGTTCGGGCGCTTGCGCCTCGCAGGCGCCTCAATCGGCTGGCCGTGTCGCCTCTGAGCAGGACCCGTGGGAGCCTGTGAACCGTGCTGTTTTCCGGTTTAATGACGCGCTGGATCGCTGGGTGGCGCGTCCGACGGCCAAAGCTTACCGTTTTGTTGCGCCGGCATTCGTTGAGCGAGGTGTTGGCAATTTCTTTAGCAATCTCGATCACCTCGGCAGCAGTCTCAACCAGCTGTTGCAGGGTAAGCCCAAGGCAGCGGGATATGATGCCGGGCGTTTCGCCTTAAATTCCTTGGCGGGTCTCGGTGGTTTGGTGGATGTGGCCTCGGCTGCGGGCCTCGAAAAGCGTGAGCTGGAAGATTTTGGCCAAACGTTGGAAGTCTGGGGTCTGGGGCCTGGGCCCTATGTGATGCTGCCGATTCTGGGGCCCTCAACACTGACAAGTGCTTTGGCCTTGCCGCTTGATTACCTTGCAAACCCTGTGTCAAACCCCTACATGAACGAGTTGCACGATAGGGAGCGCTACGGCTTAACAGCGCTGTCGCTAATTGATACCCGCGCCAGTTTGCTGGATTCCGAAGGTTTGGTCACAGGCGATAAGTATCTTTTTTATCGCGAAGCTTACTTACAGAATCATGCATTTAAAGTGAAAGATGGCGAGGTGACTGACGACTTTGGCGGCGATCTGGACGATTTTTAAATCGAGAATGTGAATGGCTTTCAAAATCGCGGTATTGAGTGACTCCACGCCTTTCTTTAATGCGGTGGAGCAAGCCTTCGAGCCGCTTCCGTTTAGTGTCATCCGCATAGTGCTCAACCCTTGTTTGGCGGCTGAGCAGGAGTTTGATTCCGCCGTGTTTGCTGGGCTGAAGCTGGCGGAGATATCCTTAATCATTACAGGCTTCTGGGCACACTGGGTTGATCCGCATAACTTAGCCTGTGTTCAGCTCGCTGAGTTGACTGCCGAGATGTGTCGGCAGCACAAGATTCCGCAAATTGCGCTCTCGTCTTATGCCGTATTGGGTCACCAAGCGGGGGACTGGACAGAAACTCTGCCGCCCGCTCCCGACAGCCCTCTCGGTTTGGCGTGGCTCGCGGCAGAGCAGGCTTGGCTTACTTCGCCGCCGACGCTGATTTTGCGTATGCCCTGGTGGTTGCATAGCCCTTATTCGGAATACCCCGAAGCGGGCCTGCTTCACTTGCTGTGTCGGCGATTGTTGGGCTCTGAGCCGGTAGATGTGTCAGAAACAGCCATGGGCAACATTATCAGCTGGGCGGAGTTGGCGCGTTATCTCGCCGCCATGGCGCAGCAAATCTTGTGTGGAGCCAATAACTGGGGGGTATTTCATGTCCACGCCAGCGACAGCTGTAGCGAAGCGGAGCTGGCCGACTCGCTGGCACGCCTCTTGCGCCATGAGGGTTTTGCCCCGAATACACTCTCGGTGATTAAGGGGCCGGCTTGCATAGTGCCGGGCGCAGCGCCTCTCGTGGGTAGGCGCTGTACCGATAATTTCGGCATTCAGCCGCGCAGTTTTCGCCTGGGGTTAAAGAGCCATGTGCAGCGTTGGCTGCAAGAGCAAGGGTTATTGGGAACTCAGCCGTAAAGGGCTGGCCTCGTGGTGGGGCTTGTTTTCTCTCACAGACAAGTCTTCTCTCACAGACAAGTCTTCGCTCACAGGCAATTTTCAGGTTTGGGCAGGCCCGCGAGCTTAGCGCCGATTTTGGCGGGGCTGCCTGGAAAGAGCGCCAATAAATACAGGCTGTTTCCCTTGTCGCTGCCGAGCCTGTTGGCGACATACTTCACCAGCGGCCGCATGGCGGGCGCCACCTCGTAAGTCGCATAAAACTCACGTAAACACCCTAGTAATTCCCAATGCGCCTCAGTGAGTCTAATACCTTCTTGCGCAGCCAAAGCGGATGCAATGTCAGGCGTCCAACTGCGGTAATCGCATAAAAATCCCTGTGCATCCAGCGCTATGTCAAGCTGTGGTGCTACGTTAAGCTGTGGTGCTACGTCAAACTGTGGCGGTTGAGTCACAGGTTACTCCGCGGCGGCGTCAGGGGTGTCACGTAAAAAAACATATTGCGTGGCGCTACTGTGCTGCGGGGCAAAACGGTAGCCACCATACGTAAAGTCCTGTAGCTGTTCGGCCCGACTGAGTCGGTTTTTTACGATAAAACGAGCCATCATGCCGCGCGCTTTTTTGGCGTAAAAACTGATGATTTTATACTGATCGTTTTTGCGATCTTTAAACACCGGCTCGACGATAGGCGCTTTCAGTGCGGTGAGTTTGACGACCTTGGCATACTCGCTGGAGGCGAGGTTGATCAGGGTGGATTGCGGCTGATCGAGTCGCGCCTGCACCTGCTCTGTGACCCAGCCAACCCAGTGTGCATAGAGATTCTTGGCGTCGCCAATGGCGAGTGAGGCGCCCATTTCCAGCCGATAAGGCAAGATGCCATCCAGCGGGCGCAAGAGCCCATATAAGCCCGACAAAATTCCAAGATGTGCTTGAGCGAAGGCCCAATCAGCACCCTGCCAGTCGGCCGCCTCAAGTCCTTGATAAACGTCGCCATTAAATAACAATGCCGCCGGCTGGCCAGCTTGGGTGTGAAGCGCCGGCGTCCAGGCTTGGTTGCGCAGGTAATTTAACTGGCTCAATTTGTCCGAAAGCTGCATCAGCTTGGCGATATCCTGCGGTGCCAGCGTTTTTAAACTCGACATCACGCGCTCGGCCCCGGCGAGCCCCAGGGGGCTTGTTGAGGTTGCACCTGTTGGCCAGGCAGCATGGTCGTTGAGGTTTTTGGCCGGCGATAACAATACAAAAAGGGACATGCTGTGCTCTAGGTCGGGGTTAAACGGCACTGCCATCCAAGGAGTTTGAGCCCTCGGGCGAGATAAGGCGCAAAATAAGGCGACAGTGGCGGGCGGGTGCGGTATGAGAGTTTGCCGCCTAGTTTACCTGAGTTGATTTTGTCTGTGCTAAGGCTGCTCCCGAGGTTTGCTGCCGAGGTCTTTTTGATTGCCCGAAACCCTGTGCCTCGGTAGACTTCGCGCCTTTTTTGAGGTCACTTGTGTGAAACACGCGATAGATCCTGTGGCACCCTTGGCGGGCGCTGAGCGCGTTCGTTTTGTGCTCGTCAATACTAGCCATCCTGGCAATATCGGTTCGGCGGCCCGCGCCATTAAAACTATGGGTTTTGGTCGCTTGGTGCTGGTGGCGCCGACACACTTCCCCCACGAAGAGGCCGATTGGCTGGCCGCTGGCGCTCAGGACATTCTGGCCAATGCCTGTGTGGTGCCGACACTCGATGACGCCATAGCGGATTGCCACTATGTGGTGGGCACCAGTGCGCGTGGTCGCCGTATCCCGTGGCCACTTCAAACGCCGCGTGAAAGTGGGGATCTGGCCTGGGCTGAGGTGGGCCAAGGGCACGAGGTGGCTTTTGTGTTCGGCCGCGAAGACCGTGGCCTGACCAACGATGAACTGCAGCGCTGTCACGCCCATGTGCATATTCCCGCGAATCCCGAATACAGCGCGCTGAATATCGCCATGGCACTGCAAGTGGTGGCCTATGAAGTCCGCATGAGCGCTTTGGCGGCTCTGGCCGGTGGCGCCGTGTCATTACACGAATGGGATATGCCGCCGGCAACCGATGCGGATATGGAGCGGCTTTATGTCCATTGGTTGTCGGTTATGACGGAAATTGGCTTTTTGGATCCTGAGAATCCCAAGCAGATGCCCACGCGCCTGCGCCGCTTGTTTGGCCGCATCCGGCCTGATCAGATGGAAGTGAATATTCTGCGAGGTTTTCTCACGACCGTGGCGTCGAGGCGCTCAGTCGAGTCAGCCCCCAAATCGTGTTAACGGGGTCAGTGCACTGGCGCAGCCTAACCGCTGCGATAGCTGCCCGAGGATCACGAGCCGGGGGTTAATAGTTGACTAAAATAGTCGGGTATTGAATAATCGTCGGCGCCGCGACCTGTCGGCATCGACCACGAGACCTCTATGCGACTGACCACCAAGGGCCGTTATGCGGTGACGGCTATGCTCGATCTCGCGCTCAATAGCGCAGAAGGTCCGGTGAGCCTTGCGGATATTTCGGCGCGCCAAGCGATTTCCCTGTCCTATCTTGAGCAGTTGTTTTCCAGGCTGCGCCAGCATGAGTTGGTGCAAAGCGTGCGAGGCCCCGGCGGTGGTTACCGGCTGAAACGGGCTTTGGACTCGATTTTTGTGGCGCAAATCATCGATGCGGTCAATGAGTCGGTCGATGCCACTTCCTGCGGAGGCAAAGGCAATTGCCACCAGGGTGAAGTCTGCTTGACCCACCACCTCTGGGAGGATTTAAGCCAGCAGATTCACATCTTTTTGAATCAAATCAGCTTGGCTGATCTGGTTGCCAAACGGCAGCGGCTGGTGGGCACCTATTCGGTGCCGCACCATCTGGTTCACGATAGTCTTGAGCGACCGCTGCAGTTTGCGGATCTGTCGGCCAATGAGTAATGCGTCAGTGTGGGTTTGCGGGTGTGTTTCGCCCGTCCTGCCAACGCCAGACCTTTTTGTAACGCGGTATCTAACGCCTGTGATGTAACGAGTGTGATGTGAAGCCCGGTCAACCCCTGTATTTTGATTATGCCGCGACCACGCCTGTTGATGAAACCGTGGCGGCGGCCATGATGACATGCCTCACCCGCGATGGCACCTTTGCCAACCCGGCGTCGCGTTCGCATTTTTACGGCTGGCAGGCGGAAGCCTTGGTCGAGCAGGCTCGTGGTCAGCTTGCCCGTCTCATAAACGCTGACCCGCGTGCGATTGTGTGGACAAGCGGTGCAACCGAATCCAATAACCTAGCTATTAAAGGGCTTGCCGCCTTGGCGGAGCCGGGCAGGCGGCATCTGGTGACCAGTGCGCTTGAGCACAAGGCGACCTTGGACCCTCTGCGCCAATTGCAGACGCAAGGTTTTGAGATCACGTATGTGGCTCCCTCGCCCGATGGCAGCCTGTCACCCCAGGCCGTGGCCGAGGCTCTGAGGGCCGATACCCTGATGGTGGCCTTGATGCAGGTGAATAATGAGCTGGGCAGCCTCACGGATATTGCGGCTATAGCAAACCTCTGTAAACCCAGAGGCATTCACCTGCACGTCGATGCAGCGCAGAGTCTCGGCAAAATTCCAGTCGATGTTCAAGCGCTGGGCGCCCAGACGCTGTCGCTGTCAGCGCACAAGTTTTATGGCCCCAAAGGGGTTGGGGCCTTGTATGTGCAGCGAGATCCGGAGGTCAAACTGGCCGCCCAGATTCAGGGTGGGGGTCACCAGCGCGGTTTGCGATCCGGCACCTTGCCGACCCATCAGCTGGTAGGGCTAGGAGCGGCCGCAGCCGAGGTGGCTCGGCGTTTGACAAGCGACAGCGAACATATTGCGGCCATTAGCCAGCGATTTTTGCAGGGGCTAGACCAGATTGAAGGTGTTAAACGTAATGGTTCGGGATTGGGTGCCATTGTCAACATTCAGGTTGACGGAGTTGATGGGGAACTATTACTCGCCGCCTTGCCGCAACTGGCGCTCTCAACCGGGTCAGCCTGTACCTCAGCCAGCCTTGAGCCGTCGCACGTCTTGACGGCTTTGGGTGTGCCAAAGCCGTTGGCGCAGTCGTCCTTACGGTTTAGTTTTGGTCGCTACACAGAGGCCAATGATATTGATGTTGCGCTCGAGCACCTATCGCGCGCCATTACCACCTTGCGCGCGCGGCGCGTCTCCCGTTTTTGAAGGTATGGGTATGAGCCAAGATTCTCTCGATCGCGCTATAGCGCAAGAATACCGCGCCGGTTTTGTTACCGATATTGATGCCGAAACGCTGCCGCCTGGCTTACATGAATCGGTTATTCGCTTTATTTCCGCGAAAAAAGGCGAACCCGATTGGCTGCTCGCCTGGCGCTTGAAGGCCTATGCCGATTGGCAGTCGATGCCGCTGCCAGATTGGGCGGCGTTAAAGATTCCGCCGATCGATTTTAATGCGTCTTCTTATTATTCAGCTCCCAAAAGCTTGGCCAATAAACCCAAAAGTTTGGATGAGGTAGACCCGGAATTAATCGCTACCTACAACAAACTCGGTATACCTCTGCATGAGCAACAAATGCTGGCCGGTGTGGCCGTGGATGCGGTATTTGACTCGGTCTCCGTCACGACGACCTTCCGCGAAAAACTTAAAGAAGCGGGCGTGATTTTTTGTCCCTTGTCCGAGGCGGTGCATAGCCACCCGGAGCTGGTCAAAACCTATTTGGGCTCTGTGGTGCCGGTCAAAGACAATTTTTATTCGGCATTAAACTCTGCGGTATTTAGTGAAGGTTCCTTTGTTTATATTCCAAAGGGTGTCAAGTGCCCCATGGAGCTCAGCACCTATTTTCGTATCAATGAAGCCAAAACCGGCCAATTTGAACGCACGCTGATCATTGCGGACGAAGGCAGTGACGTGAGTTATTTGGAGGGCTGCACGGCGCCCATGCGCGATGAGAATCAGCTACATGCGGCGGTGGTTGAGCTGGTGGCGCTCGATAGAGCCAAAATTAAATATTCGACAGTGCAAAACTGGTACCCCGGTGATGCTGAGGGCAGGGGAGGCATCTACAACTTTGTGACCAAGCGCGGCATTGCGCACCACTATGCGCATATTTCCTGGACGCAAGTTGAAACCGGCTCGGCGATTACCTGGAAATACCCGAGTTGTATTTTAAAAGGCGACCATAGCGTGGGGGAATTTTATTCGGTGGCGCTCACCAACCATTACCAACAAGCCGATACCGGCACCAAAATGATTCACCTGGGTAAACATACCCGCTCGACCATTATCAGCAAAGGGATCTCCGCCGGTAAAAGCAGTAACGCCTATCGCGGCCTGGTGCGTTTTAACGCCGGCGCCGAGGGCGCACGCAATTTTACTCAGTGTGATTCGCTGTTAATCGGCAGCCAGTGCTCGGCCCACACCTTCCCTTATATTGAAAGCAAAAACCCGCGCGCGCGCCTCGAGCACGAAGCCACCACGAGCAAGGTGAGTGAGGATCAGCTGTATTTGTGCCAACAGCGAGGGCTTGACCCGGAAAAAGCCGTCTCCATGATTGTCAACGGTTTTTGCAAAGAGGTGTTTAAAGAATTGCCGATGGAATTTGCCGTAGAAGCCGGAAAATTATTAGAAATCAGCCTTGAAGGCTCAGTCGGTTAAGAGGTCATCATGTTACAGATTAAAAATTTACACGCGACGGTCGCGGAAAAACCCATTTTAAATGGCCTGAATTTAACCGTTAAACCCGGCGAAGTGCACGCCATCATGGGCCCGAATGGTGCAGGTAAGAGCACGCTTGGCCATGTGTTGTCTGGGCGTGACGGTTATAGCGTCACGCAAGGGGAGGTGCAGTTTCACGGCAGCGACTTGTTGCAGGACAGCATCGAGGCGCGTGCGCGGCGCGGCTTGTTTTTAGCCTTTCAATACCCGGTGGAAATTCCAGGCGTTAGCAATATGGAATTTTTAAAAGCGGCTTGTGAAGCGGTGCGTGGCGCCCGCGATCTGCCCGTTTGGGATACCGTGACCTTTATGAAAAAAGCGCGCGAAGCCTGCCAGGCCGTGAAGCTGGATCCACAATTTTTAAAACGCGGCGTCAATGAGGGGTTTTCCGGCGGAGAGAAAAAGCGCAACGAGATCATGCAGATGCTCCTGATGGAGCCTTGCCTCGCGATTCTCGATGAGACGGATTCGGGCCTCGATGTCGATTCGTTGCAGGTGGTGGCAGAAGGCGTTAATGCCTTTCGGCGCGCCGATCGCAGTGTGATATTAGTCACGCATTATCAGCGGTTGCTGGACTACATAGTGCCAGATCAGGTGCATGTATTGGCCGGTGGCCGCATCGTCAAAAGCGGCGATAAAACCTTGGCGCACGAGATCGAGGCCAAAGGTTATGGCTGGTTGCTGGGTGAGGCCGAGGCATGAGTGACTGGACGGCTCTTGAAGCGGCGCTGGTTGGAACGGCTGCCACTGCCTGGCACCTGAGTGCAAGGCATCAGTTTGCGACCTTGGCCAAACCCCATCGCCAAGCCGAAGACTGGCGCCCCTTGCCCGTTGCCAAGTTGCAGCCCGCTCTTTGGGAAACGCCCAGCCTCGGCCAGCAGGCGAGATCCGCGCAGCAGGTCGATAGTCGCAGCGCCATGATCGCGTTTCTCGATCAACCACTCTTTGCCGCGCCGGCTTGCCGTCTGGTGTTCTGCGATGGTTATCTGGATACCGACTTGTCGACCCCTGAGGCGCAGTTCCCGGCTGGCTTGCGCCTGGTGCCCTGGGATCTGTCTGCTGATGCCGACGCGCCTTGTGGTTATTGGGATGGGCTCAATGCGGCGGCACTGCAACCGGCCAGTGCCTGGCAGCTACACCTGGCTGCTGGCGTGCAACTGGTACAACCGGTGCAAATTCTCTATTGGGTCTCTGGTGCGACCCCCGGCTACCAACAATGCCGATTGCGCTGGGTACAGGGGGAGGCCAGTTCAGCCCAATTACTTGAGGTGTCGGCCAGCCTTGCGGCTAGTCCCCTGCCCGGAATTCTCAATCAGGTGACGGAGTTACAGCTGGCAGACTCTGCCCGCTGCGACCATTTAGTGATCGCGCGTGGCAAAACCCAGAGTTGGCATTTTTGGCTGCGGCGGGCGCGTCTCGCCCAGCAAGCGCAGTTGTCGAGTTGGCTAGTCGCTTGGGATTGCAGTTACAGGCGCTGCGAATGGTTAACCGAGTGTATCGGCGAGCGAGCCTCTTACCAAGGCCATGCCGTTTATGCGCCAACAGGCAAAGAGCGCTTTGGTTTGTTCAGTCGCACTCACCACCAGGCGCCTGAGTGTCAAAGCGCATCCTGTGTGCGCGGATTGGTCGCCGGTGAGGCGCGTGCGGCCTTTCGTGGCGCTATCGCGATTGCTGAGTCTGGCCAACAAACCGAGGCCGATTTAAGCGTCAAACACCTGCTGTTGAGCGAGAATGCGGAAGTTTTTGCCAAACCAGAGTTGACCATTTTTGCTGACGACGTGAAATGTAGCCACGGCGCAACCCTGGCCGCGCTCGATGCCGATGCACTGCATTATTTGCGCGCACGGGGTATTGATGCCGCTAAGGCTTCGCGGCTATTGAGCCTGGCCTTTGCACAGGCGCCACTGGCACAAGTGCCCGCACTTTGGCGACAGCCGCTGTTAGACCAATTACAAATGCATTTGGCCGAGCTGGGTTTAGCGCAGGTGGCTTTAGCAACGGGGCACAGCCTATGAACCCGTCGAGTCATTCCCTGGGTATCGATAATGGCCAAGCGCTAGAGCCAAAACCCTTTGCACGCAACCCGGAGGCCTGGCGGTCGGTCTTTCCCATACTGAGTCAGTCGTTGCCGGGCGGGCCACTCGTCTATCTCGACAGCGCGGCCACCACTCAAAAGCCTCAGTCGGTTCTTGACGCCATAGCTCACTACTATCGCTTCGATAATGCCAATGTCCATCGGGGCGCCCATACCCTGGCCGACCGCGCCACACAGGGCTTTGAAGCGGCGCGGGACAAAGTCGCCAACTTTATCGCCAGCCCCGGCCGCGAACAGATCATTTTTACCAAAGGCGCGACCGAGGCTCTCAATCTTGTCGCCTACAGCTATGGCGGATCTGTGCTGAAAGCCCGCGATCGCATTTTGATCTCAAGCCTTGAGCACCACGCCAATATAGTGCCCTGGCAGCTGATTGCCGCTAAAACCGGCGCCGAAATCGTGCCGATTCCGCTGTTGCCTTCCGGCGATTTGGATTTGGCGTTTTACGCTCAGGCCCTGGCGCAAGGGGCGAAAATTCTGGCTCTGACCCAGGTATCAAACGCACTGGGCACTGTGAATCCCATTGCCGAGATGATTCAACAAGCTCGCGCAGCGGGCGTCACGACTGTCATCGATGGGTCGCAAGCGGTGGCGCATCTTCCGGTGGATGTGCAGGCGCTGGGGTGCGATTTTTATGTGTTTAGTGGTCATAAACTCTATGCTCCGACCGGTATTGGTGTGCTCTGGGGACGGCGCGAGCTGCTTGAGGCCATGCCACCTTGGCAATCCGGTGGTGAAATGATTGAGCAGGTGAGCTTTGCAGGCACCACCTTTAATCAGTTACCGTTTAAATTTGAAGCGGGCACGCCCCATATTGAAGGGGTGATTGGCCTTGGGGCTGCGGTGGATTTTATCCGTTCGCTGGATGCTGATGTCTTGCATGCACACGAGACCAACCTCATGCGTTACTTGCAAACGCGCGCCCAAGAGGTTCCGGGTTTGCAGCCTCTCGCCAATCCGCGCTGCCAGATCGGGGCTTTCAGTTTTTTACTGGAGGCTGCTCACCCGTCGGATGTTGGTGTTCTGCTGGATCAACAAGGTATCGCGGTGCGAACCGGGCATCATTGTGCTCAGCCCCTGATGGCCGCTTTGCGGGTGCCGGGTACGGTGCGGGCATCGCTTGCGCTCTATAACCAACCGGCGGACATCGATGCGTTGATTGAGGGGCTGCTTCGGGTGCGCGCCCTCTTATGTTGAAATTCGCGACCGAGTGTTTTGGGCGCCGGCCCTCTGCCGCGCTCTCACCTGTCTATCTCAATACCACTATTACAACCGACTAACATCACAACCGGCTAACGAGGCTGAGGTTATTATGGTGCAACAATACAGTCCTGCCGCTGAGCAGAGCCCGCTTTTGGCGATGCCACCGTCCGATGTCAATCAGATTGAGATTTCGCCCGAGGCGGAAGCTCACTTCGCCAAGATGCTGGCCCGATCGGGCAAGTCGGCGTTACGGCTGTCCTTAAAAGAGGCCGGCTGCACCGGCTTTAAATACCTGTTCAGTGAAGTGGATGCCGCCGAGCCGCTCGACCTGGTCAAATCCACCCCCCAAGGGTTGCAGGTCTATATCGATTCGCGCTATTGGTCGGCTTTGGCGGGGACGCGTTTTGCGATGGTGCAGCAAGGGGTCAATTGGGTACTCAAAATCGATAACCCGAATGTGAAAGAGTCCTGCGGCTGCGGTGAAAGCTTTTATGTTTAAGTCCCGGTTAGCCGCCTTTCTACAAATGGCCTTGGCCCTCGACAGCATGACATGGGGGGCTTGGCGTGGCTGAACAGCGGCTGTTGGTCACCGAGCGGGACTGCCCAGCCCGAGCAGTCCCCTCGGGTGTGGCGCACACTATACCGGCGCACCAGTTTGTAACCTTGACTCAAAGCCTCGGCGGTAACTACACAGTGCAGTTCCAGGGGAATTTGTACCGCGTGGATGGTACTGACGCAGATGCCCTGGGGCTGCCCCGGTTTGAGTTGAGCTTCCCCCCCCCGACATCCGGCAAGATCGATATAGACCAGGTGTGGCAGGCCCTTGAGAGTGTGTATGACCCGGAGATTCCGGTTGACCTACGCAGTTTAGGGCTCATCTACGGCCTGCAAATCGACGAAGCCAAGCAGGCCGTCGCCATTCAGATGACACTCACAGCGCCAACCTGTGGCATGGGGCCTGTGCTTGTGGGCGATGTTAAATACCGGGTTGCACAGGTACCCCATGTGCGTTCCGTTGAGGTCGAGTTGGTATTTAGCCCGCCTTGGTCGCGCGAGCGCATGAGTGAAGCCGCGCAGTTGGAAACCGGCCTGTTTTTTTAGAGACTCCAAACCATGACTGATGTAGACAAGCCGCTGGCGCTAGCCCAAGGTTTTACCCTGGATGCGGAGGCCCTTTTGCAGGACCTGGCCTTTTTTGATGGCTGGGAAGATCGTTACAAATACATTATCGACTTGGGTAAAGCCTTGCCGCCAGCGGCAGAGTCTTTGCGCCAGGACGCCAATCTGATTCGGGGTTGCCAAAGCCAAGTGTGGATGCAGCCGCTTCGAGCCGGGGATCTCTGGTATTTTGCGGTTGATAGTGACGCTTTTATCGTCAAAGGGCTTTTGGCGCTGGTGCTTGCGGCTTATCACGGCAAAAGCACGCAAGCGATTTTGGCGTTTGATATGGAAGCCTACTTCAACCAACTGGGACTACTCAAACACCTGAGCCCAACCCGGGGCAGCGGGCTTCGCGCCATGGTGGCGCGCATTCGCCAGTGGGCGGAAGTCGCACGCGATCAGGGTGCCGTCACCGAGTAGAGCCTGGGGCGCCTGCTTGGCGAGGTCGCTGTGAAACCGACTATCGAACCAAGGCAGGCGCTGTCTGATTAGGGCGTTGAGGTGCGGTACAAATAAATTCGCTTGGCGACAGCCCGGTTGTTTTCGTCATAGGCGACAACCACTAAAGCGTCATCCCCGACCAAAAAGTGGCTGTAGGGATAGCCCGCCTGTTCGTTGAGCGCGAGTTGATTATCCTGAAACAGGGTGACGGCCGTGCTACCCAGTATCTCGATGCTTTCACCATTGATGGCAATGACGCCGGTTTCGCGGCCTTGCGCATCCCGCACAACCGGACTTTTGCTTTGGATAATCCCGCGAATTTGCCCAGGCGCGCGCGATTTGATCTCGAGTGTTAAAGCCGCTTGCGGTGGGCTGGCTACTGCGCGATAGCTCACAACCACACGCGCTTGATTGGCAATATCGCTGCGAACACCGCCGATTATTTGGGTATTGGCGTCGATTAATAACTCGGTATCACCGATGGTCACGCGCTCACCATTGACCGCTGAAATGAATCCCTCAAACGTAATAATGGCGTCCGGAGCCAGAGTGGGCGCTTTGGCAATTTCGCGGTAAGACTCAGCCACCAGCAGGTCCCGGGTTTCATCGTAGCGTCCGCTCAGGCTCAGCTGTGCACCTGTCACAAGGGTGCCAGTCTGCAAGCCGGATACGTCAATTCGGGTGCCTGCGATGGTGATCTCTGAGCCGGTAACGGCGGTGACAGACCCCGTCACAAAGGTTTCGCGCAGCGGATTGTCGGAAATACGCGATGCCACGATGCGCTTCTCCCCCGCGAGGGGGCCGCTGATCTCGACAAAGTCACCCACTCTAAAGTCGTTAATATCGACGACGTCACCTGCGTCGCCCGTGCGAGTCGCGCCCGTCAAAAGCACTGTTTGATTCATGACCATCAACTGCTTGTCAGAGGTGCTGATAAAGGTCACTTCACCCGATAGTGGCGGCTCATGGACCACTAAAGAAGCTTTGTTTTCGCCTGTCGATGTGGGCTGAAAATACAGCTGCACATAATCGCCCTTGGCCAGATCCTCTTGGCCGCCTTGGGTGTCGCCTTTAATGGCAAAGCGCGCAGCCTCGGTGCTGTAGCGTTTGCCATTGATGATAATGCTGCCGAAGTCTTCGATGGTGCCGGTGACAATGTGTACACCGCTGCCATCGACTATGATGCCGTCGTTGTGCGGGACCTGAGCTACAGAGTCGCCGCTGCTGTCAGTGTCTTCGCTACAGCCGCCACTCATAACAAGTGCGACTATCAACAGCATGGTCGCAAAATAAGCCATTCTAATCTCCTAAGGTTTGCGCTCAATCGCGTAAAGGCCGACGCCAACCCGTACAGGTGGTTTGGTGTCGGCTGTGGGTGAGAGGGGTGTTGGACCCGCAGCCTCTGGCTCATCGGCGGCGGTTTTAGCCGCGTCTTTTGGCGCGGCTTGGTGTTTAATCAGCCATTGGGCAATGGTTTCAATAAATTTTTGACCTTCATCCAGAATGAACGACCGAAAGGCCTTGGCATTGGCCAGGGTGACATCAGCCATGACGCGCCGCTCAATGCGCGGCGTCTCCCGCGCGCGTTCGTTGGCGGTATACAGGTTGTGAAACAGGGTGTCGCCCAAGTCTTTGACCACGTTGCTGGCGCGCAGCAGCGCCTCAGGATTCAATCCCGGTGGCGAATAATAGGGCTTAATCAAGTGCAGCAGGCCGTTGTCCAATACTTCAACACAGCCCGCATTAATCAGCTCTTTTAAAATCACATTCAGCGGCAAACCGGCAGCATAGCGTTGAGATAAACGCTTGAAACTCAGGTCGCCCGTTTCGAGTGCGATATCGGCAAGGGTGCCGTCAGCCGTTTTAAAATCGGGGTCATCGTGCCAACCTCGCACTATGCGCGACATGCGGTCTTGATGTACGGAGGTGGTATCGATCGCCTCGGCTTGAAGCAGCCGCTCCTTGATGGCCTTGACGTCCCGCCGATCAATCCCCGTTAATGCCGATACCCGCACCGTGTTGGTCGGGCGCCCGCGAATGCCGAATTCTTTCTGCGCCACATCCACATAAGACTCTTTACACAGTTGCATAAAGGTCTTGTAGGTCACCCCATTTTTTAACAACATCGCCACGACAGGGTCCACAAAATTGCGGACCGCTGTGCGCGTGAGCTTGGGCATGTCGTTGTCTGTGCCAGTCATTCTCGTTTTCTATAATGAGTGGGTTTTAGGGGGGAGGCTTACGAATCAGCTCTATCTGTACGCTAATAGTATCTATATGGCGAACAGATCGAGATGGGCAATAGATCGAGTCGTGCGCCAGGCCCACTTTTTTGCGTGCCGGCGTGATCCGCTGCCCGGTTTTAGGCCGAGCAGTCTAGCCAGACAGTCTCTGCCCACTCCCAAATATCGCGATAGAGGTCCTCTTGCAGTTCGCCGTCCTGCCAGAGCTGGATTTCATCATCGAGCGTTAGGCAGTAGTAACCGCCCTCTGTTTCACAAATCGCCAAGAGGCTGCGATCGAGGCCGCTTTCCCACGCCTGGGTGGCGACTTCTGGTAGGTAGCTTCGACTGCCGGGGTCGTTCGCTTGCGCCGGTTCCAGCTGGCCTAACACCAGGTGGGCCGCCTCTTTTAAAAAGTCGCGGTAATCGCCGCGAATGGGTACCAAGATCGCCTCTTCAATCTGGGTGATGTCTTCATCGGTAGCCGGTTCCAGTGTTACAAGTTGGGGGATTTGGGCGCTCAGCAACTGTTCAAGAACATCGTTTTTATCAGCCATAAATCACTCTGCGGTCAATTAATAGGGAGGGATGTTAGAATGCGCGGCATTCTACGCAAAGAGGCAGCGCCTATGTCGATTTCTGTTGTATCCAGCCAGAAGGTGGCCGATAAGCTCCCCCAAGCCCTGGTGGACAAACCTATAGTGGTGGCGCTCGATTTCAGTGAGGCCAGTAAAGCGGAAGAGATGGCAGCCCAGCTGTCGCCCAAGGACTGCCGCTTAAAAGTCGGTAAAGAGCTTTTTACCGCCGCAGGGCCTGCGTTGGTCGATCGTTTGCAACGCAAGGGTTTTGAGGTATTTCTGGATCTCAAATTTCACGATATTCCCAATACCTGTGCCAAAGCCGTGGCGGCTGCTGCGGGGCTTGGCGTCTGGATGGTCAATGTCCACGCCAGTGGCGGCGAGGCGATGCTTGCAGCAGCGGCCGACGCCTGCGCCCATTTTGCCAAGCCGCCACTGTTGATTGGCGTCACGCTGTTGACCAGCAGTGGCGAGTCAGAGCTCAAACGTCTCGGCATAGCGCGCAGCCCTCTCGAACAGGTGCTGCATTTGGCGGCTTGGGTCAAGGCTGCGGGTTTGTCGGGTGTGGTTTGTTCCGCCTGGGAAGCCGAAGCGCTGAAAACGGCCTATGGCCCCGAATTTCGCCTGGTGACACCGGGTATTCGCCCGCTGGGTGCCGAGCAGAATGATCAGCATCGCATCATGACACCTCGCCAAGCGCTGGCCGCCGGTAGCGATTATTTGGTGATCGGGCGACCGATTACCCAGGCGCTGGATCCTGCCGCCGCTTGCCAGGCGATTTTGGCGGATTTGAGGGCCGATCAATGACGACACCACTGCTTGTAACAGATTCGCGAGCTGTAACAGATCCGTTTATTGTCACAGTCGATGGCCCAAGTGGCGCCGGCAAGGGCACTTTGTGTCAACTGTTGGCCCAAAAAACCGGGTTTCACCTCCTTGACAGTGGTGCCCTCTATCGCTTGACGGCCTTGGCCGCCATGCAAAAAACACTCGATTTTGCCGATGAGGCAAGCCTCGCGCAGGCGGCATCTGAGCTGGACATTGCTTTTTTGGTCAGCCCAGAGTGGGAGGGTATCCGCGTGCTATTGGGCGGCCAGGATGTGAGCCAAACCATCCGGGATGAAGTCGTGGGGATGGGCGCTTCGCAAGTGGCCGCTTTGCCCAGCGTGCGGCATGCGCTTCTGGCACGGCAACGATCGTTTGCTCAGTTACCCGGATTGGTCGCTGATGGTCGCGACATGGGTACGGTGGTTTTTCCGCAAGCGAACGTTAAATTGTTTCTCACGGCCTCGAGTGAAGCCCGCGCCGAACGGCGCGTGCGACAGCTGCTGGCTATGGGCAAGGAGGCGCACTACGCCGCCATTTTGCATGACATCGACATGCGCGATAAACGCGACAGCGAGCGTACCAGTGCGCCCTTGCGCCCGGCTGCGGATGCGATTTTAATCGACTCGACCGAGCTTGCGATCGACGCGGTACTCGCGAAGGCTTTGGCCTTGATTGCGGCTAAGCGGCCTGACGCCTAATGCAGATTGAGCGTCAGGCACTCACGTCATGCCATGCACTCGCGCGCCAGAGCCTGAAACAGGCTGGCTGTGCCATCACAGAGGAGTAGAACAGATGAATGGTTTAAAGGCGTTAATCGGGGGAGCTGTGCGATTGTTGGGGGTAATCTGGTGGCTGCTCGTCGGCTTGTTGTTGCTCAAGTTTTACCTAGACAACACCGCCACAGCGCCCTTAGTTTTGGGCCCCTGGCGGTTTGAAGCTGTCGCGGTTCCCACCTTGGTGCTGGGATCTTTATTGATCACTTCTGCCATTTGGGCGTTGGTGGTATTGCCGAGGCACTGGTGGTTACAGAAACGCCTGGCGCGGCAATTGCGCGCCGAACCGCTTAATCGACACTAGGGGCGAGTTTTACCAAGTCATCATCGACCAGGTTGCCGCACTCATCGACAAAAAACGGCTTGAGTTGGCCTGTCTGGGTGGCGGCTTGATCGATGAGCTGAGCAAAGTAATCGCTAAAACTCGCGCACAGCAGGCGAGGTTGTTTGGCCTCCGTTGTGGCGAGATTCAAACGGTAAACGGGGGGGTTGGGGTCGCCCGCGCAGAGAAAATAGTCAAACACGTTTTGTTGTTCGGCGATAATCAGGGCCTTCTCTGGCAAGGTGGCTGCGCCCATGAGGGTTTGGGCAAAGCTGAATTCTTCCGCAATTTCTTTAAGGTCATCAAAATAGAGTGCCCGCCAACCCGCTAACTGGCCAGCGCTGCGGCCACACTTGGCTAAAAATTGGATATAGATAACAGGAAACGAGAGCCCAAAAAACTGTTCCAGTGCGCGAATTTCCGTCAATGATACCCCCACCCAGTCGGACACGGGCGCGACCCCCGTCTCAGCTAAACGCGTAAAGTGCTCAGATAAATTCACAAAGGGCTCACTCGACATGAATCAAAACCGAAAAGGATAAAAGAGGGCTAGCCGAGACACGCTAGCCTGGAGACGCTCACTCAGGATAAAGTCGGGCTGACTTCTGCATCAGTCCAAGGATTCTAGGAGATGCGCCGCCATTGGCCAAGTGCTATCGGATATGTGTCACTTAACCATGCAAAATCGCTATTCGCTGCCGATTGCCGCTTTTTTGACGTTATTGTCGCCTGAATGCTGCCCTTAAAACCCTGAAGCCCCTCTCTGCCAGAGTCAGGGACCAAAATGGTCTAAGCCCGCAGATAACTGGAGGCTCTGAGGCTTTTAGTGAACCTGTATCTGCGCTAGCCTCCTAGATGGGCCCGTGACAGCGGGTTACTTATGTCGACATGCCGACTGCCGACATGCCGATGCGCGAGCCGGGCCAGGCGCTTGAATATCGCAGGGTCCACTGCGTCAGCACCTTTTTTGAGGAGTTGCCCATGCTACCGATTGCCAGCCCCCCTAGTCTGCAAAGTCCTGTGCCCACAGGGCCAACAACGACCCCCGAAAGCCGCGAATTGCATTTGCAGCATTCGCGCTTTCAGCCGGTGTCCGATGCTGAAAAAAGCGAAAAGCCACGGCTTGAATTGGTGGATCAGGATGCGGCTGATCGCGACAAGCGGGAGTCGCGACAAAGATCGGAGCGGGAAAATCCCCTGTCACTCTATGGCGCTGACGGGCGCCTCGTGACCTTTGGGGCGAGAAACAGTGCGACCACAACTGCCGGCACAGATGCCGCTGTGTCTACACAAAACAATGTGTCTACACAAAACAATGTGTCTACACAAAACAGCGCGTCTACACAAAACAGCGTGTCAGCAGAAAATACCGCGTCGACAGAAAATGAAAATACGGTGTCGACAGAAAAGACTATGCCCACCGACAATAGAAAAGCCGAGCAACAACTGGCGCTCATCCAAGAGCAGGTACGCACCTTGGCCGCACGCGATCGTGAAGTGAGAGCTCATGAGCAGGCGCACGCCGCCGCCGGTGGCCCCTACGCCGGGGCGCCTCGCTATCAGTATGAGCGGGGGCCAGATGGCGTCAATTATGCGGTGTCGGGTGAGGTGCCGATCGATACCTCCAAAGCCTCAACCCCGGAGCAGACCTTGGCCAAGGCCATGGTGATCAAACGGGCGGCCATGGCACCGCAGGAGCCCTCATCGCAGGACCGTAAAGTCGCACAAGAAGCCATCGCCATGGCGGCGGATGCGCGGCGAGAACTCGCGGCATTGGCGGCGCTGGATCAGCCTCGCAATCCGACAGCACTCGCGGATAGCTTGACAGGCCCAGAAATGGCTAAGGCTAATCTGCCGACCTGATTATGCGCTGTGCTGAAGAGCGACCCGTCTCTTAGCGATTGATCGGCGGGGTTTTACCTGCCGCCATCGCCTCTCGCCCAGAACAAGAGCCCCAGCGCTAAGAGGGCACAAGCGGCATTGGCGAGATACAGATGGCGATAGCCCACCCAGCTAGCCACTAACCCTATCAGCAAGCTGCCGATGATATTGCCCAGGTTGATGGCGTTAGTGAACAAGGATGAGGCGGTGCCGGCATAACCCGGTAGCAGGTTTTGAAACCACGTCATGCCGAGTGCGGCGATACAGCCGATGAAGAGCGCATTAAAAAATTGCAGCGCAAACAGGTGCCAGAGCTCCGTGGCGAACCAAATGCCGAGCGAGTAGAGCAGGGCAGACAAAGCGCCGAGGCGCAGCAGCGGCAATAATGGCATGCGCGAGGCTAAAAAACCGCCTGCCAGCATGATGGGTATTTCCAGCAAGGCCGCGAGGCCCATCATTTGCCCGGCATGATGGCTGCTGAACCCTAAGTGCTGGCTGAGCAACTGTGGCACGGCCAGCATATAACTGTGATTGACGGCAAAGAGCAGTGAACAGGCCAGAAACCCCAGGTAAAGCGCACGCGGCCAGGCAGGGGCGGGCTCCGCTTGCCGACTTGAGGCGAGGGGTTTCACTTTGGGTAAGGTCAAGGCACTCGCGAACGCCACTGCAATAAAAGCCAAGGCCAAACCCTGGTAATGCAGTTCAGCGCCAAAACGGTGCTGTAACCAAAAGCCCAAGGGTGGCCCGCCCACCCAAGAGAGTGCAAAGCTTGCCCGCAGTAGCGCGTTATATAAAGGGAGTGTTTTAGCGTCTAGCTGTTCGTTGGCATATTCGCGGCAGAGCGCCATGATTTGCGGGAAACTAATCGCTGTGAGGCTAAAACAACATAACGCCACCGTGAGTGCCGCCATATAACTCGTGCACAGTGAAAAGAGCCAAGATGCCAGAGCCCCGGCACAGAGCCCTATGCCAATTAGCCAATGGCGGCTGAAGCCCCGATCTGACAAGCCAGCAATCGCCTGGGATACACCAATGCTCACCGCGGCGAGCAGCACAAAAAAAACGCCCAGCTCAAAAGGGCTGGCGTCAAAACGCTCCACCACAAACAGGCTGAGGGTCGGCATCATCTGGGCATAGAGCAGGCCCATCATCAGGGCGCTTAGGTAAGTGAGCAGGCTCCTGGGTGACAGCAAGTGTTGAGTGCGCGGCATAAAACAGTCCTTCGAACCGTTGTGGATCTGCGGGTTTAGGGGGGAGGAAAATAACAGCGGCGAAACGCCACCAGGCTCGCCGCGACACTGACATTTAAGGACTCCACACCGTTGCAAAGCGGTATGCCGAGGCGCGCGTTGCAGAGCCGATCCACCTCAGCGCTAACGCCTGAGGTTTCGTTGCCCATGACATACACTTGGCGGCCGCTAAAGGGCAGCTGGTGTAGGCTGTGGCGGCCATTGGCGGCGAGGCTGTAACAGTCTGCGCCCCGGCGTTTTAGCTCGGCGAGCGCTTCAGCGAGGTTGGGGCAGCGCAAAATGCGCGCTTTAAACAAGGTGCCGGCACTGGCTTTGATCACCAGCGCATCCAAAGGGGCGCAGCCTTTGTCGGGCAATAGCAGCGCCGTCATAGGCGATGCGCAAACCGAGCGGATGATCATGCCGAGGTTTTGCGGATTGGTGACATTATCGAGCGCGAGCAATTCGAAATCCGGTGGCGCCTCTGTCAGAAAATCGTCAAGACGTTGAAAGCCCTGACACTCAAGATCCAGCGCCACCCCCTGATCTTGCCGAGCATTTTTTGAGATGCGACTCAGCGCCTCGCGACTGTGGTAACACACATCGGCGCCTTTTTGCGTCGCTTGAGCAATCAAGGCGTCTAACTCGACTGACGATTTGTTTGAGCTTGCAAGGTGCAAACGAAAGGGTTTTAGCGGCAGCGACAGGGCTTCGGCTACCGGTTTGCGGCCAAAAATGGTGAGCATGCGGCTGAGTTGCGCTTTTTTAGCTTTGTAAGCCGGGCTGTCTTCGCGCTGCGTTGGATTCATGGACGACAGGCCTCCAGGTAGGCTTGCACCGCAGCGTGAAACCCCATCCAGAGGGCGTCGACTGTCAGCGCATGACCGATAGAGACCTCGGCGATATAGGGTACTTGCCGAAAAATCGGCAAATTAATCAGATTGAGATCGTGACCGGCATTGACACCTAAACCCAGCCCGTGTGCCTCAATCGCGGCGGCTTGATAGTCACTCAGGAGCGATGCGACGCGGGGCGGAAGCGAGGTTTGCTCGGCGCTGTCTTGAGTCGATACGTGTTGCGACCAAGCCGTCACCGCTTCGGCAAAGGGGCCTGTGTAAAGCTCGATACGATCAGCCTGTAGGGTTTTTGCTGCCCGAATTTGGGCGCAATTTGGGTCCATAAAGAGGCTGCTGCGCACGCCCAAATCCCGTAATCGCGCCAGGATGGGGGCGAGTGCGCTGCCGCTAGACATCAGATCGAAGCCGTGATCAGACGTCAACTGGGAGTCGCTATCGGGCACCAGTGTGCATTGGTGCGGCGCTGTATCGGCGACCAACGCGAGTAAACCGGGGTAGCTGTCGCGCGCTGGGGCAAAAGGGTTGCCCTCGATATTGAATTCGGTTCCGGGGTAGTGTTCCACGAGTTTTCGCAGCGCATAGACATCGGCAATGCGAATGTGGCGTCCGTCTGGACGCGGGTGAACTGTCAGCCCCTGAGCTCCCGCCTCAAGACAAGCGCGGCCAAAAGCGACCGGATCCGGATAGTTACCCTCACGGGAATTGCGCAATAAAGCGATTTTGTTCAGGTTAACGGACAGGGCAATGGACATGCTGTAGCTCAATAAAAGACGAGGAGATCACAAGAAACTATCACTGAATTAACCCCCAGCAGATCAGCGATGGCGCCGGCCCTATTGCGGACTGAACCGATATTGCGGAATGAGCCGAGTATCCGCGCAGCATCCAACTGGCAGGATTAAGGCGCAGAAGACGATGCGCTTTGGCTTGTCAGCGCCATGACGGGCGCTTCACCGTCGCGAGTCGCTTGGCGAATGACAATGGCTTGATTGGGTTGATCGACGCCTTGCTGACCACGCGGCACAACAGCTATAGCATCAACCACCGCCATGCCCTCAATGACCGTACCAAACACGGTATAACCGGGCTGGCCGGGCTTTGCGTCCAAAAAGGTGTTGTCGATCTGGTTGATATAAAACTGCGATGAGGCACTGTCTGGATCATGCGATCGTGCCATGGCAACACGCCCGCGAAGATTCGAGACACCATTGGCCGATTCGTTAACGACCTGACCTAAAGGCGGCTTCAGGTCGCCATTTTCGAGATGACCGCCGCCTTGAATCATAAAGTCTGGGATGACGCGGTGAAAAGTCAGCCCCGAATAAAACCCCGAATCGACGTGTTGCAAAAAGTGGGCAACGGTTTTAGGAGCGGCACCTGGGTGCAGCTGAATGCGTATGTCGCCGAGCGAGGTACTAAGCCGCACTATGGGCTCTTGCGCCACCTGGGGGCTTTGATCGGCGCTGCGGCAGGCGCTGGTGCCGCCTAGGCACAGAATCGCCAGCCCGAGCAATTGCCAGAGATTCTGCCTGCGGCCAGTCGCCGCTCGCTGCATGCCGCCAAAAAATACTGCAAAAAAGCGTGCCATTTTCTGAGACCTCCTCGGAAATTCAACCGTTGGGTTTAGAGAATCACGTCGCTATGGCGGCGTTTTTGGCCACGCAACTGGGGCAGTATGACCGCGAGGAGCATGCCGAGAATAATCAAGCCGGCGGCGTAAAGGCCGTGACTGACGCGCTGATCATTTTTGAGATTGTCGTTTTCGGCCTTGAGGGCGTCGTGATGGGTCAGCAACATCTCGTGTTCGGCCAGCAGCTGCCGATAGCGCTCATTGAGGTTGATGGCTTCTTGCGACAGCATTTTGAGCGATTGATAGTCTTTATTCAAAATGGCGCACAGGTCTTCGCTGCTAATGGTTTTGTTAAAAAGCGCGTTGTAGTTGGTCTCCAGCATTTGAAATGTGAGCGCCTGGTCCGCGAGTTTGGCGTCGCATTCGTTTTTTGCGGTTTGCAACTCGGCCAGCGCTTGGGTGGCGGGCAGGCTGGTCTTCAACTGGTGTTTAGGCAAAAAGCCCTCTTGGCCGTTTTGTGTCTTCACCTTGACCCAGCTGGCCGTTGGATTGCCGATGACCTCGACAGCAGTGCCCGAGGTCAGCTTTTGCGGCAGGCTGGGAAACTGATCGCCAGCGCCGGTACGCAGTGTGACTTCGATTTCGTCAGTAATGTAGGCGCTTGCGAAGGTGTGACTGCTCAGTGAGCAGATGCCGGCTAAAAAGAGCGCCTGTAGCAAAGAGTGCCAGCTGCGCATCGCCTTGACCGCAGGCTGTTTGGGTTGGCTCATGTCTGCCGCAGGGAAGGTGTCTGCCGAGGGGAAGGTGTCTGCCACAGGGAGCTTGTCTGCCACAGGGAAAAAGTTAGATAAAAACATGGGGGCGTGTCTCATAGCTAAATCAAAAAGAGGGCAGAAACAGTCTGGTCGCTGGATGCAATTTCAG
>JACCDR010141036.1_pt1 | contig 31765 bp, 26 predicted proteins | sample 7446431 | NCBI WGS metagenome assembly JACCDR01 (sample SAMN15323443, study PRJNA562643) | freshwater metagenome | isolation source: river surface water | place: USA:Blue River Watershed | collected 2017-08-17
GCCGTCGAGGCCGCCCTCTTCGACGCCGGCCACCGCGCCACGCTGCGCGCCTACACCGTCTACCGCGAACAGCACGCAAGGCTGCGCGATGCTCGCAAGAGCCTCGTCGACGTGCAGGCCACTATGGACGAGTACCTGCAGCAGCGCGACTGGCGCATCCGCGCCAACGCCAACCAGGGCTACAGCCTGGGCGGGCTCATCCTCAACGTCAGTGGCAAGGTGGTGGCCAACCACTGGCTCGACCACGTCTACCCGCCGGCCGTGGGCCGCGCCCACCGCGAGGCCGACCTCCACATCCACGACCTCGACATGCTCAGCGGCTACTGCGCCGGCTGGAGCCTGCGCACGCTGCTGCACGAGGGCCTGAACGGCGTGCCCGGCAAGGTGGAGGCCGGGCCGCCCAGGCACCTGAGCAGCGCGGTAGGCCAGATCGTCAACTTCCTGGGCACGCTGCAGAACGAGTGGGCGGGGGCGCAGGCCTTCAGCAGCTTTGACACCTACCTGGCGCCCTTCGTGCGCAAGGACGCGCTGGGCTACGAGCAGGTGCGCCAGTGCATCCAGGAGCTCATCTACAACCTCAACGTGCCCAGCCGCTGGGGCACGCAGACGCCGTTCACCAACCTCACCTTCGACTGGGCCTGCCCCGACGACCTGAAGGAGCAGGTGCCGGTGATCGCCGGTGAGGAGCAGCCCTTCTGCTACGGCGAGCTGCAGGCCGAGATGGACCTCATCAACCGCGCCTACATCGAGGTCATGAGCGCGGGCGACGCCAAGGGCCGCGTCTTCACCTTCCCCATCCCCACCTACAACATCACCAAGGGCTTCGACTGGCACTCGGCCAATGCCGAACGCCTGTTTGCGATGACGGCGCGCTACGGCCTGCCCTACTTCCAGAACTTCGTGAACAGCGACCTGGAGCCGCACATGGTGCGCAGCATGTGCTGCCGCCTGCAGCTGGATCTTCGCGAGCTGCTCAAGCGCGGCAACGGCCTGTTCGGCAGCGCCGAGCAGACGGGCTCGGTGGGCGTGGTCACGGTCAACTGCGCGCGGCTGGGCTTCCTGCACGCGGGCGACGAACCCGCGCTGATGGCGCGGCTGGATGCGCTGCTGGAGCTGGGCCGGCAGAGCCTGGAGATCAAGCGCAAGCACATCCAGCGGCTCATGGACCAGGGCCTGTTCCCATACACCAGGCGCTACCTGGGCACGCTGCGCAACCACTTCAGCACGCTGGGCGTGAACGGCCTCAACGAGATGGTGCGCAACTTCAGCGAAGGCGCCGACGACATCACCACGCCCGCCGGCGAGGCGCTGGCCCTGCGGCTGCTGCACCGCGTGCGCGAGCGCATGGTCCAGTTCCAGGAGGAAACCGGCCACCTCTACAACCTGGAAGCCACGCCCGCCGAGGGCACGACCTACCGCTTTGCCAAGGAGGACAAGAAGCGCTTCCCCGGCATCCTGCAGGCCGGTACCGACGAGCACCCGTACTACACCAACAGCTCGCAGCTGCCCGTGGGCTTCACCGACGACCCCTTCGAGGCCCTGGCGCGGCAGGAACCGCTGCAGCGCCTGTACACCGGCGGCACGGTGCTGCACCTGTACATGAGCGAGCCGCTCTCGAGCGCCGACGCCTGCCGCACGCTGGTGCGGCGGGCGCTGACGAACTTCCGTCTGCCCTACGTGACGGTGACGCCCACCTTCAGCATCTGCCCCGTGCACGGCTACCTGGCCGGCCGCCACGAGTTCTGCCCGACCTGCGACGAGGAGCGGCTGGCGATGAAGCGCCAGGCCCTCGCGCCACAGCCCACCCCCGAAGGAGAGACCGCATGATGACCAGCACCCCGCCCAACCCCGAGACCCTCGAGCTGGCCGAGCACGAGCGCCAGCGCTGCGAGGTCTGGACGCGCGTGATGGGCTACCACCGTCCGGTGGCCAGCTTCAACACCGGCAAGCAGGGCGAGTTCCTCGAGCGCCGCCACTTCGAGGAGCGCCGTGCCGGCCTCGAACCCACCGCAGCCTGAGGCTGCCGCGGCGCTGCGCATCGGCGGGCTGCAGCGCTTCACCAGCATCGACTACCCCGGCGCGCTGGCGGCCGTGGTGTTCGTGCAGGGCTGCGCCTGGCGCTGCGTGTACTGCCACAACCCGCAGCTGCAAGGGCGCCAGCCCATCCCTGGCAGCCCGCGCTGGGGCGAGGTGTACGACTGGCTGCGCACGCGCCTCGGGCTGCTGGACGCGGTGGTCTTCAGCGGCGGCGAGCCCACGCTCGACCCCGCCCTGCCCGCAGCGCTGGATGCCGTGCGGGCCCTGGGCTTCCGCACCGGCCTGCACACCGCCGGCATGGCGCCGCGGCGGCTGCAGGCCGCGCTGCCATGGCTCGACTGGGTGGGCCTGGACATCAAGGCGCCGCTGCACGACGGCGGCACCCGCCACGACCGCATCACCGGCGTTCACGGCGCGGCTGCGGCCGTGTCGCGCAGCCTGGATCTGGTGTTGCGGTCGGGCGTGGCGTTTCAGCTGCGGACCACGGTTCACCCGCAGTGGCTTTCCGACGGCGAGCTGGAGACGCTGCGCGACGAACTCGTCCGCCGCGGCGCCCCGCGCACCACGGTGCAACCTGGCCAGCGGCCGCAGGGCGGCTGCGTGCAGGCGCCATGACCCGCCCCTTCCCCGACCACCCACCCCACCCAGAGCGTGTGTGCTGGGGCTGCGACCGCTACTGCGCCGCCCGCGACATGCAGTGCGGCAATGGCTCCGTGCGCACCCCGCACCCCAGCGAGCTGTTCGGCGCCGACTGGCGCCGCTGGCATGGCGAATCGCTCGTCGAGCCCGCCGCGCCGGCGCCGATTCTTGAACCGGTTCAAGGACACCCTGAGCCCGAAGCCCAAGACTGAAGCCCTTCGTCGTATTCCCTCGGGGAGGAGTCATGAGTCGAGGCTTCACGAGCCAGACCGCCCGGAACCTGTTCTATGGCGGCACGGTGTTCTTCATCCTGCTGTTCGCGGTGCTCATCTTCGACACCGAAAGCCGCATCCCGCAGCGCTCGAACGTCGGCGAGCTCACGCCCGCCGTGGTGCGCGGCAAGCACATCTGGGAAACGCGCAACTGCATCGGCTGCCACACGCTGCTGGGGGAGGGCGCGTACTTCGCGCCCGAGCTCGGCAACGTCTACGTGCGCCGCGGCGGCGAGGGCTCGGCCGATGCGTTCATCAAGGCCTGGATGAAGGCGCAGCCGACCCAGGCCCCCGGCCGCCGGCAGATGCCGCAGTTCCACCTGAACGACCAGCAGCTCGACGACCTGGTGCAGTTCTTGAAATGGACCAGCCGCATCGACACCGAGAAGTGGCCCCCCAACCCCGAAGGCTGAGCAGGAGTATCACATGCAAGCCATTCAAGCCAAGTACGCCTCGCAGCAGGTGGCGCGCCTGTACTTCATCGGTGCCATCGGCCTGTTCATCGGCCAGATCGTCTTCGGCATCGCCCTGGGCACGCAGTACCTGATCGGCGACCTGCTGTTCCCGGCCATCCCCTTCAACATCGCTCGCATGGTGCACACGAACCTGCTCATCGTGTGGCTGCTGATGGGCTTCATGGGCGCCGCCTACTACATGGTGCCCGAAGAGGCCGAGTGCGAGCTGCACAGCCCGCTGCTGGCGAAGGTGCTGTTCTGGGTGTTCCTCGCCGCCGGGGCGCTCACCATCCTGGGCTACCTGCTGGTGCCCTACGCCACGCTGGCGGCAGCCACCGGCAACGACTGGCTGGCCACCATGGGGCGCGAGTTCCTGGAGCAGCCGCTGCCCACCAAGCTGGGCATCGTGGTGGTGGCGCTGGGCTTCCTCTACAACGTGAGCCTCACCGTCCTCAAAGGCCGAAAGACGGCCATCACCCTCGTGCTGCTGATGGGCCTGTGGGGCCTGGCGCTGCTGTTCCTGTTCAGCTTCGTCAACCCCAGCAACCTGGTGCGCGACAAGATGTACTGGTGGTTCGTCGTTCACCTGTGGGTGGAGGGCGTGTGGGAGCTGATCCTCGGCGCCATCCTGGCCTTCCTGCTCGTCAAGACCACAGGCGTGGACCGCGAGGTCATCGACAAGTGGCTCTACCTGATCATCACTTTCGCGCTGGTGACGGGCATCCTGGGCACGGGCCACCACTTCTTCTTCATCGGCCTGCCGGGCTACTGGCAGTGGGTGGGCAGCATCTTCAGCGCGCTGGAGCCGATCCCGTTCTTCATGATGACGCTGTTCGCCTTCAACATGGTCCAGCGCCGCAAGCGCGAGCACCCCAACCAGGCCGCCGTGCTGTGGACCGTGGGCTGCGCGGTGATGGGCTTCCTGGGCGCGGGCCTGTGGGGCTTCATGCACACGCTGAGCCCGGTCAACTACTACACGCACGGCAGCCAGATCACGGCGGCGCACGGCCACCTGGCCTTCTACGGCGCCTACGTGATGGTGGTGATCGCCATCATCAGCTACGCCATGCCCATCCTGCGCGGCCGCGAAGCCAACAACCTGCGCGCGCAGCGCATCGAGATGTGGAGCTTCTGGCTGATGACCATTGGCATGGGCGTGATGGTGCTGGCGCTCACCGGCGCCGGCATTCTGCAGGTGTGGCTGCAGCGCATGCCCACCGAGGGCGCCATGCCCTTCATGCAGACGCAGGACCAGCTGCGCTTCTTCTACTGGCTGCGCCTGGCCGGTGGCGTGGGCTTCCTGTTCGGGCTGCTGGTGTACCTGTGGAGCTTTGTCGCCGGCCCCGCGGCCGACGAGGGCGAGCAGCCGGCCACGCGCCTGGCGCGCGCCTGAGGCCGGGGGCACGGCCATGGAGATGCACAGCGCCCGCCAGTTGCGCGAGCCGCCGCCCTACCACGCGCAAGGCGACGAGTGCACGCTGTTCGAGCGCGCCCACCGCGCCGGGCTGCCGCTGCTGCTCAAGGGCCCCACCGGCTGCGGCAAGACGCGGCTGGTGGAGCACATGGCGGCACGGCTGGGTCGCGAGCTCGTCACCGTGAGCGGCCACGACGACCTCGGCGCGGCCGATCTCACCGGCCGCCACCTCATCGACGGCGGCAGCACGCGCTGGCACGACGGGCCGCTGACACGCGCCGTGCGCAGCGGCGCCATCTTCTATCTGGACGAGGTGGTGGAGGCGCGCAAGGACATCACCGTGGTGCTGCACCCGCTGGCCGACGACCGCCGCGTGCTGCCGCTGGAGCGCACCGGCGAGCTGCTGCCCGCTGCGCCCGGTTTCATGCTGGTGCTGAGCTACAACCCCGGCTACCAGAACGTGCTCAAGGGCCTGAAGCCGAGCACGCGGCAGCGCTTTGTGGCGCTCTCGCTCGGCTACCCCGGTGCTGCGCACGAGGCGGCCATCGTGCAGGCCGAAGGTGGCTGCGATGCGGCCGCGGCAGCGCGCCTGGTGCAGCTGGCGCAGGCGCTGCGGCGGCTCACCGACCACGACCTCGAAGAGACCGCGAGCACGCGGCTGCTGGTGATGGCCGCGCGGCTGCACGCCGGTGGCCTGGCCCTGCCCGCGGCCGGCCGTGCCGCGGTGCTGGAGGCGCTCAGCGACGACGATGCCACGCTGGCCGCCCTGCACGAGGTGCAACGTGCCGTGCTGGGCGATGAGGCCTGAAGCCACCCTCGCCGTGGCTCACGCCCAGCGCGTGGCCCCGGCTCGGATGAGCCGGATGCAGCGGTTGCAGCGCTGGCGCCGCGCCACGCAGGCCGGCTTCTTCGTGCTGTTCCTGCTGGCGCCGGTGCTCGATCTGCTGCGCTTCGACCTGCACGAGGCACAGCTGTGGCTGCTGGGCCAGCGCTGGGGCCTGGGCATCGACGCATTCGTGGCCGGCCAGAGCACGGCCACCGAGGCGGCGCTGGGCATCCTGCTGCGCGGCATCGTGCCAGCGTTGCTGCTGGTAGGCGGCTTCCTGTTCGTGGCCAGCCGCTTCGGGCGCGTGTACTGCGGCTGGCTGTGCCCGCACTTCTCGCTCGTGGAGTCGCTCAACACGCTGATGCACCGGGCAAGCGGTCGCTTCAGCCTGTGGGAGCCGCGCCAGGGCGGTGGGCCTGCGCCGCAGCCGTTGTGGTGGCTGCCCTTTGGCGCTGCGGCGCTGGGCCTGGGCCTGTTGTGGGCGGTGACGCTGCTCACCTACCTGCTGCCGCCGGCCGAGATCTGGGGCGGCTTGTGGCGAGGCACGCTCACGCCCAACCAGGCGCGTTTCATCGCCATCGGCGCGGCCGCGTTCACGGCCGAGTTCGTGCTGGCGCGGCACCTGTTCTGCCGCTTCGGCTGCGCGGTGGGCCTGTTCCAGAGCCTGGTGTGGATGGCCAACCCCCGGGCACTGGTGATGGCCTTCGACCGCCAACGCGCCAGCGACTGTCGCGGCTGCAGCACGCCCGAAAGCCCGGCCGGTGACGCCTGCGAAACCACCTGCCCCATGCGCCTGCGCCCACGCCAGGTGAAGCGCCTGATGTTCAGCTGCGTACAGTGCGGCCGCTGCGCGGCGGCCTGCGAGCAGTCGCACCCCGCACGCACGCCCGAGCCCAACCTGCAGTGGACCGTGGGCGTGAATGCCCTGCGCGAGACCCTGCGCGCCCGCCGCACGGGCAACCCCTGACATGGAAGAGTGGATCGGCCACCACTGGGACCGCTGGGTGCGCCGCCGCGCCGGCGAAGGGGCACCGCCCCGGCCTCACGAGGCCACGCTCGCGGCGCTGCGGCCTGCGGTGGAGTGGCTGCTGCGCGCCGGGGGTGCCACGTTGCGCGTGGCCGAAGCCTGCCCCCGCCGCGTGGCCGGGCCGCGCAGCGCCTGGCAGCGCCTGGCTGGCAGCGGCCTGCGCCTGCCGCTGCCGCAGATCGACCCCCAGGTGCTGGCCCTGCCCACCCGAGTGGCCGTTTACCCCGAGGCCGCGCTCAACGTCGACCTCTACGTGTGGTGGGCGGCACTGGCGACGGTCTTCGACGCCACCCGCCCCTGGGCCCCGGCCAACGCCGAAGCGCGGGAACGGGCGCTGCAGTGCTTCCCAGGGCTGGCCTTACGCTTGCAGCGTCTGGAGGCCGCCGAGGCCGGCCGCCGCGCCGTGGGCTGGCCCGCTGACGACGCCACGCCCACGACATCGCCCCCGGTGTGGACGTGGCTGTGGCCCTGCGCACCCGGCGAGCTCGGCGGGCCCACCGCCGCGCCCGATGGCACCGACACTTCACTTGCCACCGCCGAAGACGCCGCCGCCGCGCTCAGCGGCCGCCGCCAGGCACGGCACCGGTCGCCCGAGACCGGCCGCCCGCCGCTGCTTCTGGCCGCCAAGGGCGAATCCATCAAGACCTTTGCCGACGCCCCGGCGCTCGACCGCGGGCACGACGACGAGGACGACGGCTCCGTCGCCGTGGCCGCCGAGGAGATTGAAACCCCCACGCTCGTGCGCCAGGCCGGCCGTGCCCCGACCCGGCTGCGCTTCGACCTCGACCTGCCCAGCGCCGCCGCCGACGATGAGCCCCTGGGCCCGGGCCTGTGGCTGCCCGAATGGGATCTGGCCACCCAGCGCCTGCGCCCCCGGCGGGTGCACGCCCAGCCACTGCAGGCCGTATCGCCGCCGCCCTGGCAGCCGGCGCCGGCCCTGCGGGCCGAGGCCTCGCGTGTGCGCCGCCGTCTGGAGGGCCAGCGCGCGGCGCTGCGCTGGCAGCGCGGGGCGGCCGATGGTGAGGAGATCGACCTCGACGGCGTCGTGCGGCTGGCGGCCGAAGTCAGCGGCGCATCGAGCGGCGCGTTCAGTGGCGCAGCTTGTGACCCATCAGGCGACGCCCCCTCCGAGCGCGGCCTCTACCGCCGCCGCGTGCGCGCCCAGCGCGAGATGGCCACGCTGCTGTTGGCCGATCTGTCGCTGTCCACCGACGCCCACGCCAACGACCACCAGCGTGTCATCGACGTCATCCGCGACGCGCTCTACGTCTTTGGTCAAGCCTTGGCTGGCGGTGGCGATGCCTTCGCCATCACCGGCTTCAGCTCGGTGAAGCGGCGCCTGCGCCTGCACCCGCTGAAGGATTTCGACGAAACCTGGGGCCCGGCCACGCAGGCCCGGCTCGGGGCGCTGCGGCCCGGCTACTACACCCGCATGGGCGCGGCGCTGCGGGCCGGCACGCGCCAGCTGGCGGCACGCCCCGAGCGCCGACGGCTGCTGCTGCTGCTGACCGACGGCAAGCCGCACGACCTGGACGGCTACGACGGCCGTGCCGGCCTGGAAGACACCCGCCAGGCCGTGCGCGAGGCCCGGCAGGCCGGCCTGCTGCCGTTTGCGCTGACCATCGCCGACGACGCCGCGGCCGTGATGCCGCTGCTGTTCGGCAGCACCTGCGGCCAGGGCGGCGGCGGCTGGGCGCGTGTGCAGCGCCCCGAAGACCTGCCGCGCCGGCTGGCCGGCCTGTACGCGCAGCTCCTGCGTTGACGGCGGTCAAGCCCGCGCGGGCGGCCCAGGCGGAGCATCGCTGCTGCCAACCCTGAAGGACACCCACCGTGCTCGACACCAGCCGTTTCGACGTCGTGCGCTACCTCGCCCGCCTGCCCCTGTTTGCCGACGCGGGCGAAGACGCCTTGCGCAACCTGGGCGCCGGCAGCGTGTTGCGCCCGTTCGAGCGCGGACAACTGGTGTTCCAGCAGGGAGACGCCTGCGAACACTTCCATGTCGTGGCCGGCGGGCAGGTGAAGCTCTTCGTGGTGTCGCCCGCCGGGCAGGAAAAGATCGTCGAGATCATCGGGCCCGGCGGCAGCTTCGCCGAGGCGCTGATGTTCCTGGGCAAGCCTTGCATGGTGAGTGCGCAGGCACTGGTGGACACGCTGCTCGTCTCGGTGAGCCGCCGCGCCGTGATGGCCGAGCTGTCGCGCGACCCGCAGTTGGCGCTGCGCATGCTGGCGGGGCTTTCGCGGCGCCTGCACGGCCTGGTGCACGACGTGCAGGCCTATGCGCTGCAGAACGGCGTGCAGCGGGTCATCGGCTACTTGCTGAACCAGCGCGAGGTGGACGACTGCGCCAGCGGCGAGTGCATCACCGTGTCGCTGCCGGTCAGCAAGTCGGCCCTGGCCTCGCGCCTGAGCCTCACGCCGGAGTACTTCAGTCGTGTGCTGCGCGAGTTGGAAGACGCGCGCCTGATCGAGGTCGACCGGCGCGACATCCGCATCCTCGACGCACGGCGGCTCGCGGCCTACCCGGGCTGAACAGCAAAGCCGCGCCAGGGGCCCGGGCGGCCCGGGGCGGCTGCAGGTGCTTCGGGCGCCGGCGCCGCGGCCAAGGCCGGTGGGGTCAGGCCCTCCACACGCTGCCAACGGCGTGTGTCGATGCGCGACCAGGCCATGCCGGCCTGCACGTACAGCGCGCCGTCCACCAGCACCGTGGGCCAGTGCGGGGCCGCGGCCGCTGCGCCGTCCAGCGGCCAGGCCAGCAGCGGGCGGCGCACATCCAGGTGCACGATCAAGGCCCGGTCGCCCTGTTGCGCCAGCGCGAACGGCCGATCCGGCCAGGCCTGCCGTAGGCGCGGCGGACTGGCTTCGGGCGGCACCAAAGGCAGGCGCCGCGGTTGCCGGTAGCCAGGCTTGGGCAGCGCCTCCCCCAGGCGCCAATCGTGCACCAGGCCGTCGTGGATGGCCGGCGCCGCGGGGTCTAGCGACACCTCCCACCACTGGCCGCCGGCGCTCCAGTCCACCAGCAGGCTCTGGCGCCCATCGAGCGCCGCCAAGGCGCGCACGGAGCCCAGCGCGCGACCCTCCAGGGCCTGCCCGGGGTGATCCAGGCTGTCGGGCCCCAGCCGGTCGATCAGGTGCAGGGTGGCCACGTCGTGGCCTCGCCCCGCAGCGGCGGCCCATCGGCCGCTGGCCAAGGCCGCCCAGACCCACGGCTGCGCCACGTCTGCGGCGGGCCTGGGCCAGTGGAAGGACTCGGCCGGTGCCTCGTTGCCGGGCCCTGGGGCCGAGAGGAACACGAGTGCGTCCCGCTTGGGCCACCAGAGACCGCCGCGCACGGCCACCGGTGCCGCGTCGTCGGGACTTCGCGGCCAGGGGCCAAACCACGCACTGCCAGGCAGCCGACACCACAGCTCGGTGTCGGTCCAGGCCCAGGCGACGGCCGACAGCGGCCGCGGCGCAGGTGCAGCGCGGGCGGCCCCAGTGAACACCAGGGCCAACGCCGCCAGGGCTCTAAGGCCCGTGCGGCGTGCTGGCTGGTTCAGCCCGCCAGCATCCACTCGATGACCGCCTTGAGATCGGCGTCGCCGATCTTCTCGGGCGGGTGTGGCGGCATCGGGATCGGCCCATAGACGCCCTTGCCGCCCGCCCGTACCTTGGCGGCCAGCGTGGCCACGGCGTCGGGCTGGCCCTTGTAGCGGGCCGCGATGTCCTTGAAGGAGGGCCCGACCTGCTTGCGATCCTTGGCATGGCAGGCCACGCAGCCGGCCTTGGCAAACGCGGCCTCGGCGCTGGCCTGGGCCAGCACCGGTGACGCACAGGCCGCGGTCAGCACGGCCAAGGCCACCCCCTGAACGATGTGCTTCATGGTGTGCTCCTGGTGGGTGGGCGTGTCAGTACACGTCCTTGACGGTGTTGAACACATTGAACTTGCCGGTGGGCGTGATCAGGCGCGGGTCCTTGATCACGGCCTTGAGGGTGCGCGTCTTGTCGTCGACCACGACGATGGCGCTTTCCTTGTTCTTCGCGCTCCACACCGAGAACCACACCTCGTCGCCGGCCTTGTTGAACTCCGGCTGCACCACGCGCTTGGCACCGTCGTCCTTCAGGCCCGCCCACTCGGCGATCGGCAGCACCTTGTAGCCGGCAGCCAGGTTGCGGATGTCGAACACCGCCACGCTCTGCGACACGGCCGGGTCGGGGTTCAGCGCCGTGTCCACGTAGAGGTTGGTGCTCTTCGGGTGCGTCTTGAGGAACAGCGAACCGCCGCCCTGGCCCTTGAGCTTGGCCACCTCGCGGAAGGCGTTGGCCTTGTGTCGAGTCGGGTCCGTGCCGATCAGCGAGATGAACTCGTCACCCAGGTGCCCGGTGGCCCACACCGGCCCGAACTGCGGGTGGCGGAAGTTGGCGCCACGGCCCGGGTGCGGGATCTTGCTCACCTCGACCAGCTTGACGAGCTTGTCCTCCTTGGCGTCGATCACCGCGATCTTGTTGCTCTGGTTGGCCGCCACCAGGAAGTAGCGCTTGCTGGCGTCCCAGCCGCCGTCGTGCAGGAAGCGCGCGGTGCCGATGGCCGTGACCTTGAGCGCGCCGAGGTTGGAGTAGTCCACCATCAGCGTCTGCCCCGTCTCCTTGACGTTGACCACGAACTCGGGCTTGTAGTGGCTGGCCACGATGCTGGCCACGCGCGGCTCGGGGTGGTACTCCTGGGTATCGACCGTGTTGCCGCGCGTGGACACCACCTTTAGCGGCTCCAACGTATCGCCGTTCATGATGGTGAACTGCGGCGGCCAGTACGCCCCGGCGATGGCGAACTTGTCTTCGTAGCCCTTGAACTTGCTGGTGTCGACGCTGCGCGCCTCCAGCCCGATGCGGATCTCGGCCACGTTGTCGGGCTTTTCCATCCACAGGTCGATCATGTTGATCTTGCCGTCGCGCCCGATCACGAACAGGTAGCGCCCGCTGGCCGAGACGCGGCTGATGTGCACCGCGTAGCCGGTCTTGACGATGTTGATGATCTGCTTGGTGTCGCCGTCGATCAGCGCCACCTCGCCGGTGTCGCGCAGCGTGGTGCTGAAGATGTTCTCGATGTTGAATCGGTTCATCTTGCGCGTCGGGCGCTGCGTCGGCGGAACGATCACCTTCCAGGTCTTCTTCATGTCCTCGAGGCTGAACTCCGGCGGTGTCGGCGGGTCGTGCTGGATGTAGCGCGCCATGACGTCGACTTCCTGCTCCGTCATGTCGCCGCTGGTCTGCCAGTTGGGCATGCCGGCGGGGCTGCCATAGGCGATGAACACCTTCAGGTAGTCGGTGCCCTTGCCCAGCGTGATGTCGGGCGTGAGCGGCTTGCCGGTGGCGCCCTTGCGCAGCACGCCGTGGCAACCGGCGCAGCGCTCGAAGTAGGTCTGCCGGGCCTTGTCGAACTCGGCCTGCGTCATCGGCGGGGCCTTGGGGTTGCGGCTCTCGACCATGGGCACGCCCGCCAGCGCCGACGGCGCGGCGTGGTACTTCACGTCGCCGGGGGCGACGTCCTTCTTGTCCTGCGCCGTGGCCGCCGGCAGCGCGGCCACAGCCAGCAGGGCAGCCAGCGCCGTGAGGCGCACGCCGTCGGCGATGCGACGGGCCTGGACGAACGAGGTGCGGGTGTTGCGGGTCTTCATGGCGCCTCCTTGACGCGAACGGACACACGGGTGGGTGAATGCGTTCACCCGACGAGATCCTTGGTTCATGGGCGGCATGGTCGACATCGGCCGGAGTCGTGTCCTTGAACTGGTTCAAGTTGCTGCCGCGCGGCCATCGCCCCGGCAGGGTCTTGATGCGCGTCAAGCGGGCACGCCCAAACCAGAACCAGTTCAAGGACGTGGCCGCGACACCGGCCCATCGTGGGGCCCCTGACGCGAACCCCTGGAGAGGACACCATGCGCCGCCGCGCCCTGCACGTATCGACATCGCCTGTGGCCCGGGCTGCTCGCCTGGCCACGCTGTGGGGTCTGGCTGGCCTCTTGCTGGCCCCGCCAACGCTGCGGGCCCAGAGCGTGGCCGCCGACGACAGGACACCCGTGGTGGTGGTGACGGCGACGCGCCACCGCCTGCTGGCGGTGGACGCACCCGCGTCGCTGAGCGTGGTCAGCCGCGCCGATATCGAGCAGCGCGGTGCCGACGACGTGCTCGAAGCCGTGCGCCTGGAGCCCGGCCTGTCCCTGCAAGGCCGCGCCGTCGGCGGCCGCAAGGTGCTGGGCCTAAGGGGGCTGGATGCCCGGCATACGCTGTTCCTGCTCGATGGTCAGCGCACCAGCGCCAGCGACGGCGTGGTCGGCGCCAGCGACTTCCAGTACGACTGGCTGGCCACCAGCGACATCGAGCGCATCGAGGTCGTGCGAGGCCCGCTGTCGGTGCTGTATGGCAGCGAGGCGCTGGGCGGCGTGGTCAACGTCATCACGCGCGAGCCCGGAGAGCGCTGGCGGCTTGCGGCCCTGGTCGAAGGCAGCCAGGCGCAGGGCGATCGTGGCGGTGACGGCTGGCGCGCCACGGCCAGCGCCGACGGCCCGCTGGGCGCCGGCTGGACGCTGCGCGCCGGGGCCGCCGAGAGCCGCGTGACGCCGCTGCAGGCCCCGGGCGAGCCACGCCTGAGCGAGCTCGAGGGCCGCGACAAGCGCAGTGCCTGGTGGGGCCTGGGCTGGCGCGGCGGCTCGCACCGCCTGCGCCTGGACGGCCGCGACGGCACCGAGCTGCGCGAAGCCGGCGCCCGCGAGCGCAGTGGCGCCCGCCGCTGGCACACCAGCTTCAACGACATCGAACGCCGCACGCTGTCTTTCGGCTGGCAGGCCGACTGGCCGAGCGCCGGCGGTGAGGGCGACACAGGGATTGATGCCGCCGAGCCGCTGCAGACCGACCTGCGCGCCTACCGCGCCGAGCTGGACGTGGCCAACCGGCGCACGGCCGGCGTGCCGGTGAACGCCACCCAGGTGCTGACCGACGATGTGGTGGATGGCCAGATGCGGCTGGCGCGGGCGCCAGGCAGCCGCCACGGCATGCTGCTGGGCTTCGAGTGGCGTGACGAGCAGCTGGCCGACAACGCCTTGCCCGGCGGCCGCTCAGCCGTACGGCACCAGGCCTTGTTCGTGCAGGACGAATGGCGGCCCGCGCTGGGCCGCGCTGCGCTGACCGTGACCGCCGGGCTTCGACACGACGACCATGGCACGTTCGGGGCGCACTGGAGCCCGCGGCTGTACGCCGTCTGGCGCCTGGGCGACGGCTTCACGGTCAAGGGCGGCGCCAGTCATGGCTTCAAGGCCCCGAACCTGAAGCAGGTGGCGCCGGGGGCCCGGGCCGAAGGCCCGAACACCGTCATCGGCAACCCGGCGCTGGCCCCGGAAGTGGCCGACGCCGCGGAGCTGGGCCTGGCCTGGGAGCAGGGCCGCCGTCAATGGCAGCTGACGGCCTTCGACCAGCGCGTGCGCGACCTGATCGAGCTGCGCCTGGTGAGCGCCGGCCCGGCGCCGGGCACCGGCACTTACGACTACGAGAACCTCGCCGAGGCACGCTTGCGCGGCGCAGAACTGATGGGCGTGGAACGCCTGGCGCCGTGGTTGACAGCCCATCTGGCCGTGACGGGTCTGGACGCCCGCGACGGCAGCGGCCGCCGGCTGGAACGCCGCCCGCGCTGGAACGCCAGCCTGCGCCTGGAAGCCGAGTTCGGCCGCTGGCGCGCCGGCTGGGCGGCCGAACACAGCGGCGAGCAGTTGTTGCCCGCCACCACCGTGGGCGCACCCCCGCAGCCGGTGCAGGGCGTGACCCTGCAATCGGCCCACGCTGCCGTGATGCTGGGCCACGGCCTGGTGCTGCAGGCCGGCGTGCGAAACCTGGGCAACGTGCGCCTGGCCGACCGCAGCCCGCTTTTCACGCAGGTCGAAATGCCGCGCACCTGGCGGCTGGCGCTGCGCGGCCGTTGGTGAGGCTGCCCGTGGCCCCGGCCTGGATCGGGGTCAGGAAGCGCCAGCGTCCGCCACGGCCGGCTCCGCGAAAAGCAGCGGTTCAAGGCGCAGGGTGATGCGGCGCACCTTCAGCACGCCGAGCAGCCCGCGGCCGAGCCCGGCACGGGCCAGTTGCCCGGCCAGCTGGGCTGCGGTGGCGCCACCCGGGACCACCAACTGGGCCAAGGCGGCCAAGTCCGTGGACGCCGTCGCGGTTGGCCAGGACGCTGTGACCAGCCGCTCGACGGTGGCATGGCCGACGATCGCATCCCGCAGCGGGGCCGCGAGGGCAGCCGGCCCATAGGCGGCATGCCACTCCAGCACGGCGGCCGTGGGAACGGGTTCGCTCAGGCCCACGCCCTCGAGCTGCCCACGGGCGCGCCATCGCCGCAGGGCTTGAACCACCTGGCGTTCGGTCAGCCCCACCTCCAGGCCCACGGCGCGATAAGGATGCGCCACCACGGGCAACCCTCGCTCGCAGGCGGCCGCGAGCGAGCGGGTTCGACAAGGACCATCGTCCTGGCCGCAACGGCACTGCGCAGCCGAATCCGCATCCGGGTCAGCGTCGGTCGACGCGAGATCGTGCGCCCAGCCCGACCACGACACCGACGGCGTCAGATTCGCCAGCGCATCGGCCTGGTGGCAGGCCGCTGCTGCATCAATGGCGCACAGGTCCACCCATCCCACCGGCGGCTGCCAGGCGCGCCCGGGGCCTTCGGGCCCCTCTTCTACCGCGGCCCAGGTCATGGCACCGGGCAGTGCCAGCAGCCCGGCGGGCGGCTGCGCGGGCATGCCAGGCCCATGGGCGAGCAGGCGCAACGCTGCACGGGCCAGACCCGGGCGCCATCGAGGGCGCAATCCCTGCACCGAACCTTCGGCCCGCAAAGCCTGGCAATGCAGCAGCAGTTCGCGGGCGCTGCCCCCATGCCGGCGCACGAGGGTCTGGAACGGCGAGGGCTCGATCGGGAAGGCCGTCGGCCCTTCCTGCAGAAGGGCTCGACGCAAGCCGGCACAAGCGCTGGGCGAAACAGGCGGAATCGAGGGCGTGGCCATGGCTCGTCCTTCCAGAACGGGTGGGCGGAGCCGCATCGTCGAAGCCGCCGTCAGGGCTGTCCTTGAACAGGATCAAAGGCCGCGAACTCGTCGCCCCTCAGAATGGGCTCCGCCATGGAGTGGCTGTCGCAGTACCCTGCCCTCAAGTCGGCGCACATGGCGCTGGCCGGCGCCAGCGTGGGTCTGTTCACCGCGCGGGGCCTGGGGGTGCAGTGGCGGGCGGCCTGGCCCATGCAGGCCGGCGTGCGGCGTGCCAGCGTGCTGATCGACAGCCTGCTGCTGGCCGCCGGTGGCGCGCTATGGGCGGTGTTGGGCCTGAGCCCGGCGAACGCGCCCTGGCTGCTGGCAAAGCTGGTGCTCATCGTGGCCTACATCGTGCTCGGTTCGTTCGCGCTCAAGCGGGCCCGCAGCCCCTGGGGCCGACGACTGGCCTTTGCGGGAGCGCTGGCCTGCGTGCTGGCCATCGTGGCCACGGCCATCACACACGATGTGCTCGGCCCGCTGGTCCCGCTGCGCGCAGCCGGATGGTCGCCATGACGGGAGCGACGGGCGCAACCTTGCTGCACGCAGGGCCCGCGGTGGGCTTCGAGCAGCCGTTCGAGATGCTTGAGGCCTGCCACGAGCGCGTGAAGCGCAGCCTCGGTTTGCTGCAGCGCCTGGGCGCCCACCTCGATGAGCACGGCGCCGATGCGCAGGCCGTCTCGGCCGCCCGCGACGTGATGCGGTACTTCGACGTCGCCGGCCCCCTGCACCACGAAGACGAGGAGCTGCACATCCTGCCGCGCCTGCGGGCCGCGGGGCGTGACGCCCTGGCAGACCGTCTGCACGCCGACCATGCGGCGCTCGCAGCCGCCTGGCTGCGCTGGCGCACGGTGCTGGTGGCCGTGTGTGGCGGCCACTGGGACCCCGGAGCCGCGGCCGCTGTGCGCGCCGGCTGGCACGCCTTCGAGGACCTCTACGAGGCCCACATCGCGCTCGAGGAGTCCGTGGCCTTCCCGAGCGCGGCGCACGGGGTGCCGGTTGACGACGTAGCCACCATGGGGCGAGAGATGGCGGCCCGCCGGCGGGCCGTGGTCGTACCGGCCGCCCGGCCCACCCCGGGAGACTCACCCTCTCGGCCCTGTGCTCTGCCCGGCGCCGGCACATGAACGCCCACTTTCAGCGTGCGAGCCATCGCCTGCAGCGTGCCTCGCTGGCCGCGAAGCTGGGCGCCCTGGGCTCGCTCATCATGGTGGTGGCCTTGGGCTCCATTGCCTTCACCGTGTGGGTGACCTGGCAGCTGGAGGGCGGTGCCGCCGCCGTCAACGAAGCCGGCCGACTGCGCATGCAGACCTGGCGCTATGCCCAGGTGGCGGCGGCGCAGGACCTGCCGCAGCTGCCAGCGCTGGCCGCGCAGTACGACGCCAGCCTCGCGCTGCTGGAGGCCGGTGACCCCGCGCGTCCGCTGTTCGTACCCCGAGACGACACCACCCGAGCGGCCCTTCAGGCCGCGCACATCCGCTGGCAGGCCTTGCGAGGTGCCATTGCCGACGGCGCCAGGCCGCAGCAGTCGGGCCAACTGGCGGGTGACCTTGTGGCCGAGATCGACCACCTAGTCACCGGCATAGAAGCGCGCCTGCAGCGCTGGACATCCATCCTCAGCGCGCTGCAGTTCACGCTGCTGGCGCTGGCCCTTGCAGCTGGCGTGGCGCTGCTGTATGCCGCGCATCTGTTTATCTTCCAGCCACTGGCCCGCCTGCAGCGCGGGCTGGAGTCAGTAGCCCGTGGCGACCTGGGCGCACGTGTCGACGTCGAGACACACGACGAGTTCGGCGAGGTGGCCGACGGCTTCAACCACATGGCCGTGCGTCTCGAGGACCTGTACCGCGGGCTCGAGACCAAGGTGGCCGAGAAGACCGAACACTTGCGCGCCGAGCGAGAGCGCCTGGCGGCCCTGTACGAGGCCAGCCGGCGCGTGGCTCAGGCTGCCAGCCTAGACGATCTGGCGCAGGGTTTCGTGCGCCAGTTTCGCGAGGTGGCCCGGGCCGACGCAGCCCTGCTGCGCTGGCACGACGCCGAACAAGGCCGCATGCTGATGCTGGCATCTGACCGCGTGCCCGCTGCCATGCTCGAACACGAACGTTGCCTGGCACCCGGGGACTGCCGCTGCGGAGGAACTGCCGGCCCGGGCGGCCACCGCACCATCACCATCCATGCGTTGGAACAGGGCGACGGCGACGGAGCTTGCAGGCGCTTCGGCTTCCAGCGTGTACTGAGCCTGCCAGTGCTGCTGCAGGACCAGGCCTTGGGCGAAGTGGACCTGCTGTGGCGCGACACCACGCGCCCCGTGCTCGACGACGACCGCGCCTTGCTGGAGGGTCTGGCCGCCCAGCTGGCCGGCGGCATCGAAAGTGTGCGTGTCCAGGCCCTGCAGCGCGAGGCCGCTGTTTCCGAGGAGCGCGGCTTCATCGCCCGGGAACTGCACGACTCCATCGCGCAGGCGCTGGCCTTCATGAAGATTCAGCTGCAGATGCTGCGCGGAGCCCTGCGCCGCGGCGATCCGGCGGCAACCACGCGCGTGGTCGACGAACTCGACGCCGGCGTGCGCGAGAGCCTGGCCGACGTGCGCGAGCTGCTGCTGCACTTCCGCACCCGCAGCGACGGCGCCGAGCTCGCGGCAGCCTTGCGCGCCACGCTGCAGAAGTTCCAGCATCAGACCGGACTACCCGCGCAGCTGGACGTGCGCGGCCCCGTGCTGCCGCTGGCGCCCGACGTGCAGGTGCAGCTGCTGCACGTGGTGCAAGAGGCTCTGTCAAACATCCGCAAGCACGCTCAGGCACGGCAGGTCTGGGTGACGCTGGATCCACGCCCCGAGCTCAGCGTGACGGTGCGCGATGACGGCCACGGCTTCGACCTGGCGGCCCGCCATCGAGAAGGCGGCGACGATGGCCACGTAGGCTTGCGCATCATGCGCGAGCGCGCGGCCGGCATCGGGGCCGAAGTCGAGATTGCCTCGACCCCCGGGCAGGGAACGAAAGTACGCATCGCCGTGCCCTCTCGTCCGGCCTCCGTGGCCCTTGCAGCCTAGCGCGCGATGGCGGCGGCTCAGGCATGAACAGCGAGCGCCAGACGCCCATCCGCGTGGTGGTGGTGGACGACCACACCCTGTTCCGCCGCGGGCTGGTGGCGCTGCTCGCGGCCGACGGCCGCTTCGATGTGGTGGCCGAGGCGGGTGACGCGGGCGAGGCCCAGGGCGTCGTTGAGCGACTGCGCCCCGATGTCCTGCTGCTGGACAACCATCTACCTGGCGTTTCGGGCGTGGATGCTCTGCCCGCCCTGCTGAGCGCGGCGCCCGGTCTGCGGGTGCTGATGCTCACCATGAGCGAGGACCACGCCGACATCGTGGCCGCGCTGTCACATGGCGCTGCCGGCTACCTGCTCAAGACCGCCGAGATCGACGAACTCGGCGACGCCATCGTCTCGGCCATCAGCGGCAGCGCCAGCCTGAGCGCGCCCGTGGCCCTGAAGCTGGCCGCCCGGGCGATGCACACAGCCCAGAATGCGGCATCCGCTGCTGAGGCCCATACAACGCCACCATCTGCGGCTGACAGGTCGGTGCCGGCCGACCCGCTGGCCCAGCTTTCGGCAAGGGAACGCGAGACCCTGGCGCTGGTGGCCGAAGGCTGCAGCAACAAGGTGATTGCCCGGCAGCTGGGCATTGCCGAGGCCACCGTGAAGATCCACGTGCAGAACCTGCTTCGCAAGCTGGGCTTGGAGTCGCGGGTCCACGCAGCTGCCTGGTATGCCAGGCTTGGAACCGGCAGGTCCCCCATGCGTTAGGCGCTTCGGCGCAAGGCAACCAATGGGCGGGCGAGAGTGGTGCTTTACTTGCCGCCAGTAGTGACAGCCACCACCAGCGTCTCTCGCGGTAGGTAAGCCGCTGTCGGTTGCATGTCAGGTTCGGCCGAAAGCAACGACATCGGCGGCTTCGCAGCGTTTGCAGTCGCTCGCCCCCGCAACGCTAGCGTCGGCTGTGTGCCTGTCACCGGGCGCTCCCGGGTTGTCCAGAAGCAGCGGCAATTGAACTAGATTTCGGCGTCGGATAGGCTGTGCGCGCGTACGTGCCTGTCAACTGGCTCGCAAGGGCGCCCGATCAGCAGGTCTTGCTGAACTCTAGGGAATCTTTGCGCAGCTCGGTCGGACTGATACTCCTTGATTAGGCGACAGGGGATGAGCGCGGCGTGGTGCTGTTGCGCGAAGAGGCCCTCAAACGCCTACGCCAGGAAGGCGGGACTACCTGCTTGTGACTGCGATTCTCCGATCGCAATGCCTTGCCCTGCGGGAAAAACGCGGCCGGGACATGGCTCCGGGCGGAAGGCGTTGGCCGGCGCGAGCTAAACCGCGCCACGGCCACAATTTGGAGGATTCGCCCTACTGCGAAGCAGCGAGCCGCGGGTGGAGTCACCGACTCAACAAGTTTCACCGTAGCGAAGAACAACGGACTAGGCTGGACGGGGCGGCCGTCAGCTACAACACGAACAGCAAACTACATCCTCAAGGGGAAAACGCATGAGCCTTGCGGGCACACGCTCCAGTCGTGGCGACATCTACCAAGTCTGCGTCGCCATGGACTGTGCGATCCGAATGATCAAGGATCCCACCCTTGTCTGGATGGAACTCGACTCGACCCGAGTCATTTCGGGAGGCATGCCGGCGCCAGTCGACGACGTCATTCTTGGCTGGGCCTCTGGCCAAGAGACCTGCTGTCAATGCAAGAAGAACCAGCCTGGATTCACCGCTTGGAAGGTGGCCGAGCTCGAGGAGGACCTCAAGAAGGCAGCTGAGCACCTGATGGCTGAGCCAAACGTGGAAGTGCGGTTCTACTCGCGAGCAGACTTCGGCGATCTCGGACGCCTGGTTGAGCGGGCGCTTCTGACGCCGGATCTGGCGGCCTTTCGGAGCGACTTCCCAAACGCGCTTTCAGCCGAGTTGACCAAACTGGAAGCCGTATGGAAGGATGCTCTTGCAAAGGGCACGCACGACGTTCACGCGCTGCTGCGGAGGATCGAGTTCAACCTGACCCGCGGGCTTGGTGAACTCGAAGCCCATCTGAAGCTGGACCTTGGTCAGCAGGTTACCCGTGCGGACGATGCCTATAGCGCGCTTTGGACCGTGCTAGACGGGCTGGGCGCACGCACGGCCGATCCATCCCTGGTCGCCGAGACGCATCGCATCACACGAAGCGAGTTGCTCCAGATTCTCCAGGACAAGGGGTGTGCCATTGCCCCCCCGCGCGCCAAGGCTGACGTAGAGGGAAAGCTGAAGGGAATGTCGGGCATCGGGCGCCAGTGGCGGCGCGAGATCGCCGGCAAGCGGTTCGAGCGCACTGCGGTGGCGGACCTGAGGAATGCAATCGACGCCGGTGGGAGCGTCCTGCTGACAGACGGGCCGGGGGCTGGCAAGACCTGCGTGCTGCTGCAACTCGCGGAGGAACTGGAAGCGCGCACCGACGTCGCCACGCTCTTCCTGCAGGCGCGCGACTACGCCGACGCCACCGACCACGAGGGCCGCGTGGCTCTGGGCCTGGATCCCGACATACCTGCGCTGGTGTCGGCAATGTCCCAATGGAAACGCGTCGTCGTAATCATCGACTCACTGGACGTGCTCTCGCTGAACCGCGAGACGCAGTGCCTGACCTTTTTCTTGAACCTCATTGATCGCTTGAGGACTATTCCTGATGCCTGCGTCGTCGTGGCCTGCCGCAGCTTCGACCTGCAGTACAACTGGAACTTGGCAGGTCGGCGCTGGGACCGAACGGTCGAGATCGGCCTGCTGAATTGGCTCGATGTTGTCGAGCCGCTACTGAGCGGGCTCGGCGTCGACACGGCCGCCCTTGATGCGTCGACGCGGGGACTGCTCGGTAACCCCCGCAACCTGGCGCTCTTTGCGGATGTCGCAACCAGGTTCGAGCGAAAGAGCCTCTCCAGCGCGCAGGAACTGACCGACCTCTATCTGGACGTCGTGATTGCCGGGGACTCGAACCTGGGGTCACCGGCGATGGTTGCCATAGAGACGATGGCAACCGAGATGCTGACTCAGCGCCGTCATCAACTGCGGCGCAGTAGGGTACAGGCCAGCGATGATCTGCTGCGCCGCCTGTGCAGTGCCAACGTGCTTTTCGAGAGCGGTCGCGGCGACGTCGGCTTCGGACACCAAACGCTGCTCGATGCGCTTGCGGTTCGCGATGGCGTCCGCCGTGGGCTGAGCTTGCTCGAGTTCATCCAGTCGCTGCAGCCCGTGCCCTTCATCAGGCCGGCAATCCGGGCATTCTTCGCGCATCTCCGATCGAGCAACCGTTCGAGTTTTGGCGCGCAGGTTCGATCAGTCTTTGACAGCGACGTGGCGTTCCACATCAAGCGGCTGATCGCCGAGTCGTACGCCGCCTGCGAACCTGATGATCGCGATTGGGGTCTTGTACGGCACCTGTTCCGCAAACATCCGGAACACTTCGTATCGGTCTACGACCGCGGCCACGAGCTGGCCTGGCACCACTTCTGGATGCGCCACCTGGTGCCCATGTTGGATGCAGATGGCGAGACCAAGTGGCTTGGAATCCACTTCCGAAAGCTGCAGGCGTGGGCCAATGACGATCCCGTAGGCGTCTTTGCGTTCTGGACGCGGCTTGCGGCATCTCACGTGGCGAAGGAATTAAACCTTCGAGGCCAGTTCAGCTTCGTGGTCCGTGGTTTCAAGCATCTTGAGAAGGTTGATGCTCAGGCACTCCTGGAGAGCCTGCTGAGGCTGCCGTCTGGGAAGCACGACTGCCTCGGCGACTTCCTCTTGCAGTGGGCACGCCACGATGCTCGAGGTGACGCCCTCGTCTGGCAATACATCGCCGGAGACGTACCGACGAATCCGAGCAGGGACAGTGAGATCGAGGAGAAGCTGAACTGCGATGAGTCGAGTTTCAAGCGTGACAAGGACTTGCTCCAGCGCTTCGCCGACTCCGATGCTCTGCTGGACCTCGCAGTTTCGGCCCTAGAGTCCTGGAGTAGGACCCTAGCGCTCGGCCCATACTCTCCCCCTCGCGACGTGGCAGAAGGGCCAAACAATGAACTGCGCGAAGAGACGAGCTACTCGGTAACGCACTCAAGTCATGCGTTGCGGCATGTGTCGCCATTGCAAAGGCTGGTGGGGTCGATAGAGGCCGCCATCCTTCAGCGCGCGAAGGCTCACGATGGCTGGTGGAGCGCCAACGCACTCAGGATCTGCCTAGCCGATAGCGGCGCCCTGCGCTACATCGGTGTTCTGGCAATGACCGACTGCCCGGAGCGCAACGCCGACGCGGCCAAGCAGTTCTTCGCCGATGACCGACGCCTGCAACTGACGGATCGCTACGAGCTGGGTCGATTGATCTCGGCGGTAGCCCCGTTTCTCGGGGATGCGATCGAACTTGCCGAAGCGCATATTCTCCGGCGGCTCAGCGAGTACGAGGACCGATCCAAGCCCTGGGTTGAGGCCGAGCGGTATGAGCTGCTCACCCGGATACCAGTGATGCTGCGCTCGCCAATCGTGACGTCAACTATTGCACGCATGGCGGCCGAGTTGCCGCCACCCGACGACAGGCCGCACATCTACTCCTTGAGCGGTATGGTGGGGGCTCCGTTTGACGCAGACCAGCTGACGGGAATCAGCGACGATGCACTGGTTGCCTTGCTGGACAGCAGCAAGAACCTTGGGGATTGGCCCCGTCCCAGCCACGAACTCGTTGGCGGCTTCGCTTCGGTCAATCGACTGCTGCACTCGATCGCAAGTGAGGCGCCACGTCGCTTTCTCAACCTGCTTGCGCAGCGTTGGCATGACCTCCCCAACCAGTCAAAACGTGCGGCGTTCGATGGGGCAGCGCACTACCTGCGGTATCGGTACGGCAACGTCCAGAACTCGGCGTGGCGGGCCAAGGAAGATGTCGACCGCTCGGATATTCTTGAGTTGCTGCTGGTGGAACTGGAGCGGCACCCGGCCTTCTGGGCCGGAACACGGGAGGGCGCAACGGCGCTATCCGGCTGCGCATTGGTGGCTTCTAGCGACGACCACGTGGCACGCGTGGCGTTCCTCGCACCGGCGCACATCAGGGCGGAAGACCCGCCTTGCGGCGAGCGGCAGGACGATGACCTGATCTTTACGGCCATTAACAGTTCGCGTGGCGAACTAGCGGATGGGTTCCTCTCGCTGGCAAATCGCCTTGTTGAGGAGGGTCGGGAACTGCCGGTCCTTCTGGCGCCAACGCTCCGGCGTTTGGCGCAGGACTGCCATCCTGCAGTGCGCGCGGTAGTCGCTCGGGCGCTGGCCTATATGCAGACGAAGAGCGAGTTGGGCTGGGAGCTGTTCGACGCGGCGTTCTCTGCGGACGATGAGCGGGTTTGGAAGTACGCAGCTCAAACGTTGTACTACGCGACGGGCAAGCTCTTCGCGAGGGCGAAGCCGTACATCGACAGGATGGAGCGCTCCAACCTACCGGCCGCACTGAAGGTCTGGGCGCGCCTGTCTGCGCTTGCTGTGCTTGAGGGGCAGCTCGGTTCGCATGTCCTGCTTGAGAAGCTGGCGCAGCGTGCCGAGGCATCCGCGTGGGATGGCGCAATCTCGGTGTGGGTCGCCAATGCAGGCAACGCCACCCATGCGTCCGAATGCTTCGCCGGCATGACTGCCGCTGCCTCCCACGCCGTCGCCCACGCGCCGCTGCTTCAACGTATGAGCGTACTGTTCCGGGAACAGTCTCCCGTACCGCGTATTCCGTTGGGCTTGTTCCGCTCTGTATACCTAAACGGCGGCGCTGGTCCGGAGGCCGGGGTAAATCTTCCGCCCGGGATTGACGAGTGGCTCAGCCGCTTCGCCGGGATTGACCCGGACCATGCGCTCGAGATCGCGGAGATCATTGCCGGCATCTGTAAGGTCCGGGATGCGACACCGTTCTACGACCCGAAGCCGCTTGGTGCCCTGCTCACGTCTCTGTTCAGGGAGGCAGAAGAACGCGAGGCGTCGGACAATGGGAGAATGCTTCTGAGGGTCGTCGCCCTGCAAGACTTGTTCCTGTCCCTGCCGACATCGATGCTTGGCGAGTGGCTCCAGGCAGCAGAGAGGCCGGACGCCTGACGCGTGCACTGCAGCGCTGAAGCCGATACGTTCCAGGCTGAAGCTCCCGTCGGAACGCTCACTACTCGGCTGGGTGGCCATGGGCGGGCTGATGCGGAGTGTCCGCTTGAGCCGGAAGGGGTCCCTGGCAAACCTGGCGAGAAGGTCGGCAACCAGTCTCCAGCTGTAGTTGCGTACGCCGGCAACGCCAGTTGCCGACATACGAGCCGCCGGAGCTGCGCTGAAGTGATCGAGGGACGAGGGGACTACCTGACGACTGGCTTGTCTACCGGGGGCCGCGGCTTAGGCCGATTGACGTCGACAACAGGTCTTGAGCACACTTGCCTTAGAAACACAGCTTGGAGCCAGCCGTGGACGTGCTCTCCCTAATCCAGCATGCCGTCTCGCTGAAAAAGTCTCACCCTTCCTCTACACACATCGACGCGCTTGATGCTGTACTTGGGGAAGCTCGGCTCAGCACACAAGCGGTTGCCGACTTCGGGCATGGTGAGCGACTGACACCCGAGCAGCGTGCCTTCATCTCGGCCGCCTTCATCCGCGGCATCTACGAGGAGGAACTGCTCGCTTGGCATCAGCCAAGTGCCGACCCGGTGCTCCAAGACTACGTGCGGAAGATCTGGGCTGAAGAAGTCCTTGGGCGGTTCGTCGGACGATACACATCCACAGGCCCGCTGCCTGAGATCTTCCCTGAGGCTGAGGTGAAAAGCCGTCGCAGGATGTTCGCGTAGTGGCGGACTCTAGAGGCCAACAGGCCGTACCGACATATTCGAGTACGACTTGGCTGCAGGCGGAACCAATCCTTCAGCGTGTACCGAGCGTCTGGTTTAGCACTCCAGCCAGCCGATAAGCAGCCCGTGCCAACTGCTCACTGAGCGTCGTTGACCACTGGCGCCTGTAGTCCTCATCCAGCTTGCGTCCTTAGGGATAGAACTCGGGAGATGCGACGATGCGACACGACTGCTCAGCCCACTGGCGTGCCGTTGCTTGCTCGTGGACCATACCGCTTCGGCGAACCTCAGCAGTCAGCGCTTCGAGTCCACCTGGCCAGTTCTCGATTGGGCCTGTGGCCCAGACTGCGTGCAGATTCGTTCCTCTTCCGAAGGCCTGCACCTGGAATCGGTTCCCGCCGCGATCCTCGAAGAACCCAGCATGCAGCGGTTGATGCAGGTCTGTCACGAAGTGCACGACGTACTTGAGGGCCTTCAAGCGGTGGTCTTCTGGCGCGCTTGAGGCAAGCACTCCGGCCTGACGCTCGATCGCCGCGACCACGCACGCGCCTGAAGGGCAACCACTGCATGCATACCGAGACCCGACAGCCAGCACGCCGCGTGCACCGCAGTCGATGACGCGGCGGTAGCTCGTCGCGCCGCTAAGGCGGCAGCGGTTGACGGGGTGGGGCATGGTGGATACTGTACAGATATCCATATCGCGGCAGAAAGCAGCCTTGTCCTTCCAAAGCTCCAGCCAGACGGAGGTTCCGGGTTCTTTCGTCGCGATCTACTCGACCGAGACGGCCGGACGCGTCAGGAAGCTCTCAGTGTCGCTGGTCGCACTGCAGGAGCGCCACGAGTTCTGCGAGGACTTGGCGCAGGCGTTGGTCGACTCGTCTCGCGATCGACTGTTCGACCTCAAGGTGACCCAGGAGGACGTGCTCGCCAAGGTGCTCCAGGGCCTGACGGCATCGGAAGAGGTCCTGTCCAGGGACGAGGCCCGATGGGTGGTGCGTCGCTTGGCCGAGCTGCTCAACTGGGAGCCCCTGCTCACCGACTAGGCGTCGCGGCTGTCCGGCCTCGCGGGAACCTCGCTGATCAACTCAACGAGAACCGCTCGCTCACCGCATCGGCATGTGCACGCAAGCCAGGCGAGCCGCTTGCCCAGGAGTCGACGACCTGTTTATAGGTACCCCACGCAAACTCGACGTGAGCGCCTGCTACCTCTTTCGAGAAGGCGACGACGTGATCACGGTGGGCAGCTCGAGCAGCCTCGGGGATCGGCCGACCGTCTGGCCAGGATGATGGGTCAGCGAAGAGGTAGTACAGGACGGGGCGTCGGCCCGACTTCAGGCAGTGCGTCGACAGGGCGAGCGCGTGCTTGATCAGCTGCGCAGCGTCGAGCGCGTGCAAGTCGAGATCGCCCGACTGCAGTCTCTCCATCGCTCGAAGGTACGGTGCCATGTTCGGCGACCACACATCACGCGAGAAGGCTGCCGAGAACGATGGTGCGTGCTTCCCTCTTTAGGGCTCGTACCGCTTGGACTCCACGCCCACGGTGTGCGAGTCAGTGTCGATGCGGACGTCCAGCCAGGGATGCATGCCGCCAGACCACGGGAACCGCAGGTTGGCTTCCAGCTTGACTTTTCGGGCGGGCCAGCCAGCGTGCAGCAATCCGGGCAACGGTGGCAGCTCACCATCCCGTTTGATGAAGTAGCCGAAACTGTTAGCGACCAAGGCAGAAGACGACTGGGGGCTGTCCGCCTTGCCGTCGAGTTGCCGGCCAGGGGACTTCTCGTACGCCTCAAGGATCGCTGCCTTGGGCAAGTGGTCGAGCAACTGCATAGGGGCTTGCTGGCTCCGTTGAGCCACGAGCGGTCGTTGGTCCTGGGGTCAGCATAACTTTGGTGAGCCCAGCGCGGGGCCGTGATGCAGCGCTCCGCAGGCGCGGTCCGCCGACGGAGTCTTGGCCTGGCGTGATCGGAGCTCCGTGTCCGACGCGCCGAGCCGGTCCGGGGGCTTCCGTGCCGACGAGATTCCACGTAGAGTACTGGACATGCATACAGCTTTTACGCGCAGTGCCCTATGGCGCTAGCACGCAACCCGCCCCGTCAACGCCGCCCTGTGGCGGCTCTTTCGTCTAACTAGACCGCGTCCGTGGCGCGGTCTGAGGACCGTGCTCGCCATGAACGCACCACTGCGCCCCGAAGTCTTCATCCGTCCGCAGCCGAGCCCGCAGATTGATCTGCCTCTCGCCGCAGATGGTGTGGTGCGCTACGTCTGGGAGAGCAAGTTCGGGACGATGCTGATCGAGGTGCGCAACGGGCAGATCTATGTCAACGGCGGCCTCGTAGAGCCTGCGGATGGACGCGCCGTGGCTTCCCCCGGGTCGCCCTGACCTCCACACCCGCAGCCGCTGCATGACGGCCACCGGCTTCATGGACAACGACTTCCCCGATGGCGCCCGTGTGGGTGCTGACCCAGGCGCCGCCGCAACACGACCGCGCGAGCCCACTGCGTCGTCAGGCTTCGGCTCGCCTGGCAGCGACTTCACGGTCCGGCGCATAGACCTGAACGACGCGCTCATCCGGCACCCGCAGTCCACCTTCGTGATGCGCGCCGCGGGGGACGCGATGGCCGCAGCTGGGATCGGTAGCGGCGATGTGCTGCTGGTTGACCGAGCCGTCACTCCGCAGCACAACCACGTGGTGATCGCCAAGGTTGATGGCGAGTTGCTGTGTCGTCGCTTGGTGCGACAGGCCGGCGTCGTCTCACTGGAGACAGCAGAGACACCACCTCGGCGAATCACCTGCAGCGAAGCACAGCCGCTGGAGGTGTGGGGCGTCGTCACCACCGTCATCCGCCAGCTGTCGACCTGAGCGCTAAAGGTGCCGCTTGTTTGCACTGGTCGACGTCAACAACATGTACTGCTCGGTCGAGCGGGTGTTCGATCCCCGGCTCGAAGGGCGGCCCGTGGTCGTGCTGAGCTCGAACGACGGAGCCTGCATCGCCAGGTCCAACGAGGCCAAGGAACTGGGTGTGCAGATGGCCCAGCCCTGGTTCCAGGTTCGTCACCTCCAGAAGTCTCACGGACTCGTCGCGCTGTCGGCGAACTTCGAGCTCTACTCCGATCTGTCGGCCCGCATGATGGCCATCGCGTCACGCTACTCGCCCAACGTGGTGCCCTACTCCATCGATGAAGCCTTCATCGACTTCACCGGCATCCCGGGCGATCTGACGGCCACCTCTCGGAATCTGCGCGCCACGGTGCTGAGGGAACTGGGTCTGCCCACGTCGGTGGGCATCGCGCCGACCAAGACGCTGGCCAAGCTCGCGAACCACATCGCCAAGACCTGTGACCGCAAGCCGGACTTCTATCCACAGAGCTTGTCCCGACGGCTGGCCCAGGTTTGCAACACGTCCGAGTTAACGGCGCAAGATCTGGAGGCGCTGATGGCTCTGACCGATGTCGCTGACGTCTGGGGCGTGGGCCGCAAGATCGCAGCGCAGTTGAACGCGGGCGGTGTCCGCACGGTGCTGGACCTCGTTCGCACCGACGTGGCCACGCTCAGGCGCCAGTTCAGTGTGGTCTTCGAGAAGACGGTGCTGGAGTTGCGCGGCACGCCCTGCATGGGCGTGGAGGAGGCGCCGGCGGCCAAGCAGCAGATCCTCGTGTCGAGGTCGTTCGGCAAGGCGGTTGTCCACCTGGATGGCATCGTCGAGGCGGTCAGCGAGTTCGCCTCTCGCGCAGCCGAGAAGCTCCGGCTGCAGGGCTCCGTGGCTGGAGCCATACAGGTCTTCATCCGGACCAGCCCCTTCCGCGAGAACGACCGGCAGCACAGCCCCAGCGTGACGGTGCCGATCCGGCCCACAGCCGACAGCCGCAAGATCGTCGGTGCCGCCTGTGAAGCGGCACGTTCGATGTTCAGACCGGGCTTCAACTACGCCAAGGCTGGGGTGATGTTGATCGATCTGCGAGAGGCGGCAGCGCTCGGGGATCAGGGTGAGCTTGACCTCTTTGGTGGTTCGGAAAGCGAGCACTCTGGCGAACAAGATCGCAGTGCCCTGATGCAAACGATGGATGCACTGAACCGCCGCTTCGGCCGCGGCTCCGTTCGGATCGGGAGCACGACGGCCGCGTTGGCCAGCGACACCGGCTCGGCATCCTGGTCGGTACGACAGGAGCGACGGACGCCGCGGTACACAACGCGCTGGGATGAGATGCCCGTCGTTCGTGCGTAGCTGATGCGTTCGTTCTGGCTCCTTTGGAGTCCGCGTGACTACAAGCGGGCTGCAACGCGACACCCACTCGGTAACTGATCGGACGATGCTTGAGAACCATTAGAGCCAGTAACTTGCGTTAACTGCGTCAGCGGTCGCAATAGGCTTTATGCTCAATGCTCCTCAAACACCTGAGCCGCAACCAGTCATGGCCACCAAGAAACTCGGAACCACGCTTCAAGCGCTGAACGCGCAGATCGCTGCGCTTCAGGCCAAGGCCGATGAGATCCGCAAGAAGGAAGTGGGCGAAGTGGTGGCGAAGATCAAGGACGCCATCGCGCACTACGGTCTGACTGCGGCCGATCTCGGGCTGGGTACCGCTGCAGCGAAGGCGACCAAGGTGCCAGGTGCGGTCAAGCGGGGCCGTAAGCCTGGCCGCAAAGCCGCGGGCAAGGCCAAGACCCCGAAGCAAGCCCGCGCGGCCAAGTACACCGACGGTCAGGGCCGCACCTGGGGCGGCATTGGCAAGCGGCCTGACTGGTTCAAGGCCGCTCTGGCCGCTGGCAAGACGCACGAGGACCTGCTAATCAAGTCCTGAAGCGCGAGAACGGTGACCCGAGCCCCGTAGCGGCCACCGCGCCGTGATGGGGCCAGTGCCGCAGAGACCAGACACCCCGGGTGAACGCGTACGGCGCCAGACTCAGGGTCCTACTCACGTACCGCGCGTGGAACGGTTTGCGCGCACGCTCAGCACGATGTTTGGGTTGCGAGGTATAGGGCTACTTGGTTCCTTCTTGATGGGCCCAGCCTCGTTGCTTTAACCGTTGAGCCAAGACTGCGCGAGCCACAGTCTCTCTGCGCAGCCGCAGCGGGCCAGCCCGGATCCTGGCTGAAGAGCATGGCCACGCCATCGCCACCTAGTTTCGTCGAAGGGTCTCTAGCCTCTGCCTGGACCTACACGGTCGCAGTTCGCGAGCTGTGCGAGTTCACTGCCAAGCGCGGCGATCTGGATCGGCGCTTCACGCCTTCAGCGACCGCTGTCGAGGGACTGCTCGGCCAGAACCTCGTGGCGCAACGCCGCGGTGACGACTACGAGACCGAGATCGCGCTCGAAGCTGCCATCGGACCGCTGCGTGTACGGGGGCGCGCGGACGGCTATGACCCACGGCGACGCTGCCTGGAAGAGATCAAGACGATCCGAGGCCACCCCGACGACATCCCCCAGAACCGTCGGCTGCTTCACTGGGCTCAACTGCAGACCTACGGCGCGCTGTTCTGCCGAGAGCGCGGCATGCCTGAAGTCACTCTGGCCTTGGTGTACTTCGACGTCGCCAGCCAGACCGAGGTGGAACTGCGTCAGGTCTACGGTGCGGATGAACTCGAGCAGATTCTTGCCGAGCGCTGCGCCGCGTTCATCGATTGGGCGCGACAGGAGGCGGCTCACCGGACAGCCCGCGATGCCTCACTTGAGGCGCTTGCCTTCCCGGAAGGCGAGTTCAGGTCCGGTCAACGAGACCTCGCTGAGGCGGTTTTCCGCGCAGCAACAGGTGGTCGCTGCCTGGTGGCTCAGGCGCCAACCGGGATCGGCAAGACCGTGGGCACCTTGTTCCCTGCGCTCCGGGCCATGCCCCGGCGAGGGATCGACAAGTTGGCCTACCTGACCTGCAAGGGCACGGGACGACTCACGGCGCTCGAAGCGCTGAACGGATTGCGCGCTGGCACGGCGCGTACCGCTGGTGCAGCGGACCCCAGCCTGCGGGTTCTCACGATCGTCCCCAAGGAGGAAGGCTGCGCTCACCCCGACAAAGCCTGCCACGGCGACGACTGCCCGCTCGCCTCGGGCTTCTACGACCGCCTTCCTGCGGCACGCCAGGAAGCCGTGGCCCGTGGATGGCTGGACGTCGCAGCCCAACGCGACATCGCGCTGCGCCATCGCGTCTGCCCCTACTACCTTGGCCAGGAATTGGTCCGCTGGGCCGATGTGCTCGTGGGTGACGTACACCACCTCTTCGACAGCA
>JACCDR012641194.1_pt1 | contig 31757 bp, 53 predicted proteins | sample 7446431 | NCBI WGS metagenome assembly JACCDR01 (sample SAMN15323443, study PRJNA562643) | freshwater metagenome | isolation source: river surface water | place: USA:Blue River Watershed | collected 2017-08-17
GATCAATCCGGTGCCGAGACTAGGTAGAACCTAAAATTATAGCGATAGGTAGTTCAACTGGATATCGTTAGTATTTTCGATATCGAATCCAGCAGAAGCTCCTTGTACCGCATCCGAACCTTGAGCAGTGAAGTTAATTGTCGTAGACATAACAGCCTGAGCATCAATAGTAGGAATCTGTAAGAAGGTACCTGGCAGAATTGCTTCTACGCGAGTACCGCTTGTAGCGCCACCGATTGCTAGGGTCATACCAAACTTAGGTTCAACACCGTTAGCTGTGGCAGAAGCTGCTAGCAAGTCGGATAGAAGACCAGCACTGTTTGTAGAACCAGTACGTAGGTACGCGGTTACAGAACCAGAGATAGCACGAGTACCAGTGTAATAACCGATAGGTACATTAACAACGCCAAGGTTAGCAGGAGTAATGTAGTTAATGTTATTAGCAATAGTAATAGAACCACCGGTTAGGGCTAGGTTGTATGCTGTGCCGCCACCACCAATGTTCTTGCTTAGGCTGATAGTACTTAACTTATTAGTAATGTAGTTAGCAGTTGTAACCTTACCAGTAGCAGTACCTGTTAGACCACCAGAGAATACAGGAGCAGATGCTACAGTATCATCGATTGCTAGAGCAGTGCTTAGCTGACGTAGGGCAGTACCCTTACCAGTCCATGCTACCATAGCAATACCGTCTAGACCGAAGTCGATAACAGCTTGATCCATAGCGCAATTGTCGATAGCGTAAGTAACACCGTCAACTTTAACGATCATACCGAAAGCTTGCAGTTGGTTCTTATTGCTTAGAGCAGAAGTAACTGAAGAGTATGCGGCACCTAGAGCGTTATACTGAGGGGCGCTAGTATCCGTAGTGATTGCGGTGAATTCATTCCATGCATATTCTACCATACTAACAGCAGAAGACCATCCGGCAGCTGAGACACTTTCAGTTGGCTTAACTAAGTACTGAGCAGTAATGCTAGTAGCTGATGCCGTTAGAATCTTTACAGCACTGTTGAACTGATATGCACCAACTCCAGTAACACCTTTGATCTGATATACTTTACCAACTGTTAGACCTGTTACAGTCATTGCAGTACCAGGAATAGTTAGAACACCAGCTACGTCAACGGCTACAGAAGCAGTAGTAATACCAGTAGCACTGAAGGCTGCTGCAGTACCAATAGCTTTATCAGCTAACAAGGCGTTCCAAAGAACCGCTTCTTCAGCTTTAACAGTAGTGCTAAGACGTGGGCGAATATATGTAGAGAACGAGAACTCAACGTTTGCCAAGCTAGTATTAAACGAGCGCTGACCACGAACTGGTGCAGTGCCTGCTTCAGCGATCGTTACTGTATCTGCGTTAGAAGCTTGGGAGAATGTAAAACCGTCAAGAACCTGGATTTCTTGAGTATTAGCTGTAGTGAAACCACTACCAGCTACAACGCCTGTACCTTGGGCTACGTTAGTAGTGAAGAACAGACGACTATTACGTACTAGATTAAATGTTGCCATTTATATTCCTTTAAATTTGCGTGTCTTTGTGATTAACGAGACATTTATCTGTATTTACACGCTGACACTGAGCTTACGGGAGTGCGTAACGCACTTGTAAATTAATTTCACCGACTGCATATGGCGCTAGTAAGCCCTCATCGGTTGTTATTGATACAACCAAGATCTCAGTTGTTTCATAGTTATTAACAGTGTCGTATACTAGCACACGGTTAGCGTCTATAACAGATTCAATATCCTCTAGAAGTTGTTCTAGTTGATCTTGTGACTCTTCTCCCTTACAGTAGACCTTTAAGCTAATTCCTAGGAATGCCCACTTAAAATCGCCTGGCAGATATTCGCGCTGCTCAGAACCTGGACTCATATAGATTGAGGGAAAATCTTGAACTTCATCCCAAAACTTCAGTTTAGGGTAAGCATTGCCGTATATATTGGAAGTATACTGAGATCCATCTATATCTTTTAATTTCTCTGACAATGCTTTTAATATACTTCTACGTTTACTCATACTAGTACGGCCCTTAGTCTATTGCCTACTTGAGTAGCTGCAATTTCTTTGATTGATTTACCTATTAACAACTTAGGGTCTCTTGTCTTAGGATACTGTTGCCTACCGCCTTCTGAGAAGGTTGCATAAGGGTTTTGCATATAGGTATAGAATGCCGTTATCATACCATCTCTGGATTCAGACATTCTTTCTACCGCGGCTGACGCTGCGAAGCGTCCGGTTCGGTAGTTTAGTATTCTTTTATCATTACCATTACCCATGTTTGCAGAGATAACGTCTTGCAGATGGGTGTTAATTAACATTTGTAATGAAGTTAAGTTAATAGAGGTTTTTTTATTAACTTCCTCTACAAATTTATTCTTACTAGTAGAAGGAGTCTTTAACTTACTTAATACCTTTTTTGCTGAAGATATTTTTTCAGTATTCTTTTTTGGTTTCTCTATTCTACTAATCTTTTTACCAACTAAGGTTTTTGGTGTAGTATATGTTTTATTATTGGCGCTAGTATTAGAGTATACAGAAGCTAGCTTACTTACCAATAAATCGATATAGCTAGGTGAGCCTGGCGTTTCTGCTAATGCTTTACCTAATGATGGGGAGTTTTTAACTATATCCTCAATGTCTTTACTATCTATACTGAATATTTTTCTTAATTCTTCTACAGGAGCTATACTGCTTCTGCCCGATTCTTGATTTTTTACAGAACACTGTATCTCAACTAAGTACTTATCACTATTTTTTATGTAAGATGCATATAGCTCTTGGGATACGCTTGAAGGTAGGTTAGCTGAGGCCAAATCGTCTTCTTGAAGTTTCGTGATATATTTTTCTACAACTGATATTAAAGACTTTCGCTGCTTATCTGAAAGTGTAGAAGCTTGTTCTATAGAGTCCCTAAACCGTTTTGTAGCATTAGTAGCTATACTTATAACGTGGCCCTTATTAAAATAAGTGCCAAACCCTATTAATTTTGCTCTTCTCTCTATATCATTAAACTGCTTTTTACGCTCTGCCGAGGATATGCTCTTATCCTGAGCTAGGGCAGCCTTCTCAACTCTTTCAAACTCGTCTCTAGCATCCATGTATGCCATTTGTATATCATCATGCTCGTCCAATAGCTGTTTAAGTTTAGTTGATATAGTATCGAATCCTATATTAGTAAACTTTATAGCCCTGCTACCATTTACCTTTATCTCTGACGTTTTATCAGATCCTGCAGCTAACTGATCTAAAAATACTTTCGCTTCGAAATCTTCTATAGTATTACCAGTTATGGTTTTAAATATATCTTTTACTGTTTTAGAAGTTATATAGAAGTCTGTTTTACCGGCTATTTGCTCGGATGCCCTCATTGAGTCAACTGTACTAGTAATTATATTTTTATCTAATTTAGCTATCCAATCCTTATATACCTTACTTTGAATAGTACTAGTAAAAGCTTCTATACTCATTAGATAAAACTCGATGTATATAAATCTAATACACGCTTAATATGTGCAGGTAGATTAGTAGTAGTTACATACTCAATCTGTACACTATTAGCACCTGGAGCTCTATTAGAGTGAACTGCCATATCATTACGAATGTAATAATTGATTAAGTCTAATATAGCTAGTTTTAAATCGTTTGGTAGAGTTTCGTATCCACCAGTGTATGTAAGCCTGTAAGCATTAGGTTTGTTAGAGAAGTCAGTACCGTTAATAGACTGAATAGTATCGTCTTTACGTTTCCAAACAAAGTCGGTAAACTCTGTTAATGTAGTATAGGTATTACCATAATCTTCTGAGTATTCTAAACTTTGTATTGATAAGATAGGGAATTCGCTAACATTCATGTAAGCTGCTCCGCCATCCAAATACTCAACCTTGCTGTCATTTACGTAGTCTACAAATGTACGACCACAAAGATTCTTTACTAACTCGCTTACCTTAGGAATTAGGCTATCAATGATAGCATCCTGTGACGTACTAGTAAGTCCTGCGTATGTCTTAAATTCTGCTTTTGTTACTAGATTAAGTCCCATTTGATTTTCCTTATATCTTTTAAATGCCCTGACTAGCAAGGCAGTTAAAAGATAAGGGCCGAAGCCCTTATCCTTAGTTAGATTAACTCCAACGTAGAGCCGATACGCCCATACCGTTAGTAGTAGACAATTGAGTCATACCGGTACGTAGCGAAGCGACCATAACACGACGCTGGGTTTCCACAAGTTCTTGTGTATCCATACGTAGACCGCGTTGTGAACCAGCAATGAAGTTTGCAGGAGCAACAGCGATAGCGCCAATGTTAGTAGAAGCAGTAGCAGCACCACCAGCCTTAGCAGGGAATGCATCGCTAACGATAACAGGAGTCTGACCAATCATACCGATTTGACCGGTTAGTAAGGTAGCCTGAGGACCAACTTTATCCATAGTCTGGAAGCTGGTGTCATCTAGAAGGTTGTAGTAAACATCAGTAGAAATAACAAAAGTGATTTCAGACTGGTTTAGACCCCAAACACCTAGATCTTGACGTAGCGAACGTAGGTTAGCGATGGTAGCAACACCAGTGTTGGTAGGAGTAACAGTAGATGTAGCGTCATAGATAGCAAAGCCCTTAACAGGATCAGCACCAGCACCAGCACCTAGCAAGAAGGCCTTGTCAACTGCCTTAGCAACACGACGGATCATAGCGTCACGTACGATAGGTAGAAGAACGATCAAGCTATCTTCTTCTTCTTCGTAAGCCATATATTCAGCAGTAGCTACCTTGTATGCATTCAAGGTAATTTCTTTTAACTGATGAGTTTGAGCAGCACCAGTAGAAGCAGTAGTACCGAACTGAGCGTTAGTAACCCAAGTAGCAAATCCAGCTTCTGGATTTACAGGAATGGTCATAACGTTGGTCTTCATTGCGATTGGGCTAAGAAGATTAGCAACAACCAAACGACGACGGATTTCGTTTTCCATATTCAAGGAAACTTCGTGTTCCCAAGTTTGGGTAGGCAAGTGAGCACCAGTAGCGGCACCAGCACCTAGAGCCTTAGTAGCTAGTTCACGACCGAAAGTGGTCTGATCAACAGCAACACCCTTGATCTTAGCAAGAAGAACAGCCTTCTCTTTTTCAGCGTAGCTTAGTTCGCCAGCTTTACCATCAGCAAAAGTCATTTTGCTCTTTTGTAGAGCTGCAATTTCAGCAGCCTTCTCTGCCAAAGCGCCTTGCAAATCAGCAAGCATCTTGGTAGAGGTAGCGCTTTGATCTTCAAAACGCTTTTCAATGTCTTTCAATAGCTTCTCAGCACCAGACTCGCCAACGCTGATTTGAGCAGCAACAGCGGCTTTAACACGTGCTTCGATTTCAGCATCAGCAGCAGCCTTAGCAGCAGCGGCAGCCTTCTCAGCAGCTTGTGCGTCTAGAAGAGCCTTGGTAGCTTGTTCAGCAGCAGCCTTAGATGCGTTAGCAAGCATAGTTTCTAATTCTTTTGGATCCATTTTCCATTCCTTTTTGATTGCGCTCTTATTCCCAGTGGGAGATTCTAGCCCTTTAGCTGACTCGCCTTTAGGTGCAAACTGAGCTTTAAACTTAGTATAATCCTCAGCATTATCAAATGCCTTAGACAGGTTAAAAAGAGTATTTTGATTGCAGGGCACGGATACAACGGAAATCTCCATTAGTTCCAGTTCCTTGATTACAAACAGCTCTGTAGCTGCGTTATACTCAGCATCTAGTACTCTAAAACCGATGCTAAATGCTGTTAATACTTCATCCTTGATAAGGCTGAAGACTTCGGCAGCGGCCGAAATTCTTGCTTTAATCCAAAGACCTTTATCATCAATCTTGTGCTCAACCATGCGACCGATAGGATCATCATGATCGTGCTGAGATAGAATGATAGGGTTCTTAAGGTAATTTGTGATTCCCTTTTCCCAAACGCTCTTAGGAACAATATCGCCTGCTCTATCTACGTCATTGGTACTTGCGTAACCTTCAATGAAGATAGAGTCGATTTTTTCCTCAGCGGAAGGGAGTTCTTTGGTAAAAGCACTATTTAAAAATAATACTTTATTCTTGTCCATGTAACTCCTTACTAGGTGCGGGCGGTTTCTTAGGCGCACCCCCTACGCTAGGATTAGCAGCAGAGCCAGCAATATTTGCAGGTACGCGAAGCTTATCAGCATCGCCCTCTGTGATCTTCTCATAACGTAGCTCAACTCTAGCCTCATTAGGTGTTAGCACACCTCCGTTGACTAGTGTTGTGTGGTAAGCAGCCACATCTTTCAATTCAGGCTGCAATGCGGATACGTTAGCTGTCACAGGTGACACATCGTATCCAAAAAATCTTTCTAGAGCAGATACAAGCTTAGTATTAATTGGTAATACTGTCTCCAAATAGAAGAGTCTTAAATTTGGGGAGATATTAGCATTGTTACCACCATCTAAAAGAATAGGAGGTACACCAAGTGCTTTAAGTATCTTTGTATCGTGCGTCTTAACGCTAGTATCGTAATCCATCTCTTGGAACGAAGGTGCAGCGAATGGACTAGGCTTTAAACCACTATCCAGAATCATAGGTCTGCGAGCACCGTTCTTAGGACTATACTTTTGCATCCAGTTGGATATAGTACGGTCTTTTACTACTTGGCTAAGAGTATTCTCTGTGGTGATAATCATACCTGCAACGGCACCGTTCTCGAAGAACTGGTCTTGGAAGTTCTGCATTTTATACAGAATCTTAATATTGCGGTCAGCTGAAGATAATCTGCTACTGCCTCTATAAATTGAGGTGCTGCTTATATCCTTGATGTGTATGACTTCTGTTGGTGACATAGTCACCATATTGTTGTATTTGTACCCAGCTACGTGCACCTTAGGGTCGGTAATAATTTGTACCGAAGCCGCAGGTAGGTGGTATAAGAATGCACCATCATAGTACAGGAATATATTACCTTCTAGGATAAAGTCTGTAAAGATGTTGATTCTAAAATCTTGTGCTGACTGATAAGGATTAGGTCTGTAGTTAAGCAGAGTATGTAGAGTCTTAGCTCTAACACCTGTTACAATACCTTCGTAAACTTTGTCTTTAACATCGTAGTCTAGGCTAGCACAAGCACTAGCAATCATGCTAGTTCCGCGATTTACTGTTTCTAACTTATCAAAAGCTGTTTTGTATGTAATTGATGAATCTGTGTTTATTTGAAAACCAGATTCCATTTGAATTATTGGCTGAGCTGGATTAGCTTTTTCTTCGCTATCAGCAAACCATGTTGAGGGATTATACCAACTCATTTAAGGTCCTTAATAAAAACTACTAAACGTAGACTTGATAGGACTCTTTTCTTTAGATTCGCCACCAGACTCGCATTTAGCTTTTTGTAGTTCTATCCATCGCCCTTGTTTACTAGCAGAGTTTAAAGCTGGTGCCTTGCCGTAAATACCGTGTAGCTTTACGTGATGGTGATTACATAACGTAAACACATCATCGTAAATCTCCTTGTGGTGCTCGTCAATGAACTCGTCTCTAACTGCTAAAATACCGTCATCTGTAGAAATATCGTATGATTTTCTATCTGCCCAGGCATTTAGTAACAAAGTGATAGAAGCTAGGTGATGAAGCTCTAAGTCTTCAGTTGTGCCACAAATATAGCAGTGGTCTTTTTTATCGTAGGCTGCTTTTGCCTTGTCTCGAACCCATTTTACAGGTATTCTGTTATTATTAGTATTCTTCGCCATGTACCAGTGAATTTATGGTAATTCAGTTTCGATTTCCCATATTATACTACCTTAGGGAGTTAAAGTCAAGACTCAATTTTTTGGTGGTAGCGAATAACAAAAAAGCCCATATGGTGCAATCCATATGGGCTTAATATTAACCAAACAGTTTCTGCCACCAAGAGCGGTTAGCTAATTGTAGGCTCTTACGTAGTTTTTTATTTTCTTCACTCACTACTTCATTTTCTGTAATTAATTCAGAACAGTCTCTTGCTAGGGATTCTATACGATTATTTACGTCTGCTTCGATTTCTTCTCTTGTTCTTTGCTGCTGTATTTCTTCTAAAGCTTCTTCTAGGTTTTCGATATTTTTATGAGCCATATCCAGTCTACGATCTAGATCTAATAGTGTTGTGATATGTGACTCTGTACTATACCTGAAATACTTTATGAGTTTTTCGAAGTCATCACCATATACTCCTGGAAGTCTATCGACAGGTCTGGTAGTATTTAACTCTGGTTTGAGTCTAGCAATCAGGCACTCTTCCATAATATCTATATGATCTGGATGGCATTCAAATATTACTTCAGCATCAAAGTTTCTGTAAGTGTTCCACGCTTGCTGCATATTCTTAGCAGCTGTGCCTTTCTTCATCTTATCCAAGTGCTGAGACCAGCGCTCTTCTATATTGATTGATTTTCCAATATAGCGCGAACCATCTGGAAATGTTAATTGATAAATACCGGAAATCATATAGTATATGTATAAAGGGCGTATCGCAAAGCGTCAGCCATGTGAGAGTGAATATCGTGGTCTGGCTTCTCAATACCAGATTGAGCATCCATTTTCCAGCGGTACTGGTCTAGCATCGCTAAAGTATAATTACAGTGAGGTGATACAATTAGTCGGTCTTGCTCAATTAGGGTCTGGCAATACGCGATACCTTCTAATACTTGTTTCTTAGCTTTAATACTAGCAATGTCATAAGTGTACGCTAAGTCACTAGCAAATTGTGCGGCTGCCGAGTCGATAAAGATAGAGTCTACGCCCCACTTATCAATAAGCTTACGCATATTAGCAGCGTGTCCCTCAGTTGTTTCTTCCGCGTTCTGGTATTCGTCTACGACGTGAAACTTCTCAGTATCACTATTATATATAACGACTACAAAAGCTGTAGGGTCTTTGTATCCCGGGTCTAGGCCTGCAAATGGTTCACAATTATCCGCTGGTGTATAATCATATACACATGTGTCAGAATTAAAGTGATAAATTTGACCCTCGAACTGTGTAAAGCTGGCCATATACTCTTGCTCGAACTCAGCCTTACTCATAGATCGACGTGCCTCAGCAACGTCCGATTCCTTCATCCGTACGTTCTCACTATAGTCTGCTATTAGCGAGCACCATTCTGGGAAGGCGTCGCTGAATCCACGCTGATGGAATTCACTGAACCAGTTATTCTTACCACGAGGGGTTGAGATGAAGATAGCTTTAGAGTTAGGCTTGTCAAGCGTTGGCCGGAGCGATACATTGAAAGCTTCTTTCGCATCTGCTCCAAGCGCGGCCTCATCAAAAATAATAAGATCATATGAGCGACCAACGCAACTGTCAACAGTGCTAAGAGAACCCATACGGATTGTGCTGCCATTTGAAGTCTCGATTACGCGATCTTTAAGGTTATCTTTCTCAACCTCTAGATCAAAAGATTTAATGAGCTTTCTTTGAATCTCAAATGAGATTGAAGAAAGGTTATAGTTAGGAGACATAATCAGCACGTTACATCCTGGTATGAGTGTAACGAGCTGCCCAATGATATTGGCTATGTACGTTTTCCCTAGTCGTCTAGCCAAAGCAGCTACAATAAACCTATACTTAGGGTTATTGACTGCGTTGATAAGTGCGATTTGGGGTCTATTAGTTTGCTCCCAAGCTGTAGATTTTTCCATTGTAACAGGGTCTACAGCTGGTAGTAGTTTTAGATAAGCCGCTACCGGCAGCTTAATGAATCTTTCCGATGCTGGGAATTCTGTTAATGATTCACTATCAACATCAGGTCTACTAATTGTTAGCATCAGGTCTGCAAATCAAATTGTGTGACGCGTAGTTAAGATCCCACACGTTCTTCTTCAACCCGAAGTGGTTCTTCTCACGATATAGGGTCGGCTTGTGTTCCTCGATGCTATATCCCAATGAGTATATATGCTCTCGAAGTGCGTTAGACTTGGCAACCCGGTCATCCTCAATATACATGATAGGACGACATCTCTTAATAGTTTCATCTGCACCTTTCAATACTTCTAGTTCGTAACCTTCAACGTCGATCTTCATAAATCCTACATCAAAACCATAGGAATCTATGGTGTTAATCGGTACTTCGTATGAGCCGTATATAGACGTCTCACCTAACCCAAGCCCGCCAAAGTTACCTTTCTCGCCGTAGTAGACTTTAGGCATTACTGCTTTACCAAATTCAGAGCCAACAGCAGTATTAAATAACTTATACTCGCTATTGCCAAATGCATTTGCACAATTAAACTCTAATAGCTTAAATACCTCCGGCTGAGGTTCAAAGGCTGCTACGCTACATCCACAGGCTAATAACGCTTGTGAGATCACACCCATATTAGCTCCAATATCTAGACATAGACGCTCTTTGGAGGCTAAAGATATAACCATCTCGGTTTCATCTGGGTTATATTCGCCGTAATACCATAAAGACCTACCTACGTACTCGTCTTTCCTAAAAAACTTGCAGCGCCCCCAGCGTCCGTCTATTTCTTTATACATTGTAATTCTTTCCTGACTTCTGCAAATGCGGCATCCCAGCCTTTATTCTCTATTACTGTAACAGACGCGTACCACGCGTTGTCTTTGTGTCCTAGCCCCCAGCGGAAGTCCGTTGCCACCAGCGGTTGGATCATTATACACGGTACTCCTAATGTGCCGCATAAGTGCACAATAGAAGTATCAACAGTTACAACAACATCTAACCCTAAAACAGTCGAAGCAGTGTCTGCCCACGATTCTGAAGATATATCCGTAATCCCTTTCGGCACACGGCAACCGGGATTAATGGAATACAGATTACCAAGATCACTAAGACCAGTGAAATAGCTAGGACTACAGCTACGATTTGCATTATTAAGGTGAGTACTGCTTCCACTCCATACGCAACCAATGTTAAAACCTTTGTCAAACTTTCTTGCATTAAACTTTCCTTCTAACCATTTTTCATCAGCAAGTCCGAAGATTCCTGCAAGCGAGCAAATAGGTATCCCTACTGCAGCAGGCTCTTCAAACACATCTCTAATAATCTCATAATCATCGTACAAGCAATCTAAAGACGGATGACATTGTACTACAACTCGTGCAAATTTTTCTTTCAACAAAGGTAAATAACGACCAAACATAATCTTGTCGCCTAGTCCTTGCTCAGTCTGTACTACAATTGTATTACCCGAGCTAACGCCGTCCCATTGCTCAATTTCCGTTCGTATATCTTTATTACCTGGAATATTCCGCTTAAATCTATACTCATACAGCTTCCAACCTAGCTCCCAGTCCTTAGCCTCGCCAACATCACTACTAAAATACTGTCGCAATACAGAATTACTAAGATTCCATAAAGCATCATAATAAAGAGGATCGATAGTCAAAGCATGTCGATAAAGTGTAGTAGCATTATCATCTAGTCCAATAGCGTACTCTAGTAGCCCTAAATTGTTAAGAGCTAAAGTGTACATAGGCACATATCGACCATCAGCATGTGGCGTATCGGAAGAATTAGCTTTTATATAGCACTCTGCTGCCTTACCATAATCGTTCATTAAACGATAGCAGTTGCCCATGTTTAAATATTTTTCCTTAAAATCGCCGTCAGCTTTTTTAAGGAATTGAAGGGCTTTAACATGATTGCCCTTTTCTAAGTACTTAGTACCTTTATTATAGTTATGCATCTACGGTATCACCGCTCAATAGTTGTTGAATTAGGGAGCCATATCGCGACCCGCCGCCCCCCTCGTTAATTTGTACATTCGTCTGAACCTTGACATTACCCTGTTTTAGTTTTTCTAGGGCGATTTCACGATCCATTAATTCGACGGTCATTTTATGCGATAGGGCTAAAAGTTCTGTAATATCTTTATTAGACCCTATATCTGCCTCATCCATCTCCTGTAGCTTCTTCTGGATGACCATATCCATTAGGTTACGCATCTTAAAACGATTGTTGAAACCTATGTTGAAGAACACGGAATCTACATACGCTTTGACCTCTCGCTTGGAGAGTGTGGTAGCTACTAAATCACGGGAGATTCCTAAATCATCTGCAGCCTTACCTATGTCTTGACATTGAAGGTAGGTATTGGCAATTTCCAGTGCTTCGGGGCTTATCTCGAGAGCCTCGGCTGGGTGTGTGGTTGGTAAGTTTGACATATTAAATAGATTCCTTAACTGTGACTATTATAACATTATCGGGGGCTCGTTGCAAGTGGGAATTTTAGGACGGTTGGGAGGTCTTGGGAAAATTCGGGACGGTTGGGACAATTTAGGGTCGGCTAGGTGTATTTTAGCACCTAAAGTCCTACAGAAAAATTTATGAAATAGGCCGTGTGGGTGGGTGTAGCGGCGCAGAGAAAACCATAGTCTGCAAACCCCCCACCCTATTATAGCCTAAAAACGGTTGAACTGTCAATAGGTGTAAACACCTAGAAAATAATCTTGAATTCGTGGGCAATTGGGCATATAATACATACATGGACAGCAAGAAAGGGGAAACGAAATGAGCATTGAACGTAAACGGGCACTAGGCGGATTCGCGGTGTACGAGGTATGGGCAGGTGATAACTGCATCGCATCATTTAATTCCTACTGCGATGCTGTTGATTTTCTACGTTTCATGGAGGAACTGTAACACTGAAACAGGGTTAACGTAAGGATACCAGAATAAATCCTTACCGCCACTTGCATGATGCGTTAATTCATGCTACAATGTTACCTTAACTTTTTAGGACTTATATATCATGGCTGCTACTTCTACCAAGGCTGTTAACTACACTCCCGAGCAAACCACCAAGATGGTTGCTGATTATGTTGCTGGCGTTACCGTTGAGGCTATCGCTACCGAACTGGGCAAATCGGTTCGTTCTATCGTTGCGAAACTGTCGCGCGAAAAGGTTTATAAGGCTAAGACCTACACCAGCAAGACTGGTGAGGCTGTCGTCAAGAAAGACGAACTGGCCGACAAAATGGCCGAGGTTTTCGGACTCACTGAGGCTGAGGCAGATTCTCTGACCAAGGCTAATAAAACTGCACTCAAGAAAATTCTTGACAAATTCACAGAAATGTGATCCAGCCCCGAAAGGGGCTTTTCTTTTATCGCTTATATAAGCATATGCTTATATAAGCATGGAGGCGCCAATTATACACCTATAATTGGGCCCGTGTCAAGAACTTTTTAATAACATATTTTTTGTATGTGAATAAAATACAACGCTTCCTGGGCGCGGAACCATGCTATAATTTGACCATGCTAAACCAAACAACCCTGCAAAACCTCACTGAGAACCTTTGGGATTCTTACGCTGAGATTTTCCCTGCATTGATTAAATTCGATGCCCCTAAGATTATTATTAATAATCGCTATACTAAATGCGCGGGTTGCAATTACTCGGATGAAAATATAATCCATTTGGGCGGAAAATTTCTTGCACAATTCCCTGATAATATGGTACGGGTTATTTTGCCGCATGAAATTGCACATCAAATTGATTTTAACCTGAATGGCTGGTATGATCGCAAGCCCCATCATGGCAAACAATGGCAGGAAATTATGTGGCGCATTGGGCAAGAGCCTAACCCCTATCATTCGATGGTTCTAAAATAAATTTGACAATAGCGCGGGAAACTGTGCTATAATTCAGACATGATGAAACAATTAATTTCTTGGTTTGGTACACTGGCAAGCATAGCAGGCGCTTTCCTGATGGCTTTTGGTATTGTTTTGCCTGCTTACATTTTCTTTACAATGGGTTCACTAACATGGCTTATCATAGCAATTCGGGAAAAGAATCATTCACTGGCAACTTTGAACGGAACATTTTTTATCGCAAATATAATTGGCTTGGCGAGGGTTATTCTATGATGGAAAGCATTGTAATCGGTTTGCTTTATGTGGCCGCTATTATTGGCATTTACTTAACTTGGTAATATATTATGATGAAGAATCAAATTCGCACGCAAGATTTAGTTACCTATTTTGAATCTCGCTTTTTGAAGTATATTGAACTGCGAGATATTGAGCAAGCTAAATTTGATGCGGCTGAAATTGAATTTAATAAATCAATCTGGCATAAATGGTTTAAGGCTAAATATATTAGAAACTGCGGGTTTCAGGAATGGTCGGATTTATATTATTATAGGCAATGGGTAAGAGAATCTCGCTTGATTCTAAATCAATTAGAATATCGGACTAAATGCGGATATGAAACCAGTTTTTGGGAATGGGAAAATGGGGATGATATTTATGGCTGGAAAGTTTCTCAATTCTATAACTGGTGCGTAGAAAATAATATTCCATGTTAAGGCTAATATATTATGATTGAATTTATTAAATGGTTCTGGGTTTCTATTAACTTTCGCACTTGGACATTTGAGGGTCGGAAACTGGCAAACCCTTTGCGTATTATTTGGCGCATTATTATAATACTACCACTGTTCTTGATATTCTTTTTATATTGCACAATGAGAGCATTATATGATCTCGATTATCAAACATTTATAGATACTTGGGAAAACCGATAATATATAACCCCGAAAGGGGTTATATTTTGGGCGCTTATATAAGCCGCGGCTTATATTTGGTGCGCCAAAATTATAGCATATAATTTTGGGCCGTGTCAAGGCCTGGTGCGTAAATACAACACAAATTTATGCAAATAAATTTCTTGACACGGGCGCGGGTTTCATGATACAATGGAAGGTTTTGGCATATATAAGCAACGGCTTATATTTGGTGCGCCAAAATTATACTCTAGGCGTGGGCGTTTGTCAATAGGTGTTTACCCTTGTGACGTAAATACAACATCCTGGTCATTGGTGACTATATACACTAAAACCTGGCGGATGTCAATAGGGGTTTATCCCTATGTTGTATTTTGCACGAATCGCAAAAAAGTTGCCAGAATCGGGTTTTTTGATGTATAATTTACCCATAGCAAGCAAACAAGGAAATTAAAATGGCAATTAAGAAGGTTTCGATTTATGACATGGATGGCACGATTGTAGACTCCAGCCATCGTTATCGCACAATGGTTGACCAAAATGGTCAAGTTAAAATCGACTTGGAATACTGGCGCGAAAATGAATATCGCGCGATGGAGGATGGTTTGTTACCATTGGCAGATCAATATATGCGAGATATTGAAGATCCAGAATGTTATGTTATTATCGCAACTGCACGAGTTATGCACGAGCCAGACTATCAATTTGTGAATGAGATTCTCGGCAAACCCGATTATCTTATCTCTCGAAAAGACGGAGATACTATCTCTGGCGGTAAATTGAAAATAAATGGCTTGGCTAAATTCTTCAATTTGAAATCTTTTCAAAATGCTGAATTTACATTTTACGAGGATAATGCTACTTATTTGAAAACGGTTTGCGATAGGTTTGGAATTCGTGGGGTATATATTCCCTCGGTTCAGGGTCACTAAATAATAAGGTTTTAATAGTTTCCCTTAATAAACTATTATGCGATTATCCGGCATTTTCCGGTATATAATGAAAGTTAATATGGCTAAAAAACAATACTTTGCGATTCTTGATACTGAAACCACAATGGAAAATACTGTGGCGGATTTTGCGATTATTATCGTTGACCGTAACGGCAAAATCTATAATCAATGTGCAGTTATGGTAAAAGATCATTACGGCAAATTTGAGTTATTCCACGATAAAGCGGCAAATGATATTTGGGGTTATCAGGGTTTAATTCGTCGTCAAAATAATTATGTCGATATGCTTAATTCTGGTAAACGTATGCTTGCTTCAGTAAATGCGATTAATACTTGGATTAATCAAGCCATTGGAAAATATGACCCTATTTTGACCGCATATAATCTGGCTTTTGATTTGGATAAATGCGCGAAAACTGGTATTAACTTGGAAGGCTTTAATAATAAGTTTTGTTTGTGGCAAGCGGCAGTCGGTAATATCTGCAATACAAAACAATATAAACAATTTGTTTTAGAGAATCACGCATTTAATAAGCCTACTGAATATGGCAATATGACATTCTCGACTAACGCTGAAACTGTGTGTGGATTTATTCGGGGTGAATATATAACCGAACCACATACTGCGCTGGAGGATGCGCGAGATTTTGAATTGCCAATTTTGACTGAAGTTATTAAAAAGAAAAAATGGCAAGAGAAAATCACCCCCTATAATTGGCGTGAATTTCAAGTTAAGAATCATTTTCAGGCAAAATAAGGGGTTATATAATGGAAACTAAAAAAGAATATTTGAGGGCGAAAGCCCTTGAATATAAGCAAATTAAAAAGGCCAATAAACTGGCCTTGAAATTAGAAAATAAAATCGCAGATATTAGGGCAATGGGATATAACCTAATTGTATTAGGCCCAAAGGTAAAAATTACTATTCCGAAATAATATGACTAATAATCTACTTTACGATTTAATTGATTATCTGGGGCTGGAATTGCCCGTATATGTCGAATTGCGTACAATATCTAAAAAATCTTATGACGCATATTATATTCCTAAATATAATAAGCATGAAAAGGTTTGCGCGCATATTATCAAGATTAATCTAGAGAATATCACGCGAGATCCTGATACGTTATTGGCCCACGAATTAATCCATGCTTGGCAGGAAGAAAATAATAAGCGAGATACTCACGGTAAATCGTTTAAGAAAATGGCCTCTAAAATAGAAAAGGCTTTTGGAATAATGGGCCTGTATATTCCAGATACTGACCAGGATTAATATATAAACCCGATTTGATAATCGGGTTTTATTTTCATTTCGATTATCACTTTTATCATTTTGGGGCGCCAATATTATAGCATATAATATTGGGCCGTGTCAATAGCAGGTGCAAAAATACAGCGTAGGGGTTTACACCTATTGACACACGAAAAAATCCATGCTATAATTAAGCATGGATGCGCCAAAATTGTGTGGCGAAAATACAACACCTGGGCGATAGGCCTGGGCTATCGGGTCGATAGGAAAAGACAATGACGAAAAGAAAAAATTTCTTGTTTTGGGGCCGGTTTCGCTGTATAATTTACCCATACCGCAGCAATAGGGCAAGCGGGAAAACCGGAGAAAATAGAATGGCTAATCCTTCCACTTCCACCACTGCCAAGGCAGTAAACTACACTCCTGAGCAAACAGCTCAAATTGTGGCCGATTATCAGGCTGGCGTTACAGTCGAGACTATCGCTGAAAATGTCGGTAAGTCGGTGCGCTCGATTGTCGCTAAACTGAGCCGTGAAGGTGTGTATAAGAAAAAAGAATATACCACAAAAACGGGCGAGGCTGTGCAGAAAAAAGACGCTGTGGCCGATGCAATCGGCGCGATTCTGCGCATGACTGAGCCGGAGATTGAATCTCTGACAAAAGCGAATAAAACCGCTTTGGCTAAGATTTTCTCCGCTTTGGCTAACTCTAAGCCTTTGGACTAAAATATAATGGGAGGTAATCCCTCCCATTATTTCAGATAATCTTTTTAATTAGGACTAATATATCATGACTCAATCCAATACTAAACTCTCCGCTGTACAAAAAGAAATTCTGGCCGAATATAAGGCTGATTATCCTAATGTTTTCTTTGCCACTGATTGTGTTACTACCTTTGCATATGAATATAAGGGTAATACTGTGCGATTTTCGACTTCGGTTATGTCACCTAATGAAAAGAAATTCCGCCGTAAAGTCGGAGAATATCACGCAATGATGAATCTGGTAGATAATGACCGATTCGTGCATATGTCGGTACATGATTTTCAAAATATGCTAGATAATCTTGGGGCAGTAAGCTTGGGTTAACTAATAATATAATAAGCCCGGTATTATATAATACCGGGCTTTATTTTCGCCCTTATATAAGCAACGGCTTATATATGTGCGCCAAAATTATATCATAATTTTGGCCACCGTGTCAAGCAATTTCTGAATTTTTTGTGTTGTATTTTCACCACAGGTCTGCGCCGATTTTGGGCTCACATTACCACCACCTCATTTTACCCTAAGTCGGAGCAAACGTCAACAAATTTTAATAACCCCACCGCGAACATGGGTATTTTCACCGATTTCACCGTTTGTATCAATTTAGGGTCGGCTTATATAAGCCACTACTTATATAAGCGCTCACTTATATTCGTCACCGCTTATATAAGCCATCACGAATATAAGTCACCGCTTATATAAGCGCTCACGAATATAAGCACCCACGCATATACGAGCAGCGCGGCAGCGCCAGTGGTAAAGTGGCAATTCTAAATTTTTTATGGTGGCCGCAAGTGGTGCACCTAACCTGGCTGTGCATGCGCGACGGTGCGCCAATTATACAGTGGTAATCCTATACTTGTCAAGTGTGTTTTTCGGCATTTTCCCAATACCTGACCCTAAGTCAACGCAAATCGAGCAAAATAACCCAAATTACACATATTTTGACTTATTTATCGAAGTTATCAAATTTAGGCACAAAAAAGCCGCAGCACCGAATTAATCAGTGTTGCGGCGACTTATGTCAACTTGTTCCGACTTAGGGTCAGAAAAATTGATCAGATTTGTGCTATTTGGCACCCAAACCCATGCAGAGGGTACGAAAATTTGAACTTGAGGTGCGGAAAAAGCAGTATTATTCGCTTATTTTCAGCTTAGTTTCTAACAGTGCTAAAACGCTTTTGTTCACCTTTTCCAGCGATTCTAGAATATCTGAGTTCACATCCAGCAGAGCTGCAATGCGTTCGATATATTCTTCCTTCTTCACCGGAATCTCACCACGCTTGGTTAGGTATTCTTTTTTCTTATATACGCCTAGTGAGCTGAGCTTAGCAATTACACTACGATCTGGCACGATTTCTGTTTCGGTGCTAAGACCTGCTGCGATTTCTTGTACCGTCATACCTGCTTGGTAGTCGGCAATCATTTTGTTTGTTATTTCTTGAGTGTACTTCATTTTAAGCATCCCACGGATATTCAGGTTCTCTATCTTGCTTATTAGGATTTTGTGGATATAAATATTCGTAATACCTATCTTGCACTAAAGAAGTGGCGGATCTATATGCATTCCATGCTTTTGCACGTTCTGCTATTAGGAATAGTGTATAGTCATCGTGCTTGGTACTACGTACCCACTTAGTAAACTCTTTATCGTTAATTAGTGCCATATTTACTTCCAATCATCAATAATTGGACCTGATTCCATAGGCTTAATAGGGGCCTTAAATACATCAGTATCTACCAGTGCTGGAGGCATTTTATCCCAGTTCTTAGGATCTAGTACCATGTACTTTGTACGGTTGCTTGGGTGAGCACACCAGATCTGCGTTAACATAACTCGTGCTAGGCTAGGAATATCTTTGAAGATACCTTCTTTAAGATGAGCTCCATACAACATATGTGTTGTAAGTGGGTTTTTCATTACGCCGGTCCCAGCCGTCGTTAACCCAAGGTCTCTTTGCTCAAGCAAGTCTGATTTTTCGAAGTCTTCGTAGTCCACGAGCATTGCTTTACATAGCTCAGAATTGACCACATAAGCCAAGTCTTCTCGGCTCCACTCAGAGTAGGGTGTCCCTTTTACTAGTCTAACTGCGTAGGGAATCAACGGCACTAGAGAACAGTACTGTTTAGCAGGTAGTTTATATTGTAGTTTTAGATAGCTAGAGCGTTCATTCAACATTAGGAAACGGTAAATGCCCTTCAAGGCGTCTGTATTAAAGTTCTTGTCCCTAAATTGTCGCCCGCTTATCTTTCCATCCGAATCTCTAACAATCTCCATATTACCTATCAGGGTAATCATCTGCGGCATGAACCAATCAATATGATTGATCAAACCATACTTCTCGATAAATTCTGACCTAAGAATCTTGCTGGCCTCTTTTTCGACTTCTGCTGCAGTTACTGTAACTGAGGGTCGAGGAATCTTATCGCTAAAGTTTCCTTCGTAAGGTGCTTCATGGTTGGCTGTGTAATCTCGCTCCAGCTGAGCGATTTCATCTCTATACATTTCATCAGCCATAGCTTCTTTGTTAGCTTGAATATCTTCAGCTACGCTGTTGTAAAGCCCACGTAGTTCAGCCCAAGGAATATCCATGAGCTGCTTGTTTCGGCTAGAGAAAAGTGTTCGAGACTTTGAATAGTTTGGCAAAATATTGCTCCTACCTGACCCTAAATCAACGCTTATTTATTAATAAACGCTAGTACTTCTTAGCTAGGGATTATCATATTCATGAAACTAAGAAACGCTAGAAAACGTCCTAGCTAACGGGCAATCACTAAGGTGGTTGACTGCTCTTATTCTCTCAAATTAATTGACCCGAAATCGTTATTAACTCTTAAATTTTAAACGAACTTATCCTTAAATACTCAAGTTCACCAAAGTTGCCCAACTTTATTATTCTATCAAAATTATTCCCGCTCCCTCGGCTCCCGCTGCAATAATGTTAATTTAATAAAGTGAGGGCACTTTGATATGATGCTATAATAGCAATATATGTATTAATTATACACATAAAAAGCAAAATGCACAAGCGTAGATTTTCTCTGGGGTAGTAATTTTATTATTTTTACTTACTAGGGTCGTTAAAATTACTCATATGTAGGGGTTGTGCTGCTAGTCTGTCTAGCTGGCCCTGGTAGTAAGCTTTAGTAAGAAGTTCTACTAGCTGAGGGTAAGTGTAGATGTAGATACTAGCCTGATAAGCCCGACCCTCAGGTGTATCAATCTCAGAGATTTTAACGAAGTTCCTTTCGATGAAAGAATTGGCTAGCTGCTGAGTTAGATTCCTTTTGGTATGGTAGATGTATTCTTTATCGTATTTACAGTTAAGAATAGATTCGTAAGATGCTACATACCTAATTGAAAGGTAGGTCTCTTGTGAGATAATGTTCTTTACTTGAATCATAGCGGTTCTGGATTAGTTGCTCTTCTAGTGAGAGAGTGTTTATTGAGCTTGATTTGGAAATTAGTAGCTTCCCAGAAAGATGTGAAAGTAATAATGCTAGTGAGGCGATTATTAGTAAACACATTTACTGAGAATAGTGGCGGTTTAGGGTCGATAGAGAGTGGATGGGCTGAGATAGGCTTCATTTCACTTCTTTAGAGAGGCGGTCGATAGCCTTTTGGAAACGCATAACTTGGGTCTCTGCCCATTCTTTATTAGCCTGGGCAATAAGAAGTTCGCGCTTAGCATCTTCTAGCATTTGGACAGCCATAGAAGATGCTGTCGGCTTACGGAAAGGGTTGAATACTTGAAATAATTTCATATTAGTTTGATCCCAGTTAATGTGTTGTTATGATTAAATATTAGCTCTACGTTAGGGCTGTTTGGGTTTTCTTGAATGAATAGCGAACCGTTAACAAACATAGAGATGTATGCTTGTTTGACAGTTTTAACATTATCAGAATTGCGGTAAGCAATCTCGTCCTCAAATACCTTACGGATATGTGGCTGAATATGATGTTGTGTAGCAAGGATGGCCTTGATATGATCCTCAGCTAGAGTGCATAGTGGCTTGAAAACTAGCGGAGAGGTACCGTCCTTACCTCTAGTCCCCCAAGCAAATGCCTCACGGATTACTTCATGTGGATCTGTATCGTAAACTGATAGATCCTTAGCAGGCTCAAGGTTCACAGATCTACGTAGATAAGTAGTACCACCATCAACCATGTAATCTTCGCCAGTAATACGATCACGGTGAACTACATAATCATGGCGATGGAAGGACTGAAGGGTTGTACCGTCAGGCGTTTGAATTCTATTAGCTAGAATCTGTTTAACTCGAAAATCGGTCATTTGATAAATCGTCCTAGGTTGTATGCTTTTTGATCTTTAGGGTCTTGAAAGAACTTAAAGGCTGCTTGGTTAGCATAATCCTTTAGTCCTTGTATGTATAGTTTAAAACGTGCTTCATTCACTGAAATATTCCTTTAGAGGGGATTTGCCACTACGGATGATATCTGGTAACTCTGACATAGGTATTCTCATATCAAAGCAGTCTTGTGCTATTTGGGCACAGTGCTCAGTAACTACTTGTGCGAAATGACCCTCAAACATCCAAGCTTTAGACTCATTACATTCAAGTGCTGCTTGATCATAGAACTCTTGGATTTGCTTAAGATCGTATATCATTTTTAATCCCCAGAGCCTGAAGAACCGCCACCACCATAGTCTCCACCACCTCCGCTAGAATAAGAATCGGAAGAACTAGAATCATTACTAGAACTGCGAGTATGGTAGTCAGAGCTATCCATGCTTGTCGTAGAGTATGAGTAGGATGAACTGTACGTCGTATCATCTTCTTTTTCCTTTTTACATTGTGGGCAAGCCACACGCTGATAGCTGCTAGTAACGACAGCCTTAAACATATGGCCACGATTACATTTATATGTTTTGTAATTAGACGTCATAGCGAATCTCCTGAATTGCCAGAAGTTCGTCAGAATGTGGGATACGAATAACTGCTACATAATCACAAAACGCATCACCAGGATTCTTAGCTTCAAAGTAAAGTGCTTCTTTAACAGCGTCAGTTTCTTCTTGCTCGTCAAACCATTTTAGCACTGGAACAATCTTGAAGTAAACTTCTTTGCCGTCAATGCCGTTGTTAATCTCACCAATTTTAATTTTGCGGTAGTTCATAATGAATAATCTCTATTTTAGCGTTAATGGATTCTACGTCTTTAAACCATTTTTGTAGAATGCTGTGCTGATAACCAGACATTTTCTGGCCACTAATGTGGCACTTGTAAATACTTCCACTTTCATTGTGAAAGTCAATATAGGTTTCGTGCTTAACTATTTTATTAATACCTGAACTAAGTTTCCAGGAATCACTACCAGTAAGGCCACCATACCAACCAGCGAATACCTTCTGTACCTTACCGTATTCGCTATCAAATTCTAATACTACCCAAGTATCGGGCATATAAGTTCTCATATTATTTCTCCGTTAGAACATATATTATAACGCAAAAAGGGCAGGCAAAACAAGTAAAAAATTACTGTCCTGCCTGCCCCTAAATTGTTACTTACTTTGATTCGGAATTAATTGCCTAAATTGAACCCAACCATAGAAGTTGCCGCTACCATATAAACCTTGGTTGTTCATATGAGTAATACCTGGCTCCCAGTATCTAAAGTTTGTATCAAATATCGCAGATCTACGGTTCATTGGCGTAGCTTGATGCTCCACTGGAGACGCATGAACTGGCTCAGATTCGATAAGACGTTTGAATACTGCTCGTGCTTTCTCAAGACTATCATCAGATTTGCGATAGCTTACCTGAGCACAGCAGCTTGCAGAAATCATTTTAGCATCTTCAGCAGATATTTCTTGGCCATCTACGAAATACTGAATCATAGCGTCAAAGCGGCAACGTGCTCTAGTTACATAAGGAACGTGCCATTCACCCATCTTTAGCGGCATAGGTGTAGACATTTCCATTGCAATCCGCATACACTGTGCTAAAGTACGAATCTCAGGCTGTGCATCTTCATGATCACGCAACCAGAACCAATTATCCCATTCTGTTGCGGTAACAATGGTTTTCATCATCTGATAGGCTTCTGTGCCACGATTAGCAATCTGCTTATGTAGCCCTACTTCATTAAGTTTGCTAGCCCAGTATAGAGCTTCGTTTTTAGCCTCATTCCAGTAAGCTTGTGCAACTTCTTTATCAATGCCAATAAGCTCTTCTTTAGCCTGCATACCTGATTGATTCTTGCCCCAGAATACTGGCAATGCCGGGCTTTCATCAATATGCTTATGCATTGCAGCTACTGGAATAGCTCTGCTAGATGCTGCATTACGACTAAGCATACGGTGCGTCATCAACTCAGCATGAATGAACCTAGGATACTCTAATTCATATGTGATAATACGCTTTTCGTCGTGAATACTATCTTGAATGATAGTTGCTTTAATTCCTTGTGTTCCTAACACTTCTGCTGTCATTTTGTAAATTCCGATATATAAATTGATTGTTTTCCGCCTAGATGAAATACTCGAACATCACCGTCTTGTAGATAGTCTACTGTAGCTTTAGAGTCAGGATTTGTGTGATCGCTATCTAGAATTACTACTATTTCTGACTGATAACCACAGTCAGCTTTTATTGTTATCTCTGTCATTTTGTTCTAGCTTAGTTGCTGCTTCATCTAAAAGAGGAATTAGATCTTTGATAGGGTAGGGCTTACGACGAATCTCACCGATTACTTTGCGTAGCCGTTGCTGAATATTAGGTTGGTGATCCATATACTTTATTTATTGCCTGCTCACAAATATTAGGTGGAGGACTATCACATACTGATTCAGCTTTGATGCCGCAGTACGGACAGGTTTCCCAATACTCTTCCATGTTTTTGCTATACTTATTACCAAATATAATATCGTAATTAGTATCGTACGCTATCCTATCTGTTGGTCTTTGTTTGCTACCTTTTCCACTCATTATAACTCCTAAATAAGCCTATATTATAACACAAAAAGAAAGGGCACACAAGCCTATAATTTTAGACCTGTGTGCCCTAAGTTGTTACATATAGAACGTATGCCCGCCTATTCTAGCCACACGCTTTAGCTTCCATCCAGGATTTACTGTTGCGTTGTGAAAATGAGTAGCTAAGAAAGACCCTAAGGCGTCGCGATTCATGTAAGCTTCAATAGCAGCAGACTTTGCCTTTTGCCATTGCGTTGGATTGATCTTTTGCTTTAGTAACTGTCTATTCTTAGTCCAGCTGAACTGTCCTGGTTGGTAGACTACCTTACATATCGTATCTGGGTACTTTGGATTATCCACACGATTTAAAGTTACTAAAGCCACTGCAAGCATCCCATTCCGAGGCTCGCTCCTTGATTCGTAATATACGTTAGCTACTAGGCAGTCAAACTCATGGTTTCTTATGCCAGCCTGTAACGTAAATACACTAAGCCCTAGCAGGAGGGCCACTATCCACTTTTTCATTCTTCGTCCCTTCTATCAGAACTAGAACGCTCTTAGTTGGTGCCAGTTGCTCCACTTCCTTCACTGTCTGAATCGCTACTGCTGGATTCGCTTCCACTACTTCCCACATCGCTAACTTGGGCTGTTTCGTCTTTGCGTCCGGCATCATTGCGTAAACTTTCAATGTCTTTAGTGAGTCTGTCATTATCGTCCCTAAGTTGTTGTAGCGTTTTCAGAATGTCATTATTTTGGCGAGAAAGGCCATTTACAGTATGCATGTTGCCTTCGTGCTGATCCAGCAACTGTTTAATTGCTCTAGCAGCTCTTAGCATGGTTGCTGTAGGTGGATGGCGAATAATTTCGCCACCATCCTTAAACTCAACCTGTCCATCCGTTAGTTCTTGAATTAGGTTAATCATGGTTAAAATTAATTTGTGAACGACTATTATAACGCGAATGGGAGCGTTGAACAAGAGCAAATTTTTGGACCTTTGAGCGCCAAATCGCGTTTGAAATTTTGAGATTGCGTTCGTCGCCGTTTCGGATTATAATAGATTTTTAGGAAAGAAATGGGTTAAAAACGATAGGCAGATTATCCGACTTACTGGAAATTTGCTATACGATAAAAGTCCTGGCTAAGGTTATACGATGATTGTTTTGAGATTTACAGACGATTTCGGTGATGGGGTTTATCCTTACTTGCTGCCAAACTACATGGGCAGATATTACTATTATAGAGGTGAAATGTGAAAGAACGAATTAGAGAACTTGCAGAACAAGCTGTAGAAGAAACGCAACTCCGTATGATTATGGAGTATAAGAATTTTGAGAGCAAACTATACGAAAAGTTCGCTGAATTGATTGTGCATGAATGTATCTCGGTAGGTAATCGCGCATTTTTAGCAGATAATAGCGTTGTACCCACCTTTCCAACTAATCAAATTAAAGAACATTTTGGAGTTAAATAATGAACAAAAATATAGATAATTTAATGCGTAATGCAGGTTACGCCGAGCCTAAAATGGCTAAACGTGCAATAGAGCTATCCAGACAGCTTATTAACGAGATCAAATTGATTGTGATTAATCAGGAAAACTTGACTAACGTAGACCGCTTGCAAATTATTAAAGCTATTGATGGCGTGTTTAAGGAAAATGAATGACTGACACAAACAAGGCGGATATGGAGCCTGTGGCTAACGGTGCTACGCATATCCAGCCGATAACTGGTGGACTTTATAAAAAGATTGACGGTATTTGGTACGTCTGGTCACGCATGGAAGATGAGCCGCGCAAGTGGATTAAGTCGCTTGGGACGGCGGAGAAATACCTTGAACCGCTAATCCCCTCCCCCGCACTCGCAGAACTACGCCAAGAGAATGAGAGGCTGAAAGAAGCGTCAGATTTTGATCATGCTGAATACAAACGTCTGCGCGACAACCTGAGTACCCAGCTAGCTGAAGCGCAAGCCAAGGTGCGGGAGTTGGTGGAGGCATTGGAGAGCGTTGCCGCTATGTCTGAGGAAGCAGGAATATCCCGCTTCGCTCGTTCAGCAATAGCAAAGTATGGAGAAAATAAATGAGAATGAAAAAGCTAACTAAAGAACAGGGTCTCGTTGTTACTGGATTTACTAGAAAGCTATCTGTTAGTAACTTCAGTGACTTCCATGCAGACGTAGAAAAACGTTTAGGCAGAGACGTATACACCCACGAGATGGCTAGTGAAGAATTCTGGGAACAAGTAAATAAGGTTTATCGTGATGACTTTTTAGCAATGATTCCAGACTGAAAAATTCACAGTTGATTGTGCTGCTTGACTGTTGTATAATTATTTCTTTACGGAGAGATTATGACAGAAAGACAAGCCTATTGGTTAGGGTTCGTATGGTTTTTAGCAACATATATGTTGCTTGTTACTCTTTTGAGCAAAGAAACCTTTAGCAATTTCTTAACATTTCTAGGAGCATGGCAGTTTGGTACTGCCTGTCAATGGATTTGGAATACATTCGTTACTCCAAAGATCGTAAAATCCACAGTTGAATGATTAGCGGTTTCGTTGTATAATAATGGCTTAGACAGAGACAAAAGGCTGACCGAGTTAGACAATAAAAAATTCTCACTTGTCGTTAGCCTCTAAATACTGTATAATTTAATCTTTGAAAACACTTTGAAAGGACTTGAGACATGACCAGCAAGACTGTAGTTCAGTACACTCCTGAACAAACCGAGCAGATCGTATCTGCTTACACTTCCGGCCAGCCTATTGAGCAGATCGCTCTGATGGTTGGCAAGAGCACTCGCTCTGTGATCGCTAAGCTGTCCCGTGAGGGCGCTTACGTTGCCAAGGCTAAGACCTCGGCTGCATCGCGTGTTACCAAGGCGATGCTGGTGGCAGCAATTGCTGCTAAGATCGGTGCTTCTGAGGAAGCTATTGAATCGCTTGAGAAAGCGACCCACGAAGCATTGGAATTGGTTGCTAACGCTTTGTAAGCGATCTGATACAGCGTTAAAAATTCTGACTTGAAGTTAGTACCCAAACGCTGTATAATTATTACTTAGACAACGGAGAAAAGCGAAAAGAAAGCAAAGCGGCTCCAGCCACACCCAGCACTAAGTGCACATAACCCTGGATCGCACGCATTAGCTTCCTGACGAACACGGTAGTTCGTAGGCGCTTAGTATCTTATGTATTATACGGGCGGAAAGAGGTGCACGCAGTACATTGCTTCCTTAATGAGAGAGAAAATAGGCCGACCTCTCGCCCTTCCGTAACATTTTAGTTAGCGTGTCTCTGCACTCCCCGAAGTGGGCCTGATAAAGACTTGATTCTAAGTGAACTGCATACTTAGAGCGCTAACTAAAATGCTGCTATCGTCTAATGGTTAGGACGACATTCTTTCACAGTGTAAACGGCGGGTTCAATTCCCCCTAGCAGTACCAGTTTTAGCAGGGACGTGAGTCGTAAGACCTAGCCGTCCAGTGAGTGTCACGAGAGCCTAGGATGTAGGCTAGCCTGAACTACTCATTTGCTCCTGAACATGAGCTAAGGTAAAAAGGTTCCATAGTTAAGTGCTTGGCCGATAAATTAATAACGGCTGGTCAGTTCGCGATAAGCCCCAGCGTGGTAGTTAAAGGGTTCGAAACCTTTAGCGTCGAGTACTTAACTATGAATTGTAGTTGGTTTCAAACTATAAGCACTTAGCTTTAAAGAAACCTCCGACCCTAAATTGGTACATTTTGAGCTTGCTCTTGTCACTCGCTAATTTAGGAAGGAATCCCCTGCAGTGTGCGTCCGTAATGACGTTAAACTATTGGGTATCAGTCTGATGAGGCCGACCCTAAGTTGTTACAATCTCGCTATTAAGCCAATTTGTTCAACTTTAAAATGTGCCGAAACGCTAGAACATCGCAACTTAGTCGCGCAAGACTTCAATACCTTGCCCTAAGATGCACTTTAGCGTAACTGAAGAGGCGTGTGAGATTAATTACCTCACCACCGATTGAGATCACTCTTGCGTTTAAGCACGCGTTACAGTGCTAGTACATTGGTCTAATAGCTAAGACGCTCCCTAGGAGAAAATCTGGTGCGATCCCAGAAGTACGACATGGAGGCCGCCGTTGTGGGCACTCCCAAAAATTAATACACAAACAAACACTCAAAGAAGAGTTTAAAATATTGCCTCCTGCAAGCACTAAAAGTTCACAGGGTAGCAAAGAAGCTACAGAAAAATACAGTCGCTATCATACAAATTCCGTTTAAGTAGTATCCTATTTTAACAATAGGAAATGTGGGTTGGAGTCCCACTGGCGCAACACTGAGGAAACCAGGCTGCTGAAATGCAGCAACTACGACAACCATAAAAACTAAGGCCTGAGTTTATTGCCCGCCCGGAGTCATGACCGGTAGCGGGCATTTTTACATGTGCGTGAGATTAGCAAGCTAATCTCAAACCTGCGCCAAACCTCGAAAAATACTCTCTCGACAAAATAGTGCCCTGGTGGTATAATAGTCGAAAACAGGAATACTTATGGCCACCTATGTAGAAGAACTAGAAGACTTAATTATAGATACTTTGCTACCCACGTATGAAAGATACTGGAAGGCTAGAGGTATCCCTTACCCATTACAAGGCATTAACCCAGAATTGCTAAAGAAAATGCATATAGCTAAACGGCTGCCAGCACTTCTTAGGCCATGGGAAAACGAGACTTGAATATTAGTGTTAAATCATGTATAATAATTACTATTACAACCCAATCATTGACAAAAGAACCATGCAAGAAGTACCTGTGAATTCAGAAGCTCTAGTAGCCTTAGAGAAAGTTCAAATGAACCAGATGTGGCCAGCACAAGCGGGAGTTTACCCTAATCCATCAGTTGTTGTAGCTCCAGAATTTACTAAGCGTCTACAACAACTAGATGCTAAACAAGCAGTAAAGTTCGACGATGGCAAAGTGGATTGGACCCTAGTACCTTTTGAAGCACTAGAGGGTATGGTGCAAGTATTGCAGTTTGGTGCTAAAAAGTACGCGGCCTGGAACTGGACAGAGGGCGGCGGATTCAAATGGACTCGCTTAGTAGGCTCGTGCCTACGTCACCTCTTTGCATGGGCTAGAGGTCAAGATAACGACCCTGAATCGGGGCTAAGCCATATTTATCACGCACAGTGTAACTTATTGTTCCTAGCGTATTACATTGGCAATAAAGAGAAATTTAGTAAAGACGACCGTAATGTACGATAGTTTGGATAGAGCGCTAAATAAGACCAAGCGCAGATTGTCAGATGTTTGTGAAGAAATGAACATCAAAGTAAGTGATGTAGACTATGAAGAATTGCTCAATGCACAGTGTGTAAACTGTGGTATATGGGGCAATAAATTTACTGAAATGGTTTATGAAGATTATGATGTTTATGTCTGCGAGTTCTGCGACAGTTTAGATACTCTTAGGTTCTAATATGTGGAGACTCTGGGCAAAAGCATTAGGTGAGAAATCATCACCAGACGACAAAGAAGCAGATAGAATCGCAATTATTAGAAGCTTAATAGTAGCAACTTATATTATAACAAATTTATTTATTGTAGCTGGAGTAATTCGGCACTGGAACTAAAATGACTTCAAGCTATATACCATATAGAACTAAGACACAAGAAATCCTAGAGCTGAGCTGTCCGTATGACCATGCTTCTCAGAGCAATAGAAAACGCTTACTATTTGTATGCAGCGCTGGTTTGCTACGCTCACCCACAGCTGCTGCAGTCGCCACAGCCATGGGCTACAATGCCCGAAGCTGTGGAACCGGCAACTATGCGTTGATTCAGCTATCTGCAAATCTTATCTATTGGGCACATCATATCTATTTCATGAATCCAGAAAATAGATACGTAGCCAACTCTATCTTTAAAGATAAACAAGATATATTGCATCTGTTGAATACAAAATCCATATCTCTAAATATAGAAGATAAATATAATTACATGGATCCGGAACTCACTTCTATGCTTCACAAGATCTTAGGCGAAGAGAGAAATAATTGACTTGATTTCTTCCGTTAAAGAGTGTATAATTGATTCTTTAATGGGAGAATACTATCAATATATTCTATCTTGACAGAGACATTCACAAAAACGTGGAGTATCACGCAGATAAACACGTAGTGAAGATGATACTAGAGTCAGCGCAGTTGCTATGTTCCGTTCATCATATGACCGGAACTGGCACGCCTGATATGTACAAACTAACACATAAGAACCATCCTGATGCAATCTGGGCACGATCCTCTATCGAAAATTACAGCTACCTTATCAGCTTGGCAATTCTTCTCGGAGAGGAATATACCTTTAGATACGGAAAAGTACATAAATCTATTGCACTTATTGAGCAGCTTCGGATGCCCAATCTTGCCGATCTCCCGTTCACAGATCCGCCAAAATGTGTCCATGATGACTTCAAAGGAATTGACGACACTGTCGCAGCGTACCGAGCCTATTATAATCGGGATAAAGCATACATGTGCACCTGGACAAAACGACCAGTACCGGAGTGGTTCAAATGACACTATCTGACGAAGAAATTGAGATCATTGAATTCTATCGTGAAGGTGCTAGTATTCCTACACTTTCAGAGGTTTATGGGCATAGCATCTACAGGCTAAAGAAGCTTTTAGCTAATGAGCCAGCTATTCAGCCTCTAGGGTATATATGGAGGTCTTTGTACGGAAAGTATAGACATGAATTACCGCAAACTGAAGAAACAGCTTAAAAAACGTATGGATGCGGCTGATAAGCATCTACAAGAAAACCCTCTTTCTAGTATTCATATGAGTGAATGGAGAGAGGCCTATCGTGAATTCTGCCGTCTAAAGGCAGAAAGACTATCAGCAAAAGGAAAAATCTGATCTTGAATCTTCCAGTTAAGCCGTGTATAATTATGGCTTAATTAGAGAATTTAAGGAAATACAATGGAACGAGAGCTATACGTAGTATATTTTGAATCTGCTAACTATGCAGGTTATGGTGAGTACGCTCTTGTTTGGGCTACATCGGAAGATGAAGCTAAGGATAATGATGACTTGGCAGCTTATGCTGAAGATTTTTATCGAGAGCAAGACGAGGAACAGCTTGAAGAAGAACACGGTGAGGATTTTGATCTAGACGGTGTAGTTTGGGCTAGCATTCAGTCTGCAGTACCTTTGAAGGGATCTGAGTTTGAAGAGCACGTTGCAAATCAACCTGAGTTTTATCCTATCTTAAACTAATAACTCCTGGCGTTCGTATAGTGGAAAATACAGGGAGCTTCTACCTCCTAAACGGCAGTTCGATTCTGTCACGCCGGACCATCAATATTATTGAC
>JACCDR011394201.1_pt1 | contig 31741 bp, 29 predicted proteins | sample 7446431 | NCBI WGS metagenome assembly JACCDR01 (sample SAMN15323443, study PRJNA562643) | freshwater metagenome | isolation source: river surface water | place: USA:Blue River Watershed | collected 2017-08-17
ACCGCTTTCTCTCTGTCATCTACGATGATTTCCATTATGTTATAATACAAAAAAGAAACATAATTTTAAGACGAAAATATAGTCTAATATAATTTATCTTTGACAAGATTTATAAGTTTTCAAAGTATCTTATTTAATAATGCTCAATTTATATATTTATGCAACTTATTATTTTATAAAATACGTTAATCACAGGATTTTTGATATGCATAAAGATATTGTTCAAATGCATTTTAATAGACAGATTAAAAAAATATATGCGGATGTAATAGAGTATAAAGCATAAACGAGCTTTATTTTCCTGTTATATTTTTTATTTTGTTTAATACTTCCATTCCATATGAATGAGAGTCGTTTAAACAAATGCAAATGCACATATTTTTTCTATGTAGTTCTATATAAAACTTACCGGAAAGAATTGCTGATGTTACACTTTCTACATTTGCTAGGCTTAATGTAGTAAAATTAACGAACCTATCATTATCTAAATTCATTATTTGCAAGGGTGCTGATGAATTCATGAAAATTTGACAAAGATCGCCATTTTCCTCATTAGCCACAAAATTTCTAACTACAGAACAAATGTGTTTTGTTTCTGTAACCATACTATTTTCTTTTGTAGATGTAATTTCTGACATTATAATATTATGAGAAGAATTTATTAAATGTTTGAATTATTTGCTGTTGATTATTAATAATAGTTAAAAAAATCAATTTTTTTTTATGGATAATAAATATCATTATACATGCTAAGTCGTTCCTCATGATTAAGACTGGAATATTTATAACTTATGTAATCATAAACTATTTGAGATGAAAATATGTTATCATTTTTATCATTGATAGTTAGTATAAAATTATTAACACCTAATGTTAATAAGGTGGATTCTATGTCATATTTGATGCAATTGATATCATTATATAAAATAGTAATGGTATTATTATGCGCGTCAAATATAGTGAAATATGCGTTATTATTCACATCTTTACCATAATACCATTTAGAAAAGATGATATTTATATGTTTATGTTCTAAACCCATATTTTAATGTTCAATCTCATATTTTAATTCTAATAAATTATTTCAAATTTTATTAACAGGCGATAATGGTTCGTCCACTGCAACTTCTCTTAATTTTTTAGCTTCTTCCAAAATATATTTGTATAATGATACTCGTAATAAATATGTAAAATCTATAGGAGCTAATAACTCTGGCAATACTATCATAGAATTACTTAATATATTTTTTCTACCGGCTTCTATGAATAATTCGTCCTCAAATTCGCTTTCTGCTTTTTTCGTTGCTTTTTCGATCTGTTTAATATAATGCTCTAGTATTACTTTTTTAATTTTTTTTCGATTTTTCAATTCGTCAAATTGCCTATAGACAGTTTCAGTATATTTCATAAAATTAGTATAATGTTCAAAATTTACTTTCGCATGTTTTACCTCTGCTTCTTTTCGTAATTTATCATCATACATTAGACTATCATCTACCTCTTCTTCATCGTCACTCAATTTATAATCTACGACTGTTTTTGTATTAGTATTATATTCGAATGATTTATTTGACATCTGTTATTGTATAATATGTATACTTGTCTCCTATAAATTCAAATTTGACCTACTACATTTCTCGTAATTTCTTCTTCACTAATGTTATCTCTGTATGATTATTATCAGTTTTCTTTTCCACAACTTTAACTCCATATTTCCTATAATCTATAATAGCAGCCATACGCCATGGTTCTTTGTTTAAATCGTATATTCCAACGGTATAGTTTTGCTGAGAGATATTGTCTAAGAATGCATTTATAGCTGAGTCAATTTCATTGCGGAATTTCCATGATAATGTTCTATCATCTTGCGAATATCTATATGTTTGAGCTCGTTTAACCCAATTTACAGTATTTGACATATTTCTATATCTTAATATAAGAAAATATCCTTAACATGATATATATAAAATGAACAGGGATATAGTAAATAACGATATTGAAGAAGTTTTAGAAATAGATCAGACAGAACAACATACGGATGATGAAATAGACTATAACGAAGATAGTTTGGAAAATAATAAAGAGAATAAACAAATTAACACGGATTATTCGTTTAGTGAAATAGATAATAAAGATATAGATGTCGCACATGATGTAGATAGTGATGATCAATATGTTCCAAATTATACTGAACGACACTTTACTGCTATAGCAGAAGGTGGATTATTACATAAAAGAGTATATAACAAATTTATCGAATATGGAAAGAAGAACGCTAAAAAAGGAGGTCAAAAAAAAGATTATAGAAGACAAAACAATGCTGATAAAGACTTAGATGAAGATGATTATGATCAATCAAATAAAGAAGTTGGATTAACAAATGATAATAGAATAATATGGAGTGATACAAAGCGTATTCAGGATGATATAGATCTATATTCAAAACAAGTAGAACAGGTTAGAGATATGCATCATATTTATCGCGATGCGTTGACAGAATGTTATAAAGTCGTTAGTGAATATATTATTAGACATAAAAGAATATTGGTAGGAGGCATGGCAATAGACCATGCTCTTAGAGCAAAAGGTAGTTTTCTATATGAAACAGAAAAAGTCGATTATGATTTCATATCTCCAGATTTCCACAAAGATGCATACAATATAGGGCAAGAACTTGCAAAAAAGTTTTCTGGTATATCTATTATAGGGGCCAGGCATATCAGTACTATGCGTGTCAGATTTGAATTTATACCCGTTGCAGATATCACATATGTTCCGAAAAATTTATATGATATAATACCTACTATAGAATTTATGGGTATAAGAAATATACACCCGCATTTTCAAATGATTGATCAGCATAGAGCGATGACTCATGCTTTAGAAAATCCACCGCAAGAAACTATAATCAGTTCTCGATATGAAAAAGATGTTAAAAGATATATATTATTAGCTCAGTTTTATCCGGTGCCTATTCAAAAAGGTTTGAAAGTCAAATTAAATCACTACGAGATTCCGTACAGTTACATTTATAATAATTGTTTAGGCGGATATATTTCAGCTATATACTGGCTAAAAAAAATTGGTGTAGAAACTAGCGCCAATGTTGCATTTTCAAAAAAGAAACTTCATTTATCCATTCCTGAAGATGGTAAAATACTTATTCTGACTGATGATTTCAAATCATTATTACACAAATTTTCAGGTGCAAAAATAAAATATTATAATGCTTTTCTGGATAAAGTCTCGAGATATATTGAAGTAACTACATCAGATACTATTTATGAAATTCATGATAACAAAGGAGAGAAAATAGTCGCTGAAGATTTAGGTAAAATACATATTCTTGGCATGTCTGGAACTATGACATGGCTTTTGTTGCAAGGTTTATTTTACAAGAATGAATGGTGTCTGTATATATACAAACATCTTAAAATTGCTTTTATAAAAGAAGGGCATGGTAAATTTTTACCGAAATTTACATTTTATGGAAAATATAATTGGTCGGATTCGTATTTGTTGCACCTCAATAGACAACTTAACAAACTAGGTTACAAAAAAATAGATAATTCTATGGTTCCTCGCAACTTTCATCCAAATAAAGGAGATATTATACCACCAGATGCTTATGATTTCGATCCGACCCAATCTCCATTTTATCAACAAGATAGTAAGGAATGCAAACCATTTGATGAGACTGAGCTTCCGAATTAAACTTATTCTTAATTAAGTTATTCCGAGCCTTGATTGTTATTCATCGGAATATGTAATGTTTCATCAGTATATTCTGTGTTATTTTCTTCTGACAGATTTATTTGATTAAAGTTTAATGTTGGTGAATCATTTGGTTCTGGCGATTCATCTAATACTACGTTAGTTTGTAAAATATCAGTTTGGGTTGTATTCTCCATTTGAATCGTGTTATTGAATACTTCATACAGTATTTCTAATGATGATGTATCACATGAATATTCGTAGAAGATTTTTTTAAGTTTATCATCTGAAGTATTTGAAAAATTAAATTTAACATTGTCTTTAAATGATTGTAGCAACAATCTTGCTGCATGTTCATATTTTAAGTCTGTTACAGGACTTTCTCTTGCAAGCAATACCATATTATTTGTTATACTGTTAAGTTCTTCGGCGTATTGTTGCATAGTTGCATTATATTGAGGAAAGAGTAATTGGAATAGTTCGTAATTTTCCGAGTCCAAGAAAGAATACAAAGTTACAATTTTCTCTTTTGACCATTTATTTTTATGGCATTGATCAATAATAGCATTTTCATACCAAAACTTTCTGATAGCTCTCATCAAAGAGCTCTCGATAAATAAATCGCTATGATATCCGGTCAGTTCAAAATTTACAGATCGTAAAATATAACCATAGCATACATTTCCGTTGTTAAGAAAATCATCTACGGAGCTACTTGCACTTTTATATAATTCTCTTAAATTACCAATAGGATTTTGTAATAATGTTTGATTATTAATAATAGCTATAGGAGATTTATCGCTAGACCAAAGATATGATGATTTACTACTATCTAAATCTACGGATTGAATAAACCAAATTTTATATAATGGAATACTTAAGTTTTCTCTAAATTTATGAAACATCGGATGTTTGAATCCAAAACTATAGCAATATGATTTATCGAGTTGATCTGTGAACGATTCCCACGTCAACCCTAAACGTTCTAAACAATCTGAAACGGCATCTTGATAAGTACCATTTTCCCATGTTGTATGATTCATATCATACCCTTTTGCAGTAGAAATAATCCATCTTCCGTCATAATAATACATATTGAAACAAGTACCATCTTCGACTTTATAAATATGATATATTCCTTGATGCAAGAATCTATTTGATATATCTGTATCAATATTAAATCGTAATCTCCTGGGAGGTACAACTAATGGTTTCCATGTTTTTTGTTCTAGTACTAACCCATTACATTCCTGTACATAAGCATTATTCATTTGATTTTTAATAGTATGTAACGTAGAAAAGATCATTACTTTATCATTGTAGGATGTTTTGATTCCTAACCTATATAATTCACGTCTAGCTGCTTCTGTACTGGTATGCGTATTCATAAAATATTGAGTTGCTAATGTTTTAGCGGTCTTAACTTCAAATTGAGAAGTAGTATCGGTTAATACTTCTGTTGAAGTCGGTACTGATTCATTTAAATTTGAGGACATTTTGAGATTTTGTAATATAGTGTTATGCAATATACTTGCAATTATCTTTAACTTGTAATATGTATCTTATGGTATTTCACATTTTAATCTACACACAGAAATAACAAAAAATATAAGCTCTTATCAGATATGTTTCATCAACTCCTGATCATTGATTATATCTAATACTGCCTGTGGTAATAAATTATTAATAATATCCATGTTATTAATTATATAATTTCTTATGTCTGTTGCGTCTATATTTTTCCCCGAATGTTGGGTTATAGCGTGCGACATTACATATTTAATGATGTTGGATTTTTGCATTATTAATCTAATATATTCTTCTGTAGCGTTATCTTTTGCCGAGTAATGTAATGTTACTATTGATGTTTTACAATTTATATTTTTTCTTAATATACTATCCAAAGCATGGCACCACACTTCATCATCTTCATAATCATATAAACCATCAACTAATATTTTTTGAGATTTAAAGGTTTCTGTTATAAATCTCTTTCGAGTATTATAAGAAAATATGTTACGAGTATCACATTTAAACTTACTGCCTATGATTATAAGAACTATATCTTCTGTTTTCAGCATTTCATTTATTATATTTACATGACCGTTATGTAACGGCTGAAATCTTCCAATATATACTCCAATTTTAACCATTGATATATCGTATAATAAATTTCATTTTATAAACTTAGCATATCAAATCAATACTAACACGTCAAAAATATTTCTACATTAGTTTAGCATCTTATAGAAATATTTTTTTCATTTATAGTGAAAAGATAATAATTGTAATATACAACAATAAATATGTTATCAAGAGAATTATCTGGAGGTGATTTCGGAACTATACCATACGATGAGTATTTTAGAAAAATAGAACAATTCGATATGCGTGAGGATCCTATGGGTGTTGAAAATTATATGCGTGGTCAATTAGTAGATTTTCGACCGGATGCGCCATTTTTCGAGAGTGACCAAAAAAGAGACCCATCTGATAGAGGTAGCGGATTTGGAAGTACTGAAAGATTGAATTTAAGATATCATGGAGCTAGAAGTGAAGAAGATCCGTATTTACCAGATGGTACATTTCTTGATCATGAATTTATGGAAAGAGATCCAAGAGGAACTCAGAATTTGCCAGACTTCAATAAAGCCAGAGAACAACGTATGGCACGCGGCGCATTTATCAAATTTTCTAATGACGATGATTATTCCGTTCCTGAAACTGCTATTAATCCAGTACAGATGAATGCTTTAATACGAGGCGCGCAACAGCAATTCAAAGATCGCTGGAGAAATTTTGATGAAAGTATGGATTCGTGGCATAATGGAGGTACTGTACCAAATAAAAAATTAAGTCGTGTTGCTATGGTTACTAAGGATGGTACCATAATAAATCTTTCAGAAGCCACCGGAATGTTGCGACAAGATCCAGTAAATTTATTATCAAATAGAGTTAAAGGCGTACCAAGATGGACCGAAACTGATCAAAGAGTAAAAGTATCAAAATATGGACAAGTAAAACCAGTGATGGACATAGGGGCGAATAAATGGAATAATAATAGGTATAACAGTTACTTGGATCATAATATACCTGTAGAAATAAATGGCGAGTTGATAAATAAAATGTTGGCTATGCTCATAGTTGATTTAGAAGGACAGCGTGCTACCAAACAAGAAATTGCAAAAGGAGCTGAATATGGTGATTCGATGGAAGAACAAACAAAAGCAGCTAGACGCAAATTAAATCCGGCTGACATATATAAAATCATGATGATAGGAATGTCAGGAATATCACAATCAGCATCAGCAAATGAAGAATTAGACGCTGAAGGAAATCCTAGGACATCAAAAAATAAAACTGATACTAATATGCGTTTTATGTTAAATCAGGCTGTTATAAATCATGAGATAGCAGCATCTATGATTCAATATAATAAAAAATTAGACAAAAGAAAACAAAAAGATATGCGGGATCATATTAGTCAAAGTGCTGCTGATAATGGTATTTATGTTACTAATCAAACGCGTGATCGAGTAGAACGTTCAGCTAATAGATTGGATAGAAGTACAATAGATGAGCGACATATAGAAGATGAAAAAGAAATACAAACATATGGCAGTGTTAGAGCATTATCTCAAAGAAAAACACATGAACATGCAGACTTCGAAGATTTTGGAGCGGATTCAAAGCATAATAAAAATAAAAGATCCAACCAGGGAAGGAAGAAAAACACAACAACAGACGATGCTATCAATGATATTGATATGTCTGAATTTAATGATGCACCTTTTAGAAAAGCCAGAGATCCGAAAGCATATTTTGGTAGAAGTTTGCAAGGTGATATAGGTGATATTTCTGCAGGTGATTCTGTTTCTAGAAATATGCATGATACTTTAACAGATATGATATTAAACTAATAAAATTTGAATATATTTATATATTCATAAAATACTCTGCTTATGTTTTCATTCAATCCTTATGCGTCCTCTATCTTTCAACAAACGCCAAGTAATAATTCACAATCTAATATTCAACAAACATCGCCATCTACATCATCAAAAATGACAGGTGTAACGAGCACTACTGCAACTACAGAGTTACATGCATATTCAATTGATGATTTAACAAATGCATTTGCAAAAATGAATCTGGCTGATGGTAGTTTTTCTGAGATATTTCTATATATGTTCAAGACGCAACCAAATACAATCATTAATTTCATACCAACACATCACACTGAAAGCATTGAAGGAACTACTACATTTAATATTAAATATGAAGAAGATTTTTTAAAACAAGTTCAGCAATATAATTCGTTACCATATGGTAAATATATTATAGGTTATCGAAAAGAAAATACATCAAATGTATATTCATTTTATAATTGCACATATACTATTAAATTTACTACAAAAAATCCGAGAACTATGAAATAAAAAAATAAATGCTGAATTTTATCAGCATGTTGTATTTTTTATATGTTTAGCACTGAGTTTTTAACGGTATGTTTTTTAGCACTGAGTTTTCTTATCTATTAAATCATTAATAGTTACTTCGAACATATTATATTTATGTTGTACTGGATGTTCTACTAAAGTATTGTTAGAAATAATATGTTTTATATGTTTTGGATTATAAGTCATAGGTTTTGTCAATAAATTACTATCGTATTCTACGTCTGTTTTATTTTGTATATCAATTCGTAGATTTGGACACACTGGATTATTAGTCGCGTGTTGATTAGATGCGTGTTGATTAGTCGCGTGTTGATTAGATGCGTGTTGTAGTGTTTGCGGAGATGTAGTTTGTTGATTGGATGCGTGTTGATTAGATGCGTTCCTATTTCCACAACAGTTAACTATAATATAGATAATAGTAATTATGACGGTGATTCCTAATCCAATATAAAACAATATTACTTCGGCAAATAATATATTCCATAAATGAGGATACATTTTTTTATAATGATCAACGCAATCAGATCTTGTATTATAATAACATATCATAACCCAAACAATGCATGCTAATGATCCTAACTGCCATAAAAATGTTCCTTCTTTATCATCGCTTTCTTTTTTTGCCCTACCACAACAACGTACAATAAATAACCCTAGATGAACTACGCAGCACATGACAATGCATCCCCATATTTCCGGACCGCATTCTCCTTTTGCGTTATTTTTACTCAGAATTATAGCTTCAACAACACCAAATCCTAAATGCACAAGTGTTGCACATAATATTAATAGTCCTACGGCTGTATATGTAATACCTTTAGCATATATTTCAATATATTTAATCATACTCATGTTTTTAGTTATAAAAAATAAAATCAATTTTTATAAATTGCATTGCAACCAATTTCATTCTTCATCGGTCGTGCAAGAGTCATAGTATTCGTCATAGTATTCATCTTCGTCTGGTTCTGTATCATTAGTATAAATAGAATAGTATTCATTATAACCATAATCACGGTCATCATCATCATATTCATCGTTAAATATAGGAATATCATCATGTGTGAACATATCATCGTATAATTCCTCAAAATAATCATCGATAAATTCTTCATCATCGGTCGGGCATTCGGGAATTTTACATTTAACGTCATACACTTTTTTCATAGTAATTGCATCTATATCTAATATAGGAAATCTATAGCTGTATGGGAACCATTCATCCTCATTAAACTTATTAGTTAATCTATAATAATTAGAATTTAATGAATTATCACCGCGCTCTAAAGCTAACCAGTATTTAGTACCTTCTTTAAAACTTATTTCATAAGTATTATAAAATCCAACACATAGTGAAGCTCCTATTGTTTTATAGTACATTTTATTTAAATATCCTAAATTAATCATAGTTAATACTTCAAATATGCTTCTGCCTTCTGCTATAAACCATGCTAATGGTGAAGATAATGTTTTTTCTTGTTCGAAAAATATATACATTTAATAATTTAATAATTGCATATACAGCTAAATATATTAATTATAAATGATTATTTATGTAATTTTAAATTAAAATGGATTGATATGAACTACTTAAAATATAGTATAGATGCGAAAAATATAGTATAGATGCGAAAAATATAGTATAGATGCGAAAATTAAGAAAACATATATTACCGTCTTATTTTTTATTATCTGTTCCTGTTGCTACTTTAGTAAATTTAGGAATATATTCGCATATTTGAAACCACATTTTATCGTTTTCTATAAGAGTTTCCCTAGATTGTAAATGGATACATGACAATATTTCTTTTTTGCGTTCTTGATCTGCTGGTTTATTCAACAATTGTTCTACTATCTTATATATAAAATATGGATGATAAGGACAATTAGATTTATCTGCGTCTTTTATTTTATTGAATATCTGTATTACCGTGCTAAAATGCATATATAACAAGCGTAATTCGTGATCTGTAAATTGGGGTGGGTCCTTCTTAGTAATAATTTTTTTAATTAATGGAATATGATTATTGTAAGTTGTTAATTTAAGTTGTTTCAAATAATTTCGTATTATTTCACAATCTATGATCTCAATCCATATATTGTCTCGTCTGATACGGCGCTTAACGGCATTGATGACACGTTTGGGAATTTTTGTATTTTCTTTAGCTTGTATTCTATCCGTCCATAACTTAGCATGTTTAATAGAATAATATTTCCCATGTTTAGTTCTTTGGCCTTCTTGATAGAAAAATTGTTCATCTTCAAATACTACTCCATACATCTTTTCTATTCTACCGCATGGCTTGCATATAAATTCACATTTTTTTTCTTCTATGTCATACGGGGCTGAACATTTTGGACACATTTCTGATCCTTTATCTTCGAATGATTCATCTATTGTTACGCATTCATAATCTTTAAATAAATCTGATACAGATGCGTCTTCTAGCTCATATTTTTTCTTTAAACGGCAACAAAACTGATAAATTTTTTTAAGTTTTCCGGTTATGTTACATGAATGAAAAGTTTGCACAAATTTATTATGCAAAGAACGTCGAACCGTATCATCTTTAGTTTGATAAAATTCTTTTATTATATTAATAGTTACTGTAAAATAAGTTTCCCGTAATTCTGTTAATTCTAATATATGTTTTGCCATAACTTTTTCATCTTCATTATCTATTTCATATTCTGCATATATTTGCATAATATTATCAAGTCTATCCAATTTAATATTGATGTTGTTGTTAATACTATCCAAAGTTGATGTCATTTCAATATATTAATATTTAAATTATGGTTTATACCTTTTTACATCAATAATATAAAATATGACAATTAATTTAGAATTATATCTAGACCGGTACAAATACCGAAGGTAAATCATCTTGAGGTTCACATAAAAATGAAAAAAATACTATTATTATCATTATAAACAATAAAATATAAAACATGTCTATATTTAATAATATATATAAATATATGAACTATATCAACGTGATCGCAAACGATCATAAACTTTTCATAAACAATAAGGAATTACTGCATTCCAGTAATTATCTTAGCTTTCATTACAACGAAAATAATGTTTTCGCACTAACAACATCTCATATCATTAAATATAACTCAAAAGGTGAAATTGTTAAAATCATAGATAATTTTTATGATTTTAACAGTATGATGTTAAATAATGATAATTTGGTTATTAAAAATAACAAATATATAGCTATATATAGTTTAGAACTCGATAATAAAAAATTATGTCTATATTCAACAACACGAGTATAAATTTAATTGATGAAAACCAGTTTAATTATAACTTGCAAAACAACAAAAACGATTATATGCATAACAATAAAAAAGAATTAAAAGTTGAAACAAATTCTAGTGTATTCACGCTGATCTCTATCATAGATTTTGATGATCCAAATATAGCTAACTACAGAGAGTCAAAAGAACAAGTTGAATTTAAAATAAAAAAAGCGGCAAAACAATCAGTGCTTGATTCTGTATATTCTACCATAACAGATGTGGAAGATACTTCCATGTATAATTTTTTACTTAATGCTGCAAATTCTCATAAAATAGACTATTATTATGGTCGCGATCATGCTGATATTAAAATAATACTTAAGGGAGGAGGCGCGTGTAGATTTTATAACAGATTATTTGGAAAACATGTTATTAGTCCTGCAAACAGAAATGCAATGGATGCTTTGTACAAAGATAAAGTATCGGATATAGATGTAGATTTATATTATAAGGGTGTTTCTTATTCTGACGCATCTATATCATCAATTTATATATTAATGGATATAGCATTGAAACACGGAAATATTATAAGAGATATGATTGCTAGAAAATGCAACAATATAGAAACAGCTATTTTAAATTCTATACAGTATAACGAAAATAAAGGTATTGTTGATCCCATTAAATTATACGGGAATATACCGAATAACGATGCAGTACAAAGTGTCAAAGTCAGAGTCAATAATGATCATATAAAAGATAGGATTATTAATCAAACGAATCATGGAACATATTACGCAGAAACCGATCAATTACTGCTTAATGATAATACAGGTTTAGTTATTGCGAAACGACAGTTAAAAGGATTTTATATCAGTTATGCAAATGACTATAGAGTATGTAGTGTTAACGATATAGAATTTGGACTTGCTAGATTATGTTTACTTTTAGATATAGAAGTTAAAACAGCAACAAAAACAATAAACAATAGATTTCCTGTAGAATTATATGATATAGGCATAAATATTAAAAGTAGCCGTTCATATTCTTATGATTTATTTTTAGACATAGGCAAATATAGTATACTTAAATTCGGAAATATGGACATATATGGTATTGATTATATTGTTAAAGATTTATATCAAATGTTATTTGATGGCTCTTTATTAACATGGAAGATTAATAAATATGAAAAAAGATTGAAAAGATTTATATATTTCGCAACTTTACTAGAATTAGATATTCACGATACACAATACGTCAAAACCGAAATGGTGAATATAGATAACGTTTTTAAAAATTCTATAATAGATATAGACACATCTGATTTGAGTCCTATGGCTATTACAATATACAGAAAAAAAGTATTTGCCTTGCAGATATTATCACAAAGATATCATCATCAAGAAAGTTATTTATATTTGTTGATAGATCCACTTATTAATATATTAATAATATCTATTTATTATAATTGTGTAATAAATAATATACAATCTTCGAGTATTTTATACAAAAATGAATTTGATGCAGTAAATAAATATTTAACAGATCACTGGAGTTTGGAAAAATGCAAAAAACAAAATTCTACTATTGTCCCCATAGATAGTAGAATCAATCCAAACATAACGATACATGACTATGTTGATTTAATAAAAGGATGGAATGAACTTAAAAAATATATGGCTGAAAATATTATGATTTGTAAAAATATAGTTGATCTTATTACATAATGTACGGTTATTTATTTCCCGAAAATCAAAATTTATTTAATGATGTTAAGGATGAGACTAATGAAACCTTAAGCGAAAGTGATATCAAAGTAAATTCATATTACAAAGTTATTTCGAATCCTCATAGTATCATTGCAAAAAGAAATATAAAAAATGTTTTAATAGACAAATTTTATGACGCTTTAACGGTAGAAGAAGATGCCAAACTTATGGATATATTAAATTCATGTAACACATTTGAGGAGGTTAAAATAATGATAAAAGGAGGCGGTGCTTTTAGAATTTATGATAATATGTTCAAAAATGCTATCAAACAAAAGATGCCATCATTCAACCCATCTTATAAAGAAAAGATATCTGATATAGACGTTTCACTAGAAAGCAAAAAAATCGATTCTTATGATTTAGAGAAAATTAGTATTAAAATATTGGATAACATACGTACTTTATATAGTAATTTTATAACAAACTTATGGATCAGTAAAAAACAAGCTGTTATTTTACACTTAACTCAAGAATTTTCAAATAATATTAACTATAAAGGAGATTTATTAACTCTTTATAATGAAATGCATCCAAACAGCAAGATTGTTGGTATATCTAATTATAAATTAATGTCTCTAGAAGAAAGACTTAAATCATATGATTCTATGTTATACAATGATAGAAAACATACATATATATTGTTTACTGACAAGTTGCTTAGAGGTGCTCTATACCCGGATATGGAAGTTAATCTTAAAGAATATAATTTTATAGACATATCATTTAATCATAAGTTCGTGTTATGTAAAGCAGACATAACAGAATTTGGTTTAGCAAGATTACGATTGTGTTTTACTATGAAGTTCGATATAACAACAGATACTGGTAACAAGGTACAATTGACCATACCATCATATATAGAGCTTTTCGATATTTCATCATCTCATCAAAAGAAACAATCTACTATTTTTAGTAAGGCTGGATTTTATATTAATTCTGGTTACGATAAAAAAGTTACTCTGGAAATTAACAATAGAGAATGGTTCGTATATTCCTTAGAATATGTCATTAGAGATTTAATAAAAGTTTTATTTACACAATCAGTTTTTCCATGGTCTGATAAAAAATATCCAAAGAGAATTAAAAGATTATTCCATTATTCTGTGTTGCTAGATTTGTATAGTATGAGTAAAAACTACTGTAAGGATAATATTGATTTGTTACATGATACTCTTAATATAATAAATAGAGATGACTCAGTAATAACTAGAGCTGATAATTCTGCAAATAAAGTATTAAGAAGTTGGATGACACAATTTGTATTAGCGTCAAATATATTGAAAAATAACAATAGTATTCTATATTATTTTTGTGAGCAAAATATTCAATTAATAATGCTAATTCTTAAATGTACTAATTGCTTAGAAAATGAAGAAAAAATTATATATAATCAATATATCAAACATATGATATCTCAAATAAAATGTTCGGAACTTGATGTGAAAGACACTATCGCTAACAATAACTATTTGGCTGTGAATAGCGGTACTATAATATTAAAATTTAAAGAATACATTAATAATTCTTTAATAATATTAACAGGTAATAATGGAAACGATTATTCTTGCATCAATTATTTACAGTCATTGCCTTAACGGTAACTTTCATTATAATATTTTTTTATAATACTCTTTTTAATCTAAACTCGAACAGTAAATAAATTTATATAATAAGAATATGTCTTCTGAAAATCTTGATACTAGATACGATAGTGATGAATCTAAATTATATGGGGAAACTGAACAATCTAAATTGCTAATTAAAAAACGTAGTTCCCAGAACAAAACTGAGTCTAAAAAAGCCCGATTGCTACAAAAAAAATTAGAAAAGAAAAATCGCAAACATGAGTCATGTACGCCTGGTAAAACTCAAGAACAAACATTAGCTTCAGTCAATCCAACTCCTCCAGTAAGTAAAAAATTAACAACTGCCGAACAATTAGACTTATACCTAAGAGCTTTAAATGATAAAGATTTATCCAAATTAGATAAAGAACGAATTCTTAAAATGCGTAAAGACATCAATCCATATGGTAGAACTATAGCTGGTTCTGATAAATGGATGAATTTTTCCATTACTCAAATTAGTCATGAATATTGGAAGAAATTTTTAACTACAGCATTAATTGGATTCTTGCATCGCATGAATGATGAATGGAAAGTTCCTAATGGAGTTCCTGTAGTAAGTGTATATGAGTATTTAGATGATAAAACTAAACTTGACACACCAGAAGCAATTATCAAAAAAGATAATAAAAGTATGATTTATGATTATGAAATTAATAGAGAATGGATGAAAAAACGTATGATAGTGAAAGAATTCTTAGAAGAAATGTTTCAGTTTAATCCAGACGAACATGTTCGTTCTGCTTACAGACCAAATTATAAAGATCAGTCGAGAGATCCATTAGATACTATGGCAGCTCGTATAGCTGTGAAACATCTTGAAAAGAAAGATAAAGAATTTAAAGAAAGTAAGGCAACACATGACACTATAACAGGTGTTAAAAAGAAGAAAGTGAAGAAGACTGTTATTGGTAAAGACGGCAAGAAGAAAGTTATTATAAGAGAAGTAGAAGTAGAAGAAAAACCATTACCTCCTACAGAGCCAATTAATAGGGAAAAATTAGATGACGAACATCCAAAAGATTCGAATGCCTATGACACAGTGACAAATCAAATTCCTCCTCATGATGTTTTTCATCGTTTTAAAATGTATTATACAGAAAATTATGAAGAACTTCGTGAAGCTGTATATGCGCTATACTGTGAGCGCCCTGATCTAGAACTGGCCATCAATCCTTACGCATGGCATGATACTAAGGATGAGGCTGAAGCTTTTAAGAAACAACATGCTGATGAAGTTATTGCGGAAATTTTTACAGTACAGTCAGGCAAATGGAACTTCTTTGATTCATTCAAAGAGCAACGTGAAAGTGTTAATTTCTATAATAAAAATACAATTATTCTTGAAGAAATTGTTAAACAAATCGAACGTGATGAACGTCTTGGACAAGATCTTATGGCTAAACGTGTAGAGAAGGAAAAGAAGAAGAATATTATTGAATCAGGTCCAGATGCAGAGAATTTTAAGAAATGGCGCGATGAAAATACTGATTTACAAAAATTAGGAGCTAAACATATAGGTGATATGGCAGATGATGATATTCCTGATAATGCCGTTCAAGTTGACGTATGGCGTTTGGCCAAGGGTGGACAAGAAATGGCTAAAGATAAATTTTATAGTCAGGCTGAAGCGCCTTCATTTGTTAAAGAAGCACAGGATAAAGCTAAATTAGCATCTCAATAAACTTTATAAATGTTGCAGAAAATTATAATTTATTTATGAAGCTAACCAAAACAAACAGTGTTTATGATATTATAATAAACTTTGACGAGGCATCAAAGATGTGGCGCGCAAATAAAAAGAAAATAAATGGAATGTTTTATTATAAATGTTGTTACAGACATTCTAATGGAAAACGATGCATCCATGTAATCAATCCACCTAAAAAATCAATATATATCTGAAAACAATGCTACTAAAAGAATTATTCAAAAGTTTTTTGTTATCGGTATACAGAAACCGACGTTATATTAGAGAAGTACATATATGGCAGTAAATATTATGAAACATAATCAATTTGGAACATGTTTGAATACTAATGAAATGTGAAATAGAATTATTAATAAAAAGAAAATAAATTACTTCTGATGCTTCACTGGTTTTTATATGTTGCTTTATTAGTATTAAATTTTATATCTGACAAAATAGTATTTATTCTGGCAAATATTGAAGATAACACTGTTATTCCGTTATATGACATATTTTATTGTAATGTAAGTGATAATTTTCTAATGTTTGATAAATTTTATATGCCGGATATGTTTGTGATAATATCTCTATTCCTAGCATATCCTTACAGTCTTTCATATGCATTTATCAAGTTACATATGATATTACTTCTAGTGCGATTTTTATGCGTTATATCTACATCTGGATATAGCTCAATAAGATATGCATATCGTGGTGATACTCGCGGTATGTTTAACAGAGCGCATAATGATTTAGTGATCAGTGGTCATACTATGTATAAAACTTTATGTTTACTATTTATTCTGTCTAATAGTGGAATATTATATGGATTATTCTGTTGCATTATTATTGTTGCAGGAATTTTATCTAATTTATTAGTGGGTGATCATTATACATCCGATATAATTTTAGGAGTCACTTTATCGATACTTATCTACTATTAAATCAATGATTATGTTGTATATATGACATGAATAATATTTTTTTAGATAATTACACAGTCGATACAAGTAATAATACAGAAACAAATGATATTCTTACTACTAAAACTATTCAAATATTATTGCATAAACTACCAATTCCGTTTGGATTATCTAATACATCTCATAATTGGTATATTTTAAGATATTTTAATATAGACGCACTATCACGATTAAACTTACACTGGTATTACATAGATAAATTAGCATCTATACTTAATTGGGATATAATGAGTTCTAAAGAATTACCTGGGCCTATAATAGTAAAGCATAAAGATAAAATTAATTGGCCTATATTTCTAACTAATGGAAAACCAAAAGAAATAAATTACTTAATTCACGTAATTGATATTTTGAGAAAACATTCTAATATATTTTTCGATGTACGCCATAAAAAACTCTATTATAACAAACAATTTATGTTGGTATTTCCAGAATTTGTAGATTGGCAATGGTGTGCTAAACATCTTAAATTATCCACTTACATTTTGATGAAATATTGGGATAAGTTCAATATTCGAATTATTTCTAAGTATCAAATCCTATCGCATAATATTGCAACTAGCAAAAAAGATTCTATTTGTTGGAATTTAGCAGCAAAAAATCCTTTATCAGAAAATATAATACATGATGTGCGGTATAGAATTAATTGGACTATTGTATGTAAAAAACAGAAATTATCTGATGCATTTATGGAAGAGCACAAGTTATTTCTTAATTGGGATATGGTTTCTCAATATCAAAATATGTCAATAGAATTTATTAAAAATAACATATCGTTTCTCAATTTAAATAAATTATCCAAAAATAAAAATTATAATAAAAAAAATACTATAAACATAGTAAATAGTGATGATAAGTGGTTTATTGTAGAACCACCTGTAATTGGTAATTATAAAAAAGTAACATTTTTAACTGCCGATACATGTATATGATCTAATAGCATAATAAACTAATAGCATAATAAACTAATAGCATCATAAATTGTGGCCTATAATTTTCATTCATATCTCATATCCAAAGGTTTTTTTAACATTCCTAATTTTTTATATATTTTTTTCATCATACCAAACAGAACTAATACATTCTCATCTATTCTTTTAATATCTTTCTTAACAGATTCTATCTCTTGTTTCAAAAGATCACCTTCTTCAAATAAAAGTTTATTGCCTAGTTGATGCATAAAATTATCATCAGGTTTACTTGACTGTATTGCAGGTGTTGAAGTGTTTATTGTATTTTGTGGGGCTTCAGTTGTATTTTTGTCAATATTAAATCTATATAATTTAGACATATCATTAAATCTAACTTTCCATATATAAAACTTTTTTGTAGCTACATTATATTTACCCAACGTCATAAATGTATCGCCATCAACTGATGTAAAAGATTTTATTTTACCGCCTGCTCTTATTTTACCATTTTTATCAATGTATCTAACGTACGTATCTTTTTGTAATTGAGTCCAAAGTGTTCTCGGAACTTCGGTATAATTTTCGATATTAAAATGATCGGCTACTTTATCACTTTCTATTTTTTTTGGTTTTGTTTTTTCCGTACCACCAAATAGTACTTCATCTTGTTTATCCATGGAAACAATTATTTCTTCGAGATCAAAGCTCATTGTATTGATTTATAAAACTATATAATTATAAGATATATGTATTCTTAAAGTCATAAAATGAATAAAAAAAATAAAAGCGAAAAACAAACAAAAGATAAACCTATTGTAGATATCAAGGAAGATAACATGATCGCATCAATGCATAAATTTAAAGAATATGTAGAACCTGATTTTGTAAAAGCAAAAAATAAAGTTATGAAAGAAGTTCCTATAGATAGATATTATCAATGGTATTTAGATAATTATTCTAATCAAGTTCCTCCTACCACATTAGCCCCTGTTAAATATGAGGATGGTATGCTTAAAAGAATATCAAATATTTCAGCAATTAAATACATAACACTGTTTGATATGACTCACAGTTCTATAGTTATTTTTAAACTAAGTGTTTATGATATTAAAAAAGAAACTAACTACGCTACACTTTTTTGTGAAAACATAGAAAATATAATTCCTAGAATGAAACCTATGATAAGCACTGACGTTATCCACGGAAACACTGTATTTTTATATGCCAATACTTCTACTAGTTTTATATCATGCGACGGTGAATATAAAATGAGAATGACTAGATATCATAATATTTACAAGACAAAATATGACTTTCCAGAGCTATGGTTAGATTTAGAAGAATATATGCGTAAGATCATTCTAGTACGTAGATGGTCTGTATACCCAAGTTACTTTCATTCTAAAACAGAAGGAAGACATGTAATTAATACAGATATAGAACAGGCTGTTAAAAATGAACTTGTGGCGCAAACTTTATTAATAGTTTCATGGTTTCATACTATATATAATGAAATGTTATCTTTGACTGAAACTCACATAAATGCAACATTTAAAGAAATTATGTTAGCTAATGTTGATATTGATATTGAATTTATGCATCAATTAATTAAAAAATATGGATTAGATATGATAGAAACATTCAAAGTTAAAACAAGTCATACTGTATTTCCTATTTTTGGAACAGATAAAACCAGATATATTCCTCTTGGTTTTAAAATGATTCCATTAAATGTACGTGAAGTTCAAGACCCAATACGTCTAAAATATAAACCATGGAGAGAATTTCTAATTTCTAATCGCTGCAATGATCTTGTTATTAATCAAATAGCTCCTGGGTTTTCTATAACATCCGATTGGTTTTATATTAGAAACAGCAAGAAAGGATTGTTTGACAATAAATCACAATATGAACGTCTTAAACATAGTGAATTAGCCAGAGATATATTAAGAGCATTATATGAAGCACAAAGAGGCACGTATTTTGCTACTTCTAATATGATGGCAGTAAATAAATCATCAGAACATATAAAACAATGGCTAAGTAATAAATTCAGAAAACTAAATGAAAAAATAAATGAACCTATTACCTATTCAATAGAAGAAATAATTATGTCAGATATAACTTTATCATTCGCTTCCGAATATGTTGGAAGGACTTTTGCCGATACTATAACAATTATTGAAAAATCCAAAGCCTATGATACACTAATAGGAAAACCATTTGGTGAATCTGGTTATGATTATGGAGCGAAATATCTGTTCGAAATATGTTATAATCTTTTGGCAATTAATAGTAAATTAGGCGTTATACATGGTGACTTTCATCTTAATAATGCGACTATAGGATTTATATATATTCCTGAAGGAGAAAATACAAGAGTCTTGTATCAAGTTGATAAAAATCACATATTTATGTTTCCTAACAATGGATATTTTTCATGCATTATAGATTTTAGTAGAGGTATTGTTGATCCAGATAATGCTGAAAAATTGATAGATCCAGGAATGCCACAAAGTTATAAGTTGATAAAAGATTATGATAAATTTGCAATTAACGAAGCTAATACATTACTAAATTTATATTTACAATTATTTCCTAATAAAGTCAAACAAAAAGAAGAACTCATGGTTTTATTTAAAAATAATTATAATGTAGTTTTTAAGCTGCTTACTTGTATAGATATATATATGTTTACTATTAGACTAGGAAGATATTTAAGACAAATTAATTTTCATGTAAGTAAAAAGTTTTTAGATCTTATAGATAAAATCAATAAGATGGCTGAAAGTTTTATAGCAACTGATATGAACCATTTATTAAGTGATACACAAAAAATGTCTGATAAAATATTAACTGAAGACTGGCCTATATTGCAAATTATCAAAAAATGTTTTCCTGAATATTTAGATGGTAAAACATATAAAAATACCGGAGTTGTTATCGACTATTATACTTTAGAAAATGATATCAAATATAGTATTTCTAAGTATGATATGTTTCCTGACGTTCTTAAATATGCTAAATATTACAAAACTACTGCTGATAAAACAACAGTAGATATACCTCAAATTACAGATAATAGAAGACAATTACGATCTGAATATGAGAGAAAAAAATTAGAAAATTTAGAACAAGTTAAATACTTGTCTATAAAATACTCTACATTTGTTGAAAATCAAGAATAAAATTATTCTATAGTAGATTTTACAAATGTTAAAATATCGCTATTTAATGAACCTACATAAACCAAAGAATTCTTACTAAAATCTGTAGTCTCGATATTTTTAAATACGCTATCAGAATCGTTAAATACTCCTCTTTCAATAAATACATCGGGTATATATTTTATATATGCCCGAGGGATACAAATAATTGTTGATGTTTTTGTTTTTAGTGGTTTCAATATAATATGAACTTTTTTTGCAGTACCATATGAAAAATGCATATAATCATCATTGAAATGACATTCATCTACAGCATCAATTAATGAAATTATAGTCATACGATCTTTTTGTTTATATCTTTCTAATGCCTGCAAAATAGATTCATCTATTACTTCTGTGTCTTGTAGGTTATCGGTTTCAGATTTATTGCCTATTAGATTTGTTGTTTCAGATTTATTGCCTATTAGATTTGTTGTTTCAGACTTATTGCCTATTAGAGTTGTTGTTTCAGATTTATTGCCTATTAGAGTTGTTGTTTCAGATTTATTGCCTATTAGATTTGTTGTTTCAGCTGTAGTATCTGCATCAATTATTGTTTTTTTTCTACTTGGAACGTCTAAATCTTTGTCAGGTTGCGTTTTTATATCTTCGATATTGTCGCTCCTTTCAGGAATTTTTGGAATCACTGCTTTTAATGCAACAATCTTTTCATCTTCTATAATTTTATTAATTTCCTTAATATTACGTTTCATCTGAACTTCTAACGAAATGAGATTCTCTTGACATTTCTGAACATTTTTACATACATCTTGTTGCATTTCTGCCAACATACGCCTTGTTAAAGCCGATTGTAACAATGTGTTATTGATACAAGCGATTAATGTTTCTACTTTCGACAATCTAATATCATAATTATCTTTTGAAATAGTTTTCAGCATTAATACCTTAATACATTGTAATATTAATTCAGAATCTATGTTTGCTAAATACATAACAGGAATAGTACCACATGAAAGTTGTTTTTCTTCTATAAAAATATTGTCTGTAATTCCAGTAAACTTTGTAGAATAAGATATAATTAATCCTGCATCATATGATCCATACGATAAGTCTTCATGAAATTTATCCAACTCTTTTTTAGGTACCGTTGTTGTATATTTTTTAATGTCTACTAAACATTTTTTGGATTGATTATTGTTTCTATATACAATAACAAAATCCCCTTGTTTGCCTTGCTTTGCCGTATTAATTATTTGATAATTATCTGGAAGTGCTCGGCAAATCCTAGCAAATTCCTGTTCTCCTTGTTTACCAATATCTGCTGCTTTAATAGGGATAGATGTATTCTTTAATGATTGAATCAAACCCGGAATTCTATAAACTGACTGTAAAATATATGATAAATCATCTGATGTTAGGTTTGCCGCCCAGATTCTCGTATGATAATCTAATTTATTTAGTACTTCTGCATATAATTCAGTTGTTTTCGAAAAAGTACTATCTGCATTTACTATTTGACAATTATCTATTGGAATATCATTTGACATACTTATTTATAAAATATATTATTTTCAAATTTAAAGTATATGAATAAATGTCTTACATAGATATAGATAAAAAAATTGCTTTATTTCTGCAAAGAAAAATAAAGTTTCTAATAATTCAATATGATCATATATTGCTTCAGAACTTAACGAAATTGTATTCTTTGGAAAATGATACGAATCTTAAAAAACTATCAACGGGATCTAAAACATTGTGGGGTTATGATATGTATTATTTTTCAGACATTCCTCAAGGTGATGCAGAAAATGCTTTTCTATTTGTTACTAGACGCTATCATATATTTAATTTCGCGCCGCCTAATATATTCGTAGGATCGTGGCAAATGTTTTCGGTGGCGAATGAAAACTCAAGTCTTGTCAAAACTAGTCTTGATATTGCAAATAAACCATCGATTACATTTCCAGCAGAATATTTAATATGCGGTTATGATTTATCTATAATTCAGGAGTTAGGTATAAGTAATTTAACCAAAGAAATTTATGACAACTTTCAAAAAATATACATTAGTCCTAATTATGTAGGTACATTACACGAGCAACCTAAGTTTGAATCAAAAAGTAATATAACACCTATTAATACAGTGTCGAATGTTATACCTAAAGTTATATATAATATAGCTGATGAAGGCAAAAGAGATCATTTGGAACAATTTTCCAATTTGCCATATTTTTATGAAAAAGAACTAACTATTGAAGTGAAAGGATTAGAATCATTCTCAGAATATTATGCGACTAGTCGTAATATTAATATCAAAGAAAAAATAGAAGTTTTGTTATCTAGAGTATCAGAGCGATTAGTAGCCGCTAAACAAATAGAAAATTTTATAGAAAATGAACGTTTATTATGTGAATTGTATGATGTTTTTTATATTAATTATACAGCTGCTGAAAGAATTTATTTGGATATAATAAATGTAATTGATATGATAAATAATAGAGTTGAAAAGGCTATAGAAAACCCTATATTGCATTATGATCGGGACTTGATAATGTCTAATAGTTTATTCAATGAAAATAATATTCTGTTATTTTTATCATCACAAAATGATGATACTCAACCATATATAGATAAATTAATGAGTAAATATCCGAGATATAATACTATAGGTCAAATTTTTAAACAAATTTGCACAAAACACCTGAATAATTATAATGTACTGGCACAATTATTCATTAAGAAAAGTGAAACATATAAATACGTGACAGCAATTGATGGCATATATAAGTTAACTAGTAATCCAGACTATGACGATAGCATATGTTATTTTTCTCATATTGGTAATTTTGGTTATAAGTGTTTACTTGATGACATATATATAAGAATAATAGAATTAATGTCGAAAGAATTATAATGTAATGTACTGATATTGTTCCTCCGCCATATATTGCATTAAGTTTATTATTTTCTATAGGAGTAATATTACTTTGTGTTTTCATATTAATCTTATTAAATATTATATTTGGCGATGCATTTGGATTATCGACAGGATTTACAATATCAACTTTATATTTATCTACAATATATTCTGCGACAATATTATTTTTTGCTTCCATAATTACAGGAAATAATGTTATATATAGAAATATAAATATCAAATAGTATTTATTATTATTTGAACAAAATTTCAATGATCAATTATAATAAATACAATGGGAAATCAACACTGTATTATTAAAAAAAATAGAATTAATTATAATAATCCATTAAAATGCAGCAATACTATATCATCTACATTTAAAAAACAAATTTCTAATGATGCAACTGCAACAGCATTCAACAGAAATTTACTAAGTATGGAGTCTGAAAGTAAAAATCTAGTTATCAAGAATACTTTATTTTTGAATAATTTGTATAATTATTTCTATGGTAATGAAAAAACATTATGCGATGATTATTATGTATTTTATAATGCATGGTCGACTAAAATACAATTATTAGTAGATATATATTTTGTATATGATTGCATACAAAATAATAAAGAGATCGATATTAATAGAAGAAAATTACGTATAGATAATAAGTATAATACTATTACAGAATTTAAACAATCAAATGAATTAAATAATCATCTCAGTAGTATTAACGAAAGAACATGGTTTGATAGTGATTTTGGAGAATTTGGGGAATTTTATAGAAATCATTTTATACCAGTAAATATTTCTCTACATGGTTCATCGGACAATCTAGCAGAAGATACCTTTTATTTCTTTGCTGAAAATAAAAATTATACACGACCTGATTTACATTATTTCTATAAGAAAAAAAACATAACAGATAGAAACAAGATTAAATCTTTTGAAAACGATATTAATGCGATAACAAGTAAATATTATACAGGTTTATTCGGCATTTATAACCAAATATTTATTAAAAAAAATGCATTTTCTTCATGTGTATATTTGTGTTCTAAATATGGAATACCTTTATATGAAATGGATGATAGTAGGAATGAATTATTGTTAGAATATACAAGTAAAAATAACAAAGAAAAAATTAACGAGTTAATGAATAATATCGATAAAAATATATCGTGGAAATCTTATTTTCTCAGACGTCTTAATATAGGTGAGGTACAAGCTCGTATTCTTACAGGTGATGTATTTGAAAATAATAGTATCATATTCAGTTCAGATAATTTCTTAAATAATAAACCTCTTTATTATGCTGAATTAATTAATACTGTTAAAAAGTTATTTTAATATTTATTACAGATATTTATTTAACGCAGATTCCAATGAACTCGCGGATACACCGCTATTAATCATAGAACGGACATCACTAGAACATAACATACCACTTGATAAAGTGTGGTAACCTAATATTTCTGGAAGATCAGTAGATACTTTAGAATATTTAGCATTTATAAAATCTTTTACACCTTTCTTGATTTTTTTAGCTTTTGTATCCCAAATAGAATTTTTTACGGGAAGTAATAAATATTTATTATATAGAGTAGGAACTAATCCCCTAACACGAAATTGAATGTAATCGGATATTATAGCTGATGACCATCCAGATATTTTAAGTTCTGTTAGATTTGAATGATCGCACGAAACATGTTCGGAGGGTTTTGATTTTGTTCCACTTACTGATTTTGTATTTATTTTTTTATGAACTGTATCGACTAGATCTTTGAGCTTTGTTTTATCTGCTTTAATATTACCAACAATTCCTATTGTTAATTCTTTATTAATACTTTTAATAGTTTCGTCGGCAATATAAGCAAATTCTTCATTAGTAGTTTTTCCTCCGACTACTTTTACACATTGCATATATGTAGATTTTAACGCAGCTGGATTAAGACATTTTAATGCAATACCAATAGATTTTCTTGCTGCTGAAATAGTACCTTTAACTTTCCAATTGATGAAAAACATACCGTCATGCGCGCCGCATATAACATCTCCAACCTTTGTTTTTGATACAGCTAATGCATTTCCACTCAATGATTGTTTTACCGCGAGATATAAGGAAAATCCTAAACACGCCTCTTCCGATCCTTGTGGGAAACAAACAGCCGAACATTGCGATCCACCACATTTTAATTTATTTAAAACACATCCACTAACATTTAATGGAAAACATATGCTAACTACCACATCTCCTACAGCTTTAGTAGGAGCTATATAAACAGCTAAGTTACTTTTCTTTTCTTCGATCATCAAAATATATATTAATAATTATAGAAAAATCTATGATTTAAATTTGTACTAGTTTATAGATGAAATCATACATTATACTTTTATGCATCAAATACATGAATTTATAGTTAAAATTTGAAATTTGAAATTTAAAATATTTAATAAAAACTATTTAAACCTATTACATTAACATATAATAACAATGTCTACAAACAATTCTAAGACTATTAAAGCTAAATCTTCTAATAAGATTCAAACTGATAATAAATCAGAGAACAAAGTAGAAACTAAAGACTCTATGTCTGTAACTGAAACAAACAATGTAAATGATAGTAATCATGTAAATGAAACAAACAATGTAAATGATAGTAATCATACAGAATCTTTTGCCGAAGAAAAGAAAGAAGAAAAGAAAGAAGAAAAGAATAAAACTAATACAGTAGAAGAAAAGAAATCTAAAAAAGAAACTAAGAAATCTAAGAAAGAAGAAGTTATTGTAGAATACGAAGATGATCAAGTTGCTGAAGAAGCTGCTGAAGAGGAAGAAGACGCTGAGGAAGCTGCTGAAGAGGAAGAAGCTGCTGAAGAAGAAGAAGTTGCTGAAGAAGAAGCTGAAGAAGAAGCAGCTGAAGAAGAAGAGGAAGCCGAAGAAGAAGCTAAAAAGAAAACAAATAAGAAAGCACCTCCTAAAAAAACACCTGTTAAGAAAGCACCTCCTAAAAAAGCAAAGGTCACCGCAAAAACATCAGTTAAAGGTAAAGCCACCAGTAAAGGCAAGTCTACTGTAGGCAAATCAGAAAAATCTGCAGAAAATGAAAAATTAAGAAAAGCAGCATTTGTTGCTGCATATGAAGCAGGACTTGTGTCTTACTTTCCATCAATTTCAACATCAGGAGCATATGATAAATATGCAAGTATGCTTACAATGCATATCTTAGAAACAATTGATCAAATTATGCGTAATGAAGTAACTGAAGAGGGTGATTATAATCCTTATCCAGCTGAAAAATATGTATTATATTCTGACAAAATCAAAGGAAAATCAAATTCTAAGAAAAAAACTGTCAACTCGAAAGTTTCTAATTCCAAAAAAGAAGTTGCCATGGTTCGTGGTAAAAAAGTAGAAGAACCTGAAGAGGAAGAAGAATCAGAAGAACAAGAAGAGGATGTCGAGGATGAAAAACCAGAAAAGAAAGATAACAAGAAGAAAGAAGCCAAGAAAAATATTCTTAAATTCAACAAAAATGGAAAAACATGTTTAGGCTTTATTGTTGCTCGTTTTATTGACGAAGTATTATATAATAGCGACAAGGCTAAAGGAGTAAAAGATAATGAAACATTTACTAAATATGTATTTGAACATATTTCTAAAGATCTTAAATCACACTTATCACGATCTATTGTTGCGACAGTTAATCGTCTCGGTTGTGTTGTTAACACCATGACTGATCGTGGATTAGTTAATATGCTTGAAACTAGTTTGGGTGAAAAACAATTTCCTGGGAAACTTTCTACTTTATTAAAAATATCATCTAGATACATTACAGATTATTTAAAGTTACTAGGATTTACTATCGGACACCAATTTTGGGTATCTAACAAATCTGTCAATCCTCAAGTAATTGAGATTGCTATGAGAACTTTAGATTTTGGTAACCATGAATACATGGTCGCTAATAAATATGTAGATGACAATGATTGTGATTATGGTCTATCATGCGGCGTGTTGCAATATATGAGAAGATTCGATCTATTATTAAATCCACCAAAAACTGAAGAAGAAAAAGAAGCCGCCAAAAAGAAGCGAGAAGAATCAAAGAAGAATGGAACTAAAGGAAAAACAACTAAAGGAAAGACAGCTAAGGGAAAAGCATCAGTAGATGAAGAAGATGCTGCTGAGGAAGCTGAAGAGGAAGAAGATGTCGCTGAAGAGGAAGAAGATGTCGCTGAAGAGGAAGAAGATGTCGCTGAAGAGGAAGAAGCTGAAGAGGAAGAAGCTGAGGAGCCAAAAAAACAAGTTCGTAAATTGAAAGGTAAAAATTAAATGCTATTAGCTCTATCATACATAGTATGTAATTAATAATTTTATTTTTTGCAGAAATATCTTAATATATTTCTAAGTTATCTTCACGCGGTTTAGAATAGTCTATTTTGATATAATCTTTAACATATGATAGATTTTTAGAACCTTCATATATATTTTGTGGTGTATTTTTAAATTTATCAGACGTTATATTGGGATCTTTTATTAAAGCTACATTGTTATACACAGTATCTGTATCATTTATATTCAAATTATTCGTAGATGGGGGTGCATTGTCCGAACCATTATAATATGTATAACAATTATAATATGTATAACAATTCGTTACAAGAACACATATGTAAATGAATATTATGAAACAAAAAATTATCAGCAAATCAGTCATATTAATATATTAAACATAAGATATATTTATAACATAACCGTATAACAGAACGGATTCGTTCTGCTCATAAATGGGACATGAGCGAGAGTGTCTATACATTTCTCAGTTGAAACGGTTAATATTAACCTGGCAGTCATATTTTACCCAAATATCACGCTAGATGATATCTTTTAATATAAACCGGTATCAATATGATACAGCTGATGTCGAGTGTCTCATACACGCTCACTCAGTATAATGTTTATTAAAAAGATAGATATCTTTTTTTTCAAAATAAATGATTAACAATGCATATTGAAATTAACTTACGATACAGTCTTATTTTTATAGCTGAATAATTTCTGGATTAGTGATGTCTTTATGGCTGTATTTTACTTTAGTAATTCTATCCATATATCATGTATTTGATCTTCTGTGTATTTTTCATCATATATCCGAATTTGTTTATACGTATTATAAATATTATCCAATAAAAGTTCCATCACAGATTTATCTTTTACATATGTTGTATTTTCTTCTGTGGTCTCTGTATCTTCAATAGTATTTTCTGCTTCGTTAATTTCTTCCGTAGCATATTCAACGTTTTCTTCAGTATCGCTTCTATGATCAAAATCTTTTTCTTCGCTGTCATTATATTCTGTTTCTTTATCCATATTACTTAAGTTTTCTTTTTCGTCGAATTCAGTTTCAAAAACTATATTTTTGTATAATGGTAAATTCGGTTGATTCTTAAGTTCTTTAGCATATGATATCAAACTCATTTTTTTAGCCTGTGTAATTTCTTCTTTCAAACCATATAAAAGTATATACACTTTAGGTATATTCCCCCATGGTGTTTTGAAAATCCTAACTGATTTATATTGACTAATGAAAAAGATTAACAAAGTTACCATAGATGTATATATTTTATTCCATGAGTCTGGTAATCTCAAGATGATCGTTCCATTTTTGGACATGAAAGTATATTGAATTATATAGCTGCATAATACATCGCATGTAGTTGCAGCTTTTATATCAACAATAAACAGATCAATTGATTTTATTGATATTTTTTCCCCGAGTTCTATATTAATACTAACTGCTGAATCAATATCATGCACATTGCATTTTTTTGATACACCATTATAATATTTGTATCTGTATATTTTAGACATAACTCTGTCGCAGCCGATATAATCAACACTAATGTTTTTCGTAATTGAAGCGTCCATAATACCATGAAGTATCGAATCTTTTGTTAAACCTGCCATAAATATCTTAATTTTCTTCGTCTTAATAGATAACATTTCTTTTGTTATAAAATATCCGCTAAGATAATCTTCATTAACCAACCTTTCTTTAATTATATTAGTTAAATATTCTTGTATATGTTTATAGAAGTTTTGCCTTCTTTTATTTTGTTTTACTCCATCAAAAGGAAATTCATACTCATACGCTCTCCTATATGATTTTTTATAAAATAAATTCGAGTCAAATGGATCAAGAGATATATTTGAAATGTCATATATGTATGGTGCAAAATTAATTGTATTAGGAACAATATCATAACTATTTTTATTTTCTTCTATTTTTTCCTTCTTTTCCGTCTCAGCTTTAAGAACCCGAAGCGTATCTTTATATGATCTCTGAAAAAAGCTCATTTTATTTATTAATACTTATATTTCAAATTTTAATAAATAAAAGAGTATGTTCTTCTTTATATATATTTAATATGGGAGGCGGTGGATCTAAAACTGTTAATAATACAAACGTTAAAACACGAGCTATAGTTGATGCTTTAGCTCAAGCAATTATGAACTGTCAAGGCAATCAGATGATAGTACAGAGATTTGTATTGAGTGGTAATTATAACATAGTTAATGGTTATAAAATGGTACAAAATTTTAATATTTCAACCTCATGTACAAATAATGCACAAAATACACAGGATATACAAAGTGCAGTGTCAAGCGCTATTAAGCAACAATTGAATAGTCAAAGCGAATCTGTGCTTGGCGCTATAGGTAATGGGTCTCGATCTGATGTAAATTTAATGATAGATAATGAAGTTAGGACAACTTTAACATCTCAAACTATATCAAATATTATAAGTACAACTATGGCGCAACAAGAATCTATTATAAGTGGTAATAACAATATAGTTAGTAATTTTGAAATGTCACAAACTATGAGCATATTGCAAGAAAATTGTCAGCAAGTCGTAAGTGGTATGCGAAGCGTTCAGGCTATTTCAAACACCGCAGATACAGCTCAATCTTCTACTCAAACAAATCCTATTGCTAATATTTTGGATAGCGTGTTCAGTGGTTTGTCAAGTCTGTCATTCCTTTACGTAATAATAATCGTTGTAGCAATAGCGGTTGGCGGATATATTCTTGTTAATGGTGGTCCTTTAGGATCATTATTCGGCAGTTCAACAAATAATCAACAGCAATACATGCCAAATAATCAACAGCAATACATGCCAAATAATCAACAGCAATACATGCCAAATAATCAACAGCAATACATGCCAAATAATCAACAGC
>JACCDR010815173.1_pt1 | contig 31739 bp, 29 predicted proteins | sample 7446431 | NCBI WGS metagenome assembly JACCDR01 (sample SAMN15323443, study PRJNA562643) | freshwater metagenome | isolation source: river surface water | place: USA:Blue River Watershed | collected 2017-08-17
CAGCACGGAACAGCCAGGCATCCGTCACCGCGCCGGCATCGCCGAACGCTTTGAGATCCTTGCTGCCTTCGATGAAGATCGACGTTTTCGGCGTGAAGGCCATCATCTCCAAGCCGAGACCGCCCGACAGGATCGAGTTGTCGAGCTTCGGGGAGCGGCCATCCATCGTCAGATCGAGCAGGCCGTACAGGACCGCACTCGGATTGATCAGATAGCCGGCGCGCATGCCGAGACGGGCGAAGCGGGTTTCAGCCTCTCCGAAGTCGTAGCCGCCGCGCACGCCGAACACGATGCTGTTGGATGTCAGATCGCAGCCGAGTTCCGCGCCAGCAAGCGCCGCGTTGAACGAACCGAACGCATCCGACATGAACACGCCGCCGGCAGACCCGCCGACGTAGCAGCCCGAGAACGACGGCTTGACATTGCCGAGTGCATCGACACGAACCGGAGGCCCGCCCTTGTCAGCCGCCTTGGCCGGAGAGCAGAACGAGAGAGACGTTGCCATCAGTGCAATTGCGAGAGTGCGGATCATGTTGTCACCTTCAGATGGGGTTGGTGTTGAAGTCGCCATCTGCGAGCGGGGGAACATCGCGCCGGCTACGCACTGATTACTGAGGCCACTTGATATTGGCGATGACGGCAGAGACACTTTCCACCGTATCCGCCACGTTGATCGCGGAAATCGCTTCCGCTTTCACGCGCTCGATCGCGGGCACCGTCTGAGACCACACCGTTTCGCGATTGATCACGAGCGCCGCCGCGTCGTCGAATGTTTCCTTGCTGGCGGTTGCGATCATGCCGGACAGAAGCGGATATTGCTCTGCGGTCGGTGCCGGGTTGTCGATCGCCTCGATCGCCTCACGCAGCTTGCGAGCGTGCACCATGGCGCTGTCGGGGATCAGCGCGGAATGCAGGCTGTCGGCATGCTCCGCGACCCGGCGAATGGCGTGTGCTTTGACGTGATCGAGAGACGGCTCGGTTTGTTTCGGCACAATCGCCCATGACGGCGGCGATCCGCCGATCGTGCACACAAGCTCGATATTGCCGAGCTTGGTGCGGTCGCCCTGTTCTGCCGTGGATGGAAGAGGCATCACACCACCTGCGCGCTAGAGAGCCATTCGACCGCGAACGAAACGCCGTCGAGAACCATGAGGCTGCCGTCTGTGTCGCTGCTCGCAACGATATCGCCGTTCGTGTCGATGCGGATGTTCGCCCGGAAGGGAGACGTTTGGGTTGCCACATGCGGAAGACGGATCATGCCGGCTGGTCGATAGCCGGCCGGCAGCGTCGCAATGGTCTGTCCAACCGTGCCGCCCTCAACCGCGCCGAACAAGCGAACCGTTCCATCCTCTGACAGCATGTATCCGGGGGCTCGATACGTGCCGCCCTTCGCAGTCCACGGCGATGTCAGAGTGAGGGCAAAGATTGCGCCGATGGTCTGCGATGCCGTCGTTTCTTCGATGCTCGGGGGCACCATCGGATCGCCAACCGTGTTCGACCCGAACACTGATCGCAGCGAGTTGGAAACCGTTGCGAACTTGGTCGATGCCGATGCCGGCAGACCGAGATTGCCGTTGTAGCGCCCGCCGATGCAGTTGTTGACCTTGATGATCGACGTGATGCCAGACCCGGTGAAGGCGCCGCAGTGATTGCCCTCCACGATGGGATTGCGGATCGTGCCAGCATCGCCCTTGAGGTTGATCATGGCGTTGTCGAGCGCGCCGGTCGTGGTCTGCTCGATGTTGTTGTCTCGAATACGCGGGTTCATCGCAAGGCGGATGACAACGCCGCCGCCAGTCGACGTGATGTTGTTCTTCTCGATGTCGATCAGGGACGCGCCATCAACCAGCGTTGCGTCAACGCCAATTCCACCGCCAGAAATGATGTTGCCGGAAACGACGATGCTGTCGCCGCTGCCGACAAGCTCGATCCCGCCCTCCAGCACGTTGTCCGTGATCGACGATCCATAGTATCCACCATTGGCATTGCTGCCGTTGGTGTGGTTGATCGCGGCATCTGCGCCGTGCCAGATCGAGCACCCGATGATGCGGAACTTCGCGATCCAAACGCCAGTCGCCGTCGTATCGATATAGATGCCGTAACGACCATTGCGCGTGCCGGTGTTCGGGTCGCCGATCCCAAGACCCTCGATCTTGAAGCTGGTCCAATCGTACTGGTCGTCCACCGCCACCTTGATCGTATCGACCGAGGTTCCGACACTCGAAATCGGAACGATCGAAGCATATTGCCCGCCGCCGACGATCGAGACCGGCTTGTTGAGCCGCAGACACCAAGCGTTCGACGCGTCCTGGCCAATGCCCCAGCGCCCAGGAGGAATGACCAGCGTGCCGCCGTAGGTCGTGAAGTTCAAAGCCAGACGGATCGCAGGGCCGTTGTCCGTGGTGCCGTCCGCCACCGCACCGAACCACCGGATATCGACACTTCGCGCATCAAGTCGGACCCAACAGCCGACGCTGGCAGCGGTGTCGTTCGCCTTGACGTAGATGCCGTCTAGCGTGTCGATCGCAACGAGAGCGGAATAGTCTCCCAATTGCCAGCCAAATGCTCCTGAGCGTCCCGAGGCCGTCAGAATCGCAACCGTGTGCTTTGTTCTGTCGAGAGCTTTCAGCGCGGAAATCGTCGAGACGATCGTCGGCTTGGTGCTCGCTGATGCTTCAAGATCAGCCGGCGTCGAGACCTGCACATATGCAGAGCCGCTATAGATACGCACCGCGCCGTCATCGGTATCAAGCCAGTGATCGAGCGTGCGATGAGGACCGGCCGGCGTAGTGCTGCTTTCTCGCCAGCGCGGTAGAGATGCGGCAACGGTCGCTGCATCAGCCGCCGCCGCCGCCGCCGCCGCTTCTGCATTGGTTTCCGCAGTTTCCGCATTCGTCTCTGCGGTTTCCGCTGCCGTCTTTGCGGCAAGTGCCGTCGCCGCACTGGCAGCAGCAGAAGTCGCCGCTGTACCGCCGTAGTTGGCGTCACCGTAAGCCTTCGTCACGGCATCGGTGGCGTTGACCGGATCAGCGAGATTGCGGAGAATCTGATCTTCGCCGTCCCAATAGTCCGTGGCGCCAGCCGAGTTGAGCGAAAGCACATCACCCGTAATCCCGTTATTCGCGGAGCCGCCGACAGAGTTCTCTTGCGCGATCAAGGTCAGGCGATCGAATGCGGCCTCAGCCACCTTCGCCGGGAATGGATCGCCTTCCACCCACGTAACGGCTTGCGTCTTCGACGTGTTGCGCGTGATGCGCAGCTTCGTCCCGCTGGCTGGCGCCGTCAGCATCGTCACCGTGCCGGTGGCCGAAAGACCTTCCGACGTGGTGCCGCCCGATACCGTGTAATGCGTGCTGATCGTCTTGACCGTCTCAACGCCATCGGCATCGATCGCAGTCACCACGAGAGAGCCAGAGTAAAACTGCCATGACACGGCGAACGCCGTCGTCGCGCCGTTGCCGTTGAACTCCAGGGTGGAATAGGCGGTTGTAACTGCCATCAGGTCGGGTCCGGGCGTGAGGATGGATCGACACAACGCAACGGGAACCGACGCCGCGTGCCGTAGCACACGACGCCGAAAAAATCACTTGCATTTGCAAGAATCAGCTATTTCTCGCGTGGGTTATTGCGATCCCACAACACGGGAGAAGTCGGGGCCACGGCGCGGGCTTTGCGATCCCGGCTCCCACCAGAAGCCTTGACCGTTGTAGTCCTTGGCGCGGGTCTTCATCCGGTTGCGAAACGCCTTGTCCGCATCCGGGTCGAGCGCACGCGCGACGTTGTCGAACAGGAACGCTTCGCTGGCCTTGCGCGTGTAGAACGTGCTCGGGACAGCGCCATTGATGAAGCGAGCAAGCTCTGATCCCGCGTTGGTTTCCTTGCCCTGGGCGAGTTCCTTGAGGTTTCCAACCGTCAGGTTCATGAACTTCTCGATCTCGCCAGCGGTAGGCCCTGCAAGGGTCGATGCCAGACCGCCGCCAAAGCGGTTTCCGCTCGCCTGGATAAAATCGCCGTAGATGCCGAAGCCACCTGCCTGCAAAAGAGCCTGCCCCCAGAATGCCGGGTTGTCCATGGGACGCGGATCGCGGCCATAGACAATGTCCTTGATCTGAATGACTGCCGCGCCAATCATAGTGCCGACGATGCCGACGCCAACCGCATAGGCCGCAACGTTCTTCCAGCGTCCCGCCGCGATCTCATCGAGCAATCGACCACCGTGCAACAGCAAGATCGTGGCGCCGAACGATTTGAACTGCATGCCAGATCGGACGAACTCACCCGGAACCGTGCCGCGTTGCGTCCCAAACGTCATCATCGCGCGAGACCGCAAGCTCGGCTCGATGATTGCGAATTGCCGCTCGGCATACATCATCGAGGCATAGCGCAACGCAATGTCACGCCCTGCGACCGCTTCAATGTCTGGCGGTCTGAGCCAACCGGCGCTGTCGGGATGTGGCCGCATGACCTGGCCCGCACGCGCCTTCTCCCAATCCGCCGCGCCGAACTGGTTGCGCACGAACATGCGGCGGATTTCTTCGGGCAATTCCTTGTAGGATTTTCCGACGTGATCGGCCATCATGCCGAAGAAATCCATGGCGAAGGACAGCTTTTGCGCCTGAGTCATGGCAGACAGGCCAGATGCCGCCATGGTGCGATCAGCGATATAGCCGGACCACATCGTTGTATTGAGCGAACCGGCAAATCGCGCCTGTTGGTTCAAGGTGTTCAACGCGCTATCGACCGTCACCCATGAGCGGATGGCTTGTGCGCGGCCATCCTGCGTCATGTTCTGAACGGCGCCGGCAACGATGTCCTTGAAGCCGCTCTTGTCCATGCCGACGAACATGCGGGCAAGACGTTGCGTATTCAGATCGGTCAGGGCCGTGATCGAGGCACCGCCGAGCTTGGTAAAAACGTTGAAGTTGCGCAGCACTGTTGCCGCGTTGGCCAAGCGCAGATCGTGTGGGATGTTGTTTGCGCCCGTGTATTGCTGCCAAATTTGGTCCGCCATTCCGAGTGTGCGGTTCATGCTAGACCGCATCGCTTCATCGACTGACGTGGCCTCAATCTTCGTCTGATCCAACAACTGCCAATAAGCGTCGTTGGTCTCCATGAGTTCCTTCGTGTCCTTCACGGACAGAGGATCGCGGACCGCATCAAACGGATCGTTGCGCGCGGCGGACAATTCGTTCTCGATCCGAGCAAGCTCCTGGTGCAACAGCGTCGTGCGCTCAAGGTCTTCCGGGGATCTGGACCGTCCCTTGTTCCTGATCTCATCCAACTGGCGAAGCACGTTTTCGAGGCTGACGTGCAAGCCGTCGATGCGTTCGATCACGGCAGCGGACATCGGCTTGGTCTGCCGGTCCATGATCTCTTGGCGCTTGGCCTGCAATCGGCGCAGTTCCGCCATAGCGTCTTGGCGATTGGCCTCGATGGTGCGGGCCGACATGACGTGCTTTTTCACGAAGTCGCTGGTGTAATCCAGCATAAGGCGAGGGTTTGGGCCTAGCCGCTCCATCGCAGCAACGTCTCGCGCCATGCGCTCCATATGGTTGATGAATGCCTTGTAGGCATCACCGGACCCAAACTGCTTGTTGTACTCGATCCAGGCATCCGGCTTGAAGTGCAGGAACCTCGGGTCATTGTGCTGCGTGTAGAGCGCGCCGCCTTGCCCCTTCGACGCCATGGCGGGCTCGAAATCAATCCACCCATCCGTCGTCACGCGATCCCAGATTACACCGAGCGCTTCACGCATTTCGTCGTCCGACAACGGTCGGCGGCTTTCAGAGTGCACCGTCCGCGTCCGGTCGAGCACGTCCTTGCCCATCATGTACTTGATCCAAGGCTCCTTGCCGTAGCGCATAAGGGCTTCGGGGTTGTGATACTGTGGAAAGTAGTGTTCCAGCTTGCCGATGTTGCCGCCCTTGGCGTTGAACTCAAGCCGCGATTTCTCGATTGCATCCGCCGACATCTTGGCGAAGTCCTTGGCCATCTTGTCGCCCGTGTCCTTGCCGAGCATTTCCAAGACCCAATTATCGAGTTGCAACTTCACGTCCTTGTTGCCGACCCAATCGCCTTGCCGACGTCGATCGCCCGTAACTGCACCTTTCTTGAAGGCTTCCAGCATTTCGTCCATGCCGTATAGCCAACGGCCCAACACGGCCTTATGGTCGTTTTCCAAGCCTTCGACGTAGCGGCGCAATCCTTCAGCCAAGTCCTGCTTGCCGTCGCGGTTCCGATATGTCGTGATGGCCGCAATCGTCTTCTTGCGGGCCACTTCCGTCTCATAGGCGACAAGCTGCTTGATGCGCCCGCGTTCTTCAAGTTCCTTCGCCAGCGCTTCCTTGGCTTCCTTCGATCTCGGGATGTCCTTCATCAAGCGCTCGAAGCGGGCTTCAAGGCGCTGCTTCTCTTGCAGGCCGATGTATCCTTGCTCGAATGCGTTGTTGATGCACTGGCGAGTGGATGTCATGCGCGGCAAGCCTCCACCACGTCTTTCAAGTGCATCTCGCGTTGAGCGTCTTCAAGGCCGCTGGCGAGGCTCATGCGATCCGACAAGGCGAACATGTCGCCACCAGCCTGCACAGGCTTTCCGTCTTTCGCGACGATCTCGATCAAACTGTCATCGAATACGACGTAGTTGCGCGATCCCTCGCCAGCAGAGCGAGAGCCTTGGTCTAGGTAGCGGATGCCGGCCACACCGGAGTTACGGAGTTCGCGCGCGCCTTCACGGCTAGCCACATGTGCCCGCCAAGATCCAGTGTCATCAGGGCCATCAGCCCAATTGTCAGGTGGAAACGCTTTCTGCACCTTCTCACTCTGCTGACTGAGCGGCTTGTCCCAATCGAGGAAGTCGTTAGGGTCGGCCTTGATGTTCACTTCGTAGAGACGGCCGGGAGTGCGCGCCTCATTGAAATTGTTGTACGCATCGAAAAGCTGTTGCCGCTCACGGCCAATTGCAGTCAGCGCCTTCGTGTTTAGAAGTTCGCGAGCGGCCCGTTCATCACCGCCAGTCTCCTGTAGCGCCTCATTTATGCGACGAACAACGCCAATATCTTGATAGCTTGGGTTTCCCGCCGCCTTGTACGTCTTCGCCACCCCTTCATTCTCAGCAAAATACAAGCCATGCCCGTAAGCCTGCGCACCCTCACCAGTCCCGATCTTGTCGAGTGAGAACCGGTCAAAGTCATGCGGCGAACCGTGATACGCGCGGATTGCGAATAGCTGTACGCCGTTGATCTCCGAACCGTCCGGCAAGAGGACCCGAGACTGTGCTGCATCGCGGATCATTGTCTGCACGTCGTCTATTGACCGTGCGCCCATCGCTCCGCTTTCGATGCTCTCAAACACGTCGAACACATCGCGGAAGTTCATGCCGCCCATTCTCTCGCGTAGGGTCGCCATGAACTGGACGATCGTATCAATCAGACGATCCACCACGCCGCCGTCCGCAACGTCTCCGAACCTGCGACCATTGAGGCTGTAGTCGGCAAACATGCTGGCAACGGTCTCCTCACGGAGAAGCTGCTCCACATAGTCGTTGCCACGGTCGCCGTAAGCAGCCTTGTATTCCGCCGCATACTTGGCATCGATGTCATAGGCTTTGCGGAGCTTCATGCGCTCGGCGAAGCGATACATCGTGGCGAACTCGTCATCGGTCATCAGGCCAGTCTGGCGCAGCGCGTGGATCGTCTCGTGACGCATGACGCGAACCGGATCGCCGGAGTCCATGGCGAGATAGATCAACCGATCATAACCATTGTAAAGGCCATCAAGACGCTTGTCCCCGGTGCCGAAGTCGAACACCAAGGCGTCTTCCACACGCACGCGAACGTCACGCGGAAGCATCGCAATGGTGCGGTCGATCTCCATGCGGATGTCGGCCATGCGTGCGTTGGCTTCTGGCGTGAGCAGCACTGGCTTCGACGCATCGAGAATGCGCGGCGATCGGAACTGCGGCACGGCTTGTGCCAGCATGTCGGCGGCTTCTGCCTGTCGGCCCTGGACGCCAAGGGCTTCTGAGATACGGGCGGCAATAGTAGGATCGGCATCAAGCGCGGCGGCAATCGATCGGCTGATGCCGGGCACCATGGCGTCAGCAGCTTCCATGCCTTGGTCGAGATACTGGCGATAAACGGCGATCGGATCAGCAGGAGCCTTGGAAGGCTTGGCCGGAACCGGAGCCGTGATGGCCTTGAGATCATCTGCCAGCACTTCCGCAAGGCGCTCCATGTGCGCCATGCCGTCCTTGCCAGTGCGCTCGCTGATGTACTCGATCAGCTTGGGCATAGGCTGATCAAGGGCAGCGTTCACGCGAGAGCGGAAGTCAGCGATAGACTGTCCTGATACGCGATCAGACAGGGCCGCCATAAGCAGAGGTGAGGAAGACTTAGAAGGGTCAAAGTCTGCGTCAATATCGCGAATGTAAGACGCATCAAACACAACCATTGTGTTGCCGGTTTCCGAAAAATTACCATCTGGAAAATGCACAGCATCGTAACCGTTTCGTTGCGCGTACCGAACAATCGCGACGTTATCCGAAAACTCTAAGTCTTTGCCCTGGTGAACAGGGGCAAACCCGTAAGCGCCGTCGTCCATTGCCTCAACAACAAAAGGATTGGACGGCTTCTTCAGCCACACACTGTATACCGTCGCATCGCTGCCCCGTGCATAGTTTGCGGCATTGCTGAGATCAGTTGTAAACCACGCGCCTGGGTCGCGCATGCCTGGACGAATTTCATCAAGTGGTTCATTGGTCCCATGATACCAGACCCTACTCGTATCGAACCCCATCTGCTCAGCTCTTGCTTTCCTTGCTTCTGGGCTCATGTCTAGGTTGCGATCGGAGAGGGCGAACATCTGTTGCCCTTCGTCGATGACAGAGCGCTTGACCTTCTCAGTCAGGGGGAAAAGAGTGAAGCCGGTGTTGTTCTTGTCGAACTTGCCGCCGGTGTTGCCGTAGCCCTTCATGCCGCTGGGGGTCTCAAGCTCCGTGACCTTGACCGGCTTGGCGCTGTCCTTGTCGATCTTCTCAAGCAGTTTGCGAAGGTTTTTAGGAACGATGCCTTCCATGGTGCGAGAGCCATAGAAGCCCTGCATGCCAGCTTCATCGCCGGGGTTGTAGCTCAACACCGTGTCGCCGTGAGGGATGGCAATGAACTCCGCATCAGCCTCCGCAGCCTGACGGATTGCACGGCGTAGAGTGGTGTTGGTCCACTGGTCTGTGGTGCTGACGAGAGGATGGCCAGTGGCGGCTGTTGTTGCTGTATCCAACTCAGCTTTTAGACGGCGGTTATCGCTCAACACCTCATCCCAAAGAGCGAGCCTGTTTTCCGCACCTTGGACCACATCTGGCACGGGTGACTTCTTTGCCGCCGTCATCAATGCGGCCTTTGTCGATGCGAAGTCGTTCGGCTCAAAACCGCTTTGGCGGGCGAACTCGGTCGCATCATCCCGAAAGGCAATCCACTTGCTTTCGGCTTCCTTCGATGCTTTTTTTAACTCCGCGATCTTCGCCTCGTCCCTCACTCCGCCGTCTCTGAGCTTCTGGCCCCAATCTGACTGAATCTGATCAAGCGTGAAGACAGGCTTGCCCTCGTGACGGTTCATCGAGGTCATCATGTGGCCGATGATGTTGGGCTCGGAGAAATGGCCGGAACGGAAGTCGTCAGCAAATATCGCCGTATTGTCATAGTTCGAACGGTTGCGAGCTAGTTCACCGGTATACGCGCGCTGTGCATCAATATTGCTCGCGCCAGGATAGCGGGCCTTGTAGGCTTTCGTATATTCGTCGAGCGACGAGAACTTTGATCTAGGCTTCTCCGGCAGATGCAGCACTGTCTCCCTATAGCTAGGGTTGCTGGGGTCGAGAGAGTGAGCGGACCACTTAGTGGTTGCATCAAAGTCGACATTGTCACGACGAATGCGCGCTTGCTGCGCTGGCGTTAGCTCTGCAAAAGCCCGGCCATGGTTCAATCGTGCGAACATGTCCAAGTCCGATTGACTGGGCTGAACAGGCTCCCGAACCTTTTCCATCACCCCCACTCTATTATCCGTGAGGTGCTTGACGATCTCGTCACGGGTGATCGAGGTCTTGCCGTCAAGGAACTGAGCAAGGTTCGTCGCCTCGATCTCGGCTTGCTTCACGCCCGCAGACTTCAACTGAGCAAGCATCTGCTCAGGCGTGCCCTTGGCTTGCTTCAGACCTTTCGCTGCTTCCAACGCTTTGCTGTAGTACCCAAGAGCATCAAAATCAGCACGCATCGAACGGCCAGTGTCACGGTCGGAGATGGCCGCCATAACTTCGCGGCCTTCGCTACTCCGCATCCATTCCGCTCGCGCATCACGACGTGCGACCTCGCCAGAGAGAATCGCACGGGTAACGTCGTCGGCGTTGCGGAAACCTAGGCCCCGGAGAGAATTGCCGAGACGGTCGAAGAACCGCTTTAGACGGTTAAGGATGGTGTTCGCTTGGCCGAAGTCTTCACCCTTGATCCGTGCCTCTACAGCATGCGCTGCGGCTTCCTCGTTGATCAGATCGTCGATGTTGTCGCGACCTTGATAGGCAGCACGATAGTCAGCTTCGCGCGTGAACAGGCCGCGTTCCTTGGCCACATCTGCCAGGAGCTTCAATTCTTCGGGCGACAGAAGACCCATAGTGCGAAGCGTGTGAACGGCCTCGTGTCCAATCCTTGCCACGGGATTGATCGCATATGTCGCGAGCTTGATCTCTCCCGTGGTCACATCGCTGGAAGCATCAAGCAGAGCATTGGACTTCGGGTCTATCAGATCGCCTTGAACGACTTCGACCTTGGCTTTGTCTGGCAGGATGCGACCCGCAAACTTTAATGCATCGTCGATAGCCCGCTTGATGCCGAGAACCTGCTTTAGCGCGGTCATCTGATCAGACTTCGAAGCGATCACGACCCGGTCGTCGAGCAGCCCACGCACGCCAGCCTTCTCGATCGCCTGTTCAAACCGGCGCAAAGTGGCATCGACCACGCGATCCAACGGCTGGCCTTCAGCAACCGCGCGACCAGCCGTGTTGAGCACGTCGCTTACCATGCCGGGCTTGTCAGCCAGGCGCTTGATCACAGAAGCCACAGCCGCCGCTTCGATGTCACCAATTAAGCCTGGATTGCCACGGATCGTGGTGAGGACGTTTGCCAGCACCTCGCCACGGGCTTCGAGAACATGCGGCTCCGCGAGCGTTGCGCCCATCGTGCGCGCGAGATCGTCAGGCTTCAGTGTGGTCTGGATCGTCTCGCCTATCACACGGCGCACCGCGTCGTCAGTCGTGGCACCAGACGCAACGACAGCATCGACCACGGCTTGATGGCGAACAGGCTCCGCAACGAGGTCGGCGACGAGTGCCGCGTGGCTTGGCACAATGTCGCCATCCACCACACGCTGCAAGGCTTCGTCAGACAGCCGCGACAACGCCATGGCTTCACGCATCCAAGGCGTGCTGCCGGACATGCCAACGTCGATCATTTCAGGGTGCTGGCGGAACGCGCGAACCGCGTCGATCAGATCCCCGCTGCCTTCCATGAGGTTCTTCTTGGCCGCGATGGCGCGCACGTCCTCGACGGTCCAGCCGTCCTTTTCACGGAAGACAAACCCATCGAGCTTGGCGTCGTCGATCTTGCTTGCGAGATTGAGGCGATCGTGACCGTCAGCAATGACCAGCTTGCCATCAGCCCGCTCATAGACGACGACACGGCCAGCAATGGCCGGATCGAACTCGACATGATCCAGCGCGTTGGATGCGCCTGACCCTCCGTCGCGTCCGCCCTTGAACTGGAATGAGGTCGGATCAGCGCCGATAGTCTTGGCGTCGATCGCCTTCAGCGACACCGGCTTGCCGTCGAACTCGAACTCACGATAGTGCTGGTTGCCCTCGATACCCTTCGGGGTTTCCGAGAGATCGGGCAGACGGGATTGGCCGGGGATGTCGAATCGGGCAACGGGCGGCTCTGCCGGATCGTCCGTCGCGCGAAGCATCTGCGCAAGGATGCGATCGTTTGACCCGTCGTCGATGTCGGGCATGTTCACGCGATCGTCTGCCGCCATGCGCAAACGGTTCAGAGCGCCGCGCACGGAAGGGTCTTCAATGTCACCCGTCGCGGTCAAGACCTTCTCGACGGCATCCGGGTCGCCAGCTTCCGCCTTGGCCTTCACGTCATCGGGGATGGCATCAAGCTCGGCTTGTTTGGCCCTTGCTGCTTCAAGCTCCGCTTGAGCCTTGGCCGTCGCCTCAGCCCTGATCTTGGCGTTGTCCGCACTCTCATAGCCGACCACGGCGCCGTCGCGATCAAGGATCGCCTTGCGGCCGGCGAGCTGTTGACCACCGCGATACAGCGTGCGCACGCCACCATCTGCGACGACGCCGAACGCGCCAGCCATAGCGACGTTGGCAGCGGCGATCGACCAGCCGTACTCATCGCCCATGGTGCGGCGATAGTTCTGGATGATCGGCTCGACGGCGGCTTGCATGCCGGCGTTGGCGAGGCCCTGCTTGACCGCCATGGTGGTGATGGCGCGAGCGCCCTGACGAACAGCGCCAGTCGGACCGAGCAACAGCGTCGGGGCCTGCACCGGGTCGCGCAGCAAAGCCCCAAACCCACCAACAAGGTCGGCAACGACACCGGTTCCGGTCGGACCAGCATATGAGTTCACAGCTTTGTCGTAACGCTCTACAGTGTCTGCATAATTCTTCTTCACGTCCTTCGAGATTGGTCGATCCGCACCAATGATTTCAGCTTTGTCTGGATACTTCTCCGCAACCTTCTTGACCCACTCATGGAATTCCTTGTGACGCTCTGGCAACGTAAGGCGCGCTGCTTGCGCACCAGCCAGACCGATACCGGCACCAACATCCATGGGGTGATGTCTGGTCTCCCCCGTTGCTTCCTTTATGACCTTCAACCGTTCTGCATATGCGTCGTAGAGGTTGGCATCGTCGGATATCACGCGACCACGCGTCATCGTCTCTTCAAACGCCGCGACCGTCCGCTCCGCAAACGATGTTGGTTCGCGAACTAGGTTGACAGTTGCAGGGCGGACAGATTTCTCTGGCTCTTCGAAGAACATTGAGGCTCACGATGATACAGTTGATTAGTCTTTATGCGGGGTACGCTGGCTGGCGCTGGATCAGCATTCCAGCTATTGCTGCCGCTGCAATGGCCGGTTGGCTCATACGCATTGCCAGTCACAACTGGCAACACTACCTATGGGGACCGCCAGTTGAACTGATCGATATCCCGCTTGCTTACGCGGAACTCTGCTTTTACTCGGTCGTTCTCTACCTGATCGGCATGGGAACACGCCGCGTTATCGAGGCAATTCGGTCCCGCCGATCCCGAACACACCACCAGACGTCATCGGTTCCTCATACCCCCGATACAGATCGGGTCTCCGCGCCTTGAGCTTGCTTTCCAGCGCGAGAAGATCGAGCACGAACGGCCTCCCCGTGCCGTCGCGAAGCAGTGCATTGTCGTCGTTCACGTCGCCTTGCGCCAGCATGTAACGGCCATTGCCAACAGAGATCGGCGTTGCGCGACGAACAGCGTTGATCGACAGTGGCGTGTTGCTCGCCGTCGTCGGGCCTGAGCCCATGGGATCGATCAAGTCCTCTTGCCGGAGCGCCCCGAGCAACTGCGTAAACGTGCCGGCTCCGATCCACGGATCAGAGTTCTTCACGTTCACCGGCAACACGATCTGTTGCCCGTTGACCTTCTGCACCCCGCCATAGGTGCCCTTGGCGTCCGTGTTCTCGCCGACCACCTCACGCGCGATCTTGGCCCATTCGTCGGGCTTGGGCTTATCCCAGCCGTGCCGCTGCGCCCGGACTTCATAAATCGCGTTGACGGTCTCGGTCACTGCCGCTTCGCTCTGCGCCGTGCGCGTAAACACGGTTCCGAACGTCTTGACGAACTCCGCCCTGGTATCCGCCACAGGAGGCGGCACCACCATCTTCTCACCCATGGCGCGGCGCTGTTGCCGCTCGATGCCCTTGGCCGCATCGTCGATTGTCTTTTGAGAGTGGCCAGCCGTCATCATCCAGCCGACCGTTGCCGCCTCGGGGGCCTGCTTGCTGATCTCAGCAACGGCCATCAGGCTCTCGGGTCCGAAGTTGCGATGGATCGTGCCGAGAAGTCCAAGCATCTTGTCGCCGCCGACCTTGAGTTGCCCGGCGAACTGTTCCCTCTCTGCCTTGGTGAAGAACTTCGGGGCCATGTCGTGGCCGGTCTGCGAGAAGTACGACGCCACCGTCTTGGCATCGCGGATCCGCTGCGCCATGGTCGCGGCAAGCGCTTCGTCGCTTGAAAAATCCAACTGTGTCAGCGGTACGATGCCGACCTGATCAGCCCATGTGTTCGGGTCCTCGTTCAACGCCGTGCGCATGGTGCCAAGCAGCGTGTTCATGCGCTCCTTGCGCTTCAACGCGCTGGCGATAACCTCTGGTGGAGCGCCCGCCGTCTTGATGGACTGATCAACGCTCTGGATCGCGCCCTGCAACTGCGTCGGAGACATCAGGCGCATCTGGCGCATGTCTTCCGTGTAGCCCCTCACCGCCTCTGCGGCTTGGTCCACCCCCATGCGCTTCGCCACTTCGGGCTTTTCGGCAATGAGCTTTTCAAGTTCGGCAACGTCCTGGTCGCGGATCACGCCCTTGTCGGCGTTGTCCATGACGGTTTTGACGCGGCCCTCAATGCCCTTGGCCCAACGGGCCTGGGCTGCTTCGTGCTCCTTGGCGTACTGTGGCAGATGCTTGATCGCGCTTTCGAGAAACTGGCGCTCGGCATGGCCGCCGATGGTGTTCGGCAGACGGAACGGACCAGCGTCGGCAACGCGGACGGGGCCGGATGGTTTGGATTGCTCGCCCTTGCCGTCGTCGAGCACGAACCGAACACCGCCCTTCAAGAACGGCTGCGAGTTCATCTGCGCGTTGTTGAGATCACGAGCAACCGGAATGTCGAACTTGCCGTCGCCCGCACCCTTGAACGCCGAGCCGGTGTCATGCACCACGGCCTTGACGTTCTTGGACGTGTGTTGCTGGCCTTTGCTGTCGATCCACGTGATTTCAGGGATGGTGTAGGTCTTGCCATACTGGCTCGGATCACCAGCAATGGTGATGTACTGCGAGCGCCCGGCCTGAAGGTCTTCCAGCGTTCTCACAACGGCTTGGCCGTCAGGGCCGGGACGCGCCGCTGCATATCCGCCTTCCATCTTGGCAAGCGGCCCGCCGCCTTGCGGAGCATATGCCGTGACCTTCGGCGTCAGGCCGGCGACTTGCGGCTGTTCTGCGCCACCACCGCGCATGACTCCAATGAGTGCCTTGGCAAAGTCCACCTCATTGCCGCCGCTTCCGTGCGCGCCACGGTCGCCTTTGGCTGGATCATGAGGGATCGAGAAGTGAACACCCGGCACCTTGCCGAAGGTCTCTGACAAGATGCGAGCATGCGCGGATCGGCCCTCGGGGCTATTGAAGAACGCGACCGCCTTGCTGTCGTTGACCGAATAGGGCTCGGTGTGGATCGTGAACCCACGGCCGCGACCGTTCTCGGATCGCGTCAGCACCTTTGGTTCAAGGCTGGTGCCGAACTGTTGCTTGTAAACCGCTGCGATCTGTTGCGCGTAGGCTTCTGCCGCCTGGCGCTGCGCCGCCGTCGCACCATCCGGGATGACCACCATAGGCGTGGTCTGCTTGTCGCCCTTGGCCCAATTGGTATCGAGGTTGACGACGACGCCACCGGACTGAAAAATCTTCTGGCGCTCCGCCATTGAGGGAACGCGCTCGTCGAAGATCGGAGCGCTGATCGGTGACACTGCTTGAGGGCGCGGCGGATTGGCCGGGTCAATCCCGCGCGAGCGGATCATGCGCTCCATCGCAGGATAGAACTCGTCGATCTTGCCGGCCTTCTCGTAGGTCTCGCGCATTTTCGCGATGGCGAAGTCCGACGCGTCTTTCGCGAGTTGCTGGCGCCTTCCTTCCGGCAATGGCGTCTTGGAAATGATCGCGTCAATGCCGGCAAGAGTGCCAGCAATCTGCTGATCGACGTTCGTCGGGTCTGCCAGATCGACGCCACGGAACGTGTTGAGGATCGTCCCGTGCGTGTCGTTGAAAATCTTGTCCGACCGCTTGCCGTACTCCCACGACAGGTCGGCTTCATAGAAGTTGTGGCCCGTCGTGGCGAAGCGAAGCTGAGCGCGCTTGCGCCCTTCCTCAGTCCGCATTTTCGGTAGCAGATCGTTGTTAAAGCTCTCAGTCCGCTTGCCGTGCCATGACAACGCCGTGCCGTCAGGATTGTCCCCGGTCCAATCGGCGCGCTGCTTTATCGACTGTTCGGTCTGAGCGTTGACCCAATTGAGTTCTGTCAGCTTGTCCTGGAAGTCGTCTTCCTCCTTGATCTTCGCATCGAATGCCGCCGCCACGTTGCCGAGCGCATTGCCGAACCCTTTCACGGCTTCGCCAACAGCCGAATAGCCGCCGCCCGACGATGTCGGCTGCATCGCTCCGCGAAATTCGACGACGTTGTCAGTGACGGGAATACGCGGCATTCATTCAGCCTATCGAAAACATGCCAGACTTGGCGACATTGCCGAGCCCGCCGAGGAACGATGACGCGGCACCAATGGCGCCTGCTGTACGATGGTTCGCAGCCTGTGCTTCATAGTCACGAGCCTTGTTCTCGTGAGCAATGGCTTGGCCTTCGTGATTGACGTAGCTGGTGGACTTGTCCGCCGAGCGGTTGGCTTCGTTCTCGCCGAAGATGATCAGCGCTGCCGAGCCGTATCCCGCATCGACGCCGCCCTTGGACGCCGCCGTGATGCCCTGGCCTTGCACCTTGTCGTACTTGGCGCCGATCTTCTCTTGCTCGGTGTAGCCTTCCCACCGCTTGGATCGCGCGTTGATCTTCTCGACTTGCGCGTTATAGGCTGCTTGGTTCGCTTGGCCTTCAGCGGCCATCATCGAGCCAACTGCGGACACCCCAGCGCTGAGCAAACCGATTGCGGGTCCGCACATCAGGCCGATCTCCTGAACTCGCCGAAAATCTCCTTCTCAGCTTTCAGCCTTGCTGCAATTGCGTCTTCTTTGGATTTAAACAGCCCAAGGTGCACACCCACTCTGGATACGGTTATGCGCGCACACCACTTCCTCTTCTTTTCAAGAAAATAGACACCGCTCGTGCCGGATGTATTGCGATGATCGATTCTGCGGTTTCTCATGTTATCTTGGCGACTTGCCTCACGCAGATTCTCAATTCTGTTGTCGTCTCTCACGCCATTGATGTGATCCAACTCATCGGCGGGCCATGCCCCATGATGATACATCCAAACCAGACGATGCGAGCGGTACTTTTTTCCATCAATACCGATGAACAGATAGCCCTTTTCGTTCCTCGTTCCTCTCACGCGAGACCCAATCAATCCCTTGCGTCGGTTGATGAGAAGGATGAAATCACCAGTCTCCTTGTCGTACCCGAACAGCTCTCTCAGTCGATGAGCCGTCAGCATGATCATTCACCCCGTAGTAGAAATTTCGGCGACGATGCCGGCGACGTAAAACGGGAACGGATCGTTGTGTTCTATACGCAAAATCGCCTCTTGCTGCCACCCGGATTGCATCTCCAAGCGGACAAGACCTGTGTAGAGTGGCGCGCTCGCATCCATCGCCATCGACGGCTTGCGATAGAGGATCGGGCGCTGATCCGACGACGTTGATCCGAACGTGCCGCCAAGGCTATTCACAAGGCGCACAAATATCTCGCTCACGTGCTTCATGCGCGATTGCGCCACGCCAGCGCGGGCGCCCGCCTCGATGTCCATCGGCTCGATCACCGTTGCGACCGGGAAACCGATAACCACATCAGTGCATGATTTGGTCAGCGTCACCTTGCCGGCAGATGACACGACCGCCGTGCCGAGCTTGGCGCCGTCACCAAGGATGGTCACGGTCTCGCCGATCAGATGATTGAGACCTGATATCGTCGTGGTCGCAGATCCCGAATAGATCACCGCACTGTCCAGGAAAACGCCGTCTTCCTTGGCCGTGTCGTCGGGCAGGCCGTCAACGATCACCTCGATATAGCGGACGGTCGAGCCGTTGACCGTGCGTTCTACGCTCAGCCATAGCTCATCACTGTCAGCGCCTGGCTGCACCGCGATCGACTTGATCACCGCATTGGTGCCGCCCATGACGTGGCGATGCCACGCCAGCACCTCTTGCGTTTTCTCGAACGTGCAGCCCGCCGCTACGCCATCCGTGCGCCTGATCCAGATGACGTTATCCGGCTCCGCTGCGAACGCGATCTGATCGAATCCCGGCCCGGTGATGTGCTCGGAGAACACCGTCAGATTGTTGCTGTCATAGGCGTCGTTCGACAGCGAATAGGTGAACTCGCGCAACTTCTTCGCGCTGTTCGTCGCGATCCCGCGCCGTTGCGGATACATGATCGACTGATTGACCCGGATCGGCCGCGCGTCCGACGTACCATAAGTCGCCTGGATCACGGCGCGGACGTTGCTCGGGGTCAGCGCCTCTTGCTGGCTCGATGCCGCAATGGCGTATTCGCCTTGTGATGTGCCAGCCGTGAGAACGCGCCCGCCCATCAACCAGCGAATGCGATCCCCGCCGCCCTCAGTCAGGCGATAGATGATGGCGTCGTTGTCTTCTACGCCGTCCTCGAAATTCTCGTAGGAGCCACCGGACTTTGACGACCAAATCACGATCGGATCGCTATCCGTACCGCCAAACCATAAACGTTGCTCGAACAGCGCCATGGCGGACGGATACCCGCGATAGTCGGACCACGCGCCCTCTTCCCAAAACACCGTGCCATAGCGCATGATCGACGCCGGCATCTGGTAGCGGACGATCTCACACGTGACCTGTGTCGCGGATGTGTATCCGGTGATCCTGACCACCGAGTAGCCGGGATGCAGGAAGTCTGCATCAAAGAACGTCGTCTGTGACGATTGCGCGAACACACGCACGGTGCCCGAGTTGTGCGCCGGCACGCGCGTCACGTTCTCCCACGTCGTCAGGCCGGTGACGTTCCACACGCCATAGACGTTGCCCTCGTTGGTATAGACCTGACCGTTAGCGATCGATGCCGTGCTGTCACCGATCGGCGCATTCTGCATGCCGACTTCGGAACCGTCTTCGCTGAGCCGAAACAGAGCGCCGACCATGTCCGCATGGAACGTGCTTGACGACGACACCAGCACAAGCTCGGTGCCGACCTCGTGTGTCCCGTAAGCCGTCGTACCGAAGTCGAGAAACCCGCCGCTGACGTAGGTCCAGCCCGTCGTATTGGCCGCAGCCTCAAGAGTGACCGTGGTCGACGTGACCGATACGACTTCGAACGTGTTGCCGTTGAGAGGATAGGAACTCACGGCGCACCACCTTCGTAGTATTCACCACCGCCGCCAGTGCCGCCCGTGTCAACGCCGCCGCTGCTCGTTGCCGTAACGCCAGTGATCAGAACCTGATTGCCGACGATGAAGCTGTGACTTGCCACCGTGATCGTCACCGTCGTCCCGGTGTTGATGCCCGTGATCGGCACGCGGTGCGTGGTGTAAGCGCGTATCCGGTTCGTGCTGTCCCCGTTGATGGTGCGGAACGGCCCGGTCGTTATGTCCGGCGTCGAAAGTACCCACGACGTGTTGGAAAACCGGCTGATCTTCTTCAAAGGATGCGCCGGGTGCGTGATGTAGATCACGTCGCGGATTGAGACGAGTTGCAGGTCGTCGAGTTGATCCGCTGTGTAGGTCGTCGTCAGTTCGACGATCTTCGATGCCGTTCCGCCCGACGAATAGGCCGTGAACGCCGACGAGTTCAGCCCCGATAGTTCGAACGTGTTCGTCGCCACGTTCGCAACCACGAAGTGCCGGTTGTTCACCTCGGTCATGCCGGTGACGGACTGGATCAGAACGCGGTCGCCGTTGGAAAACCCATGCGCTGCCGACGTAACCACTGCCGGGTTTGCAGCCGTGATGCCCGTGATGTTCTTGGCCGCGTTCGTGACGATCCCGCGATTGCGGAAGAACCAGACATAGCCCGGCCCGAACATGAGCATATAGCTGTCCTCGGTCGAGTAGATGTATTCGACCAGACGCACATGATCCGTGGCGTTCTTCTGAAACAGAACGAAACGCGAGCCGGGCCGCTTGCGAGCGCCGCCGTGAGGCGTGACGATCGCGTTCTGCAAGACACGGCATCCCGCCGCGTACTTGCGCACGTCGACGCGGCCACCAAGGCGAGGGGAGAGTTCGCCACCAGTCAAATTCGATACTAAATGTTGGACCTTCACCGCTCAGAACCTCGCCATGATCCAGCCTGACGCATCGACGATCTCGCGTGGCGTACCCTCTTGCGCGTCGATCTGCCGGGCTTCGCGGAGCTTTGCCTCGTAGGACTGCATTGCGTTCGCGGCCATGGTCGCGTTGTCGGTCATCGCCATGGCGATCTCAGCCGTCAGTCGTGCCGACACGGCATCGACGAACAGAGCATCGAATTGATAAACGTCCGTGATCCTGGCGATGTACTCGATCGAGAGTTCGCTCGCGTTCGTCAGAATCGCCTTCGACGTGCCGTTGCTTTCGATGCGATAGTCGTTGATCCAGGTCGTCCCGGCAATCGCTTCCTCTGACGTGCGGATGACCTTGAGGCAGTCCTCGGGCAGCGGATAGCGATAGGTGTATTCGAATGGGATTGATGCCGTTGCATCTGACGCCAGCGTTGCGCGGCGGATCGCGAAATTCCACGGATGCGCCCGCATGACCACATCGCGGACCACGGGATAGTGCAGCTTGCACAAGGCCGCGCCCTTGGTGTCCTGGTCCAATGACGTGATGGTCGGATGACCAAGCCGCGTCAGGCTCATGTTGCAGATGTGGACTTCCGATGTGACAGTGCCGGTCATTCACGCCCCCAAATGAGAGACGGGGACCGAAGCCCCCGTCTCGTTGTCGTCAGTCGATGGCGTAGTAGAGTTCGAGCGTCACCGTGCCGGTCTGGTTTGTCGCCGCGTCCTTGATCGTGCCGATCAAGTACATGTCGCACTTGGGATCGGTCGTCTGGCCGTTGACGTACTCGAAGGCGCGCTTGCCGTAGTTCGCGACATCCTTCACCACCGCAGCAGAACCGGCTGCGGCAGCAACATCGAGGCCATCGTTCAGACCGTCGTCATCCGAGGTGAAGTCACCGGACTTGATCGGCGTGAAGCCGAGGTCCAGCGTGGGCGAGCCGGACGAAGCCAGATCATCCCAATATACCTTGGACATGCCGAGAATGCGGGCATTGGACGGAACGACCGCAAGGTAGATGGTGTCATTGGCCGATGCCGCCGTGAGTTCCAGCGTGTCGACCCACACCTTGACGCGGCCACCGCCTTCGCCGGCATCAGCCAGCGTGCGAGTGGTAGCGTTGATCAGCCCGGACATGATCCGGGCGCCATATTGGCTTGCCATGTTCGTAGTCTCCTTCAGATCATGTTGGGGTTAGGCATCGGTGGTCGGCGATGCGCCAGGATCGCACAGGATGACGCCGACGCGAGCCTCTTCCATGCGCGTTGCGCCGATGTCCATCGAGGCGAACACCTGCGTTGCGTAGTTCTTGTCATCGCGTTCGCTGATGCGCGTGCGGATGTCGGCGTTGATGCCGAGCAGCATGCCGCCCTTCGCCCAATACAGCACCTTGTGATCGCCGTTGCCGTCGACGCCGATGCGGTTGCACGGGATGAACGTGAACCCCATGTAGCTCGTCACCTTGCCTTCAGCGAGCGGCTTGACGACGTTGTAGTCGTGGCTCGACAGCTTCTCATCCTTGAGCAGCGACGAGATTTGCTTGGCGTTGACCACGATGTACTTTTCTTCATCCTGGTCGACGTCGGCAGTGCCGAGCTTTTCGTTTGCGGCGATCAGCTTGGCGACGTTAAGGCCGGTGTCAGCAGCCGAAACGCCGGGCCATACGGTTTGAACACCAACGGTCATGTTGGTGTCGTACGAGGTCGACGTGCTGCCATCGACACCAGTGTAGGCGACGGCATCAGCGGCTTCGATGATGGCATCGTCCATCGAGCGACCCATAGCCATCGCAGCGGCAAGAGCATACTGCGAGGTCGGGTCGATCAGCGTGCGGACTTGGTCTTCGCGGTCGATCAGATCGCCCCAATCATAGGACGCTGCGGCGACACGGCGACGGGCGTGCGGGGTGTCCATGCGCGGCGTATCGGAGTGTCGAGACGTGCGCTTGCGTGCCGCCGTGGCGCCGATCTGGTCGAAGAACGCACTGTCGCCAGTGATGTTCTCGACGCGCACCGCGCTACGAAGACGAGAGCCCTTCTGCTGCGAGAGGTGATAGACGTTCGCGTTGAATTGCTTGACGAACGCCGTGGGGAATTGAATCGACATCGTCGATCCTCCTTATGGCTGGTTTCGGATTGTGGGTTTGGGGTGCCGATCCGAGTCCGGGTGTCCGCAACATGGCGGGCCGTTCGTCTGGCGAAAACGCTATGTCTACCGCTGCTGATGCCGGGGACCGTTATGCTGGCCTTGTCCGGTCTTGTGAGGCTGCACAGGCAGGCTCAATGACGGGGCTTTCGCGTGTCCGTCACCCACCACATACGCCTCGAACACCTTCGCCCGTTCGACGATCTTGGCATTGTCCGGGTTGGACAAGTCCTTGGGAATCGCAAGGCGAAGGCATTCAATCCTGATTTCTTGCTCGGTCATGCGTCACCGAACGCCGCTTCATAGAGCTTGGCGCGCTCTTTCACGCGCATGGCGTGCTCGGGGTGGTGCTTGTCGAACAGCGCCTTGGTGTGCTTCGACTCGTATTCGCGGATCGTGCGCTCCATGTCGGCACCATTCATCGCCGGTTCCGGCTTGCCGAGTGCGCGGGTGTCGCCCGTCATCTGCTCGCCGATCTTGATGAAGGCGCGGATCATGCGCGGATCGTTGCCGAGTCCGGTCTGATCGAGATACTGCTTGAACTCGGGATCGGCATACTGCGCAATCGCGACGTTGGCCTTTTGCAGCGCGGCATCATACTTGTTGCCAAGCTGGCGCCGCAAGTCGGTTTCGACCTGAGCTTTCGCCTGCTGTTGCGATACGTTGTACGCTTCGAACCGGCTGATCTGGCTGGCGACGAACTTTTCATAGAGTCCGTTCGCCTGCTTCTTGTTTAGCCCCATGCTAAACGCGGTCGCGCGAAAGTCCTTTTCGAGGTCGTCGTCGTAGCCGAGACCGTCAGGCAACTTGTCCGGCCGTTGGAACTCGTATTCTTCCAGCTTGCCGGGACGGCCAGAGGCCGCATACCAGCGATCCCAGCCCTCAGCGTCGTCGTCCGACACAGGCACCGGCACCTTGTCACGGCCGAGCATCTTTTCGAGATTGGTGTAGCCCTTGGCGAGGTCTTCGGTACGAAGCGATTTCTTCTCGGGGTCCCAATACTTTTCAGGTGCCCATTCCGGCCGCTCGGCTGCTGCCATGGCTTCGGCAATGCCGTTGCTTGGCTGCTGTGCCGGAGTGCCGTTGACCGCTTCGGCAGCGGGCGCCGATGGCGGTATCCCCTGCGTCAGGATCGTCGATCCGGTTGATGCGACTGCGGTATCCGTCATGGTGTCATTGCCTCATCATTTTGGCGATGTAGTCCGAATGATCTTCGTCATCGGACGGGGCTTGCTCTGGCTTGAAGCCGATGAGCTGCGAGATACGCACGAGTACATCACGTTGCCCGATTGATCGGATCAGGCTGGTCTGGTCGCCGGCTGGCGTGTCGTAGAAGCCAAAGTCCCGGAACAAGAGCGCAATGGCTGCTTTGCCGCCTGGTGTCCGGTAGAATTCTTGCAACGCAGCAGCGGCAATGTGGTCCGGCGTTCTGCGTTTCGTCATTCAGCGGCTTCCATCATTCCGGGCGCGACGTTTTCCGCGATCGACGCGAGTTCCTTTTGCGCGTTCGGACGGCGCTGAACCTCGTTGACGACGTTGCCGATGAGCGCATTGACGTCGACGCCACCAGACTGAGCCGCCTTGGCGAGATTGGCGACGGCACCGGCGCCTTGAGCAGCCATATCCATGCCCGGTTTGCCCATCGCCATTGCCTGTTGCGCCTGCTCCATCTGCGAGTTGCGCGCCATGGTCTTTTCGTCGTTGAGCAGTTCCGGGTTGTTATTGAACAGATCCCAAGACCAGCGGAACAGCTTGTCGACGTTGAGGTTCTTCATGGCGATCTGCGCCATCGCATCGGGGCCGAATTGGGCGATGATCTGGATTGCCTGCATGATGCCGTTGATCGCCTGTTGCTTCTGCGCCGTGGCGACGGGCGAGACGTATTCCACCGTAAAGTCGTGTCCCTGAATTTCTTTCGGCGGCGCTGGCAGCATCTTCATACGCATCAGAATGCCGAAGATGCGATCGACCATCGGGCCGAGCAACTCACTTTCCAGGCGACCGACGAGCGGTCCAAGCAGGCGCATGCGCTCTGCCGTGCGCTGCATCACCTCGGTTGCGGTCATGTCGGGACCGCCAGCCATTTGCAGCACGTCGACGAAGAACGTGTTGCGAATACGATTGCGCAGTTCTTCCATGAACTGGCTCATGTGACCAAGGCCCTGGACCGAGGTCGGGAAGGTCATCATGGCGTCGTTGGGGTTGCCCCGGAAATAAGTGATGCCGCCCGGAACCGTGCGGGTCTGGCCGATCACGCCATCACTCGAAAGGGCAATCGGCGGATCGGCGTTCTTCTGCACCGTTTTGATGTAGGTCAAAGCCATGGCTTGCAGCATGCGCACGTCAGGAAGCGCCGTCATGCCTGGGCCGCGCCCGTACTTCTCGCCGGCATACTTCGACCAGCGCGCAACCAGATACGGAAACTCGGGAAATCCACTCATCTTGAGCAGGTGAGACGCGTCATGCTCGAAATAGCATGACGCGTAGGGCATGTTCTTGGTGTCTTTTTTCTTCACGTCGCGGTCGGAGCGCGGATAGACGGCATGAATCACGACGACCGTTTCGTCGAACTGTTTCTTGTCGAACATCTCCCGCACTTTGGCGGACACGTCCCAGCCCTCTTGCCGGGCCATCTGCATCATCTGGCGGACGGTGTACGATGTCTTGCGGAACACCGTGTCGACTTTGCCGTCCACGTTCTCGTCGATGACGCATTCCGCAAGCGGGCGACTCTCGAACAGCAAGCCGCCGTCGTCGCGTTGCCCAACAAACATAGCCGAGGTCGCGAAGCCGCCGAGGTCGAGATACGCCTCATGCAGCGCGGTCGTGAAGTTCGTGCCAGGCTGATAGATGCGCTGCCACATCACCTCTTCGACGTGGGCCAGCCATTTCTGGATTGCCGGAACCTCGTTGAGGTCTGTCGTCTCGCCGTTATGGTTGATCACCTTGGCCGATACCAGCCGCAACGAAAACCATTTCATGGCTGGATTGGTGGCCATGCCATGAAGGCCAGCGGCAAGCAGTTCGTTCGCCTGGATGCCGGTCGAGTCGTAGACCTGACCCATGCGCTTCTCGCCCGGCGTGCGCATGCCGACAAAATCGATCTTGCGGGGCGAGATCACTTCCGCGATCTGTTGCCACTGCGTCTCGAAGTTTGTCCGCTCGGTCGAGTGCTTCAGACCGTCATACCGCTCTTTAAGGTGAGCGATATGCTCGTCGTCCGCCGTGTCGCGCGTCAGGCCGTCGAGTGCCATCACTTACCTAGGGTCGGTGAAACCGTCATGCCGCCCGTGCCGCCGCTGGACAGCATCGTGCTTTCATAGCCGCCGCTCTGCGAAGCAGCCGCCGCTTGCTGGCGTGCATTGAGCCCGGCCCGTGTCGATTCCGTCTGCGGGATCGGGGCCGGCGGCGCCTTCGGAGTCGGAGGTGATTGACCGCCGCACATGATCAAGCGCCTCCGAGCGTGGACTTGGCGCCGGAAACCATCGTGTCGGATGGCGTCATCGCGGTCGCGTTGGCGGGAGCCGCCTGCGTTGCTGCGTTAACGGTCGCGGCGCGGCGAGCCGTGTTGCTCCGATCAGCGTCGGCATAGCCGAACGTGGTCGGCGGGCTCGGGGGGGGGGCTGCGGTCGATTTCGATCCACCACACATCAGGCTGTCTCCTTTGTTGGTACGTAGTTCGGTCGCAGGATCGCGTCGTTCTCGCCGTTGATCCAAACGAACATGAAGTAGTCAGAACCGTCTTTGCCCCACTTGCGCAGGACATCACCCTCTTGCTTGCCGCCCATGGCGCGGATCAGCTTGTGAGCTTCCGTGTGCTCGGCGCGTGACTGTGCTTGGAGCCGATGCGCGTTGGTGCGCGAAAGGATCTCGTTGGCTTCCTTGCGGCACCACTTCATCAGCGGGAAGACCGCCTTCTCGAATTGGTCCGTGCCGAACATCCAGACGTCATAGACGCCCGGCTTTTGGTGACAGGAGAAGCCGAACAGAGCAGCCGGCTTGCCGTCGATGTAGGCTATCTTCGCAGATCCGTGGTTGCGCAGGATGTAAGTCACCTCGGATGCGAACCGGAGCGGATCGTCATGCGGCCAGACGCCGAACAGTTCCGCCCTGTCGTTGGCCCTCATCTTCATGGCCAAGTATTCGACGGCGAATAGGTTCAAGTCACCAAGAACGACGGTCATCAGAACGGGTTGAAGTCCATGCCGGATGATGCTTGCTGGCGACGATCGCGAAACGACTGCGTGTCCATGCTCATCGGATCATATGATTGATCGGCAACCATGGTCTTCATGCGCTCTTTGGCTTCCTTCCAATCGTAGAGCTGTACTGCCAGTTCGCGGAACGCATCGGCAGGGTGAGACGCCCAATTGTGCAGCGGCGTCTTGCGCGGGGTCTTGTTCTTCGTGTCGTACTCGACTTTGTATTGCCGAAGCGCGTTGAGACCGACCTCGCAGCGGCGTTCGTCGAACACGCAACGCGGAAGCAGATTCCTCACGGCGTTGATGCCATCCTGCACCGGCAACCGTGAACCGGCACGGATCGGGCTGAGGTTCACACTTTGCAGCGTTTCCTTGCGCGTCTTGGCGCTGGTCATCTCGCGCGTGTCGACGTCATGAGGAAGGTAGTGCTCCTGATACACATACGGCTTGGCGAGGATGTCCTTTGCAATGTCGGTCAAGCCACGGCTGCGATACTCGGCATAGTCTATGATCCGCACTTCTCTGCCGACAATCTGGGCGAACCAGATGGCGGTGGCGTCGTCGATGCCCAAGTCCCAGCCCGTGACCACAGGATAATTCGGATCGTAGGGAACCGATGTGATGCGTTTGTCCTGCTCAAGGCGGGAAAGGATACGACCGTAGTATGAGCCGATGACAGCGCTTTCGAACGAGCAAAGATATTCCTGCTCGAACAGAGCCTCACCATCTTCCTCACCGTAGTCCGCGACGTATTCGCGACGCTCTGCGGCAAGCTGCTCCTTGGTGAACACTCCGGTTTCAAGGGCGGTCTGCCGCGTGCCGAACCAACCAGACTCAGTCTGCGACAGCTTCCAAGTCGTATGACCGTGGTTTTTGCCGCGCGACGTGTAGATGAACAGCGCCCATCCGCCGTTTTCCAAGAGGATCGGGCGAAGGTAGGCCCATGCAGCTTGGTCCGCGAGCGACCATTCCGATAGGACGAGGCCAACAGGCGGGGCGCCAACGAGGCTGTTGTAGCTATCCGACCCGACGACCTGCCAAGTAGAACCGTTCTTGAACCGAATGAACATCTGCTGTTCATTGGTCGTCGCGCGTATCTCGGGCGGGAAAGCTTCGTCGATGCGACGCTTGCCGGTGTGCGGGTTGACGGCGTCCCAAATGGCTTTGCGTGCCTGAGCATACTCGGGCAACATGTGCCAGTAGGTGCCGACCTTCTGGTGAGCCGCTACCGCTGTCCAATGCAGCGCAAGGTCATCCTTGCCCCATCTGCGATGGCACACAGCAACGGCGCGTTTTCCGCCCTGCTCAAGATAGCGCCAGAGTTCGAACTGATACGGTCTCGGTCGCCACTGGTTCGGTAGGCTGATCTCGATCGGCATATCTTACGATGTTGATGGTGACATTCTTGCGAGAGTTCGGATCGTCGTCGCTGTCCTCTGCGACCTTTGGCTTTCCATAAGCGCGGTCGAGAACTTCCTTCGCGGCCATGAGAGCGACCCTTGGGTCAGCGTCCTCGATAAGCTCGACGATCCGTTCCATGGCGCGCTTGGTATTCTTGCGAGCGAGCGCCCTGACGTCCTCGCCTTTGGGCTTTCCGCCAGGGTTTCCACTGGTTCCCCTCTGAAAGGGGCGTAGATTAGCGAGACTTCTCTCTGAGGTGCCTCTGCCCTGAGAGGTTGTCGGCGGGATGATTTCTTGCACTGGTTCAGTCATTCGCTACGGGTGTCCTTTGCAGGGCCGTCTAGGCTGGAACTGTTTGAAGCGCAGCGATTGTCCTTTTGGGGTCGCTTACTGTTTCACGTGGAACATGCAACTTGAAGATTCGTATTTTCTGGCTTCAATCTCATAGGGTGAGGCTTGGTAGCCGTGCCAAAAGTAGTCGAAGACGATCTTGGGCCAGAACTTGAAGGCACCATCCCGGTCTATCTGTGCAATGTGCGCTAGCTCGTGTCGGATCAAGGGCTGATCGTCGATGAGGTGCGGACGAATGTAGATGGACCGGGTTGGGAGGGTGATTGCGTCGAAGCCGAACAGGTCAAGGACCTTCGTCATGATCCTGCCGGCTGGTCTGATGGTGGCCCTATCGGGACGGAGGACGAGTTCGTTTGGTGTTGGCGACATGATCCGTCAGGGCGATGTGCAGGAGTTCTTTGCGCTGGCGCGGGCTGAACTCTTCATTGGTGGCGATGGCGTAGAGTTCCGCGGCGAACTTCTTGGTCATGCTGGCTGGTCCTTTTGAGGGAGCACCTTGACGCCTTTGTCACGCAAGTGATCGACCGGGGCGAGAGTGATTGTCCCGTCCCGATCGCGTCGGATGGCCCATGCATGGGGATTTGCTAGGGCGTCGATGAGAGCCCAGATCATGCGGCGGCCTTGACGCGCTGTTGGATGAGCAAGGCCGGGTTGACGAGGCTCCGCGTGGTGATCAGGCCGTCAACGGTCCTAGTGGTGTTGATCACTCGGGGCTCGGCAAGGGGTGGCGGCGCGGTCTGGACCGGAGCAGCCGGATACACCGCAGCCGTCTCATGCTCTGAGACCATGGGTACGGCGCCGGTTTGCACGCCGAACAGCGCCGGCATAGCCGACACCAAGCATGTTGCAGCCGCCAACAAGGCGAGGACGAACGCCGTGGCCATGCCGGTGCCTTGGTTGGCTGTCATGATTTCTTCCTGCGTCGGGTCGGCCGTGAACGATCCTCCGAGCGCCATGTTGAGGAACTTTGCATACAGGGCCGATTGATTGGCCGCGTTCGAAATTCCCTTGTCCGTCTTGGCGGCGGTCTCCTGCGCCTTGGCGAGAACGGCCTTGGCCGCGTCGATCCTTCGCGACAGATCGTCAAAGCGCTCTGCGGCGGCGATCTTGTTGGACGTCTCGGCAATGGCGTTCTGCAAGCGCTCGCATTCAGCGCCGCACCCTGCCTTGCGACCACGCTTGCCGGCGGTTTCGGCTTTCAGGCGTTCGTTCAGGGTGGCAAGATCATTGCGCAAGGACTCGGCCTTGACCGTCGCGGCCCAAGGCGACTGCGCTTGCAGGTCGGAGAGCGTCTTGGTCCACAGCGCGACATTGTTGCGAGTGTCGGCGAGGCCGTCTTGCGCGTTGTCGAACTTAACCTTCTGCACGTGTGCCTGCTGAACGTCCGCCATGCGGTTAGCCGTTGCAACACCCATGTTGGACCAGATGTTGAACGTAAAGGCGAAGGCCCAGGCAACGGCGAGAACGCCGCCGAACTTCTTGAATCCTTGGAGCATGAACCACAGGGCGATCACGAGGAACGTACCGGAAGCGAGCGAGATGGCGCCGTAGATGCCGGCCATTTCGAGCGACACAGACCAACCAAACTTGATCGATAGCCAGGTATCGAAGACCACGAGCACGATTGCGAGCCATCCGGCGATACGGAAGTGCGGCTCCATTTCCTTGGAAATGGTCATTGGTCTGTCCTCCGGGGGATGAGGGCCACAGTTCTGCCGCCGTGGGGCGTTACTCAATCCGTGTAGAGTAAGCGGAAAACGGCTCGGTCCTGGCAGTGAGCCGTCAGGGCCGGGCCGTCGTTAGTGGATGGTCCTGCTACGCACCGTGAGCGCCGCTATCATTTGGGCGCTGTGCATCAGGGCTTGAGGTTCGGCGGTGCGTAGCGCGTGAAATTCGATCAGATGGGCCGGGGGAAGGTTAATCCCGTAGGCTCTAAGCTGCTCGATCAGGGCATATGCCCATGCTTCCAGGCGATCGGCCTCGGGGCAGGTCTCGGGGCGCATTTCTGGCTTTGTGTGCCGCGCGCCTCATAACTACTCGGGCGGGGCTGGGAGCACGGCAACCGCGATAGACTGCGGCGCAAGCGTTCGTCCGTTTAGCGACCTGTGGCAGATTTGCGGCGGTTTGCCTAGTGCTTCGTGAACACGGTTACGCTGCTTCCTCCACAACTTCCGCGCTGGTCGCCTCGATTGAGACCTCGCGCCACGAGCCGAACAGCTTGAGCAGGCCGGTCACAAGCTGGCCCTTGGAGTTGTCGCGGCGGATGCGTTTGATCGTGGTGCGAAGGCCGTCGTGAAGGCCGCCACGGATGATGACTGTATCGCCAACTTTTAGACCGCGCTGCATTTCGATCTGCGGCGCCTCGGGCTCTAGCCCTTGGAGCTTCTTGATTTGGAGGACGGACAGAGCGTCAAGCGGGCGCAACGTGCCGTCAACGCTGATCGGCTTGCCGAGCACCTTGGCGTTGGTCATGGGATGGCGAATGCTGAGCACCGTGTGCCAATCCACGTCATCAGGCACCAGGCCGACATAGTAGCCCTTAAGTTGAGGGACAGCCTCAACTGACTTCGTGCCGGCCTTGTTCGTGCGGCGGTACTCGTAGGCAACAGGGTTCGTCCCGATCAGGCCGTGGCCTGTCAGGATGGCTTGGGCTTTCAGTTCGGTCCCGCCGGGGATGCGGAAGCAGTAGGTTTTCATGCCTGCTCTTTCTCAGATCGCTTCACCGCGTGACCATCGCTCGATCGCGACGGAATATGGATGTCCGTGATACGGTCTCAACAGCAACGATCGTATGAGGCGGGCGCAGTGTTCGGCCTCAGCTATGGCCGCGCGATCGGCTGCCGTAGATGATGGATTTTGCGTCCGCTCGCTTACCTCAAGCTCGGCGCGCAGCGCAGCAACTCGCCCGTCAATTACTCGCGCAGCGTCTTCGATGAATTTCCTTTTTCCTTCAGCCATCACCGGCCTCCAGGAGCTTTTTCTTGCTGACTTCCATGAGCCAAAGGACGGAACCGCCGTCAGGCTCTGACGAAGCGAAATAGAGCTTGCCGTTGCGGTCCCATCCGATGACGACTGCTGTTGTCAGGTCGGCGGCAAGCGCGTTGGTCAATGTCTGGCGCGCATCTGAGGGAACGCGCGTGATGCCAGTGAAGGTGATGACGTCGGTCATGGGTTGCCCTCAAACTTAGCTGCGATCCGGTCGCGCGCGTCCAACTGATGTCGCAGAGCCGACACGATGTCGGCGCCCGACATCTGCGCAATTTGATCCAGGCCAGCGTTTGTGTCGCGACCAGCATCGGTCAGGATGTACACCAGCCAACTGACGAC
>JACCDR010139837.1_pt1 | contig 31687 bp, 52 predicted proteins | sample 7446431 | NCBI WGS metagenome assembly JACCDR01 (sample SAMN15323443, study PRJNA562643) | freshwater metagenome | isolation source: river surface water | place: USA:Blue River Watershed | collected 2017-08-17
CTCAGATTCTTAGCAGCGCCGGCCGAGGTCAGGCCGGTGCGTTACCTGGGCGGGAAGTTCCACATCGCGAAGTACATCGCTGCGTCGGTGCACACGCACCGGGCCGGCCGGGCGGAGTACGTGGAGCCGTTCCTGGGCGGGGCGTCGGTCGCGTCGGTGGTGGCCCCGTCGTTCGCGGTGGCTCGGCTGTCGGACATCCAGGTGGACCTGATCCTGATGTGGCAGGCGGCGGTGACGTCGGGGTGGGTGCCGCCTGACGTAAGCGAGGAGCAGTGGCGGGGGCTGCGGGACGCGGAGCCCTCAGCGCTGCGGGGGTTCGCCGGGTTCGGCTGCTCGTTCGGCGGGAAGTGGTTCGACGGGTACGCCCGGCAGCGGTTGTCCGGGGGGAGGCCGGCGCCGGAGCCGACGATGGCGCCCTCGTCCTCGCGGGCGGTGGTGCGGCAGGCGACGGCGATGCGGCGGGCGTACATCGCGCGGCTGGACTACCGGGACGTGCACGTGCACGAGGGGTGCGTGGTGTATGCGGACCCGCCGTACCCGGACGTGAAGAAGTACCGGGCGGTCGGTGGGTTCGAGCAGGAGGAGTTCTGGGCGCACGCCGCCGGCTGGGCGGCGACGGGGGCGGTGGTGCTGGTCTCGGGGCAGTCGGCGCCGGCGGGGTGGCGGCAGGTGTGGGCTGATGAGCGTCCGCACATGCTGCGGGGCGAACACAAGGGCGCCCGGACCGAGCGGCTGTTCCTGGCCGAGACGCGGGGCGACCCATCTGGCGGCTGACATCACCCGGGTCCCGGGCGTAGAACGGTGGGATGGGCGTGCCGGAACCGATGCTTGCGTCGTCCCGTCCCGGGAGCGCCGTCGAGGTCCTGGCGGCGCTGCTGCGGGAGCCGGACCGCTGGTGGTTCGAGGTGAAGTTCGACGGGATCCGCGCGATGGTGGAGCGCTCGCGCGAGGGCCGGGTGCGGATCACGAACCGGAACCTGGTCTCGATCACGCACCGGTACCCGGACGTGGTCGCGCACCTGGAGAGCCTGCCGTTCGAGGGGACCCTGGACGGGGAGATCATCTGCGTGGCGCCGGACGGGCGCCCGGACTTCGCTGCGGTGCATCGCCGCGATGCTCAGAACACGGCGGCGGCGGCTCGCCGGCTAGCGGTGCAGTCGCCGGCCACGTTCGTGCCGTTCGATCTGCTGGTGGGTAAGGGTGTCGATGTGCGGGCGCTGCCGTACGTGGAGCGGCGCGCGATGATGTTGACGTTGTGGCCGGCCGGGCCGATGACGGTGTCGGTCGCGTCGCAGGATGGCGCCACGATGTGGGAGTTCGTCCGCGCGCAGGGGCTCGAGGGGCTGGTCGCCAAGAGCGGGGAGTCCCGGTACCTGCCGGGGCGCTCGCGCTCGTGGGTGAAGGTGAAGGACACCAAGCGGGCCACGGTGCTGGCGACCGCGATCGCGCCGGACAAGGCGGCGCTGGTGATGCGCGTGTGGGACGGGGATCAGCTGGTGCCTGTCGGGCAGGTGGGGTCGGGGCTGAGCTCGCGGGAGTTCACCCGGGCGCGGCAGGTGCTGGCCGGCGGGTCCGGGGTGCCGATCGAGGTCGAGTACCTTGAGCTTGCCCGGGGGAACCAGCTGCGACAGCCGGTGTTCATCGGGTTCCGTTCCGACATCCCCCCGGAGGACTGCACGATGGACCGGCTTCGTGGCTGATCGCGAGCCCAACACGTTCGACATGCCGGGCGAGCAGATGATCTGTGCGGTGTGTGGTCGCCCGCTGGACACCTACCGGGATTACGACACCCAGGAGGTGTCGTACGCGCACACCAGGCCGCTGGAGCGTGATGATCACGTGGCGGTGCCGGTGCCGGTCGGGCAGGTGCCGGTCGTGGCGCGGTGCGACTTCTGTGATGCCTCGGACCCGTCGTATGTGGTGGTCGCGAACTCGTTCGTCCTGCCGGAGCTGGGCCACGTCGCCGGGGTGGGCACGGTGGACCAGCACAGCCACGGCAACTGGGCGGCGTGCGCGGCGTGCGCGAAGCTGGTCGAGCGCGGGGCGTGGGGCCAGCTGGTGACGCGGGTGAAGCAGACCGCGCCGGCGGAGCTGCGCAGCACGCCGCGGCGGGTGTACCTGGCGATGTATGAGGCGCTGGCGCCGAACGTCATCGAGGTGATCACGCACCAGGAGTGGGAGCAGCGCGGCAGTCCCCGCTGACCCTCGTACACTCGCAGTACGTGAACGATGTCGCTGTGTCGATCGCGTGGGCGGCGATCCCGGAGACCGAGCTGGTCCTGCCCCGTGCTGAGCTGAACCGTCGGGCCCGCGAGCTGGGTCTGCCCGGGGTGCGTGCGCTGAGCGGGGCGACGACGCGCAGCTTCTCGCTGGCTGCGAACCGGCTCGTGATCGACTACGTCGATGACCACGGACGGGGCTGGCAGCTGGTGGGGGACCCCACGACGCTGAAGACGAACGTGTCCGCGACCGCCGCGATCTGGCGAGTGCCGGCCGGTGAACGCGAGAGTCCCGAGCGGGTGAAGGTGGGCGAGGTGCGTGCGCAACGCCGGGCGGGCGAGGCGGGCTTGGAGCTGCGGCACACGGTGCGCCGGGCGGCGTTGCCGCCGGACCGGGCGGCAGTGCGGCGGTGGTTCGCCGAGTTCGAGTCGTGCTGGGCCGATGAGGTGAGCGAGCCCTCGGTGATGACCGCGCGCCGGCTGGTGAAGGGGACGTTCCTCCAGGCTCGTGCGTGGCCGACGCACCGCATGCCGGTCGGGACGTGGTTCGTGTACCAGGACCGCGAGCCGATGGTGCAGCGGATGCTGGAGTTCCTGGCCGATGCGTGCCCACTGGTGGACGGGGCGTGCGTGCCGGTGGTGCCGGGGCCGCAGGTGGGATTCATCGCCGAGCGGCTGGACGAGCACCTGGCGAGTCCGGCGCGGGCTCTGCACAAGGAGATCGCTTCCCGTTACGGGGCAGGGATTCCGGAGGGGGCGGCGGCCCGGCCGGGACGCGCCGGCGGGCGACCGCGGCTGGACAAGCGGGGCGGGTTCGAGCAGCGCCTGGCGGACCTGGTGGACGTGGTCTCGTTTCACGAGAAACGTCTTTCCCGAGTGCTGTTCACAACAAGACACTGGTGCGAGGAAGCGCGGAGAAGTCTCCCTACTACATCGGTCTGAACGGCGCGCCGCTGTTTGCATACGGTGTCCGCTCGGTGACAGGCTGCTGACCTCAGCCATCAACGGGGAGGTGCTGCGTGGGTGGGATCATGGTCCGGACGTCGGTCGACGACGACGAGATCTACCACGTCGTCCTGGAGCTCTCGCCGGACGAGGCGATCAGCCTGACGCCGGCCGCCGCGTGGGACTGGATCCGTTACGTGATGGGGATCGCGACCGCCGCGGCGTACGACGCGGCCGCGCTGAGCCAGATGCGCGCGCTCGCGATGGACCCCTCGGCGGCCGGGATGCTGGTGCAGAGCGCGCGCAAGCAGCGCAGCACCGTGGCGATGAAGTCCCCGATCGCGTCGCTGCGCATGGAGCCGTGCGTGCGCATCAACGGCGGCGAGGCCGCGCTGGCTCCGCTGGCCGATGGGGTCCTGCCCGATGCCCTGGAGGGCTTCGTGGCCATCCACCACCAGGGGATCCGGATCGGGCAGTGGGAGATCGCTGATGCCTGCCAGCACGCGTTCGGGGTGCTGACAGCACTGGAGATCGCGGTGCTGGACACCACATACAGCCACGTGCTGCGCGACAGCGTCGGGCTGCGGTCGGGGATCGCGCGCGGGGTGGTCGCCGACATCGGCAAGCATCTCGACCTGCCCGACGTCGAGACCCCGCCGTACGACGCCGACGCCGAGGCAGGCGACGGAGCTGGCGAGCAGCAGCGGTGATCCCGCCCGAGACCTGGGAAGACGACGACCCGGAGGACCCAGGCCTGGGTCTGGACTCGGGCCTGCTGGACCTCATCGTGCTGCACGACGGCACCACGATGCAGACCCACGGGCCGGCGCAGTGTTCGATCACGCACTGCTGCATCCACCACCCCAGCGACCATCCGCTGCGCAGTGCCCCGCTGTCCTGGATGGCGAACATCAACCTGATGCTGCGGGTCTGCAAGCACGGGGCATCGCACCCTGATCCGGATTCGATGAACTACATCCGGTGGGTCGCGATGGTCCCCTTCGACGGCTGGCATCCCTGCTGCCCGGAACAGTGCTGTCTGCCCGCTTCAGCGCGTGTGCCAGAAGAAGACCAGTGATGTCACAACCGCAGTGAATGTCACTGTCGCGCACTGAACGGACTAGTGACGAACAGCCCAAATGGGCAGACACACATCGACACTTGACCGCACTTGCCGACAGAGCGCAACGGCTCATAAGCTGGCAGTAACAACCTGACGGGGAGGGTGAGGACCATGGCGACGAAATACCCCGCCGCGATCGAACACCTACCCGCCCCGATGCGCTCGATGCTCGCCGCCAGTTGCAAGCGGGACTGGTCCCGGGTCACGCCCGACGGTCGCGGTGGCTTCACCGTGCACAACACTCCCCAGCGCAACGGCCTCACGCTCGAGGGACCCGACGAGCCGGACGTCGAGATCGAGATCCCCGCGCCACGGGTCCCGCCCACGTCGCAGGCCACCAAGACCACGGCCAAGGCCGCGAAGGCTCCGGCGCGAGTGCAGGCGAAGAAGCTGGCGCCCAAGGCCGAAGGCGCTGAGCTCAAGCCGGTGAAACGGCGTGCGTCGCAGCGCATCGCGCCCAAGGCGGCCAAGCCCACCCGCGTGCGGGCACACGAGCTGGCCAAGGAGCTGGGTCACGACACGGTCGTCATGATCTGGTACCTGAACCTGCTGGAGCAGGGTCGGGTCCGCACGCCGCTCGCGTTCGTCCCCGACGAGTTGGCGGACGCCGCGCGGGAGTCGGTGCCCAACCCGCAGTCCCGTCCGGAGCCGACGGTGCGTGAGATGGCGCTGGCGGTCGGCCTCACGACGGACGCGCTGGCCGCGACCATGAAGAGCATGGGCTACCGCTCGGCCCTGACTGCGCGGGTAGCCGGCGAGGTCGTGGACGAAGTGTTCGCTGAACTCCTGCTGCGCAAGCGGCTGCTGGCCCGGCCACGCACGATCACGAAGAAGACGCCGCCCGCCAAGCCAGCCAAGCCAGAGCCGGCCAAGCCTGTCGAGTCGGCCAAGGTCGCCAAGTCAAGCCGGCCGGGCAAGCCGACGCGGTCGGGCGAGCAGACCGCTGCCCGCAAGCGGCGAGCGGATGTTCGTCAGCCGGGACAGGTCCGGATCTACGAGCTGGCCCGGGAGCTGGGCGTGGGTACGCGCACCCTGCTGGACGCGGTGTGCGAGAGCGACCCGTTCGCGACCGCACTGGAGTACCTGCCGGCCGATCGCGTGGAGGAGCTGCGGCGACAGTTCCCGGTCGCCTCACCGGAGCCGGAACCGGAGCCGGAGCGGATCAAGGTGTACGAGCTCGCCGACGAGCTCGACGTCACTTCCAAGACGATCCAGAGCACCGTCGTGTCGCTCGGCGGCCCCCGGATGCAGCCGTCGTCGTGGATCGAGGCCGGCCTGGCGCAGCAGGTGCGCCACAGCCTGCGGCCCGACAGTGCACCGGCACCTGAAGCACCGGTGGACGAAGCACCGGTGGACGAAGCACCAGCGGCCGCGGTCCCCTCGGGTCCGATGCCGGCACCGGAGCGGCGCAAGGCGCGGGACTCCTTCGCCGCGGACCTGACCGAGCGCCTGGAGCAGCTGCGTCAGCGCAAGCCCGGCTCGCCGAAGGTCACCAAGAAGGCGGCGGCGAAGAAGGCCGCCGCGGCGGTGCGGCCACCGCGCGAGGTCAGCGGCCCGCGGGTGCTGGAGCTGGCCCAAGACCTCGGGGTCGAGACCGGTGCGCTGATGCGCACGCTGCGGGACCTGGGGCACCGGCTGCCGCCGCTGGCGCGCGTCAGCCCGGACCTCGAGGCGCGCTGCCGGGAGCTCGCGGCGCTCGCCGCAGCTGAGCCCGCGCCCCAGCCCGAGCCAGCTGCACCCGAGCCCGAGCCAGTGCCGGCACCCAAGCCGGCACCCGAGCCCGTGCCGCCGGCTCCCGCAGCGCCGGCCGCGGAGCCGCAGGAGTCGGGTCTGGACCTGGACGAAGTCGCGCAGAAGCTGCGCGAGGCGGGCCTGACGGTCAACGCCAAGCCGACGCCGAAGGACCTCGCGCCGAAGGACCCCACCTCGTTCAAGCGGGTGGAGCTGCCGCCGGCGGTCCCGAACCCGGCACGCAACGGGTTCAACGGCGTGACCCCCGACGGGCGCGTCTACACCCCGCGTAAGCAGACCCCGAAGCAGCCGCAGCCGGCACCAGAAGCCCGGCCGGCGGCTCCCGCGCCGTCCCCGGCTCCGGCCGCCGCGAAGGCCGCGCCCGCGAAGGCCGCGACGAGCGTGATGCGGACCCGTGGCCAGTCGCTGCTGGCGGCGTACGACATCGCGCCGCTGGAGCAGCAGCGGGCCGAGGCGGTGCCGGTGGAGTGGGCCGCCACCGAAGAGGGCCTGACGATCTGGGCGACGTACGTGCGGGCGAAGGACGGCATCCCGCAGAAGGTGCCGGTGCTGTTCCGGGACGACGTCTCGGCGCTGTACGGGGTGGACCTGGAGCTGCTGGAGGACATCGTCCGCCGACCCGAGCGGTGCGAGATCGACGCGTCCTCGACCCAGCGCGGTTACGCGACGCTGAAGTACTGGCGCGGCGACGTGATGTCGGTCGTCGGGTTCCGGGACCCGTACCGGCCGATGATCATCGCCGCGTACGTGAACAACATCGCGCTGGCCCAGTACATGTCGAAGAACCCGACCGGCGGTGGCGGCGGCGCGCGCAAGGCGCAGGGCCTGCCGACCCGGCCGCAGAAGGTGGTGGAGCGGCTGCGGGACCTGGGCGCGGTGATCGACTGGACCCCGAACGACAACGTCGACACGGTCGAGGTCACGTACCAGCAGCAGTCGGTCGGGAAGATCAACGTCGGGCCGGTCTACACCAAGACGACCTGCGAGCAGGACTTCCAGCGCACCCAGCGCCGGATGGCCGCGATCGACCGGGCCGGGCAGGCATCCCTGAACGGGGGGCGCCGCTGACCCTGCGTACCTCCAGCAGAGGGGCGTAGCTCAATTGGCAGAGCCCCCGGGCCGCAATCCCGGCATAGGTGCGGGTTCGAATCCCGTCGCCCCTGCTAGACCCTCACGGGGTCAGGAGAACCAAGGAGTCCCCATGGACCGGGGTGCCCAGGACGGGCAAGGGGAAGTAGCTCAATCGGCAGAGCCCCCGGCTGGTGTGGCCGGCAGGTGCGGGTTCGAATCCCGTCTTCTCCACGCACGGATGCACCCGCCCATGCTCACGGATGAGCGCGGGGACGTAGCTTAACGGCAGAGCCCCCGGGCCCTCCAAGCCCGGCAGGTGCGGGTTCGATTCCCGTCGTCTCCACGTGTCACACCGTGAGCATGACCCCGATGACTCCCTCTGGCGGGAGTTCCGATGCGAGATCCCGGCGTTCCTGATCTCGTGTCTGCTGTTCGTGGTCCTGATCTGGCTCACGACCTGGTTCTACGTGCTGTTCCTGTCCTGGGTGTTCGGGTTCGACCCGCTGGGGATCCTGGCCACCTGGTACCGCACCGGCCTGTACCTGGCGCTGCTGTGGATCAACGTGTGGCACCCGCGCTCCCCCGGGCTGAGGCTGACCGCGAAGATCTCTCAGGCCATTCACGAGCGCCGGCGCCGATAAGGGGCCATGGCCAAGTGGTTTCAGCGCGGTCGTGACGAGGCTGCCAAGACCCGCGAGTTCGAGACCCACCAGCAGCGCCTGGAGCGGTTGTCCGGGGAGATGCTGACCCGGTACCGCTCGGACCTGGAGAACCGGGTGGCGGACCCGGAGAGGCTGCGTGCGATGTACGGGTCTCACTTCCTGGAGGCCACCAACCGGCAGCAGGCGCAGCGGGTGCTGACGATGGCGACCTCGATGCTGCGGGTCCCCAACGCGATGATCAACCTGGTCACCCCGGACGGGCAGGAGACGGTCGCCGCGGTCGGGGCCTATGAGGAGGCGACGGGACCGATCGAGTCGCACTCGTTCTGCCAGCACGTGATCGGCACCGGCCGCGAGCTCGCGGTCAACGACGCGGCCGGGCACTCGCTGGTCTGCGACACCGTCTACGCCAAGGCGGGCCAGATCGTGTCCTACCTGGGGGTGCCGATCATCCGCGACAAGTGGATCGTCGGAGTGCTGTGCGTGTTCGACGACGTGCCGCGGGACTGGGACACCGCGGACGTGGGGATGCTGACTCAGCTGTCATCGGTCCTGACCCGGACCGAGAGCTAGCACTCGGGCTCGACGTCGTGCCGTTGGAACGGCACGTGGGTGGTGTCGTGGATCCTGCGGACGACGACCTCGAAACGCTCGCCGGTGACGTTGTGCACGACCTGGGCAGTGGAGCGGTGGTGAAAGTCCTCCACGCTCAGCAGCGTCCACGGTTCGTCGTCCAGTGGCCGGCGAGGGAAGAAGCTGCGCACCAGGGCCGCTGGCCGCACGACGTCACGCGGCATCGGGGTCCCCCCTCTTCTTCAGGTGCGGCGGGAGTCGCTTGCTGGCGTCCAGTCCGAGCTCGGCGTCTGTGTGCCCGGTGACGTAGCCGTCCCACCACTGCTCTTCCATCGCCTGTTCCAGGCGCCAGATCCACCACATCAGGAAGGCCACGAGCATCAGAAGGATCACGAACGCGACATCCACGAGACACATCCTAAACACGCCGCCGGTGACCGATTGGCAGTAATGCGCACTACACTCCACTCATGGCCGAACCGCCCCTGGATCACGTCGTCCGTTCGGTTCCCCCCTGGCGTCGCGGGACCCCGCTGACCGAGTGCGGCCGCGACCCGGGCACCGTGTCGGTGATCGCCCGGGACGAGCTCGCGACGCGGGTCAAGAAGCTCGGGAAGACGCGCACGTCGATGACGATGTGCATCACGTGCATGGAGACCAGCGCGCAGCGGAACACCTGGTCCGCCGACCCGGCGGCGGTGATGGAGCGGGAGTGCTCGCGCTGGATGAAGACCGAGGGGATCTCGCGGGAACTGCGGGCGCTGGCGGCGCTGGTGGAGGCGCACCCGGAGGAGTTCTACGGGTACATCGACGGGCTGGACGAGACCGTCGACATCCGCGCCGCGCGCCGGCGCCGGGACCGTGACCGAGCTCGAGGGGTTGACGCGCGCTACCCGCGTCCTCTGTGACACTGGGGGGCATGTCCCAGTCCGAGCCGCCGGAGCCGCCGGTGCTGCGCCTGCGCCTGGTGGCCGCGCTGACGAGCCCGAAGACGTGGGCGCAGACGGCGCTGTGGATGGCGTACCGGATGGGCCTGGGTGCCCTGCTGGTCCTGCTGGCCGTGTACTTCTTCGGCGACGTGGGGATGTTCGTGGTGCTGGGCCTGCTGGCCGGCGCGGCGTTCGCGATGGTGCTGGACACCCCCACCGCGCCGTGGCGCAAGCGACGGTGCATGTACTGCGACTCGCCGGACACCAGTGCGCTGGTCTACCCGCCGACCAAGCGGGTGTGGTGGCTGCGGTGGCTAGGGCCGCGGTGGCGCGCCACCTGGGTCTGCGGCGACCACGTCATGACCTTCGTTCGGGCCCAGGTGATGGCCAGCGAGCCGGGTGGTGCGCAGGATGACGACCCGCATCACGGCGTCGAACAGTAGCGCCGGCACGAACATCAGCATGATGAAGCCGGGCAGCTGGAAGTACCAGCGCGGGTCGACGGCCAGGCCGACGCCGAGGATTAGCAGCATGGTGGCCACGATCAGTCGCCAGCGCGAGGAACACGAGCGCCCGACGTGCTTCCACTTGCCGCGCGGCAGGTTCGGGTACTCCGGGTCCCGGTCCCGGTAGAGGTCGCCGAAGCACAGCGGGCACTCGGCCTTGAGAGCTCCCGGGAAGGGCGAGGGCGGTTCCACTCGCGGGTTCGGGACGCTCGGGACCTGACTTGAGCTCACTCGGATTCTCCTCGCTGTCGGGCGTTCCTGCGTATCTCGCGCATCGCCGCGCGCGGACTGCCGCCCTGGGCCTTGATGTTGAAGATCGTGTTGTGGTCCTCGCCGAGCACGGTCATCACGAAGTGCTTCTCCTCGGCGTCGGCTGCGCGCAGGTGCCAGCCGCGGATCGGACTGTGGTCGTAGACCAGGACCGAGCGGCAGTTCCAGCAGACGCTGACGTCGTGGAGTTTCGGCTTCTTGTCGGTCGGGTGCGAGTGCTGGGTGAACATCAGCTGGCAGGTGGGGCACCGCACCTTCTCGAGGTTCTCGACGTAGGGGCGGTCGTCGTCCTGTGGCTCGCCGTTCGGGCCGCGGTCGCTAGCCATCGCCATCCGCGCGCCCTTCGGTGGGGAAGTGCTGGGTGTCGGCGCGGCCGTCGAACTGGCCGGTGGTGAAGTTGACGTACCCGTCCACGTGCCAGCCGCAGCGGCATCCCAGGCGGTGCATCGTGCGGACCGGGACCTTCATCTGCTGGCCGGCCAGGCTGAAGGAGCCGAGCGGGGTGGCGACCATGATCTCGGTGACCTTGAGCGCTGTCGGGTCCTGCCGGCTGGAGACGCCGCAGTGCGGACAGGTCACCATACGTCCCCCTCTCTCACCGTCCACGCACACGGTGTGCTTGCTCAGTTTCTTACCGTAGCGGGCCGAGCGCTTCCCCATCGCCGGCGTGATGCCGGCGTCCCGGGTGATCCGGGTACTCGTGATGAGGAAGGGCATGGGCGTGCCGAAAGAGAAGATCTGGGACTCGGTTCAGCTGTGGGATGTCGAGGTCGGCTGGAACACTGAGGCCGAGTACGTGCAGCTGGGGGTGTGCTCGCACGACGGCGTGCCGCTCGTGGAGCACCTGACCGATGCCACTGCGGACGGTGGGGACCCGGCGGGGTTCGCGTCGCTGTGGGCGACGCTGGACCGGCGGCAGATCAACAGGCTGATCTGGGCGCTGCGGCGGGCCCGGGACGCGGCCTACGGGCGGGACGAGTAGGGCTCCGCGTCGCCGCGGGGTGGATCTGCTTTTGCAGATTCACCGTTCGGGGGAGGCGGGCGGATCGTTCTGTGGATCTACCGGCAAGTCCAGGTAACTGTCGGTAGGTGCCTGACTACGGTGTGATCATGTCTTCGAGCCGGTTGATCGTGGCCGTCATCGTCCTGGCCGGGCTGGACCTGGCCGGCAGCCTGCTGCTGAAAGAGGCCGCGCTGCGCCGAGCTCCGACCCTGGCCATCGCCGGCGCCGGCGTCTTCGTCGTGCTGGCCCTGGTGCTGTTCGTGACCCTGGAGACCGCGGAGCTGACCGTGGTGAACCTGGGCTGGATCGTGCTGCTCCAGGCCGCGGTGATGGCCGTGGACGGCCTGCGGTACGGGTACGCCCCGGGCCGGGTCCAGGCGATCGCCATCGCGGTGGCGATGGTCGCGCTCGTGGTCGCGATCCTGGCGCCGCCGGCCGAACAGGCCACTGCCGCGCCGCCGGTGCCGGGCCCGCGCTCGCCGGCCGACGACGTGGGCTCCCCCGGCTCCCGCGAGGACGAGCAGGTGATGGCGCCGGGGCCGCTGGAGCGTCGGCTCCAGGAGCGGATGCGCGCGCGGCACCGGGCGTGAGGGTTCGCGCCCGAGCGCGTCCGAGCCGGCGGCCGGCTCTGGACGGCGTCGGTGCGACGACGGACCCTGGTCGTGAGGCCGGAGGATGAACCCCGCACCGCCGGAACTCTGGGTGAGAGCGCACTGCGATGTCCGATGAGGGATGTGCCAGCGTCCCTGAGACCCCCACCGACTGCGGTTGGCAGCGTGGGGGTCTCGTCGTTTGCGATGGCGCCCAGGCCGACGAAAGCCCGGGCGCCATCAGTGCGATCACCGTCTAGGAGGTCGCACCTCCAGATTAGTCGGGGACGCTCTTGCGCAACTTCTCCTCGCGCCAGCGCACGATCCGCTCGGGCTTCCACAGGTGGGTGCGCGCGCGCACGGTGATGTCGGGGGCCGGCATCTGCTGGCGCTTGCGGTAGCTGCTGATGGTGCCGACCTGGACCTGGCAGTACTGGGCGACGTCGCTGGTGGTCCAGTACTCGGCGTCGACGTCGGGCCCCGGGGCAGACAGCAGGGGGCCCGCGGCGCTCACGTCACTCATGCCGAACTCGTCGACACAGTTCGCCCCCGGATTCAGGTGACAGTCCGCAGCGGGCTTCCTACCCTGGGTGTGGCGCTGTCGCGTGCTGTTCCCTGACGTGGGGGTGGGTCATGGTCGGACCGGTCGAGCGCAGCACGCGCCGCTACGACGTCGTCAGCGACGTCGGGCAGCTGATCCCGTACACGTTCATCATCATCGCCACCGCGGTCGCCGGCACCGTAGCCGCCGAGCTGACCCGCCACCTGGACGCCAACGGGTGGCACTCGTTCTTCGTCGAGGTCGAGCCCGCCGCCACCGGGTACGCGCCGCACCACGTCATCACCGAGCGGATCGGTCGCCCGGCCAGCGACGAGGTCATCCTGGCTTCACGCTTCAGCGAGCAGTGGCGTCGGGTCCACCACCACCGCTAGTTCAGGCGCGTGCCCGAGCTCGGGTCCTCGATCTGCTGGATCTGCTCACGCAGGTACTCGATCTCGTCGCGCGGGGGCACCCACGGGGTGATGGTCGGCAGGTCGGGGTGGCTCGGGGACCAGGTGGCGAAGCACTGGCACTGCGGCTCGGGGCACAGGCGGATCCCGCCGAGCAGCGGATCCGGCATGCTCGCGCCGGGCTTGTTCGAGGTCGCGACGAAGCAGTGCGAGCCGGATGCGTGACCGCACTGTGCGCAGAGGTCGCCGGCCTGATGGTCGCTCACGGGTAGAGGATCCGATCGACGTAGCGGCGGCGGACGAAGCGTTCGGCTTCCCGGTTGCTGCCGAACCGAGGCTGGCTGCGGCCGGGTTGCCGGCTGCACCCCAGGCAGGTGGCGAAGTAGTGGTCGACGCGCACGCCGTGCGCGCAGTCGAACGGCTCCTTCGGACCTGGGGGTTCCTCGATCGCCCACCAGCACGCGTAGGAGTCGCAGATCGCCGACGGCACGGTGCCGCGCGCTGCGGCGTCCCGTTCGCAGTCGGGGTGGTGTTCGCCGACGGTGAGCTTGCGCGGTCCTGGCATCAGTCCCGTGGTCCCATCTCACCCTCGACGAGCGCCAACAGGTCGGCGTTCATCTCCGAGAAGTCGCCGTTGACCAGGCAGTCGTCCACCCAGGCGCCGACCTCGTCCGCGACCGCGGTGCCGGCCTTGGTCTCCACCATCCGCAGGACGCCGGCCAGGGTGTATGCGTAGTTCGCTGCCATCATCGACCCGACCAGGGACACCTTGTCCTGCTCCGGCATCTTGGCCAGGTCCGTGGCGGTCGCGAACTTCTGGTCGGTGGATCGCTGGTGCATCAGGCTGGCGCGGATCAGCTGCCGGCGCAGGTCGTCGAGACTGTCGGCGTACGGCAGCTTGCGGGGGCTGTTGTCGGTCACGGTGCGAACCATCCTTCGGGGGTGTGGGGGCCGTCGTCGGTAGCCGGCGGCCGAGCGTGGGGTGCGCGGGCGGCGAGTCCGTAGACCGCGAGCGCGTTGCGGCACTTGTCGCACGGGCAGGTCGGCATCTGGTCGGCCTTGGCCTGGTTGCACTTCAGGCAGGCCGGTACGAGGTTCGGCATCGCGCCGGGGCCGCCGGCAGAGCGGGGCACGATGTGGTCCCAGGTGGTGGCGACCGCCTCGCAGTAGTGGCAGGTGGCGTGCCGGGGGGCGCGGTGGGCGCGTCCCTTGTTCTTCTTTCCCTTGCGCCGCTTGGTGTTCGGTTGCGGCTTGGTCTGGTCCAGGGCGGCCAGGCGTTCGCCGAGGCTGCGGCTGTTCGGATCCGGTACGCCGGCGGGCGGCACGGGGGGCGCCGCACGGGTGGGTGGCTGCACGGGGGCCGCGACGGGGTCGGCGAGGGTGATCCGCCGGTAGAGCGCCTGGTGGGCGGCACGGCGCTGGCGCGCGCGGTCCTGCTCACCCAAGACCAGCCTCCTTGGCGCAGGTGCCGTCCCCGCACAGGTCCCACTTGGCTCCGTCCTGGTCCACGAACAGGTCCTCGCGACGCCGGAAGGTGAAGCAGATGCAGCACATCACCTCCCCGGTCGGCAGGCGGGTCAGGTCGTGCCGCAGGACGGGGTCCACGCTTACTCCTCGCTCGCCTGGATGGGGCCGTGGATGGGGCCGCGGTGGATGACCTCGCCGTGTTCGCCGAGCTCGGCGATCCGGTTCTCCTCCTCGATGCCGGCGTACAGGGCGACCTCGCAGTTGGCGTTGGTCTGCATGATGATCTGGGCGGTGAACAGGTCCTGCTGGGCGCGGGTCATGCCGGCGTCGGGGACGTTCACCGAGGCGCTGGGCCTTTCCATCACCTCGCGCAGCACCTCCACGACCATGCCGCTCCAGTCCCCCGCCTCACCGGTGATGCTGTCGGTGATCTCGGCCGGCTCCCACGTCACGCCGTCGCTGGTGGCCACGAACGTCGCGGTGGCGACCCCGGAGTCGCCGGCCCGGTTCACGGCAGTGACCATCATCTGCTCGCGGATCCAGCCGAGCTCGACGCCGGCGTGGTTGGTCGCGACGTCGCTGATCTCGCCGCGGCACCAGCGCTTGCCGGTGACGGGGTTGTCTTCCAGCTCAGTGGTGTAGCTCTCGGCGATGAACACGAGCATGTCGGCGTCGAAGCCGACGGCGGCCGCGGCGATCGCGCCGGCGATCATGCGCATGTCGCCGGCGATGGTGACCTGGGCGACGACGTCCTGGCCGCGCATGGCCAGCAGGGTGGGCGCCAGCTGGAGTCCCGCCTCGTGCTGGCGTTCCTTGTTGGCTTGCGCCTGCGGCATGACGGCTTCCATCACGGTTCTCAGCACACACCCGAGAGTAACGCACTGGTGTTGCCTTGTGACGCTACGTACGGATAGCGTAGATGTGCTCGGTCACGAGCCTGGGCGTCTCCCAACACCAGGTCACCACCACCGAGTCATCGGGGCAGGAGCTCCTTCTGGCCAGGCGGGCTCCCGATGCACGCACGGATGCGGGGTCCCGCCGGCGTCCCCGGGGACGCCGGCGGGACTCGCACCTCGTGCATGGTTACCGGCTGGCCACCTCGCGGCGGTAGTCCTCGTCCGTGAGGATCCGCTCGTACTCCGCGAGCAGGGCCAGCGTCTCGTGCACCAGCTGTCGGGTGCGCCTGAACCAGTTCAGATCCCCGGCGTCGGCTGCGTCCTCGGCATCGTGCGCCAGGCGGCCGGCGTGGTTGCCCTCGATCGCCAGGTTCGTCGCGGCCGCGATCGAGCGAATCGGCCACATCGCGTGGTAGCCGGTGCCGGAGGGGATCTTGCTCTTCCTGAGCGGCTTGCTCTTGAAGGGCCTGACCCGCAGCACCGTCGCCAGCGACGGGTCCCGCTCGACGGCGAGTTCGGCGTAGCGCGGCAGCACCGCCGCATCGATCTTGAGCTCGCCCGCGAAGTTCCGCAGCACCAGGTCCGTGGCCCCCTCCTTCTGCTTGCTGCGAGCGAAGGTCAGGATCCGCTCGATCGCCATCGGGTCCCGCTCGCGGTGCCGCTCGAACCGCCGGACCGTTTCGCTCTCCCCGCTCACTTCTTGGCGCCCCGCTTGGCCTTCGACTTCTCCATGGCGTCGAAGTCGACCAGGATCTGCTCGGCGATGGCCTGCGCGGCGGTCTGGTCCGCGCTGCGGGTGCCGGGCTTGCCGACGTTGATCCAGTACCGGATCGGTCGCTGGGTGAGGATCTTGACCAGGTGCGCGTGGGTGATCAGGTCGTCGAAGTCGGCGATCACCGTCCAGACCGCCTCCATCAGCGCCCCTTCCCAGCGCACGGCGGCGTCGTCCTGGTAGTCGGGCCAGGTCTCGCGGATCGCGTCGATCACCCGGCCCAGGACGATCGCGCCGTCCTCGAAGGTGTCCTCGTGGTTCATGATCCGCTCGACCAGGACGACGGCGTTGATCTGCTCGGCGCACTTGGTGGTGCCGACGTCGACGCCGCGGTCGTGCATGGCCTGGGTGGCCAGGACCTCGCGCTCCTCGTTGTTGAACAGCCGCAGCCGCCACCGGTCGATGGCGGTGTGGCTGCGCCGGCCCTCGGCGATCGCGAGCGCGGCGGCGGAGGAGTTGAAGTCCTCGTCCTTGATGATCATGCAGGGGACCAGGGTGTCGGGGTTCAGGCGCTGCACGGCGCGGACGCGGTGCTGACCCTCGAAGACCTTCAGCCGGCCGTTGGCGAGCAGGCGGACGCTGATCACCTCGAACACGATCCAGTCGAAACCGTTGACGATCTTGTCGACCGCCTTGTCGTTCAGGTTGCGCTGCTCGCGCGGATCGATTTCGAGGTCCCCGGCCCGGACCAGGCGGAATTCGCGCGGGTCAGGGGGCAGTTCGTCGTCGGCCGGGGCGGGCAACTTCGGCATTCGTTTCGTCTCCCAATGATCTTCGTTCGCGAACCGTTCGCGGGAGGAAGGTCGCACGGCCCGTTCGCTTATTGCAAACGCTCCGTGTCCGACACGCCACAGAGCGTGACTGATGGGTTTAGAGGGTCAGGAGCGCAAACGACGGCGGCGCCGCCCCGTCGGGGGCGGCGCCGCTTGGAGCTGGCGTCGGATCAGGCGGCCTGGATGACCTTGCCGCGCTCGCGCTTGTTCCACACCATGACGAACAGCCGGTACGCCGCGCCGCTGCGGCCGCTGGTGCCCGAGTGCTGGGCGCCGCCGAGCGTCGACAGGCTCATCACCTCGGCGATCCACTTGTTCGCGTTCCCGAACCGGGACAGCTTCGCGGCGAGCTTCGGCAGGGCGTCCTTGCCGCCGATCTCCTCGCCGTGGCGAGCCAGGAACGTGCCCATGCCGCCGATCAGCATGCCGTCCCAGCAGCGGCCGCCCTTGCTGCTCAGGTCGTGCCGGCCGAACGCCTCCTCCAGGACCGTCAGGGTCCAGTCCAGGACCTCCGGGCCCTCGTTCTCCACGATCCGCACCACGGCCTGGACGGCGCCGATGCTGTTCGCCGACGTCGAGCCGATCGTCAGGTCGTGGTCGAGCAGCACCTTCTCGGTGTCCACGAAGAGCGCGAGCTCGGCCGCCAGGCCGATGCTGTACTCCTCCTGCGCGTTCGGCTTGCGCGACTCGCGGTTCTTCATCATGAACAGCGTCGCCTCGCCCTGCCGGTCCAGACCCCAGTGGATCTCGCACGGCAGGTGGGTGACGCCGGCCAGGAGCGCGGCGGCGACGCGGTGCTGGCCGTCCACGGTCCAGTAGGTGCCGTCCTCGCGGACGTTGACCACGATCGTGCCAGCGGCCTCGACCGAGAAGCTGTCGGCGAGGGTCTTCGCGCGGTTCTTGTTCAGGGACCGCTGGGCCACCTCGTCGACGTTGAGGTCGGCGAGCGGGAGCTTCTTGTGCGTGACCTTGTGCGGGGGCAGGTCGTACTCGTACCTGGGCATGACTCTCCTGTAGAACGCGTCGCCCTGGATGCGGCCAGACGGCCTTGGAATGGGCGAACGACTCCAGGTTACGACTCGCCACCGACAGTGGACTTCTGCCGAACGGGTGAGCCGCCGGCGGACCCTACGTCCACACTTCGGCGGCAAACGAATAAGCCCCGCCAGTCCCGTGAGGGAGGGCGGGGAGCAACACCTCTACCGTACCGCCTCGCCGGGAACGGCGTCCTCGCCGGGAACGGCGTCCTCGTCGAAGGGGCGGCCCGTGCGCACGAGCCACGTGCGGACCTCCGGCCACCACCAGACCGGACCCACCTCGAGGTTCGCCACCGGCGCCGGGAACGTGTCATGCCGCTGCCGCCACATCGTCACCACCGGACGCTTCACCCCGGCACGGGCCGCGATCTCCAGGTAGCCGACCAGCGGCATCGGTTCCACGCCTCGAGGCTAAGCGCCCCCGGCCCGCGGCGGCGAGGACCGCACTGATAACCCGGGGTATCAGTGCAGCGGGCGGCCGTGCAGGTCCAGGCCCCGGGCCGCGAAGTACTCGGTCTGGATGTCGCGCATCGTCCGCAGCGCCGCCAGCTTCTGCTGGTACGCGACCTGCGGGTCCGAGTAGTCGGACCGAATGTACCGGTCCCAGGCTTCCCGGTGCTCCGGAATCTCGAGGTAGCCGGTGTCCGCCGTCCGCCCGGACGGGTGAGAGGGATTGACGCTCATGCTCGGCAGTATGCTCCGGCCCCCTGACCGTTCCGGTGACCTCGCAACCCCCTGATGCGCCCGTGGACCTACGAGGTCAGGCGTTCGACGATCTCCGGCGATTCTTGATCCGGTCGGGGGACGCGCCGTTCCAGATTTCCGAGCATCTCTTGACCGCGGTCCCCCTCCTCGTGCAGCAGATCGAGAAGGGCCGCGACGTCGCCGGCCGAATCGGGTGACAGGCCTGTTATGAAAATCACGACGACGTCCAGGGTCAGCGGTTCCCAAAGCCGGCCGCGCGAAAGGCGTCGACCGAGCGTTGCGCGGCACCGTCTCGGCCGTACCGATTGGGCATGGAGTCGTCGCTCCACTGGAAGTGCTGCATCATCTGCTCGTTTGTGAGCCCCAGCGCCTTGGCTTGAGCGGCTGCGGTGTGGCGGAACAGGTGCGCGTGAACCAGCTCGGGTGAGTAGGTCCCCGTCTCCTTCACCCGACGCTTGAGAACCTGGGACAGACCAGACTTGCTCATGCCTTGCTTGCGCTTGCCTGAGATCCACAGGTCGCCATGCGCGGCCGGGTGGCCCAGTTCGGCGCGGGCCCGCAGGTAGCGGTTGAGCGGCTTGAGCAGCTTGTCGGGGATGGCCATGTAGGTCCAGTTGTCCGAGTGCTTGTGCGGCCTCATCTTGATCAGCCGTTCGCGGATGTCGATGTCCTCGACGCGCATCGCTTCGACCATGCCGAGGCGGGGACCGAGCATGAAGATCCGCAGCAGGATGGCATCGCGGACGTCGAGGAAGCTGGACCCGATGCACGTACCCAGCAGATCGCCGTAGAACTCTTCGCTGAGCGAGGGGGGGATGACGTCGTCGCGACGGTAGACGTGGCGCTTGCGGTGTTCGTACTGGTTCTCGTTCAGGTCGTATGTGTCGGTGAGCCACTTGAACAGGGTGCGGATGTTGCCCTGTTTCGTGACCGTACCGCCCTGGCCATTCGCCTTGCGGTACGTGGCGAGGTAGTCATTCAGCTCGCGCCAGGTCACCTCGTGGAGCTCTCCTTGGAAGTCGACCTCGTCGAGGTACCACGCCAGGCTCTTAGCGGCATCCAGGAAGCTGATGATCGAGTTCTCGGCGTAGGGCTTCCCGCGCTTGCTCACCGTTGAGCGCAGATCCGCCTCGAAGAAGACCAGCTGCTCCCGACGCTTCTCTGCCGGAGTCCGCGGACGGATCTGAGGCGTGGGCGTCACCGAAGATGCGCCGGCCGATGCCGACGCCCCCGCGAGGCTCGGAGAGAGCGTGGTGAACGGTGACTTGAGCGCAGGCTCGATCACCGCTGGGCGAGCCCCTGCCGGGACGGGCGTCAGACGTCGACGAGGGGGCAAGGCGGACCTCCGATAGAGCAACATGTTCAGGTCGATAGAGCGATTTTAAACATGGCAAACATTCGCTGTATCGCACTAGTTGCTAGGTGGTCGATCACCCGCTTGGCCTAGCCGGTGCCGGATCATCGCAGGTCAGAGGCTTGCGGCTCTTTCTGTAACTGCTCAGTCGCTCTCGGTGTGCTTAGGAAACATCTCTCTGAATTCTAGTTGCTACCCCGCACTGACCTGCACAGATAACAAACGATCACCGTGCTGGTTGCGGCAAAACTGTCTCTCTATCTTCATGATCAAACATGTCCCGGGAGGTCCGCAGAGGTGTCGTCTACTGGCATGTGCTGGGCATGTCCCTGGTTGCTAGGGGACCGTGCGTCTGCGAGGCCTGCTCGGGAGCAACTAGGAGCGACGACGCCGCCCGGGGTACCCTCCCCCGGGCGGCGTCGTCGTCATGCGCTCGTGGCTCAACGGATAGAGCAACCGCCTCCTAAGCGGTAGATTCCGGGTTCGAGTCCCGGCGAGCGCACCCCCCGTCAGCTGGCGTCGGTCTTCTTCCTCGCCATGCTCATCTTGGCGCTGTGCGCCTTGGCTGCGTTGATCGCGAGTTGCCGGCGCCTCTCTTCAGGCAGAGTGCCATCTGGGTCGACCTGTGCTTCGAAACGTCGCCAGAGAGCCCTGCGTGCAGCCTCCGCCTGTTCCTCGCGGGCCAGCGGACGAGCCCACCGTGAGTTGGCGGCGAGTTTTGCTCGCTGAGTCCGCTCCTCCGGGGAAAGACGAGTTCGCGCCCCCGGTGGCAGCGACTCCTCACTCATCGAGACGCCGCACTGCTTCGTCCCAGATCTCGACGGGCCAGGTGTTAACGGTGCCGAAGATTGTGCTGTGCGCCTTCTCGGCCGGCACGCCTTCAGCTCGCGCGACCTGACCTGCGAGCCGCCCCAGCCTGTTCAGGTACTCGACGCTGTCCGGGAGGCTGTTGAGCTTCGCGTACGCGAGCGCGGTAACCCGCCCGAAGTTGCCCTCCAGCGCCTCGATCCGGGCTTCATGAACCGTCGCCCTGGCCTCCGTGGCTGCCAAGCGGCGCTCGTTCTCGAGAAGACGCTGCGCCTGAGCTACCAGGATCTCGGCGGGGCTCATGTCTCGCACGGTCGCGACACCGGTTTTGCGAAGGTCCTTCACCTTGTGCGTGACCCACCTCCGGAAGTCGACCGCCTTGGGCTTGTCGCTCCGGATCACGAGCTCGTAAAGCGCGGGCTCGCTGACGATGGTTGCCTGCTGCTTTCGACCCAGGCTGTCGATGACCTCGGTCTGGCCGACCCCATCGGCATCGAGTCGCGTGACGGCATCGCTCGGGTTCTTGATGTCCAGCACGGCACAGACGTCCCGCAAGACCCACCAGGGCTCGCCGTCCATCAGGACGACACGAACGTCACTGCCGTGGAAGTTCAGGATCTCCAGATCGTTCACGCCACCGCCATTGATCACTTGATGGAGTCCTTGAAGTCCTGGCGCCGGCGCTTGTGGGCAGCCATGGTCTGGGCGGCGAGCCACTGGGTGACCTCGGACATCTTGAAGCGCAGGCGCCGGTTGTTGAGGCGCAGGTGGGGCAGGTCGCGGGTCTGGACGGAGTCGTAGACCCAGGACTTGGGGACGCGCAGGTACTCGGCGAGCTCGTCTGGGGTGATCAGTTCCTCTTCGTCCACGGTTCCTTCTCAGTCGCTGCTGCTGGCTGGGCGGGTGCTGCTGGCGAGCTCGGTGGCGTAGCGGCCCCAGGCGCCGTGGTCCCACAGGAAGGCGCGCATCAGGGTGGCGGCGGCGTCGTGGAGGCCGGCGGGGTCGGTGCCGTCGGCGGTGGGCTGGTCGAGCCGGAAGGACTTGACCAGCCGGGTGCGGGGGATGATGCGGCTGTTGTAGCGGGCGGCGAGGTTGAGGACGCGTCCGTCTTCGGTGAACCAGGCTTCGATGACGAAGTAGTCGTTCTCCAGTGGGCTCACCGTGGATCTGCTTTTGCAGATTCACCCTTGGCGGAGGCTTCGAGGGCGAGGTCGAGCTCGTGGAGGATGGCGAAGAACGCCTTGCGGAGCTCGAGTTCGAACAGGTCGGGGTTGTCGCGGCCGCCGGCGAACTCCATGCGCAGGTCGATGGCGGGCACGAGCGCGCCGTGGTGGTCGCGGCGCAGGCTGTTGGGGTTGTGCCACTGGTAGCGCAGCTGCCACAGGCGGCGGTCGGTGCCGGGTTCGGGGAGGGTGTCGAGGGTGGCCAGCGGCCACTTGTCGCTCACGTGTAGAGCTCCAGCCATTCGGGGTCGGGGAACAGGACGGGCCGCAGGGAGCAGACGAAGTGCTCCAGGCCGGTGTCGGCGCTGAGGTCTTGGGCGACGTACTGGGCCTCGAGCTCGCCGATGTAGACCTGGCGGTCTGCGAGCTGGAGCCGCCCGCGCCGGTCGTAGGCCAGTACGACGTGCCCGATGGGGGTCAGCGCCGCGGTGGCGGACACGGGGTGATCCCGATGGTGGGGAGCTTGGGGTCGTCCCAGGAGTCTTCGTTGAACTGGGCGGCGGCGAGCATCAGCACGCGTGCTTCTTCGTGGCTGAGCCGGATCATGACGCCGTGTTCCTGGTTGTCGGTGGAGACCGAGACCATGTAGGCCTCGCGCTGGCGGGTGTCCCTGATCTGGCTCTGGCCGGCGGGTCGGGTGTCGCGGTGCTCGCTCACGCCTTGGTTCCCTTCTGGTTCTGCTGGCTGGCGTCGTGTTCGGGCAGGGGCAGCCACCCCAGGTCGGGGATCTGGGAGAGCGGGGGGAGCTGGAGGCGGGTGGCGCGGGAGTTGGAGAACCAGAGCTTGAGGGCCTTGGCGAGGGTGATGACGGTCATCGCCTGGCCGTCGTAGCCGCGGTCGCCGATGGCGTCGCGCTTGAACAGGGCCAGGACGGCGGAGCCGCTCTTGAGGTCCTCCATGGACACCATCGCGTCGACGAAGCTGGCGGTCTTGGCCGGTTCGATGCGCGCGGCGAGGGTGAGGGTGGCGGTCGCGGCGGAGGTGGAGGGCAGGCAGCGGGTGGCCTTGACGATGGCGCAGGCGCCGTTGACCCAGTCCTGGACCTGGGGGTAGGTGGAGAACCAGGCCTCGAGCTCCCAGTTCTCCAGCCGGTTGCCGCGCATCGCCTGGAACAGGTTGATGTTCTCCCGCTGCGCGACGGCGTAGGCCTTCATGACCTTGAGGGAGCTGGCGCAGTGGATCCGGTTGGTGGCGCCGAGGATGCCGAGCGTGTCGCCGGGCGAGCGGGACTTGCCGTTGTCGAGGACGTCGAACATGTCGCGGGGGGCGTTGTGGACCACGAGTGATTCGATGGTCTCGCCGGACTGGAGGATGGCGGTGAGCCGGTGTTGGCCGTCGACGAGCCGGCCGTCGATGTCGAACGCGATCCCCTGGTGCGACAGCTTCCAGCGGCCGGCGCGCATGGCGCGGGCGTATCGGTCGACGACGTTGCGGGAGATCTTGCGGTTGGTGCCGTTGGCCTCGAGGAACTCGGCGGCCATCTCCGGGGTGATCTTTTCGATGGATGTGACCATCTGGCTTTCGCCGGCGGGGATGCGCATGGCTCTCCAGTGGGTGGTGGGCAAACGAAATGAGGCCCCAGCGGCGGCGTCGTGGTGACGTCGCACGCTGGGGCCTGTGGGGACCGAGTCCCGGGCCGTCCCGAGCGGCTCGGGACTCCTCCAGCCGGTTCCCGGCGACCGGGATCCGTTGTGTCGATGACTGTAGGCGGGTGCCTGCCCGACTGCCAAGTAGGAACGCGTGTCGAGTGTCGCGGTGTGGACGACACGCATATCTCGGACATCGGCGTTGTCCCCGATACTGGTGGCATGTCAACGCCTGCAACGACTTCGGAACCGCTGCGGTGCTGGATCGTGTGGTGCTCGTGGACGTTCTTCGACACGAGCGACCCGGTCCCCCTGTCCGAGCGGGAGCGGCAATACCTTCGGGACTCGCACGTGCGCACCTGCCACAGCGAGACCGACATCGAGGCCGAGATCGGGTACCTGTCGGCGGAGATCGCCGGCTACGGGCACCTGCCGGAGATGGCGGCTCGGCTGCCGGCGATGAAGTTCCGCCGGGACAACCTGCTGCGGATCCAGGGCCTGCCGGGGCGGCGGCCGTGGCGGCCGAGCGATGGGGAGTCGCGGTGTCAGTCGTGTGGCGGGATGAATCCGGTGTGGCACACCGACAACCTGGTGTGGAACCGGGTGGTGGGCGGCACCGAGCGGGAGGCGCCGGGGATCCTGTGCCCGTCGTGCTTCCTGATCCAGGCCGAGGCGCGCGGGGTGGGGATCACGGGGGCGTGGCATCTGGTGCCGCCGCCGCCGAGGCATCGCCAGGACGACAACGCGACTGGGGGGACGCAGTGACGATCGCACCGGAGGTTCCCGGCAGGGAGTCCACGCGGGGGATGCCGACGATGGAGCCGGTCGCGGACCGGCAGCTGGCCGACGAGCTCGCGGACGAGATGGGGATCTGCGAGGTGGTCGTCGCGGACGGCCCGGGTGTGGTGCTGACGATCAACGGCCGGCGCCGGGAGTTCCGGGTGCGCCGGGGTGAGCATGCGTGCAAGCGCAGGGCGCGGCACGTGGTGCTGCTGAAGTGCCCGCAGCACGGGTCGCTCTACGTGCCGATCTGCCGGTGGCACTTCACGGTGCTGCGCAAGTGGCCCAGGTGGGTGGCGGTGCACTGCTCGGTGTGCAACGAGAAGGCCACCTGGGTGGGCTAGATCCAGATCCGGGCTTCGGTGTGCTTCTCGCACACCTTGACCAGTAGTGAGGGGCCGATCAGCCAGACCGGGAGCGCGGCCCAGGAGTGCGCGAGGGAGTCCAGCGGGCACCAGATGGTGGGCCGGCACGGCGCGTGGCGGCCCATCAGTCGGCCATCGGTCGATAGGACCGGCGCCCGCAGCGGCGGCACCGCAGGATGACGTAGCTGCCGCCCTGGGCGAGGCTGGCGTGCTCCTCGCCGATCTCCTCGTAGTCGTGTGGCCAGGGCGAGAGGGCGGTGGGCTTGGTCGGGTCGCAGGTGGGCAGAGGTTCTGTCACCCGACCCTCCGGGGGTTGTCGTCGAACCCGCTGGCCATCATCCGCAGGAGGTCGGCGACGACGTCGCCGGGTCGTCCCTTGTCTTGCCAGACCGCGACGGTGCCGTCCTCGCGCAGCGACACCTGGAAGATGACCTTGGGGTCGGTGTCGAGGGCCAGCAGGAACCCGGGTGGGACCTCCAGGGCTTCGGCGATGGCGAGCAGGTCGGGGATGTAGATCTTCCGCTTGCCGTTCTCGATCCTGGACAGGGAATCGGGGTGCACCCGGTGGCCGAGCTCGGCGGTGAAGGCGGCGAGGTCGTCGAGGGTGAAGTGCTTGGTCTTGCGCAGGCGCTGGATGCGCCGCCCGACCGCGAGCGCGCGGTCTTCGTAGTCGCTCATGGGCGGGGCCAGGCTTCGCGGTAGCTGCTGATGGCGACGTCCATGATCATGGAGATCTGCGGGAGCTCGACGCCCTTGAGCGAGAGATCCATGGCGCGGGGGAACGGGTCCGGCTCGGATGGGAACGGCGGGTCTTCGATCTCGCGTTCGTGGTAGGCGTCCCAGGCCTGGTCCAGGACGTGCTGGGGCTGGGTGTACCACTTCATCGGGCCGTAGCCCGCGCGCGCGGGCACTTGTCGGATCCGGGTGAAGGTGGGGTTCTGGCCATGGCTGATGGCCGCAGCGGTGGTGTCGTCGGCCGCGTCGACGACCCATGCGCGCCGCACGATGAACAGCGTCATGCACACACCGTATCGGCGATGCCTATTTGCGTATCGGTCTACTCACGGGTCGGACGAAACCGAACTGCTGCTCGGGTGCGGGTGGGGGTTCCTCGGCGCGTTCGATGACGGAGAAGACGTCGCCGCGGAGTTGGGGCTCGTCCTTGTCCTCGCGGCTCTCGGCCCGCCCGAGCGTCATGGTCCAGACCCAGTCGCGGATCCGCACGCTGATCTGCATGCGCTTCCCCTTCTAGATGCCGTTGTTCCGGATCGCCTCGGCCATGCTGGCCACGCGTTGGTGCACGTGCTCGTCGCTGGTGATGGCCCAGGTGAGGTCCTGGTCGTTGATGGCGCTGTCCTCGCCGAGCGCGAGCGCGGGGGGCTGGAGGAACATGCCGCGGATCGGGGGGTAGGGCTCGTTGTGGATCCAGCCGGCCAGGCCGTCGTAGAAGGGGCGGCGGTCTCCCCAGGGGGCTTGGACACCGGTGATGATGACGGGCTCGTTGACCAGGCTGCCCAGGAGGCGGGCCTGGGAGTAGAGGTCGGCGACGGTGGTCTCGCTGTAGTGGTCGTGGCGGGCGACGTCGACGCCGGCGAAGTCGACGTAGCCGCCGCCGGGCCAGTAGGTCAGGGCGTGCTGGGCCCAGACCGCGGGTGAGCTGTGCTTGGGAAAGCGGGCGTCGGGGGCCCAGACGGCTCGCGCCTTGTCGCCGCCGCCTTCGAACAGCAGGTCGACCACGCGCTGCCAGGCGCTGATGAACAGGGACGGGTCATGTCCCCAGGGGCGGGTGTTGCTGTTGAAGTACGGCATCATCCGCAGGTAGACGTTCTCCAGCTGGCAGTCGCGGATGTTGCGGGCGACGGTCTTGATGTACCGGTCGTGGTCGCCGGCGACGATGTCGCCGCAGGTCCAGCGGGGTTGGACGCGGGCGCGGATGGCGGCGGGCATGGTCGGCGGGACGTAGATCCAGGGCTCCCAGGTGATGAGGATGGAGCTCTGGTTCAGCTGGTAGGCCTCGTCGAGGACTTCGTCGAGCTCGCGGTTGGCGTCCCAGGTCTCGGTGATGTGGCCGGCGTCGACGCCGATGCCGGTGGCCTCCTGCCACAGGGGGACGTCGCGCGGTGGTAGGTCGATGCCGAAGAAGCCCATGCGTGTTCATCGGGCCGGGGTGTGCCGAACCAGATCCATGCTGACTCTTGGTCTTGATGATCGGTTGCGGGTGCAGCGCACCGTGGTGATCTCGCTGGAGCGGCGCCGGGATCGGCTGGAGCGGTTCGTGCGGGAGCTGCCGGACCCGTGGCCGTTGCCGGATCCGGTGGTGTTCGACGCGGTGGATGGGTGGACCCAGCTGCTGCCCTCGGTGTGGCGGGGGTCGGGTGCGGGGGCGCACGGCTGCTGGCGCTCGCACATGGCGGTGCTGCAACAGGCTGTGGATGACGGTGTGGATGAGCTGTGCGTGTTCGAGGACGATGCGCTGTTCCACACCAACTTCGCCGAGGCGCTGGGCAGGTTCATGGGCCGGGTGCCGCCGGACTGGCGGATGCTGATGCTGGGTGGGGAGCATCTGCGCCCGCCGCTGGAGGTGGACCCGGCGGGGCGGGGGGTGGTGCGGTGTCAGGCGACGGAGCGCACGCACGCGTACGTGGTGCGGGCGCCGGCGATCGAGGCGCTGCTGCGGGTGTGGCGCGACGCCACGCACCACATCGATTTCATGCTGCCGGCGTTCCAGGAGCGGTTCGCGACATACGCGCCGTGGCCGTTTCTGGTGGGCCAGGCCGCGGGTGTGTCTGATGTGACGGGGCATCGCGAGCTGGAGCGGTGGGGTTAAAGAGCCCGGATGGGCGATAGTCTCCGGCGCGTTGAAGTCGTTCAATCACTGTAGGCACACCTGTTTCTGGAGGACACGATGGGCTGGCTGCGAGCCGATGACCTGACCGGCGCCACGGACGGCGTCCAGCAGGTCACCTTCGGGCTCGGTGAGACCGCCTACGTGCTCGACCTGGGCGAGGAGAACCTGGCGAAGCTGCGTGAGGTGCTCGACCCGTATGTGCGGGTCGCGCTCGCGTACGGGCAGATGCCGGCGGCGCCGGATCGGGACGCTCCCCCGCCGCAGCCGGGCGACGCGCCTGCTGCCGCGCCGGTGGCCGCGCCGGTGGGCAGGTCGGTTGCCAGGTCGGGCCGGCGTGCGGCGAAGGTGACGCCGTCGGGGCGGGCGCCGGCGAACGGCGGGAAGCGGCCGCGGCGGGAGCGGCGCCCGGCCACGCGTCCGGTGGTGCCGCCGGAGCAGCGTCCGACGGTGCGGGAATGGGCGGCCGCGCAAGGCATCGAGGTGAAGCCGACGGGTCGGATCTCGGCGGACGTCATGTCCCGGTACCAGGAGGCCTTCCCCGATTAAGGGGACTGAGGGGTTCTCACTCGGTGTAGCAGCCTGAAACGGCAGTCGACATTTTTATGCCTGCCTGGTGCTGCCTGGTGCGGTGGAGTCGGTTCCAGTGTCGTGTCGGAGTCGTTACTCTGCGTACGTCACCGACGGAAGGACCTCTCGTGTCTGACCCACAGGATCCTGCTCTCGCTGCGCTGGTGAACCAGCGGCTGCGGGTGGCGATGGGGGCGAAGGAGACCGCGTGCACCCACGGGGCCACCTCGTTCGCACCGTACGTGGATGTGTTCCGTCAGGACGTGCCGGTGGCGCGGGCCTGGCTACCTGATCTTCGCGCGCTGGGCCTGGTGGATGAGGTCGTGGCGCTGCTGGCGTGGGGCATGGATGCCGACACCCTCACCCTGGCCTGCGAGGGGTTCCTGACCCCGGGCGATGCGCAGGAGGTGCTGGTGTCGAGCTCGCTGCCGACACCGGAGTCGATCAACGTGATCACGGTGATGGGCTTCAACCGCTCGGGCGCGGCGCAGGTGGTGGCGCAGCCGTTCAAGCGGCAGGTGTTCACGGTGAAGTGGACGGCCGGTCGGGCGCTGCCGCCGTACTCGGTTAACGGCGAGGACGAGCTGGCGGCGATGGTGCGCGCGGCGTTCGCCAAGCCGCCGGCGCGTGATGAGCTCGCGGAGGTCTACGAGCTCGTGGCGGACTCCCCGGAGGACCGGCGCACGATCATGGACTGGCTGACGGCCGAGAAGGTGGAGGCCGAGGTGCCCGGTGCTGAGGTGCTGCTGATGTCCCAGGAGGCTGAGGACCGACGCCGGCACCTGCTGCGGGACCTGTCGCATCAGCGTCCGGACCGTCCGCAGGTGCCGGTTCAATGCGCACCATGATCATGGCGGTCGAGATCCCAGACATGCGTGTCCGCATATCCCGCTGCACGGGCTGATGCACGTGCAGAACCCGTTCTAACATCGGGACCCTGGCGGGACCGTGGGGGAACGACGGATGCACCTCACGGTCCCGCCCACCAGGGGGCGCTCATGAGGCCCTACAGCCGTTACCTGCTGCGGGTGTGGGCGATCCGGAACTGGTGGTGGATCGCCTGCTTCGTCGGCGAGGGCATGTTCCTGAACGTCTGGGTGCCGGTACAGGTCATCAAGCCCGATCAGGGCTGGAAGCTGCTCATCCCGGCGGCGATGATGGGCGCGGCGTGGACCGGGATCTACATGCGGCTCAGGCCGCCGTACGTGAAGGGTCCCACGTTCCGCCAGGCCTGGTTCCAGCCGAGGGTCGAGTAGCTGCGTCTAGGCCTTGCGTGGCCAGGGCGGGACGGGCTTGGCGCCGTTGCCGGTCCAGGCCGCGGCCCACCCGGACTCCACCAGCAGGGTGGCCAGGTCGTTGCCGTCCGGGAGCATGATCAGGGCGTCGTAGCGGCCGCCGAACTTGTCGGTCTGCACGCTCGTCAGCTTGACCTTCATCCCGGCCGGCAGCAGTTTCTCGAGGTTGGCGCGCGCTTCCTTGCCGCCGATCTGGGAGTGCTCGCGGGCGTTACAGCCCAGCAGCCGGAACGACAGGTCACGGACCCAGCAGGAGAAGCCCAGGTCGACGTCCATGATGACGGTGTCGCCGTCGACGACGCGGACCACGGTGGCGTTGTACGTGTAGGGCTGCGGCACACCGTGGTGATCGACGGACGGCGCCGACGTACTGAGCCACCGTGAGCTTGGGACTCAGGTCACCGGCGCCGTTCGGCGTCATCGGGAGTCGGTTTCATTATGTCCCCTGGGCGGGGTTTCCGTGATCCCAGGACCACCGTTCATCCCTCGGCGTGAGCAGCAGCGGTGGGCCTTCGGAATACCACTAACGAAGACCCGCCGCCTGCTCTGCCTAGCTCCACGGAGGGGGGCTCTCCAACCCAGCCCCGCGAAGGGAGACGCGTAGAGATTAGCCGAGCTCGTCGACCAACAGAATGAGTACGGCTATAGCCGCATAGTTGAGGATCCACAGCACCCAGGACTGCATCTGTGACATGCGTTCCTGGTCGTGCGGGTCCCACGTGCTGGGGCCGGTGCTCATGCCGGTGCCTTGAGCTCGCAGGCGTCGGTGGTGCAGTACGACTCCCCCAGCGCGTCGATGGCCTCGAGGTCGCCGTCGTACAGCGGCGTCAGGTCCAGCGGGAACAGCGTCTCGGCCGCGGCCTGGAAGGTCTCGGGGGTGGCGGACTGGTACGGCATCTGGGCGTAGGTCTTGTTGCCCATCGGCAGGAAGCTGACGGTCTTCAGGGCGCCGGCGTGCATGTTCAGCACGGTGCCGACGTGCTGGCCTTCGGTGGCGGGGTCGAAGGAGATGGTGCAGGAGACCGAGTTGTCGCTCCAGTGCCGCTGGGCGAACGCGGCGAGCGCGATCTTCTCGAAGATGGACACGACGCCTTCGGAGCGGCGGGCGCTGGAGTGGATGTCGAACTGGACGAACACGCTGGTCTCGGGGGTGTAGGCCGAGGGCTGGATGTCGTAGCCGGCGGCGGCCAGGAGCTTGAGGATGGGGTCGTCCTTGGCGAAGATGATGCCGCGCTTGAAGTACTCCCCGCCGGGGGACCAGTGCACGCCGGGGCTTTCGCCGGCCAGGATGGACACGGTGCCGCTGGGCTTGACGGTGGTGGTCTTGATGGACTCGCGTACGCACAGCCACTCGGAGTAGAGGGCGTCGTAGTGCTGGACGACGTCGTAGCCGCCGTCCATCCAGGCGCGCAGCTCGTCCCAGCCGCGGCGGTCGGCGAAGTTCGCGACGCCGCTGACGCCGGTGCCGATCCGCCGGTTGCGGGCCATGATCGCGTTGGTGCGTTCCCAGTGGGTGGGGAGCAGGGTGACGGTCTTGGCGTAGAGGAACGCGAACTTCAGGGTGCGCTTGAAGTCCTCGAGGTCGTCGTGGCGGCCCAGGAACGTCTCGACCAGGGTGCAGCACTCGTAGGACTCGAGGCTCTGCTCGGCACAGGGGTTGTAGCCGGCGACGCGGCGGTCGGCGTGGGTGGGTGCGTCGGCCAGGCGTCCGTGGGAGCGGGAGACGTCCAGCCAGATGACGCCCGGCTCTCCGTTGCGGGCGATGCCGTCGATGATCGGGGTCAGGTCGTCCCCGACGTTGACCGCGACGGAATTGTTGCTCATCCATCCCCAGGCGGCGCGGTATTCGGCGGGGCCGGCCTGGTAGTCGCCGTCGTCGTCGGTCTCGCCGTAGTGCTTGGCCGTGAGGAAGTCCTTGTCCTCGAGGCTGCCGAGCGCGAGTTCGGCGGAGCGGCGCACGTTGCCGGCGACCACGCACACGCCGATCAGGTTGGCGATGTCGAGGATGTCGAGCGAGGTGAGCTGGTCACCGTCGCGGCCTTCGAGGAGCTTGACGAGCTCGCCGTGCAGGCGCTGAAGGGGTTCGGGACCGGCGGCGGTGCCGCCGAAGGTGCGGATCGGTGCGCCGGCGGGGCGGATCTGGGTGTAGTCGAAGACCGGTGTCAGCTGGCCGGGTTTGAGGTATGCCTCCAGGAGGTGGCCGACGGAGTCGACCCAGCCTTCGCGGGTGTCGGGGATGACGAACACCGCGGGGTCGGCCTCCCCGGGGCGGCAGGGCTCGTGGATGGTCAGGCCCTTGTCTGCGCCCTTGGTGTCGAAACCGACGCCGATCCCGAGCATGCTCGCCTCCATCAGGAAGGTGAACGGTGCTGCGGGATTGACCTTGGTCATGTCGCCGGTGGACACGAACGCGCAGTTCTGGAGGGCTGCGGAGTTGCGGTGCACGTTGACCAGCGGGGTGCCCATCATCCACAGGCCCCGCCCGGGCGGGGTCCACTTGAACGTGAACATGCGCTCGTAGGCCTCCTGTGCGGAGGCTTGTGCCTTGCGGTCGTTCCACGGCAGACGGTTGCCTTTCACGTGGTCTTTCTGGATGGAGAACATCCCCTCCACCACGC